>Ga0207678_10005684_pt1 | contig 11142 bp, 9 predicted proteins | sample KBSC63metaG_FD_184319 | JGI IMG/M metagenome (GOLD analysis project Ga0207678, IMG submission 184319) | Corn rhizosphere microbial communities from Kellogg Biological Station, Michigan, USA - KBS C6-3 metaG (SPAdes) (version 2) | ecosystem: Host-associated > Plants > Roots > Rhizosphere > Soil ...
CGGGCAGAGCTGCGTCGGCGTCGAGCGGGCGTATGTCGTGGCCGAGGTCTACGACGAGTTCGTGCGGCAGGTGGTCGAGCAGGCTCGCGAACTGCGGCCAGGCATCGAGACAGACGCTAGCTACGGTCCGATCACCATGCCGGCCCAGGTGGACGTCATCGCCGCACATCTCGCTGCCGCCCAGGCGGACGGCGGACAGGCCGTATTGGGCGGGACTGACTCGGTTCAGCCCCCATTCGTGGCACCGTCTGTCCTCGTCGACGTTCCCGAGGACTCGATCGCCATCACCGATGAGACGTTCGGCCCGACGCTCACGATCACCCGGGTGTCCGACTTGGACCAGGCGATAGAGCGAGTCAACGCGAGCCGGTTGCGCCTAGGCGCCGCGGTCTTCAGCGCGCGACGGGGCCCCGAGGTGGCGGCGCGACTGGCCACCGGCATGGTCACGGTCAACTCGGTGTTCACCGTCGCAATGACCCCTTCGCTACCGTTTGGTGGGGTTCAGGACTCCGGATTCGGCCGGATCCACGGCGCCGACGGTCTGCGGGAGTTCGCGTGGGCTCATTCGGTGACCCGGCAGCGGGTTCCACCACTGATCGCCCTGACCACGTTTCGGCGCTCGGCTCATGCCGTGGACCGGCTCGCCACGGTCGTACGGACCCGCTGGGGCCGCTGACGGCAACGAGCGCCAACGAGCGCCAACTAGAGTGCCCGCAGGAGGTGCGCAGCGCATGTCACGTGAGTTCACCAAGGTCGGCGTTGTCGGACTGGGCACCATGGGCGCGGGCATCGCCGAGGTGTTTGCTCGCAACGGATTGCCCGTCGTTGCCATCGAACGCGACGAGGCTGCGATCGTCCGCGGCCTCGGCCATATCGAGCACTCGACCGCACGCGCGGTGGCCCGCGGAAAGCTCACGGCCGCGCAGCAGCGGGCCATCCTGGAGCGGATTGACTGCGAAACCGATCTGGGGGCGCTCGCCGACGTCGATCTCGTGGTGGAGGCTGTGCCTGAGCATCTCGATCTGAAGCGCGCGATCTTCGCGCGGATGGATGAGGTCTGCAAGCCCGACACCATCCTGGCGACCAACACCTCGTCACTGTCCGTCACCGAGATCGCCGTCGCGACCCACCGACCGGGCAAGGTCATCGGCTTGCACTTCTTCAACCCGGCGCCCGTGATGAAGCTCGTCGAGATCATCCGCAGCGTCGTCACCGAGCAGGATGTCGTCGACGACGTCGAGGCATTCGCGCAGAAGCTCGGCAAAGTCGACGTCACGATCGGAGACCGGGCCGGGTTCATCGCCAACGCGCTGCTGTTCGGCTATCTCAACCACGCCGCGGAAATGTACGAATCGCACTACGCGACCCGGGAGGACATCGACGTCGGGATGACGCTCGGGTGCGGCCTGCCCATGGGGCCACTCGCGCTCATCGACCTCATCGGTCTGGACACCTCGTACGAGATTCTCGACACGATGTACGAGCAGACCCGCAATCGGCTGCACGCGCCGACGCCGATCTTGAAACAGATGATCACGGCCGGACTGCTCGGACGGAAGACCGGCCGCGGCTTCTACACGTATGACGCGCCGGATTCGCCCACCGTCGTTGAGGATGCGACGGTGCCAGCTCGGGTGCCAGCGGCTACTCCGCGACGGGTCGAGCGCGTCGGCGTCGTCGGCTCGGGGGTGATGGCCACCGGCATCGTCGAGGTCCTCGCCCGCGGTGGTTATGACGTGACATTCGTCGCGCGCAGCTCGGGGAAAGCCGAGCGGGTTCAAGCCGCCGTGGCGCGATCGATGGAGAAGGCCGTCCAGCGCGGCAAGCTGGACGCGACGGCCCGGGACGCGGCGATCCGACGGATCACGTCGTCGGTCCGGCTCGACGACCTGGCCGACGCGCATCTTGTCGTCGAGGCTGTGGTCGAGGACATCACCGTCAAGGAGGCACTGTTCTCCAACCTGGACGAAATCTGCGCACCGGGAGCCGTGCTCGCCACGACGACTTCGAGCCTCCCGGTCATCCAATGCGCGGCAGCGACGTCGCGGCCCGGCGACGTGATCGGCATGCATTTCTTCAATCCGGCGGCGATCATGCGGCTCGTCGAGGTCGTGTCCACGGTGTCCACGACGCCGGATACTGAAGCCACCGCGCTGGAGGTTGCGTCCGTCATCGGCAAGCGAGCCGTGCGATGTGCGGACCGGGCCGGCTTCATCGTCAACGCGCTGCTCTTCCCGTACCTGAACGACGCGGTGAAGATGCTGGAGGCGCACTATGCGACGGCCGATGACATCGACTCGGCGATGAAGGTCGGGTGCGGATACCCGATGGGCCCGTTCGAACTGATCGATGTCGTCGGCACCGACGTAGCGCTAGCCATCGAGCGAACGCTCTACCAGGAGTTCCACGAGCCGGGCTTCGCCCCGGCGCCCCTGCTCGAGCACCTGGTCACAGCGGGCCGCCTCGGCCGCAAGACCGGCATGGGTTTCCGCGACTACAGCTGAGGCGACTTCCCCGCGAAGTACCGTCAGTTCTGTGCCGCGTCGTAATCTGCCCAGTCGACGGCGCCGGGCGGCACAGCCCGGGCCGGAGCCGCCCGGCGACGGGCGGCAACTTGGCGCGTCCGCCGAACGCCGTGAGTCCTGGCGGGGCGAGGACTGGGTGGTGCGTGCGATGCCAGGCGCGTCCGGGGCGTCCGGCAAGGTCTACCGCTGCCCGGGCTGCGATCAGCTGATCCCAGCCGGCAGCGCACACGTCGTGGTCTGGCCGGCGGTGGATCGCGAAGCAGACGATCGCAGGCACTGGCACACCTCGTGCTGGGCCGCGCGCAATCGACGCGAGCCCGGCGTCCAGCGGTCCCGGTCGGCGCCGCGGTACTAAGACAGGCTCTTAGCTACGCGACTCCGTCGATGACGCCGCGCAGCCGGTCGTGCAGTCCGGACAGGTCGGTGAGCACGTTGTCGCGGTGCGCGTGCAGCTGGTCGACCTCGGTCCGCGCCTGGGTCGTCAGCCGCTCGGCTTCGGCGCGAGCTTCGGATACGAGCCAGTTAGCCTGCGCCTGCGCGGCCGACACCAGCTGGGTGGCCTTGGCCTCCGCGGCCTCCAGTTGCTCGGTAGATCGCTGCTGTTCCGCCGTCCGCCGCGCCCGCAAGGTGATCTCGAAGTCCTCCTGGACAGCCGCTCGCTGCGTCTCGCCCTCCGCGTCCAGGAGTTCGCGCGCCGCAGCCGCCTCTGTGTACAGCCGGGCTCGCTCGGCTGCCGCCTCGACATTCAGCCGCTCACGCTCGGCGGCCTCTCGCTTGGTAAGTTCACCCTCTTGGGCCATGACGGTCGCGTAGTGCTCGTCGGCCCGAGTGGTGACCTCCTCCTGATACGTGTCGGCCTGCTCGGTCACCTCAGTTCGGTAGCGATCGGCTTCCGCGAGGCGCTGCCGGAAGGTCTCGTCGGCGGCGGCGTGCTTGTCGTTGGCCTCCGCGAGGACCTCGGCCGCCTCGGCCCGGGCGCTGGTCCGGATCCGCTCCGCCGCCTCATCAGCGCTGCGTCCAACGGCGAGCGCATAGGCATCGGCCTCAGACCGCAACCTGGCCGCCTCGGTCCGGGCACTTTCGAGGATCTTCCGCACCCGAGGCTCGACGTTCTCCTCGGTGGCCGGCTCAGCCGCGGCCTGTAGCTGCCGTCGCAACGAGTCGAGCTGCGCGTTGGAATTGGCCAGCTGCGCCGTCAGTTGCGCGACCGCGGCTTCACGAGCGGCGACGGTGGCTTGTAGTTCGTCCTCGAGCTGGGCAACGTAAAGGTCGACCTGGCGGCGATCATAACCACGCATCGCGGTGTCGAATCCGCGCTCGGCGAAGATCGGCAAGGTGTCCGGGGAGTGGTTCTCGGCAGACATGAATCCATCGTTGCACTTCGAGCAACCGTCCATAACCACACCCATTGGCGTGTCTTGGAACGGCTCTAAGCATCCTCACGAAATCGGTTGATGTCGTGGATGTGTCGCGCGCGCAATTCGCCGTCGCGCACGCCCAACCCGGCCTCGGGCGCCAAGCACAGCACGCCAACCTTGCCCTGGTGCAGATTTCGATGTACGTCGAACGCGGCCTGCCCGGTATCGGGGAGCGTGTATACGCGGGACAGCGTGGGGTGGACCCGGCCGCGGGTAATCAACCGATTGGCCTCCCAGGACTCGCGATAGTTGGCGAAATGTGAACCGATGATTCTTTTCAAACTCATCCACAAGTAACGGTTGTCATACTCGTGCCAGTAGCCAGAGGTCGAGGCACACGTCACAACCGTGCCGCCGCGTCGGGCTACGAAGACACTGGCCCCGAAGGTCTCCCGGCCCGGGTGCTCGAAGACGATGTCGGGGTCTTCTCCGCCGGTCAGCTCGCGGATCCGCTCGCCGAGCCGCCGCCATTCCTGCGGTTGTTGCACGCCGTCCCGCCAGAATTCGAACCCTTCCGCCGTCCGGTCGATGACGAGCTCGGCGCCCATGCGCCGGCATAGCTCCGCCTTGCCCGGTGACGACACGACACACACCGGAATGGCGCCGCCGTGGACCGCGTACTGGGTGGCGTAGGAGCCGAGCCCGCCCGAAGCGCCCCAGATCAGCACGACGTCGCCCTGCTTCATGTCCGCACCGTGCCGGCTGACCAGCTGCCGGTAGGCCGTCGAGTTGACGAGTCCAGGACAGGCGGCCTCCTCCCAGCTCAGGTGCGCGGCCTTCGGCATGAGCTGATTCGACTTCACCAGCGCGAGCTCGGCCAGGCCGCCGAAGTTGGTCTCGAAGCCCCAGATGCGTTGCTGCGGGTCCATCATCGTGTCGTCGTGGCCCTGCGGATCCTCGAGTTCAACCGACAGGCAATGGGCCACGACCTCGTCGCCTGTCTGCCATCGGGTCACGCCCGGGCCGACCCGCAACACGACGCCGGCGAGATCGGACCCCACGACATGAAACGGTTGATCATGCTTGGCCGCTAGCTCCGAGGTCTTGGCGTACCGGCGCAAGAACGCGAAGGTCGGCACGGGCTCGAAGATCGAGGTCCACACCGTGTTGTAGTTGATGGCGCTGGCCATCACCGCGACGATGGCTTCGCCGGGCCCCACTTCCGGGGTCGGCACATCCTCCACATGCAGGCTTTGCCGCGGATCCTTGTCCCGCGTGGCCAGGCCTTCGAACATGCGGACTTCGTCGGCGCGTACGACGACGCCGCGGTAGGACTCGGGGACTGGGACGCCGGCAAGGGCGCCCGGCTCTCCGGACAGGATCGCGGCGCGGACCTCGTCCATCTGGCCTCCGGGTTCGCGAGTGGCCGAATGCTATGAGTCGGCGGCGGGCTCGACCAGTTCGACTAACACGCCGCCGGCATCCTTCGGGTGGACGAAGTTGATCCGGCTCCCGGCCGTTCCGCGGCGGGGCTGGTCGTACAGCAGGCGCAAGCCGCGCTCGCGCAAGGAAGCGGACGCCGCCTCGATATCGTCGACGGTGTACGCAACCTGCTGAATCCCGGGACCCTTCCGGTCGAGAAACGCCGCTATCGGCGACGTGGGGCTGAGCGGGGCCAGCAGCTGCAAGCGGGTAGCACCGTCACCGACGGCGAGCATGGCCTCCCGCACCCCTTGGTCCTCATTGACCTCCTCGTGCACGCTGGCGAACCCGAACGTGTCCCGGTAGAAGGCGACCGCCGTGTCCAGGTCGGGCACCGCGATACCCACGTGGTCAACCCGGCGATACGGGTATGTGGGTGCCATCGCCACATGATGACGTCTGACCAGCGATTTCGGGCGGCCAGGTGCCCGGGCTCACACCAGGCGGAAACGGTCAGCCGTCTACAGTTAGTACTTCCTACAGCGATTTCCGGGAGGTCCTCCGCTATGGCTGGATCAGTAATCGTCAATGGCGCTCGGACCCCGATCGGCCGGATGCTCGGTGCCTTCAAGGACTTCTCGGGCGCGGACCTCGGCGGCGTGGCAATCAAGGCGGCCCTGGAGCGTTCCGGGGTACGCCCGGACCAGGTGCAGTACGTCATCATGGGCCAGGTGCTGCAGGCCGGTGCCGGGCAGATCCCGGCTCGTCAGGCTGCCGTCAAGGCCGGCATCCCGATGTCGGTCCCGGCACTCACCCTCAACAAGGTGTGTTTGTCCGGCCTGGACGCGATTGCGCTCGCTGATCAACTGATCCGGATTGGCGAGTTCGACATCGTGGTAGCTGGTGGACAGGAGTCCATGACCAATGCCCCACATCTGCTGCCCAAGTCTCGGTCCGGATACAAGTACGGCTCCGTCGAGGTGCTCGACTCGATGGCGTACGACGGGTTGACCGACGTGTTCGATCACGTTCCCATGGGCGAGGCCACTGATCGGTACAACGCGAAGCTGGGCATCGGCCGCGAGGCCCAGGACGGGTTCGCCGCCCAGTCCCACCAGCGCGCGGCGGAGGCGATCAAGAACGGCCTGTTCGCCGACGAGATCACGCCGGTGAGCATTCCGCAGCGCAAGGGCGACCCCCTCGAGGTGACCGAGGACGAGGGAGTCCGGGCCGACACCACAGTCGAAAGCTTGGCCCGGCTCCGGCCGGCCTTCGGCAAGGACGGGACGATCACCGCCGGGAGCGCATCGCAGATATCGGACGGCGCCGCCGCGGTCGTCGTCATGAGCAAGGACAAGGCCCAAGAGCTCGGTCTGACCTGGCTGGCCGAGATCGGCGCGCACGGCAATGTCGCCGGCCCGGACAACTCGCTGCAATCCCAGCCGTCGAACGCGATCAACCAGGCTCTGCGCAAGGCGGCACTGACTGTGGCCGATCTCGACCTGATCGAGATCAACGAGGCGTTCGCGTCCGTGGCGCTGCAGTCCATGGCCGACCTCGGCGTCGCACCGGACATCGTCAACGTCAACGGCGGGGCGATCGCTCTTGGTCACCCGATCGGCATGTCGGGCGCTCGGCTGGCGCTGACGCTTGCCCTGGAACTGAAGCGGCGAGGCGGCGGCCTCGGCGCTGCGGCGTTGTGCGGCGGTGGCGGCCAGGGAGATGCACTCCTCCTGCGCGTCCCGTGACCGCGGGGGTCCGCCGGACCGTCGACATCCCGGACCTCGTCGAGCGCGCACGCGCAGCTGACCCCCGCGCGATCGCGCGGCTTATCTCGCTGGTCGAGAGCGACTCGCCGGCGTTGCGTGACGTCGCACGCATAATGGTCGGGCTGGCCGGGCACGCGCAGGTGGTGGGCATGACCGGCTCGCCCGGGGTCGGCAAGTCAACGACGACATCCGCGCTAGTGAGAGAACTGCGGGCCAACCAGCAGCGCGTCGGCGTGCTGGCTGTCGACCCGTCTTCGCCGTTCTCGGGCGGTGCGTTACTCGGCGACCGGGTCCGCATGCAAGATCATGCGACCGACGACCGAGTGTTCATCCGCTCGATGGCGTCGCGGGGCCACCTGGGCGGCTTGTCCAGCGCGGTGCCGCAAGCGTTGCGGGTGCTGGACGCCGCGGGCTGCGACGTGATCATCGTCGAGACCGTGGGCGTCGGACAGGCGGAGGTGGACATCGCATCGCTCGCGGACACCACTGTCGTGCTTCTCGCTCCCGGTATGGGCGACGGTATCCAGGCGGCCAAGGCCGGCATTCTGGAGGTCGCCGACATCTTCGTCGTCAACAAGGCCGACCGGGACGGTGCTGATCAGGTTGTGCGTGACCTGCGATACATGCAGTCGCTAGGTGGCCGCCACTCGGTACAGGGTGCGTGGCGGCCATCCATCGTCAAGACCGTGGCGTCGCGGGGAGAGGGCATCAGCGAGCTTCGCGCCGCCCTCGAGAAGCACCGGGAGTGGATGATTCGGCACGGGGAACTTGACCGGCGTCGAATCGCGCGGGCGGCTGCGGAAATCGAGGCGATCGCCGTCGCTCACGTCCGGGATCGGATCACTGCGGTACACGGCTCGGCGGCCTTGTCGGCGTCGGCCGCCCGGGTAGTGGCCGGGGAGACGGACCCGTATACGGCCGCGTCCGATCTGGTCGCCGCGCTCGCGAACCAGCGGGACAGCGCGCCCCTTTAACGGCGCCTACGGCCAGCGCCGGGATCAAGTTCGGTCAGGCCGAGCGCCAGGCCGCGCAGGCGATCGGTCTCGTCTTCGATGCGGTCCAGCGCCCAGGTGTCCGGTACCCCGGAGCTGGCCGCTACCGCGTCGGCGGCCGCCAGCACGAGGCGTCCATGGGCAGTGACACCGGCGTCGAGTCGGGTGACGAGGGCGGCGACCGCCGGGTCGCTCCGCCGGCCGGCGCGGCTCGTCCGCGCCGACGCCGCTTCGATCGCGACGACCCGAGCGGCGCACTGTCGTAGGGCGTTCGCGGCGTCGGCCGCGGCGACAGCCGTGTACGCGGCCGGCTCGCCGAGCAATCCGAGAAGCTGTCTGAGCGCGACCTCGTCGGCATCCAGTCGATCGATGGCCGGCCGGGCGGCTGAGCCGCGCGGCGGGCGCATCGGTCGCGGCGCCGGAATCGGGAGTTGGTGCAGGTGCCAGGCGTGGCGGGAGGCCGTCGCGGTGACCCAGGCGCCCCCAGCCGACACCGCGGCCAGGCAGGCTCCTGCGATCGGATCGCCGGTCACGATGGCCTGAGCGGCAAGACCGCCCAGCACCGCGGTCGGAACGGCGCGCAAGGCCACGCTCCATCGTGCTCGACGCTGCCGGCGCCGCAGCCGTAACCCGGGGTCCCGCATCCGGGCCAAGCTCACCCGAGCGCCGGCGGCCAGGTCGACCGCCCGCTGTCGGGTCACCGTCGCACGGACCGGCTTGCGAGCCACCGTCCGATCATGCCTGAGCGCCGGCCGTCTTACCACGGGTGGTCGATTGACCGATGGCCTCGGCCGACTCCTCGACCTCCAGCAGCGACGCTTGCCGTTGCGCGCGCTCGTACGCCGCGTGACCGCCGCGAATCCCGAACAGGCGCTTTGACACCAGCAGATACACCACTGCCGCGACGTTGACGATCAATGCGACGACGCGCAACCAGGTGATCTTCTCGGTAAGTTCGTACACCTCGAGAGGGATGAACAATGACGTGGCGACAACGGCGAAATATTCACCCCACCGCTTGAGCAGCCACAGACCGACCCCCTCGAACAGTTGCAAGACTCCGTAAAAGATCAAGAAAGCGGCGACGAGGTCCAGTGTGGTCGGGCTCGCATTGAGCGCGTTCTCGACTGCCCGCACCAAGCCGGAGTCCGACACGTTGAATTTGATCTGGTCGAAGAACGGCTTCAGCGCTCGCAGGTCCTGGTTGACGAGGTCTTTGATGCTGACTTGACTGCTTTCCACTCGTAGAACAGCGATGCCAAGCAGGAGGATGATGGTGCCGCGAACCCATCGTTCGACGGCCAGCAGGCGCAGGATGAACGCGGAGCGCAACGCTTTGCCGCGAAGCAGCATCGGAGCGTGGTCGGCCGGACCGCTGCCATCCGGTGGGCCGAGGACGTAAGTACCGCAGCGCAGGCACCGCCACGCCTCGCCCAACGGTGTGCTCGCTTCGAGCTTGGCCCGCAGAGGTGGTTCGTCTGGCGCGTAGGTCACGTGACCCTTGCGCGAGCACGTCCGCAGGTTCCAATCCACTCCGGCCAGCCTATGGGTTAGCTCAGGTCAGGAGGCCGGTCTGCGTTCTGTTCGGCTCGGCGGGTCAGCAGAACGCGTCGGGGTCAGCGGAAGGCGTCTATGCCCGTGAGCGCCTGCCCCAGAACGAGCGTGTGCACCTCGTGCGTGCCTTCGTAGGTGTACACGGTCTCGAGGTTAAGGGCATGCCGGAGTACCGGGTATTCCGTCGTGATGCCGCTCCCGCCCAGGATGCTGCGCGCCTCCCGGCAGATCTCCAATGCCGCCCGGACGTTAGCGAACTTGCCGAAACTCACCTGCTGCGACGTAAGGCGCCCGGCATCCTTCAGCTCGGCCAGTCGCCGCGCGGTGAGCTCGGCCTGGTTCAACGACACGGCGAGCTCGGCGAGCTTGCGTTGCGTCAACTGAAAGCCTGCGATGGGCCGCCCGAACTGGGTCCGGGTTCCGGCGTAGTCGAGCGTGGCGGCCAACGCGTCGCGCGCGGCGCCGGTTACCCCGCACACGATGCCGAAGCGCGCCTCGGACAGGCAACCTAGTGGCGCCCGAAGTCCGGCTGCTTCCGGCAGCTGCGCGTCGGCCGGTAGCCGGACCTCGTTGAAATGCAGTGAGCTCGTCACCGACGCCCGCAGCGAGAGCTTGTGATGCACGTCCGCAACGTCGAGGCCAGGCGTCCCCGGTTCGACGAGGAAGCCGCGAATACCGTCGTCGGTTCGGGCCCACACCACGGCGATGTCGGCGACCGAACCGTTGGTGATCCACATCTTCGAGCCGTTGAGCACCCAGTCCGACCCGTCACGCACTGCGCGGGTGCGCATCGAGCCGGGATCGGATCCGGAGTCGGCCTCAGTCAGGCCGAAGCACCCAATTGCTTCGCCCGCAGCCATGTGGGGCAGCCAGCGCTGTTTTTGTTCCTCGCTGCCGTAGGCGTAGATCGCATACATGGCGAGCGAGCCCTGCACGCTGATCAGCGACCGCAGCCCGCTGTCCACGGCCTCGACTTCCGCGCAGACCAGCCCGTATTGGGCCGCCGTCGAGCCCTGGCAGCCGTAGCCGGACAGGTGCATGCCAAGAACGCCGAGCTCGCCGAAGTCGCGGGCTAGCTCTCGTGCGGGCAGGGTGCCAGCCTCGTACCAGTCCCGGATGTTCGGCCGGAGCCGGTCGTCGGCGAACTTGCGCACCGTGTCACGGAGCAGCCGATTGTCGTCGGACAGATCGGCATCGAGGCCGAGCAGGTCCAAACGATCCAGCGCATCAGTCATGAGGAGCCGTCCTCCGCAAGCATCGTAGGGAGTACCGCAGCGAGCGTCAGCGAGCGAGGAGCGGACTGAGGGCGGGGCCCCCGCGAAATCGCGCGAGCGATTTCGCGGGGTGCAGGTGCGCTGGGGAGGACGGCGACGGGCAGCACAGTCATGCTGGCAGGTTACGCGGGCGAGTGGCCGCCGAGGTTACTCTGCAACGGTGCCGTTGCTGCCGTTCGACCCCATCGAGCGCGCCGGGGTGCTGTGGGAAAAGCACTCGCCGGGTGAGCCCACCGAGGTCTACGCAG
>Ga0207678_10005686_pt1 | contig 11141 bp, 8 predicted proteins | sample KBSC63metaG_FD_184319 | JGI IMG/M metagenome (GOLD analysis project Ga0207678, IMG submission 184319) | Corn rhizosphere microbial communities from Kellogg Biological Station, Michigan, USA - KBS C6-3 metaG (SPAdes) (version 2) | ecosystem: Host-associated > Plants > Roots > Rhizosphere > Soil ...
CCGCCGCCATACCGAGATGGGTCCGTGCCAAAATGCGCGCAACGCCTGTCGCAGGCGCGGGGGCCGCGTCTACGCCGCCGACGGCAGCGAGGTAACCCAAGCCGATGAAGCCGAATACGACAAGAAAGTAATGCGCGTGCGCGTGGGGCCGTGATTCCCCGTCGCCGTCACGCAATCACTGCGGCGCGGGGACGAGGCGATTCAGTGATCACGCAAACAACATTTTTCTATTCCGACCGTTGTCCGCTATTGGGCGCAAATTGCTATGTCTTTCGTTGGCCGGGTGCAGCCTGCCGACAATCTCGGCCTTTGGTCCCCTGTTGGGCGTATTGCCGACCTTCGCGGTAGCGTGATCCATCGGGAGGCAGGTTGATCGGGATGCCCTCGTTGCTAACGCCATGTTCGCAGCGAGAGCTTCATCGCAGCGGGATAAAGGATTGGCAAGCCGCAATTCGGCCAGTCCCTTACTAGATCCACGAAGGTGTCGAATTTTGCTCGCCAACATAGTCCTCTACGAACAACAACGCTCACACGCGGCCTGCGCAATGCGGGCCGTCTCGTTTCTACGCGCCGGCGAAGCCCCGATCGACAAGAGTTTTGGCTTGAGCCCGGTATTGCGCGCCGTGCTAATGTTGACTTTGATTTTCGTCGGCCGGATGTACTTCCCGGCGTGGCGGCGGGCGTGGCGCCAATCCGCACGCCCGCGGATCGGCGGCGGAGGCGGCGCGCATGCGCGACAAGAGGGTGGCCATCCTGGAAAGCCGGCTCGGCACGCAGATGGTCGAGCTGGTGGCCAAGCATGGTGGATTGCCGCTGCACGCGCCGGCGCTAGCCGAGGTTCCGGATGTAGACCCCGCGTACGTCGAGCGACTCGTCCACGACGCACAGACGCGACCCCCAAAGGTTGCGATCTTCCAGACCGGCGTCGGTACGCGTGCGCTGTTCGCGACCACCGACGTCCTGGGTCTGACGCAATCGCTGCTCGATCTCCTCGCGGCGACGACCGTCGCGGTCCGAGGCCCCAAACCGACGGCGGCGCTTCGGGCACGCAAGGTACGCATCGACTTGAGTGCCCGCGATCCGTTCACGACGCAAGAGGTCCTCGAGGCGATGCAGAACACTCCCGTCGATGGCGAGCGCGTGATCGTTCAGCGCTACGGCGTCACCAATGTCGAGCTGGAAGACGCGTTGAAGGCGCGCGGCGCGGAGGTGGTCGAGGTCCCCACGTACCGGTGGGCAGTGCCTGACGATACGCGGCTGCTCATCGAACTGATGAACGCGCTCGCGCGGCACGAAATCGACGCGGTGGCGTTCACTAACGCAGCGCAGGTGCACAACCTCTTCGCCGTCGCCCGACCGCTTGGCCGCGCCGACGCCTTGCGCGCGGATCTCAATCGCACGCTGATCGCGTCGGTGGGACCGGTCGCGTCGGCCGCGCTCCGTCGGTTCGCGGTGGACGTCGACGTCGAGGCGAGCCCGCCCAAGCTCGGTCCGCTGGTGAGCGCGCTCGACGAGGCGCTATCGAACTGACGCGTTGATTCGGCAGGCTGACGCAAGGGATAGAATGGATGCTCAGGCCGGGACGGGTCAGACCGGGTCCGACTCGAGGCAGGTACGCCCGCCTTCTACATCGAAGGAGATAACAGCGCCTGTTGCATCTCGCTACGCCACAGCGTCGAGGAGAGTCACCATGACAATCGCGTCCAAAGTCGAAGACTACATGGCGCAACGCGGCATCGAGTATGACGTCGTTACGCATGAGCATTCGCGCAACAGCCTCGAAACCGCGCACCTGGGGCATGTTCCAGGGAATCGGTGGGCAAAATCGGTGGTTCTGGAAGATGACGACGGTTTCGTGATGGCCGTTCTGCCGTCGACCTGCCACATCAAGCTCGGAAGGTTGAGCCGGCAGCTTGATCGGAAACTTCGTCTGGCGTCCGAGAGCGATCTACCCGCCCTTTTCGGGGACTGTGAGTTGGGGGCCATCCCAGCGGTCGGGCCGGCGTACGGGATGCTGACGGTCATCGACAAAAACCTCGGCGCGCAACCCGAGATCTATTTCGAGGCCGGCGACCACGAAGAATTGATCCACATGAAGCAGGAAGAGTTCACGGTCCTCATGCACGATGCCGTTGACGGGGGCTTCGCCGCACGCCGGTGACCAGCGGCAACGAAGGACACCCGGGATGCGAGGACTGCTGTGGCGGCCGAAACCGGGTTCTGGCTCGAAACCCCGGAGGTCCTGCGGCTGTTCCCTACGTTCGTATGGAAATGCCAATTGCGCCCGGAGTTACACCGACGGGTCAATGCAACGATTCTCACCCGAGTGCATGAGATGCGGCACGGCCTGCAGGCACTCGGTCGCGGCGAAGCGTGGCAATCGGGTCACGGGCTACACCGCCTCGAGGATTTCGGCGCATTGGTGTCTTGTATCGATGCGGCGGTGGCTGCAGTGCTGGCCCACCTGCGCGTCGGCGATCGCGACGTCTCGATCACAGGCTGTTGGGCGAATATCAACGCACCGGATGCGGCACACCGGACGCACGCGCATCCGAATAATTTCTTGAGCGGCGTCTATTACGTCCAGGTGCAGGACGGCGCCGATAGCATCAATTTCCACGACCCGAGGGCGCAAACGGCCATCATCCGCCCGGCAGTGACCGAGTTGACCGCCTACAACACGGATCAGGTGGTACTGACAGTCAATACGGGAACGCTAATCGTCTTCCCCGCTTGGCTGCCGCACTCGGTGGACACCAATCAAAGCGAGCTGCCGAGAATCAGCATCGGCTTTAACGTCATGTTCGCCGAATTCGCCAAGACCATGGGCCAACCGCTGTGGGGTGAGCAGTGAAGTTCGACCTCCCAGGCATTTCCTGCCGTCACCCATCCCGCTTTCAAGGCTGAACCTGGTACGGGGGCAGGGTGGAAAGCCGCGTATCGTCCACCGCGCCGCCCAGGGTGAAGTGATACAGGCTTTGCCAGGAATGATCGCCAATCCCCAGCAGCGCGTGCATTTCGTCATCGAAGAAACAACCGATCCCGGTCGCGCGCGTGCCGGCCGCCTCGGCCTCGAGATACAGGACGTGTCCGAGCATCCCGCACTCCCAGAAAAGGCGACGGTAAAGCCAAGGCTCGTGCGAGGCGACTTCGAACCTGGCAACCATGGCTAGCGCAAAACAGGAATCCGCGCCGATGTCCTGGTGGCAGCAGATAAGCTTGGCCGCATCGCGCAAATCGTAAGGCAGCAACAGGTACAACGGCAGATGGTCCGGTCCGATCTTCTGCCACAGCCATTCGGGACGCATCGATCGCTTTAGATCAGGGAGTGCCGGCGCATCCCGAACGAACATGTACAGGCCGCGCTCCAGGCCATCCACGCGATGCACCATCAACGCAGGATGCACGAGGGAAGAGGACGGCAGCGCATTCCAGGGCGGCGTATTACAGCGCGCCAGCAGGCACTCGAGCATGTTGAAGAAGACAGCGGTAGAGATGCGTGTCACACCGTCGAACTCCACGGCGCTGCGGCGTTGTCGTGCAATCGTGGCAAAGCTGAGGTCGAGGGCGGGCGCGACTGGCGATGGGAGGGGCAACGGTCCCGGCCCGGGTCCTTTCGAGGTGGAAGGCTTGTAAGTGGCGAGCGCAACCGAATCGATGTCCGGCCACTGCACATGCGCCTGGCTCAACGGGTTGGCGCGGCCGTGCCAAGTCGCGTTGTGCAGAGGCTCTAGCAGCCGCACAGGATCGGGCTGTCCATCCGAAATGCCAATCCACAGCAGGATATCCGGCGTTTCCGTTTCGGCGGATGCAAAATCAACGACGCGATCGAGCCCGAGCAAGGCCGCCACGACGTCGTCCGCAGCGGACAGGACCAGTCGACTCTGCCAGCCAAGGGCCGCCGCGGCGTAGCTCACCGCGGCAATGGCGTGGCCACAATCATGCTGGCAGTAGCGCCAACCACGCATGCCGTATTTCCAGGCCTCACGCCAGTGGATCGAACTGATGCCAATCAGAATCCCGTTGCCCGAGAATGCTTCGTTCCATCGCGGATCGTCGACTGCGGCGCGCCGCTCGAGCACGTGATCGCGGCTCCGGTAGTGGTAGACACCGGCGGTCAAGCCGGGGATTCGCGGGCACAGCAGATAACCCTCGGTCGGATGTAGATTTCCGCTCGAAGGGTTGCAGCGCAGGGCCCACCGTGTGCCGCCATAGGATTTCCACGCGGAGAGGCCGAGCGAAAGCTCGAACAGAATTGCCAGACTGTCGACGTCGAAGGTGCGTGGAGACGGAAGCACACCACAGCGCACGTCGTTGTAGCGTGTACGCAGGGAATCCGCTAGCAGGCGCAGCTTGATCTGCACCGCCCCTTGAAACTCCCGGAAGGGGTTTGGCTGGTTGGCCCAGTCGAGCCCACCCGGGCCAGGAGCATAGTGATTGACACGGTGCTTGCTGCGCTGGTGATATTCGAAATGGGGTTTGCTCGAGCCGGTCATGCTTCATGCTGCCATGCCTATGACGATTCCGGTCGAAACGCTTGATTGACGGCCGACGCGGTGAGCAATGGGCGTCGCCCCGCTGCGAGGACGGAGACGCCCGAAGCACCCAAACCGAGAGTGGACATCCGGCCATTGGCGGGCGTAGCATGGGTGCACAATTCGACGACACAGGGAGCCTCTCATCGGTGAATCGAAAGGAGTGAACCATGTGCTACGAATATAGCGATTGGGCGTGGAAGGCGCGCGTTGCAGAACTGGCGAAGAAGATGCGGGAGGTCGAGTCGCAAAGGCCGGCGCGAACCGAGCGGCAACCCGAGCGGGCAGCGGAGACGCCTCCGAAAGAGCGGGACACAGTCCCCGCCTAGGGTACTCAGCCTTATTCCGGCTCCGAGTCTTGCTGCGTTACCCGAACCCGCGCCGCTCGCGCTCCTTGCTGTTGCTCTCGCCGAGCTCGGCTTCGCACGACGGCGCGCCGCCTAGATCATGCCTCGCACCACAACGAACGGCTCACTTCGGTGGGCCGTTTGCTTTTGCGACTGGTAGTCGCGCGCTACCGTCTAGCCGTTGCCGTAACCGCACAGCCTTTAGGAGCAAGTGTCTCGGTAAAGTCTGCCTTCACTAAGTGTGAACGCCCGAAACGGGTCGATAGCAACATCGAATGGGCAGCTGATGGCGCCTTCGTTGTACGACGGCTCTTGGCCGGACGTTTTTCACTTTCGGGAATGTCTTGAGCGAATTGACGATCTGTCTGCATCTCGTTCCCCCGAGCGAGTCTGCACGATGCATGGACACCGCCTGAGCATGTACCCCGTAGTGCAACGAAGGGGCTCGAAAAATGGCCACGAAGATCAAACACGTAGTCGTTCTGATGCTCGAGAACCGATCATTCGATCACATGCTCGGCTACTTGAAGACCGACCAATATCCCATCAATGGGCTAACCGGCCACGAGACCAACCCGGTCAACCTCGAGCCTGGAGCGAAGGAGATCGGTGTCCAACCCGATGCGACGGACATACTGGTTCATGACCCGGGGCACGAGTTCAGCGACGTGAACGTTCAGGTGTTCGAGAACCCCTTGGGACCTCCACCAGTTGAGCAGCCGAATCGAGGCTTTGTCTTCAGCTACGGTCAGCAGCCACATGTCACGCCGGAGATCGCGCCTCAGATCATGAGTTGCTTCTCGGCGGCCAATCTGCCGGTATTAAGCGCCCTGGCACAGGAATTCGCGATCTGCGATCACTGGTACTCATCTATGCCGGGTCCGACATGGCCGAACCGATTCTTTGCCCATTGCGCAACCTCAAAGGGAGGTATCACAAACGGCGGGGCGGCGAACTACGACATGCCGACAGTATTCGAGCAGCTGACGGCCAAGGGGCGGACATGGAAGATTTATTTCCATGATTTCGTGCACGCACTTCAGCTTACCCGCCTCAATAGTCCTGAGAACGTCGTCAACTTCGTCAAGTTCAGCACGTTTGCGCAGGATGCCAGGAAGGGGCGGTTGCCGAACTATTCGTTTATCGAGCCGCGGTACTACAACGGACTAGCCGCCGCAAACGACCAGCATCCGCCGCACGGCGTCGCGCGCGGCGAAGCATTGATTGCCAGCGTCTACAAGGCGTTGCAAGTGTCGAACACCTGGCCCGAATCCCTGCTGGTAATCGTATATGACGAACATGGGGGAACGTACGACCATGTCACGCCGCCGGTGGCGACTCCTCCCGACGAGCTTACGTCGCAATTTGGATTCGATCGCTACGGTGTGCGGGTCCCGGCCGTGCTCGTCTCGCCCCTCATACCCAAGGGCACGATAGTGTCGCAGCCGCTCGACCACACCTCGATCATTGCAAGCCTGCGCGAGAACTTCGATCTCGACGGCCCACTGACGCACCGAGATCGTGACGCCAGCTCGTTTATGGGAGCACTTGACCTTGCGACCGCGCGCACGCCTACGCAGCAAGTCGAATCCGCACTCCGCGCCAACAGCCCCGTTCCGCCGCCAGCCAAGCGTCTGAAGGCGCTCGCACGAGAGCGCTACCTCGTTTCAAGCACCCTATCCGAGCTGCAGCGTGCCATGGTCGATGCCACACGACGCATTACCGGTGCAGCACCCACACCACTGAGGGCCGGAAAGCCGATTGTCGCGGTCGATTCGGAGCGCGCAGCAGGACAGTACGTCGAGCTCGCGATCGACGCCTATTTGGCGAGACAACGGTCGCAGGCCTCGGGGCGACGCACGTCTGGGTCGCGCCGGTAGTCGAATCCTGTCACGTACGCCCGCGAGATTGACCAGCGAGCGGAGTGCAGGAAATACTGCGCCTATGGTACCCAGATCGCGCCCGCGCCGCCCGTCGTCCCTCCCCGGGCGGTCGAGTCAGGGTGCCGTTGTCGAGGCAAGTTCTGCGAGCGTCGAGGCGATCTGCGATGGATAAAGCCGGTTTCGTCTTGACGTTCCTGTTCACGGACATCGAGGGTAGTACGCGACTGTGGGAACAGGAACCGATGCGCATGCAGCGGGCGCTGGCCGCGCATGATCACGTCGGGCGTGCCGCCGTGGAAAAACACGGCGGCCACATCGTGAAGATGACCGGCGACGGCATGTGCGCCATCTTCGACGACCCGCTGCACGCCATCGAGGCGACGCTCGACTTCCAGCAGGCGGTCGCCGACGAAACGCACACCGAAGGTCTCGAGCTGCGCGCGCGCTGCGGTATCCACGTCGGCCTGGCACAGCGCCGCGACGAAGACTACTTCGGCAGTACGGTAAACCGTGCAGCGCGAATCATGAGCGCCGCCCACGGCGGACAGGTGCTGCTGTCCCAGGCGGCTGTCGATCTCGTGCGCGACCGGCTGCCCGATTTGATCTCGGTGCGAGACCTCGGCTTGGTTCGGCTGAGAGACCTCGCAAGCCCCGAGCGCCTGTACCAGTTGCAGCATCGCTCGCTGCGCGACAACTTCCCCGCGCTGCGCTCGCTGGAGCTCACCCCGAACAACCTGCCGCAGCAGGCAACCTCGTTCGTAGGGCGCGAGCGCGAACTCGACGAGGTGACGAAGGCGCTGACGGGAGCGCGGCTGTTCACGCTCGTGGGCGCAGGGGGCATCGGCAAGACTCGGCTCTCGCTGCAACTTGCCGCCAACGTGCTCGACGACTACGCGGACGGTGTGTGGTTCGTCGAACTCGCGCCAATCGCGGACCATCTCGCGGTGACGCACGCAGTCGCGAAGGTACTGGGCGTCGCGGAGGAACCGGGCCGTCCCCTCGTCGACGTCATCTTGCAATGGGCTTCCGACAAGCGATTGCTCCTCGTGCTCGACAATTGCGAACATTTGGTCGGCGCCTGCGCCGCATTGGCCGAGCAATTGCTGCGTGGGACGGCCGGGGTGAAGTTGCTGGCCTCGAGTCGCGAGCCGTTGCGGATCCCCGGTGAGGTCGTCTACCCGGTACCGACGCTCGGGGTACCCGAGTCGGACAAGCCCGACGCCGATACCACTTATTCGCGATATCCGGCCGTGCGCTTGTTCGCCGAACGCGCCAGTGCGGTGCTGCCGTCGTTCCAACTCCACGCGCGGAATGGTGGCACGATAGCCGACATCTGCCGCCACCTCGACGGCATTCCGCTCGCGATCGAACTTGCCGCGGCGCGCGTTCGTGCAATACCGCTCGAAGGGATCGCGGCGCGCCTGGATGACCGCTTCCGCCTGCTGTCCACTGGAAACCGCGCCGCGCTCCCGCGACAGCAAACGCTGCGCGCGCTGATCGACTGGAGCCACGACCTCCTCTCGGCTCAGGAACGAGCGGTTTTCCGCCGGCTGTCAGTATTCAAGGGCGGCTGGACAATCGAAGAGGCGGAGGCGGTCTGCTCGGGGGGATGTGTCGAGGGCGGCGACGTGCTCGAGCTTCTCGCCGGCCTCGTCGACAAGTCGCTCGTTGCGGTCGACCTCGACAGCGGGCGATATCGGCTGCTGGAAACGATTCGGCAGTACGCGATGGAGAAGCTCGAGGGGTCTGGAGAAGAGAATGCCGTCCGCGAATGCCATCTAAATTTCTATCTCGCGTTTTCGGAGGCCGCCGAATCGCACCAGAACGGCCCTGACCAACCTGTCTGGCGGGGCCGGCTGGACTTCGAGCAGGAAAATCTTCTCTCTGCTCATGCATTCTGCGGCCGCTCGGCCGATGCGGGCGCGAAAGGCCTCCGGCTCGCAAATGCGATGCGGACGTACTGGTTCAGAAGCGGCTTGCTTCCGATGGGCAAGCGCGTCATGACGGAGGCGCTCCTCCATCCCGGGGCGCAGACACGTGACAAGCACCGCTGCATCGCTCTCTCCGCGGCCGGACTGTTCTGCTCGTTTGCCGGCGAGTACGATGAAGCGACGCGTTTCCTCGAGGAAAGCCTCGCGATCGCGCGCGAGCTCGGCGACTGCGAGCAGATCATCGCAACGCTGGAGTCGCTGGCCTTCGCGGAATTTGGGCGTGGGTGCTTCGAGGCTGCCCGCGGCCACGCCGAGGAGGCGCTTGCGCTCGCCCGCGAGTCCGGGGACCAGCGAAAGCTCGCCGAGGCGTTGAATGCGGTTGCGCAGATGCACCGCGCCGACGGCGATGTCGCCGCAGCCGAGCCGCTGTACGACGAGGCCGTCGCGCTTGGCCGGCGGCTGGACGACATGGAGCTGGTGGCGATCGGTCTGCTCAACTTGGCGATGATCTACATCGCGCGCCGGGCGCACCGCGACGCCGGAAAAGCGCTTCAGGAAATCATCGCCATCGCGCGCCAGACGCGGTCGATGCCCATCGGCCAGAGTGCGCTCGAAGTCGCGTCGGGCCTCGCCGCCAGCCTCGGCGACCCGGCACTCGCGCTTCGCTTCTTCGGGGCCGCGGAAGCGCACACGCGCGACACCGGCATCGTGCGCGACCCCGCGGATGATGCCTTCCTACGGCCACTCATCCAATCCGCCCGCTATTCGCAGGGCACGGATGCCGCGGCTTGCGACGAGCGGGATGGACGGGAAGCGGGCTATGAAGCCGTACTCGACGAAGTCGATGCCTGGCTGATACGGAATCGCTGACGCCAGAGGCAGGACATCCCCAGCCACTGACAAAGGGTGGGCACCCGCATGAACGGTTCGCTTCATTTTGGCCACACGAATGGGTCGTAGGCCACCGGGGGCGCGCCGGGACTTCTTTGCTTCACATGGATCGTGTACCCGTACTTAACGTTCGGGTCTGCGTCCTGTCCCACATTGCAGACCACTATGCGGGCGTTTTGTGCGGGGCATTTCACAACGCTAGCGGCTGCGTCATTCTTAAACGTGATGGGTGGCTCGACGTACTCCCACCCTTCGGGAAGCCAGAGATGGAAGACGCCACCGCGGTTCACCCGAATGTACTCGGCCACCCACTGCGGCTGGCTCGGATCAACCGGCACATAGCAACTGGTGGGGCAGTCGAAGGGTTTTTGGTCGCGCTTGTCTGGCGGCAGGAACTTCGCCGGGCTCGTCTGGCAGCCCGTGAGCAGTAGTGTGTTGGCGGCGATTGCGACGGCGAGCAAGCGAGTAAGCATGGAGTTCTCCCTGGTTTTGTTGCATCAAAGTGTGCGAACGAACCGGCCCCAGGCGCACAGCGAGACTTGGTTGCGACAATCCGCATCCTTGTGCACGCGCCGAGCGTAGCACGCGTCGACGCGACCGAGTCCAAGTCGAGATGAGGGGCGTATGGGCGTCATGGGGGCTCGTTGCCCCAGGTGCGGGTAATCCGCGAGCGTTGGTGCGTCCAAATCTCGCGTTTTGGCGCTTGGGGGTGCAACAACGCCCTGATAGCGGCGGAGTAAGGCCGACAGACCGCTCACAAAGCGGCGCTGCCTGCGTTCGTACTCGATGCTGGACGGAAGCGGAGATCGAGGAATCGATCGTTGATTGGGCAGGCCCGCTCCCCCTGTCGTGGGCGAGGAGATCGCGCACCAGCGACGCGTCGGCAATGAAGGCGATTACCCCTTTTCATGTCGTCCCTGCGGACCCAGCGGCCAGGCTGAACTGGTGCAACGAGAGAATCGGTCCGTAAGGGGCGCTTAACGGAAAATGCCACGGCTACATCGACCGGCACCCGCTGGCCGGAAGCGGACGTTCATCGCTGTCCCAACCATTTTCGGGAATGATCTTTAATGATTTGACTCCGACAATCGGTGTACTCACCCGAACGTCAAGCACGGCCGACTCGCGCTGCTGCGGCGGATCGCCGAACGTAGGTTCAAATCCATTGGAATCCGTGGCTCACGACTGGCTAAATCGGCGACGGGTCTGCGACCAGATAGAGCGCTAGGGCGGGATTCGAACCCGCTCAGCCATAAGGTCACTGAGGGTTTTCTAGAGGGAAACCGGTCCGCTGGAGTTGGCTGAAATGGGCTGATTTGGCCGCAGATTTGTCCGCAATCGCTAGGCTAGCTCACCTGTGCGATATTCTCGCGATGGCTCTTATCGCGGCAGTTCTGCTCACCGCCTCAGTTGGGTCAAGCATCGATGTCTACTTCCGGCCACCGCTTGCCGATCAACGGGTCAAGTCAGTCGGCGGCGTTTCGAATCCACGCCGCAGTGAGGGCGCCTTGGTGTAACTTCGACTGCCGCGTTTCCGCCTCCAACGCGTGAGCA
>Ga0207678_10005692_pt1 | contig 11131 bp, 10 predicted proteins | sample KBSC63metaG_FD_184319 | JGI IMG/M metagenome (GOLD analysis project Ga0207678, IMG submission 184319) | Corn rhizosphere microbial communities from Kellogg Biological Station, Michigan, USA - KBS C6-3 metaG (SPAdes) (version 2) | ecosystem: Host-associated > Plants > Roots > Rhizosphere > Soil ...
GGACTTCGAGCAGGAAGGCCTCGTCGCCGCGGACCTTGGCCGCCGGATCGCGAAGCGGCGCGCCGCCGCGGTCCAGAGCGCCGGAGCGGATCAGCGCCTTCAGCCGCTCACGCGACATGGTCGGCACCGCCGCTGCAAGCGCGCGGTCCAGCCGCCAGCCGGCGTGCGCAGGCTCAAGATTAACCGCGATCGTCTGATGGCCCCCCACGACGCGGGATATGGGTGCGGTGCAAAATGGGTTCAAGAAGCATGCGAAAGTTCACAAAGTTCACGAGCCTACGCGTGCGCGCGAGTCATTGGCGCTCCTCGTCGCCGATCGGCTCGCCGCTCCGGGTTTCGCCAAGCTGGCCGTCAAGATAATCGATCGGCTCGACCTCGCATTCCTCGAGCGGAATGTCGGTGAAGCTCGCCATCAGTTCGGGAAGCTCGGTGCGCGCCGCTTCGAACGGATTGCCGGTGGCTGCGGCCAGAGCCTTGGCCGAGGGCGAGCCGAACTGCGCCGGATCGAGGCGCGAGAGCAGCCAGGTCAGCAGGTGATCGGACGGCATCCGCCGCTCCATCACCAGCGCGCCGTCCTTGTAGAAGCGCTCCACCCGCCCGTTGAGCGCGCGGTCGAAGGCGATCGCGGCGAGCCGGGTGGCCGAGAGCCGAAGCGCCGCATCCCAGGCGCGGGCGAAGCTCTCCGCGCCGGGGCGCGCAAACGATAGACGGAACTCGATGAAACGCCGACGAGGGCGCAGGCCTCGCCGACATGGCCGGTCAGCGCCAGATGTTCGATGAACTTGCGTTGCCGCTCCGCGGTCCAGCCGGCGTGACATTTGCGGGTCGGCGCGGCGTCGAACTCGGGAAGTTCGGGCGGGGGTACGACATCGGCTTTGTCGCTAACGATCTTGAGCTTGCGGGACATGGCTGACTCCTGTGGATAAACAGAGTCGAAACAAATGAACCAAATAGGTGCTTGTAGGAAAATGCGGCTGGGTCATAAGGGGCAATCCTCTCGCGCCCAAAATATTGTGCCGTCGGAGAACCGGATGTCCTGCGGGGATCTGTGCCGCGCATTGCGCCACCGTCCGTCGGAAGGCGATTTGGACCGGCAAGGCAGCTGTCGCGGCGGCTAGGGCAAGGGCTAGTTGCCGTATCGGGAACGAATACAACCCGACATTGGGGCCGTGTTCAGAACGGCAAAAAGCGCGGCGCCGGAACGGTGGCTCATCTTTCCGCGTTTGGCGTGATCCGCGGGTTGCGTTTTTTCTGATTGGAAGTCTTTTGCCGAATGAGGATGGTCCCCACGGGGATCAGGTGATCAGCGCCGAGCTTTACGAACAGCTCGTCAATTCCATCGTCGACTACGCGGTGTTCATGCTCGATTCCGAGGGGAACGTCACCACCTGGAATCCGGGCGCCGAGCGAACGAAGGGCTACAGGGCCAACGAGATTATCGGACAGCATTTCTCCCGCTTCTACACGCCCGAGGACCTCAAAGCCGGAATCCCCAAGAAGGCGCTGAAGCAGGCGCGGGAGGAGGGGCGGTTCACGGCCGAAGGATGGCGGATTCGCAAGGACGGCAGCCGCTTCTGGGCAATGGTCGTCATCGATCCGATTATTCAGGACGGGGAGGTCATCGGCTTCGCGAAGGTCACGCGCGACCTGACCGAGCGCCGCGAGGCGCAGCTCGAGCTGGAGCGCTCGCAACAAGCGTTGTTCCAGTCGCAGAAGATGGAAGCGGTGGGTCAGCTCACCGGCGGTCTCGCGCACGATTTCAACAATCTGCTGACGGGGATTACCGGCAGCCTGGATTTGATGAAGAACCGGCTGGCCCAAGGCCGCATCAACGAACTGGAGCGCTACATCACCGCGGCGCAGGGGGCGGCGTCACGCGCCGCAACCCTGACCCATCGGCTTCTCGCCTTTGCTCGCCGTCAAACCCTCGAACCCAAACCGGTGAATGCCAACAAGCTGATCTCCGGAATGGAAGAGTTCGTCAGGCGAACTGTGGGGCCGGAAATCCAGATCGAAACCGTTCTCGCCGCCGGTCTCTGGACCTGCATTTGCGATCCTAACCAGCTTGAAAACGCGATACTCAATCTATGCATCAATGGACGCGACGCGATGCCGGATGGCGGGCGGATCACGATCGAAACCGCCAATAGCTGGGTAGACGAGACGACCGGCGCCGACCGCGAAATGACACCGGGCCAATATGTCGCCATCTGCGTCACCGACACCGGCCACGGGATGACGCCGGAGGTAATTTCCCGGGCGTTCGACCCGTTCTTCACCACCAAGCCGGCCGGGAAGGGTACCGGGCTCGGGCTTTCCATGATCTACGGTTTCGCGCGTCAGTCCAATGGACAGGCGCGGATCTATTCCGAGGTCGGGGAAGGCACGACCGTCAAGATCTATTTGCCGCGTCACAGGGGGAAAGCTCCGGGGGAACAGGACGAGGAGGCGAAGGTACAACTCCCTCGTGCCGAAGCCGGCGAGACTGTCCTCATCGTCGATGATGAACCGACGGTCCGGATGCTGATCGGGGATACTCTCAACGAGCTTGGTTACACCGGCATCGAGGCAGCCGATGCGACTTCAGGCCTCAAGGTGCTTGAGTCCGATGCAAAGATCGACCTGCTGATCACGGACGTCGGTCTGCCGGGCGGCATGAACGGCAAGGAAATGGCGGAGAAGGCGCGCGAGAAGAGACCGGACCTGAAGGTCCTCTTCATCACCGGTTACGCGCAGAACGCGGCCATTTCTAATGGCAAGTTGGAACCGGGGATGCATGTGCTCAGCAAGCCGTTTGCGATGGAAAAGCTCGCGTCCCGAATCCGGCAGATGATCGAGGAGGCGTGACCCCGGCTTGGGGGGCCGGCCGTCCGTTCATTGACTGTGAACCGTTTGGCCCCCATATGCGCGTGCAACGGCGCTTCACGCAGCGTGAATAGGCACTATGCCTCAAGCTTCGCGCCGGTTTTCAAAGAGCTTCCCATTTCACGCGGGTCGTTCAGACCCAAGAAGCCGTTCGCGACGCGAGCGGCCACAAGAAGTGAGTCCAATTTATAATGTCATTCGAAACTCTCGGGCTGTCGCAGCCCGTTCTTCGCGCGCTTGCAGCGAAGCAATATTCCAACCCGACGCCGATCCAGACCCAGGCCATTCCGCAGCTTCTGCGTGGCCGCGACCTCCTCGGAATCGCCCAGACCGGCACCGGCAAGACGGCCGCTTTCATGCTTCCGTCGATCGACCGTCTGGCGGCGGCCAGCCGAATGCCGAGACCATCATCCTGCCGTATGCTGATCCTTGCGCCGACCCGCGAGCTCGCCACACAGATCGCCGAGAGCGCTCAAGCCTACAGCCGTTTTTCGCGCCTGTCGGTGACGACTGCGTTCGGCGGAGTCCCCATCGGCAAGCAAAGGCGAGCACTGGAGCGGGGGGTCGATGTGCTCGTCGCTACGCCCGGACGCCTCATCGATTTGGTGGAGCAGCGATATCTCACACTTCGCGAGGTCGAGATCCTCGTCCTCGATGAGGCCGATCAGATGCTCGATCTCGGCTTCATCCATGCGCTCAAGGCGATCGTCCAATGGCTCCCGGCCAAGCGTCAGACGCTGTTCTTCTCGGCGACCATGCCGAAGACCATCCGCGATCTGGCCGATAAATTCCTCAGCGATCCCGCCGAAGTCCGGATCACGCCCGCAGCGACAACTGTCGAGCGGGTGAGCCAGCATGTCAGCTTCGTCCGCCAGAATGAAAAGCAGGCATTGCTCACGATCATGCTTCGGCTCGGCTTTTCCGATCGCGGCAACATGGACCGGGTGCTCGTCTTCACGCGCACCAAGCATGGGGCCGACAAGGTGGTGAAGCTGCTCGCAGGAAGCGGAATTGCCTCTGCCGCGATCCACGGCAACAAGAGCCAGCCGCAGCGGGAAAAGGCGCTTGCCGCCTTCCGCTCCGGTGAGGTTCCGATCCTGGTTGCGACCGATATCGCCGCGCGCGGGATCGACGTGTCGGGCGTCAGCCACGTAATCAACTTCGAGCTGCCGAACGTCGCGGAGCAATATGTCCATCGGATCGGGCGGACGGCTCGCGCCGGCGCCACCGGCGTCGCGATCGCCTACTGCGCCGAAGACGAGCGAGCCTATCTGCGCGATATCGAGAAGCTGACTCGGCAGAAGATCGAGGTCGCGCCGCTACCGGCAGACTTCGTTGCCGAGGCCGAGCGGATCAACAGGAGCCGGGCGGCTCCTGCAGCGACGCCACGACACGAGCGTCGCCCGCAGCAGCATCGCGATCATCGCGCAAAGGCTGCTCAGCCTCGGGGAGGCCGCAACAGGCGCCGCCGTTCCGCCGCTGGGGGTCGCTGAGCTAAAAAATGAAGGGCGGCCGCAAACCGGCCGCCCTCCGCCTTCCTAGGACTGCTTGGTCGCAGTCCACTTGAGCGTGCTCCCGGAAAGCTCATTATGGCTTTCCGCGCTCAGCTTTCCGTCCGAGCCGAGGGTGAAGGTAGTCTCTCCGACCACCTTGCCGCCGCGCTTGCGAGTCACCTTATACGAGTTGTCGCCACTCTTGGAGACCGCTGCCGTCGTTCCGGCGATATCGCCCTTGATCGGAACGTCGCCGCCGCCGATCGTCGCATCGAACGAGGTCCCGTCTGGCGAACTCGAATGATAAGTGTTGCCGTTGACGTTGATCGTGAAGGTCAGCGCCGCGTCGTTGAAGTTGGAAAGTTTGGTCGGCTTCCATTGACCGGAAATGGCGTGCGCTCCTGCCGGTGCCGGCCCGACGCGGGTCTCGGTGAATTCTCCTGTGCTGGCTTGGCCAGGAGTCGAAGTGTCGGTGAACTTCCCGTTGAGCGTATTGCCGTCGGCGGAAACGGTCATCGTCGTCACGCTGACCTGCTTGCCCCCTTTCTTGGCAGTTTCGGTCACGGTGTGCGGATCGACCACCTTCGCCGAATCGCTGTCGGCGTAGGGCAGGCTTACCGGATGGAAGGCGCCATCGGCCGGAACCGAGTAGGCTGGAGTGCAGGACTTGCATGAGAAGGTGCCGTTCTGAAGCAACATCTCGTCAGGCTTCTGATCGAACTGGACGCTGTCGATGTCCGCCTTCCAGGTCCCGTTGATGTCCGTCGCTGCGGCCGCACTATTCGACGTTGCTTCGTTGCCGCTCGTCGCCGGTTGCTTATTGCAGGCCGAAACAGCCAGCAATGAAGCAGCGGCCATTCCCACGATAATTGCTTTGCGCATTTTCCCGTCCCCTTGTTTGCTCAGTCCGCCAGAATTGACGGAAGTCTGAAGCCGGCGGCGCCGCCACACGAGCCCACCCAATACAGGGTGGCGGGGTCGTCAGTGGCGGGAGCTAATCACGCGGGGGTCGCGGGCGCAACAAGATTCGATAAACGCAAATTTAACAACAGGATACTCACGTTGGTGGGGATTGCACTGCAAATTCCCTTTGCTACCCTGCGACGCAAGGGGAGTGTTCCAATGTTCGGACTCTTGCTGGCCGCGGCCGCTGTCGCTGCAAATCCCGATGTGGCTCTTGGCCGCTGGGTGACTGAAACCAAGCACGGGGTTGTGGAGATTGACCGTTGCGGGCGTTCCATCTGCGGGAAAATCCTGAGCTCAGACGGAATCCGCGGCAATCCGGAATTGCTGGACCTTCACAACAGCAACCCACAACTTCGGAACCGCAAGCTGCTTGGGCTTCAGATCCTGGGCGGCTTCGCTGCCGCTGGGAGCGCCTGGACCGGCGGCACCATCTATAATGCGGAAGACGGCGGGACCTACAGAGCCTCGGTCACACCGATAGATGCCAATCACTTGAAGGTTCGCGGCTGTATTTTCTGGCCGCTCTGCAAATCGCAAGTCTGGACCCGGGTACACTGAAATCGGATCCAACAAAGGGGAGACTTTGATGACCAGGATAATGACACGCCTGCTGAGCGCGGCAGGCGCTGCGGCTCTGAGTGTGGGACTAACCGCGCCAGCCCATGCCGCCGCTTTCTATTTGCAGGAGCAATCGGCTCGAGGTGCGGGAAGAGCGTTTTCCGGGGAAGGGGCGGACATTGGTTCGGCCTCCCTGTGGTGGAATCCAGCGTCGATCGGCGGCCTTCACGGCGGCGACGTCTCCCTCAACATCAGCGAAATCATGCCGCGCGCGGACGTCGTGGACAAAGGAACGATTATCGTCCGTCCCGGCCAGGCGCCGGGGCCCGTCGGCGGAACGGCGACAGCGCGCAATCCAATCAGCAATGGCACACTTCCGTCGGGAGCGGTCGCCTATGGGTTCGGCCAGTTCGCGGTCGGGCTTGCGGTGACCTCACCCTTCAGCTTCGAAACGAAATATGCACCGGACAGCTGGGCTCGTTACACGGCGGGCAAGACGAAGCTCACGACCATCGATTTGCAGCCGTCGGTAGCGGTGGCCATCACACCAATGATCGTCGTCGGGGTTGCCGCCAACGCCGAGCATGTCAGCGCGACTCTCGGCAATGCACTTCCCAACCTGTCGCCATTGCTCCCGGATGGGCAGCAGACGCTGACAGGCAAGGGCTGGGACTGGGGGTGGAGCGTCGGCGGCCAGGTCCGATCGGGCCCCGCGGTCTTCGGCCTCAGCTACAAGTCCAGTATCAAGCACAAGCTCAACGGACAGGTGATCACGCAGGGACTGCTCGGCCCGCTTGCACCCTTCAACAGCACCATTCCGACCAACGCGACTTTCAAGACTCCGTGGCAGGCAATCGGGAGTGTGCGCGTGCAGGTGATGCCGCAACTCACTCTGGATGGACAGGTTGCCCGAATCGGGTGGGGCGAGTTCAACGCCATTGATTTGGGAGCGCCGCTCAACACCGCGATTCCGGAAAATTATCGAGATACTTGGAGTGTGGCCGGAGGGCTCGACTACAAGGTCGCGCCGATGTGGACGCTCCGTGCCGGGGTGCAACGCGACCAGACTCCAACCCGCAATGGCTTCCGGGACGCGCGAGTTCCGGATTCCGACCGCTGGGATTTCGCTGTGGGAGCAAGCGTTTCGCCCGCTCCGAACTTCAGCGTGGATGCTGCGGTAATGTACATCGATTTCGCCAAGGCCAGCATCGACCGCACCACCGCTGCGTTTGCCGGCACTCCAGTCCAGACTCCAATCCTCGTCAACGGCGAGCTCCAGGGCGCGCACGCGCTGGTTCTGTCACTCGGCGCGAGGGTTAGCTTTCCGTGAGAAGCGGGCAGGGCGGCGGCGCTATTCCGCCGCCCAGGCTGTGGCCTTCTCGACGATCGTAAGCTCTCGAAGCAGGTCATCCACGCTCTTCGTCAGTTCCGGCAGGAACGAGATTTGGTGGCGCGCACCGCGGTAGGATTCGACCATCAGCAACGCCTCGATCAGAATCGGCACCACCAGTCCTTCGGGGTCGTCGAGTTGCGGAAGGCCCTGCAGCTTTTCCAGCGCCTTGCGCCGTGCGCCCTCCGGGTCGTTAAGCGCTTCCGTACGCCCGATCATCCACCCCACAACTATTCTCCTTTGCCCAACGCGGGGAACATAGGCCAGCGCGGAATCGGGGGAAGCTCCGCCTGTCGCTCGGCGAGAGCGGCTTGGCGTTACTGCCGTAAACCGGTCGCTCAGTGGGCCGCTTCCGGCTCTTTCCCGGCGACGGGCGCATCGGTCTCGTTCACCAGTTCCTCGAACAAGGCGCGGTAGTGGATCATCGCCTGCCGAAGGTCTTCCGTGCTGGCGTTGCCCTTCGCGTGGCGAAGCGCGATGTCATGCCCGGCGCGGTAATTTTTCACGACCTCTGGATGATCGACGGAGATGTCGCCGGACCGCTGTTCGAAATCGCTGACCGGGTAACCCCGGGCCGTCATGACGTCGCCAAGCAGTCCATCGGCATCGGCAACTGCTCGCGCAGGGTCATCGACAAACCGTGCCTGCACGTCCTTCCACTGATCGAGGAACTTCATGCGTGCGGCTGGTTCGAGCGGCCGGATGTCGAGCTTCGATACCCGTTTCTCACGCTTGGCCAGTTCGGCTTCCGCCTTGGAGCGACCACCTTCGTGGGCAATTGCGTGCTCGTATTCCGGGCCAAAGCGATCGCGCAGATGTTCTGAACGGCGGCGGCGAGACCAGATCAGGCCTGCGATCACCACTATTGCGACGATCACCACTATCGCGATGACGATCATTGTGGTCTGGTTCATGTGAGTTGCTCCTGCTGCCGCAAGATGCGGATCACGGCGTAACGAACGGCCGTTGAAGAGGGGTGCAAACCGCGCGGCAGGAGAGCGTATATTCCTGCTTCCGCGTTAACCAACCTGCGTCAACAATTGAATTAAATTGCCAATGGATACTCCGAATTAACCCCTTCCGTTAGATAAGCGGCGAATGCAGTCTGCGTCAGAGCGTAACGGGCGGCCGACCCGAACGCGCCGGACCGATGCGCCAGGAGCCAAGCCGCACCTGGCCACGGCCGACGATACCGCCCTGTTGTCTGCTCTTCCGATTGCCGCAGCGATCATCGCTCTGGGCGATGGAAAGTCGGAAATTCTCGCGCAAAATCAGCGCTTCTCGGACACTCTGGGACGAAACCTGGACGAATCCTGGACGAACGGCAAATGGCTTGAGGACGGTCCTGTCGCCGAGCTTTTCGAGGAGTTTTTTGCCGATCCGCTTAGCTCGGGTGAGCTCGATTTCCGGGATGGCGACGGGGTTGCGGCACGCTACCTGCGAATCAAGCTGGCACCGCTTCCTAGAAGCGAAGAAGCAATCGCGCGGTGCCTGATGAGCGTTGTCGACCGGACGGTCGAAGTGCAAGCGGAGCGTACTCTCAGGGCGGAGATGCTTCGCGACAGCCTCACCGGGCTACCGAACCGATTGGCCTTCACGGAAGAGATAGAGAAGCTCGAAGGCTGCGAAAAAGACGGCGAATATGCGGTGCTCGTCGTCGACATGCTTCGCTTTTCGCGAATCAACGAGAGCATGGGCAGTCTGGCGGGGGACGAGCTGCTGATCACTTTCGCTCGGCGGCTGATGTCCGGGCTTCGCGCCGGCGATATCCTGGCTCGAACCGGGGGGAACGAATTCGGAATCCTGGTGGCGCTTCGGCGTGGCATCGAAGATGCGCTCACCGCTGCCGAACGGGTCCAGGAGGTGATGTCCTCGCCGTTCACCATTTCCGACCTGGAAATCCGGGTGGAATGCGCGATCGGTGTAGCGCTGATGCAGCCGTGGCAGGATTCCGAAGAACTGTTCCGCAATGCGCAATTCGCCGTCAAACAGGCGAAACAGTCCGGGAAACCCGAAATTTATGAGCCGCAGGTGGCGAGCCTGGCGCGCCGCCGCTTTTCGATTGAGACGGAGCTCCGGCGAGCGCTTGAGAAGGACGATCTCAAGCTGTTCTACCAGCCGCTGATCGATCTCAAGTCGGGCGAGGTCGCTGGCTTCGAGGCGCTGGCGCGCTGGACTCATGAAGATCGCGGCGAGATTTCGCCCGCGGAGTTCATTCCAGTGGCCGAGGAATCGGGACTGATCCTCCAACTCGGCCGCTGGGCGATGGACAAGGCTGCCCAGACCTTGGCGGATTGGGATCGCAAGGCAGGCGAGAAGCTGCCGCTCTATGTCGGCGTAAACCTTTCCGCGATCCAGATCGCTCGCGATGACATCGCCGGGGTCGTGTCGAGTGCCCTTAAGTCGGCCGGGCTGACGGGCGAACGGTTGTCTCTGGAACTCACCGAGAGTGCCATTTTGCAGGATCCAGCTCGCGCAACCCGGGTGTTCGATGCGTTGAAGTCCCTGGATGCGACCGTCGCGATGGATGACTTCGGCACCGGCTATTCCAATCTCGCTTACCTACAGCGCCTGCCAATCGATGTGCTGAAAATCGACAAGAGCTTCGTCTCCGGGATGATGGTGGACCCGGACGCTGTCGCGATCGTCCGCGCCGTGCTGAGCCTTGCCGAGGCCCTCGGCATGTCCACGACCGCCGAAGGCATCGAGACCGTCGAACTTGCCACCACGCTCGCCACCCTCGGTTGCGCCAGCGGGCAGGGCTTTTACTTTGCCAGACCTCTGGAAGCGCAGGCGGCCCTCGACTATTGGAAATCACGGCACCGCAAGGTGATCGGAGCCCACTGACCTAACTAAAGTTAGCGGCAATGTTGCGTTGCAGCGAAAAATGCCGTTTGGAGCCTGGACATGTCCACGGTTTCCGCAAACGAACAGCCGCGACGGCTGGCTGACTACAGCACGGATCACAGGATGCTGATCCTCGCCGCAATGGCGACGGTCGCAGGGACTGGCGGCGCCTTTAGCGCCTGGGCCCTTTTGAAGCTGATCGCGCTCGCGACGAATCTGTTCTGGTACGGCAATCTCTCGTTCGGCCCGGCGCTGATTGCCGCTCGAGCACCGCTCCTGGTGCTGATCGTGCCCACGGTTGGCGGATTGGTCGTCGGGCTCATGGCGCGCTTCGGGTCGGACAAGATCCGCGGGCACGGAATTCCCGAGGCAATCGAGACGATCCTCTTCGGGGACAGCAAGCTGTCGCTCAAGGTCGCAATACTGAAGCCGATCTCTTCCGCGGTGTCGATCGGCAGTGGTGGCCCGTTTGGCGCGGAAGGTCCGATCATCATGACCGGAGGCGCGATCGGTTCGTTGTTCGCGCAGCTGTTCCGGCTGAGTGCCGCCGAACGCAAGACGTTGCTCGTGGCGGGCGCCACCGCGGGAATGACTGGCATCTTCGGCACCCCGTTCGCATCGATCATGCTCGCGGTCGAGCTTCTGCTCTTCGAATGGAAGCCCCGCAGCTTCGTGCCGGTGGTGACGGCGGTTCTGGTCGCCCTGGCCTGGCGTCCATTGCTCGTCGGGTCTGGTCCGCTCTTTCCCTTCGCGGCGCCGACGCCGGCGGGGATCGAGCCTGTGGCGATTTCGGCGGGGATAGGGCTCGTCACCGGCCTGTTGGCCGCGCTTCTCTCGTTCGTGCTCTATCGGCTCGAAGACGGCTTCCACAAGCTGCCCATTCACTGGATGTGGTGGCCGGCAATTGGCGCGATCGTCGTCGGGATCGGCGGCATCTTCGACATCAGGGTGCTCGGAGCCGGCTACGGAAGCATTCAGGACCTCGTGAACGGCGATCTGGTCGTGAAAGCGG
>Ga0207678_10005693_pt1 | contig 11128 bp, 8 predicted proteins | sample KBSC63metaG_FD_184319 | JGI IMG/M metagenome (GOLD analysis project Ga0207678, IMG submission 184319) | Corn rhizosphere microbial communities from Kellogg Biological Station, Michigan, USA - KBS C6-3 metaG (SPAdes) (version 2) | ecosystem: Host-associated > Plants > Roots > Rhizosphere > Soil ...
TGGGGCGTGACGGGCTGCTCCCCGGTCGCGGAGGCGCGCAGCAGCTGGAACCGGTAAACGTAGGTGCCCTCCTCGCCGAAGTGACCCGGGCCAGCGGGGAGCGGAATCGTCGTCGTCCAGAGGTCGAGCTCGGAGCCCTTGACCCAGCTGAGCCAGAACGCGGTCGGCGGTATGTCGCGGACGAACTGGTCCCGCTCGTGGATCACCTTGACCTGCAGCCGGTACCCGGCGTCGAAGGTAATCCCCGGCAAGTACACGCCGAAGCGCACCAAGGCGACGCCACTCGCATCGATGGACACGGTGGCACCCACCTCCGACAGATCGATGGGCATGGATCGCGCCTCCTGGATCGTGAGCTTCCGGGGCAAGGATGCCGGAGTAGATGCGTCGGATACATCGCGCTCATGACCATCGCGAACTAGCTCCCTCGAGTTCGCACGCCTCCGGGACGGGCTGCGGCGGGGCGTATCGAGCGCGCGGGTTCGGGAGTTGACAGCCGACGTGCTGTACGCCGGGCTTACCGGTCGTGAAGCCGGATCGGTCGGCCGGGCGCCTCGACACTCCCGCGGCCCGAGAGCTCGGCAGGCCGTCGGATCGCCCGATCAGATGCGTCGTGAGGCCGCGGGGCGATCACCGTCGTCGCATCCGTCGACGCGGACGACCACGTCCGTGCCGGGTTTCGCGATCTCGACGACGGTGGGCGCGGCGTCGGTGACCGGCGACGTCGTTACCGGGCGCCCGCCTACGTAGACGTCGATGCTGGTCAGGGCGCGGCTGGTGATCGTGAGCCGGGTGCGGTCGTTCGCGGCGTCAGCGCGGGCGACCGTCAGCCTGCGCCGGGTCTGCCCGATCAGCAGCTTCGCGGCCGCCTCCATGAGGTCGGTATTGTCGAGCAGCAGGTCCTGCCGGGTCAGGTGGTGAACGTCGTCGGGTACGACGCCGAGGTCCTCCACCGGCTGGCCTGCCCGATCGCCCACGCGCAGGCACCGGCGCAGCGCCACCCGCATCCGGGTACCTGCGGGGAGCGCGGTGAGGGGGCCATCGGGCCAGGCGTCGAGCAGGTCGGCGTGTTCGAGGACGTTGGCGCCGCCCGCGCCGGTGTTGCCGGCGACACCGAGCACCTTGCCGATCCTGTGGTCCTGGAAGCCGGCGCTGAAGATAACGGTGGCGCTGTAGCAGAGCGCGTCGAGTCGTGCTTCACCCCGACCCCGGCAAAGTCGTTTAGGTGATCGGCTTGTTCGCCGTCCCGGACGGCCCGTCGGCCGGGCGCGGCGGCGGGCCACGCACGCGCGCCGAGGCGCTGGCCAGCTCGATCAGCGGCGTGCGAGTGCACCGTCGACGGCGACACCCCCGGACGAAGGCCGACGACTCGCGCCGCCATCACTGAAGGTCTCGGCCCCCACGAGGTTGGGGGCGTCCTCGCCGCTGCGGGGCATGTCGACCACGCTTTCGTGATCACGGCGCGCCGGAACAATGACCCAGAGCGGCAGGTTGGCGCCGCCGTGGAGCTGGCGCATGCCCTGGCCGTCGCTGGGCATTCCGATCGAGCAACGGTCGTGGCATGCCGTTGGACCGGCGATCCGGATCAGCGGGCGCTAGCTCTCGCCGGAGTGGTGCGAGCCCTGGCCGCTGCGGGTGACGCCGACCGCGCCGTCGCGGCGGTCCGTGTCATCCCCGACTCGCACGAGCGCGCGACCATCCTCGTCAAGGCGGCGCGAGAGCTGGCTGCGGCCGGAAATGTCACGGCGGCCACCACCCTTGTTCTCGATCTTCCCGATCCGGCTCGGTATGCGACACCCCTTTCGGAAGTGGCGCGCGCGCTGGCCGTGAGCGGCCTGGTCGAGGAGGCTGTCTCCCTGGTGCGCAGCATCACCGACCCTCATCGGCGAGCGGAATCCGACTTTGTGGGCGAGACCGGGCACAGCGCCTCGGCGCGTCCTACCCCCTCGCCGCCGATCTGATGACTCGCTAAGCGGCGCGGTCCCGCCATCGGTCCTCCCCGTCGCGGTCCGTGAGTATCGGCCGCTCACGGACCGCGTCGGCAGCCCCTTCAAACAGAGTGCGGGATCTTGAAGGGCTGCATTGCGCCCGCGTCGATCACTGTTGTCGTGCCGGTGACGTAGCGCGCCTCGTCCGACGCCAGGTACAGCACCGCGTTGCTGATGTCGCGGGCCTCCACCCACGGCACTCGCATCGCGTTGAGCGCGGTCATGCCACCGGCCGCCTGTTCGCGGGTCGCGCCCTGCACTCCGCCCAGGAACAGGCCCCAGATCGCCTCGTTGGCCACCATGGGGGTGTCGACAGTGGTGGGGTGCACCGAGTTCACCCGGATGTTGTGCGGTGCCAGCTCGACGGCCAGCGTGCGCATCAGCCCGGTGACGCCATGCTTGGCCGCTGTGTAATGGGCCAGAAGCGGGAAGGCGATCAGCCCGGCGATCGAGCTGGTGAGGATGATGGATCCGCCTTGCCCGCGCTCCACCATGCCCGGGGCGGTGGCTTTGACCGTCTTCCAGACCCCGGTCAGGTTAATGTCAACGACGTTCTGCCAGGTCTCCTCGTCCAGGTCCAGGGCGGGTGCGAAGCTGCCGATTCCCGCGTTGGCGCAGACGATGTCGATGCCGCCGAACTCGGCCACTCCCTCGGCGGCGACTGCGGTCAACGCGGCGAGGTCACGGACGTCGGCCTTGCGGGCGACGATGCGCCGGTCGAGGGCCTCCACCTCTTTGGCTGTCTCCGCGAGGTCCGCCTCGGTGGCGCCCCCGTACGGCACGGTCGCGACGTCCTCGCAGATGTCGACCGCGATGATGTCGGCACCCTCTTCGGCCAGCCGAACCGCGTGCGACCGGCCCTGGCCCCGGGCGGCTCCCGTGATGAACGCGACCTTTCCCTGGACTCGTCCCATATCGTGTTCCTCCTCATGGTTGATCGGCGCTGCGCTTGAGGTCAGGTTGCGCTGATGGCCCGTGCAGGCCTCGACGTGACCGCCGGGGATGAGCTCAACCGTGTTGGGTGCCGTGCGGTCTCGCAAGCCTCCACCGCGAGCTGACCATCCGCCAGCCTGTCGAGCAGAGCAACCAGGACAGCCAGAGCGTGCTGGTGAGGACCGCGAGCGTTGTCCGCGTTGGAGGATCGGACTGCAGCAGCAGGCGTGCAGACCGGGGCGAGCGCGGCCGAACGTCGATGCCCACCGGTGCGATCGGGTCGATCATTGGTCACCGTCCAGCACCGTGGACGGGGGTACCGGTGTCCGAGAGCGTGCAGGATCGCGTCGGGGACGTCGGATGGGGCACGGATGCCAACGAAGCTGTGTCAGAAGGGGGACTCGGCCACCGAAACGTGGCACACCTGCGCCAGGCAGGTGTTCATGGGATTGACCATAGCTCCATCCGTCGGAGCATCCAGTCAGCACGCAGACCCGGAGCGACGTTTCTGATGCCATAACCAGCGCCAATTGTGTCTCCGCTGGTCTGAGTTCTGATCTTGGCCGAGCCGGCGCGGGGATCTGGCGTTTGGCGTGAATCGGGGGGTTCAAGTGGGGCTTGATCGCAGCGGAGACGTTCCTTCGTGTAGGTCTCGCCTCGCGGTCGACGGAGCCGCGCCTGGCGGCAGCGGACTGATCATTCATGGGGTTGGTGCGGCGGAGCACGGCGACCTCGCGCCGGAGCCAGAGGAGCTCGACGTCCTTGTGGTGGACGTGCGACCCATCAACAGGAGCAGCCCGAGCACGTGCTGGAAGATCAGCTACAACCGCCGCAACGACACGGCGGAGATCATGCCCGGCCGCTGGCGATCACCCATCACCGCTGGTCAGCGGTATGTGCAGCATTCTGGAACCCGACAGGCCTGTTCGGCTCGGAGAGCAGGTCGGCTTCGGCTACTGGGGAAGCTCAGCGCGAAGGTCCTCGGCCCATCTCCGGAGTGCCGTCCGGCGAGGATGCGCGGCACCGCGGCGGCGCAGCATCGGCTACGGAGCTTCGACTCCGGATCGCACCGGCAGCTGAGCTGGCTGGCGGTCGAGGCGGCCCGGTGCGCGGACGTGGTCGTGGGTCAGCGGGCGGTGCCGCGGGGCCTCACCCTCAGCAGAGGGGCCGCCCCAGCAAGCGCAATGGTCGTGGCGAAGCGCGTGAAGGAGTCGCGGACCTGCCGAGGACGGCGGAAACGTCCTGGGTGACCGGGAGCCGACGCCGATCCGGGCGAGGGTGTAGAGGACCGGAGGTGACAGCGATCGAACCCGCCGGCGTTCCCGTCCGGTGGGCGTGCAGCCAGTACCGCGGGCCAGGCTGGGCCGGGTGTAGCGGATCGGACGGTGCAGCTGCCGGGCAGGATCGCGGCGTGGGTGATCGCAGCCACCCGCAGGGTCGAATCTGTACTGCTCAGGAACCGGTCGCGCCGAGCTTGGTCCGGGCCAGCTCCAGGCCCTCGTCGGCAATCACCCCGCGGATGGCTTTCTTGTCGAACTTGCCGATGCTGGTCTTGGGGATCTCGGGCACGAACAGGAACGTGTCCGGGATCCAGAGCCTGATGAAGCCGTGCGCGAGCAGGTGTTCGCGCAACTCGTCCTCGGTGATCGACGGGTCGGTGGGAACGACACAGGCCAGCGGTCGTTCGAGCCACTTCTCGTTCTCGATGCCCACGACCGCGGCCTCGCCGACCTTGGGGTGGAGCATGAGGGCGTTCTCGAGGTCGATGGTGGAGATCCACTCGCCGCCGGACTTGATCAAGTCCGTAGACCTGTCTTTGAGCAATACGTAGCCCTCGGGGTCGATGCAGCCGACGTCGCCGGTCTTGAGCCAGCCGTCGATCATGGAGTCCTTGGTGCGGTCGTCGCGGTAGTACTCGCTGGCAGTGAACGGGCTACGGACGTGGAAGTCGCCCATGCTGACGCCGTCCCACGGCAGCTCCACCCCAGTCTTGACGTCGACGATCTTGATCTGGACCAGCGGCATGGGCAGGCCCTGGGTCTGGCGCAGCGAATAGATCTCGTCCTCGGTGCCACCTGCGAGGTTGGACTTGAGCGCGAAGAAGCAGATCTGTGGGGAGTTCTCGGTCATGCCGTAGCCCTGCATGACCTCTGTGGAGTACTCGTCGTTGAACCACTTCATGATGGCTTTGGACGGAGCCTGGCCGCCGAGCCAGAGGGTGTCGAGTGTGGAGAGGTTCCGCGGGCGGTCGCTCGCGCGAACGACATCGCGGATCATGGTGCCGATGGTGACTGCGGCGTTCATGCCGGTGACGCCGAGTTCCTCGATGATGTCGACGTAGTCGGCAGGGCTGGGGTGTGCGCCGGGCAGCACGAGGGTGGCACCCTGCAGCAGTGCGGTGTGCGGGATGTTCCAGCCGTTGATGTGGAACATCGGGGCGACCTCGAGCCAGATCTGGCTCTCGCTCATGTTCAGCTTGTCGTGCATCGCCAGGCACATGGCCTGCAGCACCATCGCCCGGTGGGAGTAGATGACGCCCTTCGGGTCGCCGGTCGTGGCGCTGGTGAAGCACATGGCTGCGGCGGATTTTTCGTCGAACTCCGCGAACTGGACGTTCTCGTCGGCGTCGGCCAGGAGCTCCTCGTAAGAGTGCACGGGCAATTCGATCCGATGCTCGGGCACCGGCCCATCTGCGTACACGATGACGCGCTCCACGCTGTGCAGGCCCATGTCCAGCAGCTCTGCGACCAGGTCGAGCTGATCGACGTCGACGAGCAGGAACCGATCCTCGGCCTTGTCAATCGTGAACTTCTGCTGCCGCGGCGAAAGCCGCAAGTTAATCGTATGCAGCACGGACTGGATTCCCGGCACTGCGAAGTGCGTCTCCAGATGGCGGTAGGTGTTCCAGGCGAGGCTGCCGACACGCTCGCCCGGCGCGAGTCCGAGCTTCTTCAGGGCGTCGCCGAGGCGCCGCGACCGTTTGCCGAAATCCTGGTAGGTGTAGCGGTGGTACTCGCCAGGCCCGAGCCGTGTGACGATCTCCTTCTTGGCGAAGAGCCGCTCGGTGCGCCACAGCAACGAGTGCAACAACATCTGGCTGTCGAACATCAGACCCTGCATCGACCCTCCAACGAGCATCAGCGCCGTTGGTCGAAGCTCTCCCCGACCAGGCTCATCGATGAGGCTTCCCGTTTGTCAGCAGCAGCGGGCCCCCGGGTTCGCCTCCCGCTCTTGCATCCTGCGCCGTTCGAAGTCGCGGCGGGACAGGACTGGGGTGTCTTGATGGTGCCGCTGGGTGTGCGCGACGTACCGGTCGTAGTCACCCGCGCCGGACACCTCCCGGAGATACCAGCCGATGCCCTCGACCGCTCGTCTCACCTTCAAGGTGTCCGCCTCCCTGTCCCGGCGAGCTCCCGTCGATCCTCTCCGACGCCGCCGAGCAGGCCACTCGGGGCGGTGATCAGCGACTCGGTGTGGGGCGCCTCCGTGGTCGGCAGCGGCGCCGGGGAGCGCAGGGCTCGAATCCACACCCGCACCGCGTCGGCGATGATGATCACGACGAGGAGGGCGAAGAAGGCGGCCAGGATGCCGTCGACGATCGAGTTCGTCACCACGGTCTGCATCGCCTCCAGACTCTTCGCCGGAGCCAGCACCTTGCCCGCGTCGAGAGCCTCCTGGTAGCGGGCCCGCTGGGCGAAGAAGCCCAGGGTCGGCGAGTCGGAGAACACCTTCTGCCAGCTCGCCGTAAGCGTGACCGTCGCATCCCAGGCGAGCGGGATTCCGGTCACCCAAGCCCACTTCAGCTTGCCGTGCTTGATCAGCAGGGTTGTGCACACGGTCAATGCGATGGCCGCGAGCAGCTGGTTGGCGATCCCGAACAGCGGGAACAGTTGGTTGATCCCACCGAGCGGGTTCGTGACCCCGGTGTAGAGGAAGTAACCCCACGCTCCGACGACCGCGGCGCTGGTGACCCACACCCCCGGCTTCCAGCTCACGTCGCGCATCGGCCGGTAGACGTTGCCGATGGTGTCCTGCAGCATGAACCGCCCCACCCGGGTGCCGGCGTCGACCGTGGTGAGGATGAACAGCGCTTCGAACATGATCGCGAAGTGGTACCAGAAGGCGCGCAGCGCCTCGCCGCCGAAGATCTGGGAGAAGATCTGCGACATGCCGACCGCGAGCGTCGGCGCGCCGCCGGTACGCGCGACCAGGGTGGGCTCGTGCACCGCCGCCGCGGCCGCCGTCAGCTGCTCGGGAGTGATGGTGAAGCCGAGGTTGGCCACCGCCTGCGAGGCGGACTGGACGGTGCTGCCGAGCAGCCCGGCGGGCGCGTTCATCGCGTAGTACAGGCCGGGGTCGATGATGCACGCGGCGATCAGCGCCATGATCGCGACGAAGGACTCCGTGAGCATCCCGCCGTAGCCGATGAGCCGGACCTGGCGTTCCTTCTGGATCATCTTCGGTGTCGTGCCGGAGGCGATCAGCGCGTGGAATCCGGACAGTGCGCCGCAGGCGATCGTGATGAACAGGAACGGGAAGAGGGAGCCGGCGAACACCGGACCGTTTCCTTGCAGGGCGAAGGCGGTGATCGGCTCTGCCTGCAGGACCGGAGCGGTCACCAGCACGGCCACCGCGAGCAACGCGATCACGCCGACCTTCATGAACGTGGACAGATAGTCCCGCGGTGCCAGCAGCATCCACACCGGGAGCACGGAGGCGATGAAGCCGTAGATCACGAGGCAGAAGACCAGCGTCTCGGGGCTCAGGGTAAACGCGGCGCTCCACGCGGATCCCTCGATGTACCCGCCGCCGATGATCGCGAGGAGCAGCAGTGTCACACCGATGACCGTGGTCTCGATCACCCTGCCGGGCCGCAGCGTGCGCAGGTAGAAGCCCATCAATAGGGCGATGGGGATCGTCATGGCGACCGAGAAGGTGCCCCAGGGTGAGCCGGCGAGGGCGTTGACGACGACCAGGGCGAGCACCGCCAACAGAATGATCATGATGCTGAAGACCGCGACGAGCGCCGCCACCCCGCCCACCACGCCGATCTCCTCGCGGGCCATCTGGCCCAGGCTCTTGCCGTTGCGGCGCATCGAGAAGAAGAGCGTGACCATGTCCTGCACGGCCCCGGCGAAGACGGCGCCTACGACGATCCAGATCGTCCCCGGTAGGTAGCCCATTTGGGCGGCCAGCACCGGGCCGACGAGCGGCCCGGCGCCAGCGATGGCGGCGAAGTGATGGCCGAAGAGAACGCGCCGGTCGGTCGGGGTGAAGTCTCTGGCGTTGTCGAGCCGTTCGGCAGGCGTGGCCCGGGTGTCGTCCGCCTTCAGCACACGCCGCGTGATGAAGCGGGCGTAAAACCGGTAGCCGATCAAGTAGGAACCCACAGCGGCTGCCACCAGCCAGACCGCTGAGACCCGCTCGCCCCGCGCCAACGCCAACACACCCCACGCGACCGCCGCAACGAGGGAGACAATGGTCCAAACGGCAACCTGCTTGGGATCGAGCCGCCGCCGACCGGTGGTCGGTGGCTCCCCATTCCGCGCTGGCATGTCCGACACGGCCATGGCCTACCTCCTCGGGGCGGTCCACTTCGGCGTACCTTTGATGTCGACAGGTAACTGTCAGCAGTACGTGTTCCAAACCAAGAACGTTAGAACTCGGGATCTCCCACGGCAGGACTCCCGATCACAGGCTTGTTGGCGGTCACCGGGGTCTGGGGTGTCAGTCGCCGCTCGACACGAACCTCTAGAGCAGCGAAAATGTATCGTCCTCGCTGCACCCACCGAACTCAAGACCTCGGCCAGCTTGCGGTCAGACCCGCCCGGGGCGTCGAGTGCGCCGGACCGGCCGTGCGCATGACGATGGCCGGTAGCGGGATCGCCCTCTCCGGAACATGCGTGCGCTGCACATCACGTGATGGTCCGTTCAGGTGGCGACCGATGGCTGCGGTGGCCCGTGCCCGGCCGCCCCCCTAGCCTGACGGAAGAGCCGATCCTGGCTCAGACACATACCCTGGACCTCGGCGTGTCGCCTCACGCATTGCTGGAGATTCGGGGCTTCTCGTGCGCCTCCGCAGCCACCGCCTGCTCGGTACCCTCGGCTGCGCCTCGGTCGGCGTCGTCGCGTTCGTCGTGGGCGCTGTCGGAGTTCTCATGGCGCCTGCCGTCGCGGTGGGCGGGGTGGGCCTCGGCGTTGTGGTCGGACTGCTGGCGTCGCAGCAACGGCTCGGCTCGACCGCGACGGCGAAATGGGCCGTTCTCGCATCCAGTAGACATCGCGGTCTCGTCGCCGGCGCCACCACCACCGCGACGTGGGTCGTGGTCACCGGCGCGGTGTTCTTGCTGGGTCCGGCCAGCCCGATCATCCTAGCGGCGCTCCTCCTGACGGGGCTGCCCGCGATCTGGCTCTGGCGACGGTTCGGCGCGGCGGCGCCCGACGCCCCCACCAGTACGCCGACGACGCCAGCCGCCGCGCAGCCAACCCGGATCACGCTCGACCAAATGTCCACATCCGAGCTCTGCGGGGCTTGGCGGCGTAGCTACTGGGCCCTGCTCGACGAACCCGACAGCAAGTGCCGCTGCGCGATTGTGTACCTGCGGCAGAGCATGCTCGACGAGCTCGAACGGCGGGACGCCAACGGCTTCGGCCGCTGGCTCAACACCGGGGCGCGGGCCGGAAGCGATCCCGGCCGCTACCTCACCCCCGACCCGTGATCCCGTAATCGAAATGGCCTTCCGGCTCATCGTGGCCGATGCGGGCCGTGACCACACCACCCGATGCACCGTCCTCCGAGCGGTGAGCAGCATCGCGCCATCCTCGTCGGCGTCTGCTGGGACGATGAGCTCCCGACCGGGGCCGACTGAGTGCGCCGAGCGCTTGCCCGTTCCGAGCCGCGCACGCCGAGCAAGGACTCGGAGACCTCGCGATCCGGGTAGCGGGGGGTGCGAGGCAGCCGCGACGATCATGCCGCGAGTGCTTCGAGGACCGTGTTCAAGGGCATCGCTCTGAACGGCGTCCTGGCCGCGGCATCGGTGCTCACTTCACGTTGAGATCCGCGCTGTAGCGCATGTGTCGGTGGAGATCGCCGCGGATCGCGGCGAGTGCGTCCTCACGCGGGGAACGGCCGGGCAGAGACGCGTCGAGGCGCGCGGCTGCGGACCGGTGATGTCGTCGTGCAGGGCAGGCGGGCGCGACCGATCACCCCACCGGCGGGCTGATCGAGATTGCGGCCCGCGCGTCGCGCTCGACGGCCCGGAGGCGACCTCGTGGCACAGCGTGAGGATCTCGGCGTCCTCGGCGGTCGCCATAAAACTCCCGCCGCTCAAGGCTGTGTTGCCGTGACGGCTTCGGACGTGAGGGAGTGGTCACAGATCGCGGCGCGCGTCCGCGGCGCCCCGGGTGCATCAGGGCTGGGTGAGGAAGTCGTCGATGACGGGGGCGAGGTCGGCGGGTTCGGTCACGAGGGTGAGGTGGCCGCCGCGGTAGAGGTGCAGTCGGGCGTGCGGGAGGGCGCCAGCGAGGATCCGCGCGTTGACGGTCGGGATGAGTGGGTCGTCGTCGGCCGCCAGTACGAGTGTGGGCTGTCGGATGAGCTTGAGGAAGGCCAGGCTGGTCCAGCTGCCGATGGCGAGCAGTTGGTAGAGGTAGCCGCGGGTGGAGCCGGAGCGGGCGTGGGCGCGTAGGGCCTGCCCGGCGCGTTCGGGGTGGGTGCGCATGCTGCCGCCGTAGAGCTGTCCGGCGATGCGGCGGGCGTAGGCGGGGTCGCGGTGGCGTCGTGGGGTGAGCATGCGGGCCAGTACGTGGGGGCGGGCGGGCACCATGAGGGCACCGGTGGCGGTGGCGGCGAGCACGAGGCGTCGGCAATGGCGGGCTTGGGTGAGGGCGAACTGCTGCGCGAGTCCGCCGCCCCAGGAGTAGCCGAGGACGTCAACGCGGTCGTGGCCCAGCGTGCGCAGGAGTGCGGCGATGAGGGAGGCGAGCCTGGCGTAGTGGTAGGGCAGGGCCGGGGCGGGTGATGCGCCGACGCCGGGCACGTCGAGCCGGATGATCTCCAGCTCGGGTGGGAGTTGTTCGACCAGTGGGTCGAGCACCTCGAGGCGGGCGCCGAGCCCGCTGAGCAGGAGCAGGGGTGGGCGGGGTGGTACGGCGCCGTTGGCGGCTCGGACGGCGACGCGCAACCGTTTGCCGCGCACGGTGACGTC
>Ga0207678_10005700_pt1 | contig 11119 bp, 7 predicted proteins | sample KBSC63metaG_FD_184319 | JGI IMG/M metagenome (GOLD analysis project Ga0207678, IMG submission 184319) | Corn rhizosphere microbial communities from Kellogg Biological Station, Michigan, USA - KBS C6-3 metaG (SPAdes) (version 2) | ecosystem: Host-associated > Plants > Roots > Rhizosphere > Soil ...
TTCCATAACAGACAATCTTGAATATTGAAGACTGTGTGGGGAATTCTATTTCTGAACATGCACGGCGGCGTGGGATGTTTCTTCGTTGGCGACAGGAAAGCAGGCGCAGATGGAGTCGAACCCGGTGAAGCCGATCGATCTGATGAATGTAAGTCTGTTGACGCCGATCGATCCCTACAAATTAAGCGATCGGGCGACGAAGTACGGGATTTTATTTGTCGTGCTGACGTTTGGCGGCTTCTTCCTGTTCGAGATGATGAAAGAGCTGCCGATTCACCCTGTGCAGTATTTGCTGGTTGGGTTCGGGTTAGCGATCTTCTTTTTGTTGTTGGTCAGCTTCTCGGAACATATATCGTTTACGTTGTCTTACCTGATTGCCAGCGTGGCTTGTATTGGGTTGCTGACGTTCTATCTGTCGTATGTTTTGCGAAGCGTGACACGCGGAGTTGGGTTTGGAGCGATGTTGACGGTCCTCTATGCGGCAGTCTACGGCCTACTGATTAGCGAGGACAACGCGCTCATCCTGGGATCGCTGATGTTGTTCACGGTGCTGGCCGCGGTAATGGTGGTGACGCGGAAGGTGGATTGGTACAAAGGGGTCGTGACACCGCCCCCACCGCCACCGCCACCGCCACCGATGCAGGGGATGGGCCTGTAGAAATAACACAAATGCCCAACCCAGGCGGACAGTCATTCAGATGGAGACTACGATAGGAGCAGTCCAACGAGATACAGGCAGACTTTTGGAAAGGAAGTTTAGTCCTTGGCGCAAGATCATCTCCGAGCGATTCGATTCTGGCTTGTCCTTTTTATGGCAGGTTTGTTTCTCAGCGGAATTACGGCTTTTCCGTTACAAACCGAACTCCATTGGCTGTTGTCTATTCTCGAGGCCCCGCTCGTACGACGAATCGCTGAAGCCACCCATCTGCTGCCGTGGATCGGGCGCGTGCACCATGCGCTCTCCGAAACAAATGCGCAGTATCCATTCCTCGCATATGGAACGGACTGGTTGGCCTTTGCCCATCTTGTGCTCGCTGTTTTATTTATAGGACCGTACCGCGATCCCGTGCGTAATAAATGGATCATCACATTTGGTTTGATTGCCTGTGGAGGAGTGATTCCGCTCGCTCTCATCGCGGGTCATGTCCGCGGCATTCCGCTCCCGTGGCGACTCATTGATTGCGGCTTTGGTGTGTTCGGAGCTATTCCCCTTTTACGTTGTAAACAACTTATCGCCGCACTTGAACAAGGTGAAGCATCGACACGGCTCTGATATGTACATTCGTAGTCGAACCTCCAGTCAGGTGCGAGAAGAGCGTTTTCCGTTGCTACACTTGTTTCGGAAAGCGGAAGCCAAAATTTATCTGACTACGTGCGATAGTTCAGAGAGTAGCTGACGAGCTGGAACGCATCCTCAAATTTCAAGAGCGACAACCTCATACATTTCTACCTTCGGCACCGTTAGCGATACGTAGTTGCCTGTCTGTTGAAAGGCAACCGTGGTGCCGGCGTGCAGCAAGGAAGCCTGGCGAATCTTCTTCTCTGAAGGCAGCTTTATTCGTACCTTCTGCGCTGTCAACGCAACCGGCTTTCGCATGTGACCGCGAAAGGCATTTGCGCCGTTGTAGTTAAGCAGATGCACCGCGAACCCGCGCTGTGTCTCCCAGCCAATTACTTCCATGAGGCCGTCCCCTTCAACATCCACTGCGTTATTTCCCTTCAGCAGCCAACGCATTGCGTTGCTCATCTGCCTGCCAAGGTCCATATTGTCCAGTCTCCAGAACGAGCTACCCACATCGCCTGCCATATATACCAGTCGCGAGTTCCCAACCTCACGCGACATCAACGCAGGAATATCGCTCGGCGGCTCACGCTGGTACACCGCCTCGGGCGGATAGACGGGATAGGGCTTGATAAACGTCATGACAGCATCGGGGGATGGCTTTATGGGTTGTCGCCAGACCGGGCCCGCGATCCACGTCGTCTCCTCAAACCCCTCGGTTAGCGCGCCGCGCTGCCGAATGGATTGCAGATGGATTCCACCCATCGCCTGGTCGGCGCTTTCACCTGCCTGTGTTGGCTTGCCTGCTTTGTGGATGCCGAAGATATCACCGAGAGCAAAATCTTTCCTGGAATTCCCAGTCTCGTCGAATAGTCCAGTCTGAAACGTGGCCAGCACAGAGCCTCCGCGCTCCGCATACTGACGAATAGTTGCTGCCTCGGCATCCGACATCAATGCTATGTTCGGGAGGATCAGTACAGCATATTGCGAGAGGCGCTCCTGGTTGATGTCTTGCTCATGGACGAAATCGAAAGGAATCCGCGCCTCTACCAATGCGGCATAGAAACCCTCCAGGTGATCTGTGCGGTCCTCTGAATAAGGAGCTTTATACAAGTTCAACGAGCGTGGAGAGACAACAATGGCGACACTCGCCAGCGAACGCTTATTGTGAAAGTGCGCATCGTTCTTTGCGTGCCATGAGAGAAAGTCACGCCCCGGGGCCTGCCAACGACGGTCATCCTTGAATCCCTGTTCTAATCCCAGCCAGTGATACCAGATGATGCCTCCCGCGGCTGCGGTCTGCGCCATGCGAAACGAAGGCTCGGCTGAAGTATCTGTCGCCTGACGCCACGAGACTTTGCCCGAGCGGCCATAGCTTGCGCTCACTGCAGCGACGGAGCGATCGCCCATCAACGCGCGCGCAAACTTTACCTGTTGAGCGTCCTGCCATACCGGAGCGACAACGGCGGAACGCGATTGATTATCTGCCGTATACCAGCTTGCCTCTCGCGTCAGTCGCCACTGATCCAGCCCGGACTCTTTCAAGCCTCCACCAAGATTGCAGGAGTAGAAGTTATTCGGACTCTTTTTCAGCACTGTCGCCTTGTAGAGCTGAATCAGCTCGACCGCCGTCTCCATCACCGCCTGATGATATTGCTCCGAGTGCGGATCCCCGATCTTGCGACAGTTTTCGCAGTAGCACACCTGCATCGTGGGCCAACCGTTCATGTAGACCCCGTCGATCTCGTAGTTCGCGTTCAGTTCACGAATGATCGCCGGTTGTTGCTTTGCATAGTGATCACTGAAGATGCATGTGTAGGCTATGTCGGGCGCAGGCTGCTGCAGGCTCCCGTCCTCCTTTCTGCGAAACCAGAGCGGATTTGTCTCCAGCAACTTCGGAGCGGTCCACTGAATGTCGGGACTCATGCGACCGTATACATACAGTCCACGCTTCTTTGCGGCATGTACGCACTCGCCGAAGAGGTCGCGGCCTTTCAGGTAAATGCTGTGATGAAAGTAGGGAATCTTCGACGGATAAAACGCAACCGGCCCCGAAACAGACAGAGCAACCGCCTGAACCTTCGCCGACGCCCAGAAGTCTGCCCACTGCTCTACATTTTGCGAATCGCCATCGTGTTCGTTGAAATTCGTCTGACCAATGCGCTTGATTGTCCTGTACCACGGCAGAGCAACAGAAGAACCATCTGGGTCCATGGTTGCCGCTGAAACGCTCTCCATCGAAGAAAGAGAGGAGAGAAGCGAGCCTGCGGTGAGCACATTGAACTCGCGCCGTGTCATTCTCATAGGATCTCGAAGCCCCTTTGGTTTCAAATGCTGTTTGAGACAGATTGATTACTGTGGGCAAATCTTACCCGATTGGTACCGGCAAGTCGGTTTGTGTGTACCGATGCACGCAAGTGCATTGGCGATTTTGCACTCCTTGAGAAGGCTTAACGCGCGTTCAATCGACGACAATCCTGCTCCATCTCAAAGGAGTGGTGGAACCTATGGTCTTTCTTCATTGTCCGATCCGCCACGGTGAAGTAGTCCTCCAGGTCGTCAATTCCTTCGTCGCCCAATCCGTAGACTTGTCGGTGTGGCAGGACGTGCAAGGATTGGGAATCTTGTACTTGTCGGTCATTGCTGGCGAGATGAATTTGAAGGTGTGCGAACTCACGAAAGTGCCGGGCACACCTTGGGTTTCGATCTTCGGCATGTGGCAGGTTACGCACTGACTGCCGGGGCTGCCATCTTTATGGTGGGTGTGTTCCTCCAGGGTCGCGGTGTGTGGGCCGTTGGGTGAAGTTGGCCCGTGACAGTCCAGGCAGAGCTTATCTACGGGTTTTCGAAGCTGCGCGTAGTTCTCCGTGCCATGCACGTCGTGGCAGGAAGAGCAGGTGACGCCGTGCTCGTACATGACGCTCTGCACAAAGTCGTTACCCTGCATCCGGTTCTTGTGGGCGGTTCCGTCCGCGAAGTGGGTGAACGTCGTCTGGCCCAGGGTGATGTCTTCCAACTTCCAATAATCTTTAAGGTGAAGACCAACATGGTATCCAACCGGCCAGTCGTAGGCTTTGCCCTCGATCTGTTTGGTGAGAGGCTGACCTTGTGAATGGCATTGGATACAGGTGTCGCTCGCAGCAACATCATCCATTTGCGCCGGATTGAGGATGTTGCTGCGCGTGGGATGCACGACATGTTCGCTACCGGGGCCGTGGCAGCGCTCGCAGCCGACGTTCCATTCTGTAACCTGCTTGGTGTGAATGTCGTAGTTGACGGAATGACAGCCATCACAGGTTGGGCCTGTCGGTCGCTGCATGTTGTCCGAAGGATAGAAGGCTGTCCACCAGTCGGCGCCTGTATCCGGGACGTGATACTTGAGCCACTTCTTGTTTCGGATGTCCCATTGCACAGGAAGCGGATAGTAGTCGTCGCCTACCTTGGTGAAATAGCGCTGTTTCCAGATGCTGCCATAGACCAGAGCTACTTGATCCTTCGTGAACTTCGACACGTTATTCGTGTTGAGATCGGGGATGATCGCATCCGGGTGGTCTCGTGGATCGCGCACCACGTTCGCCATCGGCGTCTTCTTCCAGTGCTCGTAGATGTCCGCGTGGCATTTCTGGCACGCCTGCGAACCAGTGTAATGTGCTGACGCCAGCGTATTCGCTTCGGCAGCTTTCTCATTTCTGTCCGGAGTACGGAGGCTGCGGATGTATGCAACAAGCTTCCAGCTCTCCGCTGCGGATTCGCGGTGCGCGCTCCGCATGGCGGGCATTCCCGTCAACTGAACTCCGTTCTCAATGATGTAGTGGATTTCGCCGTCACTGAGGTTCTGCGTGGAATCGGAGTGTAGATCCGGAACGCGAGGATAGACATTCGCTCCGATGGGAGTTCGTCCATGAGCGTCGGAGCCATGACAGAAGGCGCAACGCGAGAGAAAGTCTTCGCGGCCCTGCCGGATCGCTGTCCAATCATTGGCGTACGGGTTCGTCAGACGGCGCTCCCTTCCCGGGATCGCAAAGTCGCGTATCGATCGCGCAGCAATGGTCTCAAGAGCTGCCGGAGTGGAGGTGGCGCGGAATCCGCGCCACTTCAGAAGGCCAGCGCAGAGTGTAGCCACAAGCAACAGCGAGAGACCTGTGATGATGAGTGTTTTCCGAGTGATCATATACAGCCCTCGCCTACTTCCTGTTTTGTTCAGGGCACTCCCTGCCTGCTGCGCGACATCTCTACCGCGTCCTTCCTACTTGACTGGCTGCATAATCCTCAATATCGGGCGGCCGTCGATGTTCTCCAGCGGGAAATACACCAAGTGAGTCTTCGGATCGACGGCAACCGTGTGGGCGTGGAGCATCTCGAACGAGCTGAGTAAATCTAATTTTCGGCCGTTGTTTTGGAAGACCGTGACTGTCCCCGACTCTGCGGAGACGTACAGACGTTTGAGACCCGGATCGTAGGCAAGCACGTCGGGATCTTCACCCACCTGGTAGGTCGAGAGAACCTTCATCGCGTTGAGATCCACCACAGCGAGCGAGTGATTCGCCTCGCCGGCAACAAAAGCTATATGGTTGCTTGCGTCTAGGGCTATCCCATGCGGATTCTTGATCCCAGCCAACGGTATGCGGTTGACGATCTGATTCGTCGCCGGATCGATAATATCAAGGAGGTTCACACCGTGGACCGCAACCAAAATATGGCCCGAATCGGGATCGTAGACGGTATTTCCCGCGCCGCCACCTAGCGGAATATTTGCAATGAGCTTGTTGTTCGTAGCGTCGATGACCGCATCTACCCCTCCGTGCTCATCGGAGACGAATACCTTGTTCTGCTTCGGAGCGTAAGCGAGGCCATCTGGATAGTTGATCGGCCCGGCCGTTCCAACGGTCTTTAGCGATTGGGTATCGACGGCGGCAACCTGATGATTCCCAGTCACGGACGCATATAGCCGGTGATTCTCGGGCGTTACGGTTACGCCATGCACACGTTTGAAGCCGTCGAGATTGGCGACGACCTGCCTCTTCAAGGTGTCGAAGACCACCAGTTGGTCGGGGTTCATGTGCGCGATGTAGAGCCGTCCATTCGATGGGTCGAAGGTCTGGTAGTCGAATCGTACTGCCGGACCCGGCATGGGAATATCCGCGACCTTCATCAGCACCTTCTTAGTCTGCGCAGACGTTTGACCGCAGGCGAAAGAGGCTGAGAGAAGGACAAGCGCTGAAAGACAATAAAGACAGTTAGGCTTCATAGCAAAGTCTCCTCGGCCTGTGGCATGGAGTTGTAGAAGCCCTCAATGAGGTCCATGCCTCGCCGGAGCAACTGGTCGTCGGGAACGTTCTGGGCTGCCCATCCACGCAATATTTGGTTCATCGCGTGTCCTTCGTGACGCCCGAATTTCCCGTCTTCCAGATCGGCGTCGTGGATCGCCTGCGCGAGGCTGAGAACCCGTTTGTCGGATACATCGAATGCGAGACACAGCGTCTCAAAGGTACAGTGATCGCCCTCATGTCCAAAGCCGACGCCCTGGAACATATCGAACGGAATTGCATTCGGATAAGCGGCAGGACTGATATCGAAGATGAACTTTGGCTTTGCATCGATAAAGCGAGAGACCAGCCATGCGGATGAGACCCGGTCGATTCCAGGTCGCGGACGAGTGATCCAGGTTCGCTTCTGATATTTCGCTTTTGATGCGCTGCCTCGCTTGCTCGAATCAGGCTTCGTTCCGATCCGTTCCGCTTGCGTCAATGCCTCTTCTGCTTTCCTGCGCAATGGATTCGCGAAAAAGTCGATGGCGACGATCTCTTCAAAGCGCCGCCTGAGCCGGAGTACCTGGGCGGAAGGCCCTTTAGTAGACGGCTTCAACTTCTGAAGATCTTTGATCAATACTGTGTAATCGGCAGCACGAGCCTTGCGAAACTGGTTCTGCAATGCGCTAGACGACATGTCATCAATGTCCTGAACCTGGAGAATGGAAGCCTCTCCTTTACTCGCTCGAATGGCTGTCGCAAGCCACTCGAAACGCTCCTGATTTTCAGGTGTCTTCGGTAAGAGAGAACCTGCATTTCGAAACGGAATGGAACCGAATCTCTGCAACTTTCTCCAAATCTGAACGCGCTCACTGGCCTTGCTTGTAGGCAAGATAAACACCAACAGGAGCCACTTCGAATCCTCGTTCATTACCGTTATATTCATAACATAAAATTGTTAGCAATGTTGAAAGAGTTGTTCTCCATCAGCACTGTGACGAATAAGCGACAGTCATAGTGCCGCGATAGAACTATGCGCATCGAGCCCAATTGTCGTCAGAGCATATTCCTCAACTGTAGATTTCGGTCCAGGCTACCGGATATATTTCGGCAAGGAAGGCGAACAGCTTGTCGTCTTACTTGGTGGGGGCACAAAGAAACGACAGAATCAAGATATAGAGGATGCCAAAGCAGCCTGGCGCGAGTACAAGCAGCTCAAGAAGGACACTCTGAAGCAGGCTGAGGCAAAGACAGAGGCAAAAAGCAAGAAACCAAAACGCAAGTAGGAGGATTGACCATGGCACTTACATGAGATTTCCGCGATACGATCCGAGAACGCGCACAGCGGGAACCCCGCTTTTCGCCAAAGCCTTCTTCGTGAAGGACTCCAGCTCATCAACAGCGGCGACTTTGCTACGGGCCGTGCCGTCCTGCGCAACTACATCAATGCAACGATAGGTTTTAGTGAACTTGCCCGTGAAACAAAGATCCCCTCGCCCAGTCTGCAACGGATGTTTGGGCCAAGTGGAAATCCGAGTGCTCAAAACCTATTTGGTGCCATCGCTGCGCTTCAAAGAAGTGAAGGTGTCAGTATCGAGTTGCAGATGCACACCGCGTAAAACGAAGCTCCGAAGGGCGATTTGAAGGTTGACATCAGCGTTTGCGCGCCAGAGAAGTTCATCGTTCCCTGGGCATGAGCTCCGCTGCTTCCAATGCCTGCAAAGAGTAGGGCTGTCAGAGTCGGCCCCCATGACATGAATTGCGCTGCGAAGTTTTTGTTTAGAGAAGTGTTCTGCCCACCATGGGCATGGAAATTGGACGACCGATTGAGAGGCTTTTCCAATCGAAATGCACGGCGAATTCTGAGCATCTTTGCACCTGCGCTGACCTGGTGTTGTCAGCTAGGCGAAAAGCTACGGCTGCTTTGCGGAAACGTCCAATGACTTTGGGCGAGCGTCATTCCATTTTGGAATGACGCTGCTTAGAAAGGCGCGACAAATTGCCTATACTTCGTAGTCGTGGATGACCTGCGGGGTTCCTACGCCGCCTTTATATAAGGTTACCGATCAATCAAGCGCTGAATCGTCCGAGAGCCAAACTCGGCCTCGACCTCACAGCATGGATGGCGATTGTATTTCCAGTGTTTTGCAACGAAGGTACGGATTGGGACTGGGAATAGCTTCTTTTCTGCGATGGATCCAGCTCTGCTTGGATTGGTTCCCGACATTCCTTTTGTTTGGGCGTGCTGCCTAGCCCAATGAACGATAACGAGGCTGCCCGAAGGGCCAGACGACAAGTTACAGTCTTCGTAGCAGGAAATGGGGCTTCGTTGCATAATTCTCACCCGCAGACGCAGCGCATGGAAACTTCTTGACAGGCAATATCATTCGTCGAGCGTAGACCAGCCAATGTCAGCAGATACCTTCCGTCACACGTACCGTTCGTGGCTGGACGAGACCGGAGCGCCTATGAAAGTGCAACAGGAGCTGATGCACCATGCCTCCATCCAGACGACGATGAATGTCTATGGACAGGCCATGTCGTGATCGAAGAGAGAAGCGAATGGAAAGGTTTGTGGAGATGGTGCTCAAGCCGATGAAAGCGAGCGCCTGAAGCCATGAATTTTCTTATTGGGAGTTTATGGGAGTCTGTCGGTAGCACCGGATTCCCATAAGTTGTTGATTCTTTGGTTGCGGGGGTAGGATTTGAACCTACGACCTTTGGGTTATGAGCCCAACGAGCTACCGGGCTGCTCCACCCCGCTCTTTGAATATACCGTTATTGAAAGATGCGGTCAATCTCGATAGGTTGTGTTGCCGGTAGGGTTTCGAGGTTTCTTTTATGCGGTAAGCGCTACAGATATGCGGAACTTTTTTCGCAAAAGGGAGTCTTTATCGAGTAGGTTGAGCGGCTGAATGTAAGTCGCGCGCGAGCAGGCGGAGGAGAAGTATGCGGCTGGGAGATAACTTTCTGAGAGACTGTATGCCCGGGCTTCTGCTCGTTGGTCTGCTTTCGATTGGTGGGGCCGGATTTGCGCAGGCAAAGCCAGCGATTGTGCCTGACGCTGAGATTGAGGCGAATGTTCTGAAGGCACTGGCGAGCGCTCCGGAGTTGGCGGACCAGGCCATTACCTCGACTACGGTTTATGGCACGGTGACGCTGAAGGGGAGCGTTCGGGATGAGGCATCGCGAGACAGTGCCGAGAAGCTGGTCTCCAATGCGCCGGGCGTGAAGAAGGTTGTTGATGAGTTGACGATTGGAGGGAGCGCGGCGGTCGACAGCAATAATCAGGTGACTCCGGAAGAAGGCACGAACCCTAATTTGCAGTCGGACGGAACGATAGCATCTTCACCTGCTCCGCAGGGTCAGAGTGCGGGTTCGACGGTGGCTCCGCAGGACGCGCCGCAGCAGGCGGGGCAGTATCCTTCGGGAAAAAATGTTCCTCCTCCTGCTTATCCGTCTTATCGAAGGCCCTACCGTCCGTATGCTCAGCGGCCCTATGTTGCACAAAGGGGAGGGGATGCGGTGGTTGTGCCGAGCGGATCGATGATTCGTGTGCGCATCAATCAGGCGATGGATAGTCGGCATACGGCTCCGGGGACTGTGTTTGATGGGGTGGTTTTGAGTGATGTTGTGGCTGACGGATTTGTGGCGATTCCGCGGGGAGCGGCGGTGCAGGGGCGGGTGGTCGATGTTCATACTGCGGGAGAGTTGAAGGGGAAGGGAGGGCTTTCGCTTCAGTTGATGCAGGTTACGGTTGGTGGCATGACGTATCCCTTGGTGACGAGCGTGTGGGCGCAGCAAGGTGTTGATAAGACGGGGAATACGGTTGGCAATGCAGTTGGACTGGGTGCGGTGGGCGCTTTGATTGGTGCGGTGGCGGGCGGTGGTGTGGGCGCTGCGGTGGGTGCCGGAGTGGGTGGCGTTGCCGGATTGGGTATCTCTTCGGCCTCGCGGGCGGGGGAGGCGGGGATTCCTTCGGAGGCGATCCTGAACTTCCAACTGATGCAACCATTGGGGTTAACTACGGTGTCGCAGGCTGAGTTGAACCGGCTGGGAAGCGGCGTGTTCATGGGGGCGCAACCGCAGATGCAGCGGCGGTATTATCCGCCGCCGCCTCCTCCGCCTTATTATTACCGGCCTTATTAGGAAAAAATTTGGGTGGTTGTTTTTGGCGATTTTCGGGGAAAAACGGGTGCTAGACGTGGTATTTGGGTGGTGAAGTGGTGGTATTTGGTGTGGTGAAGATGGTCAGGAGATCGCGCTTATATTTACGGACGGGCTGAAGCCCGTCCCCTTCAAAAACGAACCTTAATCAGAGGTTCTCTAAAGCATTGGGCTACCAGCCCCGTTCTTTATGGGCGACTTGCGGCGTGGCTGAAGCCACGCCCTTCCGAAACCGAGACTAAATCAGAGGCTCCCTAGGGAACCTCTGATTTTAGTCAGTAGCCACTCCCTCAGCGACTAAAGTCGCGACTCTTTGCAGCAATTTACGGACGGGCTGAAGAGGCTGATGAAAAAGTCGCCTCGTGGCGAAAAGACGTACCTCAGCGGCTAAAGCCGCATTGCAAACAGGGCAGTTGCGGCA
>Ga0207678_10005701_pt1 | contig 11118 bp, 10 predicted proteins | sample KBSC63metaG_FD_184319 | JGI IMG/M metagenome (GOLD analysis project Ga0207678, IMG submission 184319) | Corn rhizosphere microbial communities from Kellogg Biological Station, Michigan, USA - KBS C6-3 metaG (SPAdes) (version 2) | ecosystem: Host-associated > Plants > Roots > Rhizosphere > Soil ...
GGCGGAGGGGCAATCAGGGCGCCTCGTCGCACCCGGGGATTACGCTGGCTTCGCAGATGCGGTGCTTGGCGCGCTCATTGAGCGCGAACCATTGCGCATCCGCTCTGTCGAGTTCGCGCGCCAATTCGCATGGCCGGAGTTTGGTGCGCAAATTCGCGCACAATTGCTGCTTGCCAGTCCGAATCTCTCGTTGCGTGGTGAAACTGCATGAGTGCGCAAACGTTGCAACGCCAGGCGCACACCGCTCTCAATTCATGCATTGAAGCCCCACATGCGATGCTCGGGGTTGAGCGCCCGGATGCAGTTGGCACGCGTGTGTGCCGGATGACTGATCCATTGCTTGGGCCGTTCAAGCGAATCGTTCCGGCCCTGATCTACCGCATCGAACGCGCGCCCGAATGAGCGAGTCCCGCAAGCCGGCCGTGTGGTTTCCTGCCGTGCGGGCTGGCAGCGGTGCTGATGTGTTCACGATGCGACTGGCAGACGCGCTCCGTCGCCGCGGCGTGTCCGCGACCATCACATGGTTTCCGCACTGGAGCGAACTTGCACCGGATCTGCTGCGCACGGTGCGTCCGCCTGCCGGAACCAATGTCATCCATGCCAACAGCAACTACGCGTTCGCGTTCCGGCGACGGGGCATTCCGCTGGTGGCCACCGAGCATCACTACGTTCTCGACCCGGCGTATCGGCCATACAAATCAATGGCGCAGCATGTTTACCATCGCGCGCTCGTCGGACCGTACCTGCGTCGCTCCTATGCACGCGCGGGTGCCGTTACCACCGACAGCCGCTTCACAACCGATGTCTTGGCACGTGTGGTGGGCATCAAGGTTTCCCGCACGATTCCGTTGTGGGTGGACTACGGAAAGTTTTCGCCCGCGGCCGCCGCGCAAAAACCAGACGACCGTTTTCGCCTGCTGTTCGTCGGCAATGCTTCGCGGCGCAAGGGAGTGGACGCGATTCCGGTATTGGCGCGCCGTCTGGGGGCGGACTTCGAGATCCGGTGCACGTCGGGGCTGCGCGCGGATCGGCCAGACGACAGTGGCGACAACATCACGTTGCTTGGACGTCTCAGCGAAAACCAGCTCATCCAGGAATACCGCACCTGCGATGCGGTGCTGGTGCCATCGCGTTACGAAGGCTTCGGATACACCGCGCTGGAAGCGATGGCGTGCGGCAAGCCGGTCGTGGGGTTTCGTTGCGGCGCAGTCGACGAGGTGGTGGTTGAAGGCGAAACCGGATTGCTCTGCGACATCGACGACTTGGACATGCTGGAGCAAAATTGCAGGCGTCTTGCTGGCGATGTCGCCTTGGCCCGTGCCTTCGGGCAGGCCGGGCGCGAGCGCGCCACAAACGCGTTTACCGAGGCCAAGGCTATCGATGCTTATATTGCCGTCTATCAATCCCTGCTGGCCCGCATTGTGGGGCAGAGAGAAATCGGATGACTGCCCCTGCAAGCGGAACGGCGCCCCAGATCACGGCCGTGATCCCGACCTTCAAGAGGCCTCGCCTGTTGCTACGGGCCATTGCAAGCGTGCTCGCGCAGGAGGGTGCGTCTCTGAAAGTATGCGTTTATGACAATGCCTCGGGTGATGGCACGGCTGCCATGGTGAGGGGTCTGGCGGCCGGTGACTTACGGGTGCAATATCACTGCCACGCGCAAAACATAGGTGCTGCTGCCAATTTCGATTTCGCCCTGCGCCGGATCGAGACGCCTTTTTTTTCCATCCTCTCCGACGACGATTACCTGCTTGCGGATTTCTATCGAAGCGCGCTCGCCGGCCTTGCTGCTCATCCCGAAGCGATGTTCTGGGCTGGCGTGGTACTGAACGTGGACATGGACGGGAGAATTTGGGATGCGCGCGTGGACAGGTGGCATCGCGATGGTTTGTTCCTTCCCCCGGATGGATTCACGCAGATGACGGGCGGGATGGCACCGGCGTGGACCGGCATCCTGTTCAGGCGTGAAGTGCTGGAACTCGAAGGATTGCCTGACCCGCAAATGCTTGGTCCTTCCGACCTTGAATTTTGCCTGCGGCTGGCGGCGCGTTTTCCGTACGTTGTCGAGAAGCATCCCTCTGCGGTGTTCACGTTGAATAGTGCTTCCTTCAGCGCGACCCAACCCATGGATTCATTCTGGCCGGGATGGAAGCGAATGCTGGGGAAGTTCGAAGCCTGCGACGAGATGGATGAAGCGTTCAAGGATGGGGCGTTGGCGGCATTGCGTAGGGATGCCCGCCGCATGCTGTTTCGGCGAGGCGCAAATGGCCTCGCTGCAGGCCGCATGGATTTCGCACGCGATGCAGCCAAGGCGCTGGAAGATGACTGCGGATCGCGGGGACGCGCCCGCTTGCTGAGGATTATCGCGAGCGCGTGCGAGTGCAGCTCGCTGCTGCAACTTGCATACAAGCTTGCCTACCGCGCGGTCGAAGCGCGCATCGTCAGGTCGCGAAGCACATTGCAGGCGAAATACGGAAGCCTGTTGCGGCCAGCTTGACCGTGCGCGCTGCATTTCTCAGAGGGGCATGCGAGATGAGAGCCACCTGCCCGTCGCAGCGCGCACGTTGTGCGAAGCCAACGCGCTGGCGGCCAGCGTTAGCAGGCTTGCAAATGCCAACCACGCGACGCCGAGGATCGAACGTGGCAGTGGCGGCAGCAACGACGCCAGCACCAGTGCAACAACCGAAGCGGCGAGCACCGGTGGCAGCACGTCGTGCAAATACCACTCCGTCATTTCGCCGCGCAGCAGGCGCCGGTGCATTACCGGAATGCCGATGACAACGGATGCGAGATTCGCGAGCAACCACACGCAGGCCGCCCCGCTGATTCCGAAGCGGGGAACTGCCCACAGGCAGAAGGGGATGCCGAGCAACAGGGATGCCGCATTCAGGCCCATCGCCAACCGCGTCCAGCCATTGGCGAGCTGCAGCGCGTAGGGGATGTTCATCAGGCCGTTGAATGCGGAACCAGCAACGAGTATCGCCAACGGCAGCGCGACCTTGCCGGACAGTTCGGCGTTGCCCGTCCACAGGTACAGCACATCGTGCGCAAACACGACCAACACCGCCGCGACCGCGGCGACAACGACAGCGAGGTACTGGCTGCCGAGGTGGTACAGCTCGCGCAGCATCGTGTGTTCGCCCCGCGCGACGAGGCGACTGAAACGCGGATAGATCGCGTTGAACATCGGCAGCACCATCCGGCCGAGGCCGGCGGCGATGCTGATCGCCAACGTGTAATAGCCAAGTTCCGCCAACGGGCGCAGGCTGGCGATGCTCAGCCGGTCGAGCTGGCTCACGCCCATCGCCAACAGGCCGATGGCGAACAATCCTCCGGCGAAACGGCGGCTCCCGCGCAGTTCGATACCCGACCAGCGTGCCGGCCGGTGGCCTTCCGGCAATGTGCGCCATACCACGATCGCGGTCGTGATCGACTGCAACGCGCCGACCAAGGCGTACCACCACAGGAAGGCAGCGAGGGACGGAACCGCCCACAACACGGGCAGCACGCCCGCGTATCGCAACGTCGCGAAGACCGCGTTGATCACGTTCAGGGCCGGTTGCAGTTCCAATCCCGACAGGCAGTTGGCGTAGAACGCGCTCGGCCACAGCAGGGCGATGGTGACGCCCATGATGGCGATGGCGTGGGTCGCCTCACCGCGTCCCATGCGATCGAGGTGCAGCCAGTGGTCTGCCATCAGGCCGCTGCATAGCCAGATGGCCACGCCCACGGCCAAGGCCAGCAGCCAGATCACGACTTCCGATGAGCGCACCAGGTCGCGCGCGCCATCGGCAAGCGCGGGATCGTGCGCTCGTCGCGACAATTCGCGGTTGGTCGCGCCTCCGATGCCGAAATCGAACAGTTGCGAGATCGACTGGAAGCTCAGCATCAGGCCGACCAGCCCGAATGCCTCCATCCCGAGGAGGCGGATATACAGCGGCAGGAACACCACCGCCATCGCGGCCATCCAGATCTGGCCGGCGTAGTTGGACAGGATATTGATGCGCAGTGCGGCCATGCAGGTCGTTGCAGCCTGGGGTTCCCGAAACTACCTGGTCATTCCGGACGAGCTCGCGTAGCGGGCAAGTTCCGGAATCCAGCTCTCGAAGCTCGGGCCAACAACATGGATTCCGTGTTCCCGCACCGACAACCGGTGCGGGCCTCGGGATGACGAACTAAAAATTCTTGGGGACGCAATACTAGCGGTGGCGCAAATAGCCACCGGGTGCGACCGTGATCAGCAGCTTGGCGTCCATGTCATCGTCCACTTCAAAGTCGGGATTCCGGGACAGGAACTCGCGCACCGCTGTCTTCGGGTTGTTGCCCACGTCCCATGGACGGTCGGGATACATGCCTGCAGGTAAATCCTCGATCACGGTATCGAACGCCACGCAATAGCTGCCCGGGCTGACCAGCGGCGCGTAGGCGTCCAGTTCGGCCAGCACATGTTCGTGCGTGTGGTTCGAATCGAGGAACACCATGATCCGCTGGAATTGGGCAGCGCGCTTGCCTACTTCTGCGATGACTTCTGGTGCGATGGATGATCCCTGGATCATGTCGATGCGGTGGGCCATGGGGTGCGCCTCGATCGCCGCGCGGTTGTGCGCGCGGATGTCGATGTCGATACCCAGCACGCGGCGGCGTGGCGCGTTGGGGTCGAGGGTCTTGCCAGCTTCGACGGCGTCACAGTAGTCCAGTAACGCCAACATCGAGGCATTCAGGATGAGCGACCCGCCATGGGCAATGCCGGTCTCGATGACAAGGTCGGGTTTGATCCGCCAGATCAGCTCCTGGATCGCGACCATGTCTTGCGGGTACTGGATGATCGGACGGCCCATCCACCGAAAGTTGTAGGAGTAGTGATGCGGGAGCGTGTTCAGAATCCAGTCAAACGACTTATTCGCCAGCCGCGAATCTTTTCGGAGCGTAGCGATGTTCCGAGAAACGGAATCTTCGAATTCGGATGTTGCTGTCATGGTTTGTCCTTGTCGTGTAATCGCGCAGGGTTTCCGGTGACCGTCTCTCCTGCGAGGACGTCCCTTGTCACGATGGATCCGGCGCCGATGATTGCATTTTCGCCTATTCGAAGCCGAGGGAGTACGACAGCGCCGGCGCCGATAAATACAAAATCTCCGACTGCGACCTCACCAGCGAGTGTCGCGCCGGGTGCTATATGGACACCATCGCCGATGACGCAATCATGATCGACTGAGGCTTTGGTGTTGACAATGACAGCCTCGCCAAGTCTTGTGCCGGCGCAGATCGCACTCATGGCAAGAATTTGGCAGCCATCACCGATCGATGCGTCTTGGGCGACAAAAGCGCGCGGGTGCACAACGGTGAGGGCGGCGTAACCGCGATCCCTGAGCCAGTGCATGCGCAACAGCCGATCTTTTCCAAGCCATCCCCCGATGGCTACGCAAGAACGGATCGAGCCACGATCCAGAACTACCTGCTCCCACTGTGAAAACCCGATCTCGCCATGAAAGATCGGGACGTCAGGGAACGGCGAGGCGATGTCGCGGGTGTCAAAGAGGGCCACAAGTTTCGCACCATGAGACAGCAACGCATCTCGCAGTACTTTCGCCTGTCCTGTTGCACCCCAGAAAATAACGCGGGTCATTTGCGACTGCCAAGCGTGGAACGTACTGCCGTCGCGACACGACCGATGTCATCTTCAGTCAAGTCATGATAGGTGGGCAGGTTCGTGGCTCGCTTCGCAAGTGAGTCGCTTGCTGCGTGGCGCGGGCAAGATTCGAACAAGCCCAGAGACGACAGCGGCCAGAAGAACACACGGCCGTCGATGTTGTCGGCCTTGAAGGAGGCCAGTAGTGCATCTCGATCAAACGGGACATTTTCATCCACGACGATGGTTGGCATCCAGTAGCCGTTTGTCGTACCGGCTGGTTCGGGATTCATCGCAACAGGCAGGTCGGTGAACGCCTTCTTGTAGCGCTCGAAGACCCGGCGCTTTCCGGCGATCAATTCTTCGATGCGTTCGAGCTGGGCACAGCCGATGGCGGCCTGGAGATTCGACATCTTGTACTTGTAGCCGATACGTTCGGGCCAGAATTGGCGTGACTCACCACGGGCGCGACCGTGATTCGATAGTGTCAAGACACGTTCGTACAGGGCACCATCATTGGTGACGAAGATTCCGCCTTCGCTGGTGGTGATGGTTTTCGTGCCGTGGAAGGAGAACGCGCCGAAGGTTCCCATCGAGCCGGCGCGGCAGCCATGCCAGATCGAGCCGATGGCCTCAGCGGCGTCCTCGATGAGGTGCAGTTTGTGGCGCTCGGCAATGGCCGCAAGTGCGTCCATGTCGCAAAGATTGCCGTATAGATGTACGGCGAGGATCGCCTTGGTGCGCGGCGTGATTGCAGCTTCCACTGCCTTCGGATCGAGGCACCAGGAGTCCGGCAGCACATCCACAAGTATTGGCTTGGCGCCAAGGTGGACGATGGGGGCGGCCGAGGCGATCCAGTTGATGTCGCCAAGGATGACCTCGTCGCCCGGGCCGATGCCGAGCCCAGCCATGCCCATGTGCAATGCGCCGGTGGCGCTGGAGGTGGCGATCGCGTGGCGGACGCCGAGGTGCTGGCTGAACTGGTGCTCGAAACGGTGGATATAGTCGTAACAGTGTTCGCCCCAGCCGTTGGCGGCCGCATCCGTGGCGTAGCGGATTTCCAGCCCCGTGATCGATGGTTTGGTGTAGTAGATGCGGGTCTTGGTGCTTTCGGTGGTCATGACAAGGCCAACTGTGGAATCGCGGTGGCAAATTTCCCGCCCCACTCGCGAATGTAGGCGAGCTGCGAGGTGATTTCCTCGCGCAGATTCCACGGCAGTATCACCACGAAATCCGGACGAGATTCGCGGATGCGCGACTCCGCGACGACCGGGATGCGCGAGCCGGGCAGGTAACGGCCCTGCTTGTGCGGCGATGCATCGACGACATAGCCCAGCAGGTCTGACCGCACGCCGGCGTAATTGAGCAGGGTGTTGCCCTTGGCGGCGGCGCCGTAGCCCACGGCTTCCTTGCCGTTGTGCTTCGCGTCGATCAGGAATGCCAGAAAGTCGTTCTTGATGCCGTCGGCCACGGGTTGGAGCCCGTGGTAGTACTCCATGGCCAGCATGCCGGCTGCGGATTCTTTCGCCAGCAGCGCCGCAATCGCCGGCGTGTCGCGATGCGTCGCGTTGTCACGGCAGGCCCACAGGCGCAGCGAACCGCCATGGGTGGGCAGTTCTTCCACGTCCCAGATACGCAGGCCGTGCGCGGCGAAAACCCGTTGCGCGGTGTGGAACGAAAAGTATGAAAAGTGCTCGTGATAGATGGTGTCGAACTGGCGTTGCGCGACCAGCTGCAACAGGTGCGGAAACTCGACGGTGACTACGCCATTGGGCGCGAGCACGGCGCCGAGGCCGGCCACGAAATCGTTGAGGTCCGGTACGTGCGCCAGCACGTTGTTGGCGATGACCAGATCGGCCGCGCGCCGCGTGGCCGCGAACTCTCGTGCAAAATGCCCGCCGAAGAACTGCTCGATGGTTTCAATGCCGCGCTCACGCGCTGCGGCCGCCGTGCCGGCGGTGGGTTCGATGCCTATGCATGGAATGCCACGTGCCTTGACGTATTGCAGCAGGTAACCGTCGTTGGACGCGATTTCCATCACCAGGCTGTTCGGGTCCAGGCCAAGCCGTTCCACCGTCCGTGCGACGTAACGCTCCGCGTGCGCCAGCCAAGTGCGCGAGTACGAGGAGAAATACACGTAATCACCGGAAAACAGCGCATCGTGCTTCTGCACTTCGTCAACCTGCACCAGATGGCATTCGCTGCACGTATACAAGCGCAGCGGAAAATACATTTCCGGTGCGTTCAACTCATCCGCGTTCAGGAATGCATTGGAGGGCGGCGCGCTGCCCAGGTCCAGGAACACCGCGTGCAAAGGCGTTTGACAGAACCGGCACTTCATGCGTGCACCCCGGCGAAGTCGTTGTCGATGAGTGGATAGCCGCGATCGCGTTCTGAAATGGCGTCCACCGGCAATGGCCACGCGATCGCCAGGCGCGGGTCGTCATGGCGCAGGCCGCCTTCGCAGGCTGGCGTCCAGGGCGCGGTGTGCATGTAAAGCAGGTGGGCCTCGTCGGTGAGGGTCTGGAATCCGTGGGCGAAACCCTCCGGGATGAATACCGCCCAGTCGTTTTCCTCGGAAAGCTCGAGTGCGTGCCAGCGCAGGAAAGTAGGCGAGCCGGCGCGCAAATCGACGGCCACATCGAACACGCGTCCGCGCAGGCAGCGGATCAACTTGGCTTCCGCCGCGGGCGGTGTCTGGTAATGCATGCCGCGCAGCGTACCGCGTCCGCGGGTTTCGGAAAGATTGATCTGGGTGAAATGCAGGCCGGAGCGGATGGGGGCGAGTTCCCGCTCGCAAAACAGGCGAGTGAAGCGGCCACGGGCGTCACCCGCCGGCGTGTGGCGGATTTCGTACATGCCCTGGAGTGGGGTGGGACGCAGCTTCATGCCGTCCACGCCAACTCCAGGTGCCGTGCGTGATCGATATACGCGAAAAGATCGTCCGCGCTGTCGACCTGCCCGGATTCGTGGAAGCGGCAATACCACTGGGCGGTCCTGGTGAGCGTGGTATCGATGTTCCACACCGGACGCCACGCCAATTGTCGGGTTGCCTTTTCGCAATTGAGTCTCAGGATGGCGGCTTCGTGCGGATGCGCGCTGGCATCGTGTTCGATCCGCAAGTCGGGCCAATGCGCGCCCAGTTGCGCGGCGAGTGACTGGACGCTGATTTCGCCTGTGGCGCCGGGGCCGAAGTTCCACGCGCCGGCAAAATCGGGGTTGTTCCACAGCATCTGTCCGAGCCGCAGGTAACCCGACAGTGGTTCCAGCACGTGTTGCCAAGGGCGCACTGCCGCGGGGTTGCGCAGCAGCAGGGGTCGCTTCGCCATCGCGGACTTCACGAGATCCGGAACCAACCTGTCCTCCGCCCAGTCGCCGCCGCCGATCACGTTGCCGGCGCGCGCGGTGGCCACTTGCACGGACGCATCGGAAGCTTCGAAGAAACTCTTGCGATAGCAGGCCGACACCAGTTCCGCGCACGCTTTCGACGTGCTGTACGGATCGTGGCCGCCGAGCGGATCGGTTTCGCGATAACCCTCCGGCGCGGCGTGTTCGGCATAGACCTTGTCGGTGGTGGCGTTGACGACCACACGCACCGAAGGACAGACGCGGACGGCCTCGAACAGATTGATCAGGCCTGTCACGTTGCTGGAGAACGTATCGATCGGATCGCGGTAGCTGCGCCGCACCAGCGGCTGCGCGGCAAGATGCAACACGATTTCGGGATGGTGCTCGTCGAAGACCTTTCGCAAGCTGCCAGCGTCACGCAAATCCGCGCGGTGGTCGGCGACGTCATCGAAACCCAACAGCGTCCAGTGCGATGGTTGCGTTTCCGGATCGAGCGCCAAACCCGCCACATCCGCACCAAGTTGCCGCAACCACAATACCAGCCACGAGCCTTTGAATCCGGTGTGGCCGGTGACCAACACGCGTCGGCCCGCATAAACGCCACCGAACAGGTTCAAGGCCATACCTTCCACGGCGCGCGGCCGGATTGCCACAGTTCTTCCAGTTTGACCTTGTCGCGCAGGGTGTCCATTGGCTGCCAGAAGCCGCGATGCGTGTAGGCGGATAGCTGCTCGTCGCGCGCCAGACGCTCCAGCGGCTCGCGTTCCCAGATCGTCGAATCGCCCTCGATGTATTCGAGCGCGCGGGGTTCGAGGACAAAGAATCCGCCGTTGATCCAAGTGCCGTCGCCGGCGGGCTTTTCCTCGAAACGCGTGATGCGGTGATCCTTGATGTCTAAGGCGCCGAAACGCCCGGGGGGTTGCGCGGCGCACATGGTTGCCAGCGTTCCCTTCTCGCGATGGAAGGCGAGTTCAACGGCGATGTCGATGTCGGCGACGCCGTCGCCGTAGGTAAAGAAAAATGTCTCGTTGTCGAGGTAATCCCGCACGCGCCTCAGGCGGCCGCCGGTTTGCGTGTTGTCGCCCGTGTCGACCAGCGTGACGCGCCACGGCTCGGCATGCTTCTGATGCACTTCCAGCTTGTTCGTTGTCATGTCGAAGGTGACGTCGGACATGTGCAGGAAGTAGTTGGCGAAATACTCCTTGATCATGTAACCCTTGTAACCAAGGCATATGACGAAGTCATCGACGCCGTAGTGCGAATAGATCTTGAGGATGTGCCAAAGCATCGGCATGCCACCGATCTCGACCATGGGTTTCGGGCGTACCGAGGTTTCTTCGCTGATCCGCGTGCCGAGACCGCCAGCCAGGATGACTGCCTTCATCTTTGGTGAGTCCTTTGGAAGAACGGGCGAAGTGGCCAGATTTTAGCTTGGCCAAGCGTGAGAAATGCGCCGAGCCGATAGGTGTAACCGGCATGATAGCGACGGTGTTGCCTTGGCAGGTGCTCTTGGCGGCTGCCAGCTTGAGTGATGGCTGATTGAGGCGAAGGGCGTGCAACAACAAGCGGTCTTTCGACCAATTACGGGCGGGCCAGCGCGCGCACGGCTTCGATCACACGCTCAACGTCCGTGTCGGTAAGTTTGGGCGACAAAGGCAGGCTGACGGTTTGGCGTCCGATGCGCATGGCGTTGGGCCATTGCTCCGGCTTCCAATCAAAGCGCTTCTGGTAGAAAGGATGTTCCGGCACGGAAAGATAATGCACGCCGGTGCCGATGCGTCGTGCGTTCATGGCATCGAGGAACGCATCGCGGGAGATGCCGTAGCGCGACTCGTCCACCATGATCGTGAACAAGTGGTACGCGTGGCGTGTGCCGGGTGCCGGTGGCGCGGGCAAGCCGATTGGCAGATCTGCGAAAGCTTTCATGTAGCGATTCCACACTGCTTCGCGGCGCTTCCAGTTCTGCTCCGCGCGCGCAAGCTGATGGATGCCAATGGCCGCCTGCAGGTCCATCATGTTGTACTTGAAGCCGGCCTCGACTACCTGGTAGTGCTTGTAACCCTGATCGCCGAAGCGGTGCCACGCGTCCTTGCTCATGCCGTGCAACGCTAGCACTTTCGCGCGCGCGACGTGGGCTTCATCCC
>Ga0207678_10005705_pt1 | contig 11113 bp, 10 predicted proteins | sample KBSC63metaG_FD_184319 | JGI IMG/M metagenome (GOLD analysis project Ga0207678, IMG submission 184319) | Corn rhizosphere microbial communities from Kellogg Biological Station, Michigan, USA - KBS C6-3 metaG (SPAdes) (version 2) | ecosystem: Host-associated > Plants > Roots > Rhizosphere > Soil ...
GGACAGGATCGCTGAGTTGCTGATCACTGCAAAGCAGCACATTCCCTGGGTACAGGCCAATCTGATCAAGACGCCGGAAGATGATCCCGCTCGCGTGGCGGCGTGGCAAGCCAACCTGAAGACGAAGGGCGTATGGGTAAGCGAGCCGGTACCGATGTTCCCCTTTCCCGGAAGTCCGGAGTATGTCACGACGTTTGGTGCGCAGCCGGACGAGACTGCATGGGAGCGTGCTCATGCTTTTTATCTTCAACTCTTCGCCGACAAGGGCTTCAGCGATATCCAGGAGCAGGAGCCGCTTTCGCTTCGAGAGCTTGAGGCCGGCGAATTCGGTCATCGGGAGCTGGAATGCGTGTCCTCCTAACCACCGACACCATCGGAGGCGTATGGACCTTTACCAAAGAGCTGACCACTGAACTTCTGCATGCTGGACATAGCATTGCCTTGGTCAGCTTCGGGCGCACGCCGTCGCGGGAGCAGTCGGCCTGGTCCGCAACAATTGGCGCGCAGTATGGCAGCAGCTTTCGGTATGAGGCGTCAACTGCGCCGCTCGAGTGGATGAATCCGAATGAGAATGCCTACACCGCAGGAGAACTTTGCCTGAAGCGCATCGCAGACGAATTCTGTCCCGACCTGCTGCATAGCAACCAGTTCTGCTTTGGACGGCTGCCGATCCCGGTTCCGCGGCTCATCACTGCGCATAGCGATGTGCTCAGTTGGGGCACCGCTTGCCGGCCCAACGGCTTTGAGCCTTCGCCTTGGCTCAGGGGTTATTGCAATATGGTGGCCCAAGGATTGAGCGCCGCAGATGCGGTGGTCGCGCCTACCCGCTGGATACTCGATGCTCTTGGCCAACATTTTGCACTCCCGGCGCAGAGGCGCGTCATTCTGAACGGCCGCACCTTGCCGCATTCCTTCGCGGATGGCGATCGCGCCCTTCACGCGGTCTCCGCAGGCAGACTATGGGATGAGGCGAAGAATTTGACGATGCTCGCCGAGGTCCATTCGGAGGTTCCCATCTTTGTCGCCGGAGATTGCCAGCATCAGGCGGCGGTTGTGCCACAGAACCTTGGAGACGCAGTGCAGCTTGGGCCGCTCGAAGAATGCGATCTGTTCGCGCTCTTTCGCGTCAGCAGCATGTATATCGCAACATCGATTTATGAACCCTTCGGGCTGGCTCCTCTTGAAGCGGCGCTCTGCGGCTGCGCCGTTCTCGCCAACGATATTCCATCATTACGCGAGGTCTGGGGCGATGCAGCCCTGTATTTTGAAGATGCAGATGCGCTGAGCCGACTGTTAGGCCAACTGCACACTTCTCCAGAGATGCTTATGGAGGCACGGCAGCGTGCCGGAACACGCGCTCTCGAACTGAACGCCGCGCGTATGACGGCAGAATATCTCGCTCTCTATAGCGAGTTGCTGGCCAGCAAATCTGGTGAATTGAAATCACACGAGGACCTCGCCGCCTATGCCTCGTAAGCTCCGCATTGCGTATATCGCGCACAGTCTCCGTTCAGACTGGAACAACGGCAATGCACATTTTCTGCGCGGATTGATGCGCGCCATGGTCGCTCTCGGGCATGAAGTCACGATCTTTGAGCCTGAGAACGACTGGTCGATCGAAAACCTGCGCATGGAGGCTCTTGGCGAACGCTCGCTCGCTGATTTTGCCCGCGTCTATCCTGAACTAGACATACAGACTTACAGCGCCGACGAGACCTCAGAGCGGTGGCGCGAGCGATTGAACGGAATCGAAGTCGTAATTCTGCATGAGTGGAACCCGCCAGAGCTTGCCAGGCTTCTTCTGGATCTGCGCGACACGATGGGCTTTCGCCTGCTCTTCCACGATACCCATCACCGCGCTTCCTCCTCTCCGGAACAGATGCAACGCTTCGGGCTGGACCGGTTCGATGGCGTCCTGGCCTTTGGGGAAGCACTGCGCACGATCTATCGTGAACGCTTCGGCATCGATCGCGTCTGGGTCCTCCACGAAGCTGCCGACACTACGGTCTTTTATCCACGAATGGACGTAAAGAAAAAAGCCGACGCGGTTTGGATCGGCAACTGGGGCGACGGGGAACGTTCCGCCGAGATTCATGAGTTCTTCCTGAAGCCTGCCGCCGCACTGGCCTCAACGGCGCGTTTTACGATTTATGGCGTTCGCTACCCGCAGGAGGGCCTTCTTGCCCTTTACGAAGCGCATGTGAAATATGGCGGATATCTGCCGAACCTCGATGCGCCTTCGATCTATGCCTCAGCCAGGCTCACGATTCATATTCCACGCCAGCAATACAACTCCGCGATGGCCGGCATTCCTACCATTCGCGTCTTCGAGGCGCTTGCCTCCGGCATTCCGCTAATTTCAGCGCCGTGGCAGGATACCGAACATCTTTTTCAGCCTGGAGATTTCCGCTTCGCGCATAACGCTTCTGAGATGACGTCCGCGATGCAAGCATTGCTCAACGATCCCGCTGCGGCCGCGGCACAGGCCCAGTGCGGGCTTGAGACCGTGCTTGCACATCACACCTGCGCTCATCGCGCAGAGGAACTAACCAATATCTGTGAGGAGTTGTTGTCTTGAAGATATTCGCCTTCGGCTCAAGTATCGTCTCTTCTTACTGGAACGGCGCAGCGACTTATTATCGCGGCTGTTACAAATACCTCGCGCGCCTTGGCCACGAGATTACCTTCGCCGAGCCCGACGCCTATGGCCGCCAGCAGCATCGCGATACCGACGATTTCTCGTACGTCGAATCGGTCGTCTACTCACCCGGCAGCGGCATCGATGAGATGCTTGCCCGAGCCGCTGGAGCCGATGTGATCGTCAAGCATAGCGGCATCGGCGTGGACGATGAAACTCTCGAGCGGCGCGTCCTCGAATTGGGGCAGGACAGCGTCATCACCTTCTGGGACGTCGATGCCCCTGCTACGCTCGCGCGGATGCATAACGATCCCAACGATGCATTCCGCATCTCGATGCCGCAGTACGATGCCGTCTTGACCTATGGCGGCGGCCCCTGGTGCCGCGAGCAGTACCTTACCTTCGGTGCCCGCGCATATTTCAGTATGTATAACGGCCTGGACCCCGAGACGCACTACCCGGTGCGTCCGGACCCGTCGCTCGCCTGCGACATCGCATTTCTTGGCAATCGGCTTCCTGACCGCGAGGCCCGGGTCGAAGAACTCTTTCTCCATGCCGCCGAACTTGCTCCGGAAAGCCGCTTTTTACTAGGCGGCGAAGGATGGGCAGACAAGCTGATGCCCGCGAACGTCCGCTACATTGGCCATGTGCCGACTGCCGACCACAATCGCGTCAACTGCTCTGCAGGAATGGTGATGAACATCAATCGCGCATCCATGGCGCAGTCCGGCTTCTCGCCACCCACTCGCGTCTTCGAGGTTGCGGGCGCGGGAACGTGTCTGCTCTGCGACGACTGGCCAGGGATCGACGACTGCTTCGAACCGGACAAGGAGATCCTCGTGGTCCGCACTGCGCGGGATGTTGTCGATGCGCTCGTAACGTATGACACCGCGGCGCGCCGGCGCATCGGAGAGGCGTTCCACGCTCGCGCTCTCCGCGATCACACTTACGCGCAACGCGCCGCACAGGCAGATCAGGCATTTCGCGAATGCATCGCTGCGCGCACGGAGGCGGCCGTCCACTCATGAAAGTTGTCGTCTACGGTCTTACCATTACATCGTCGTGGGGAAATGGCCATGCGACAACATACCGTTCCCTGCTGAAGGCGCTTGCCCGTCGTGGAAACCGCATCCACTTCGTCGAAAAAGATGTGGAATGGTACCGCAGCAATCGCGATCTTCCCAACCCTGAATTCTGCTCGGTCCATCTTTATGAAGAATGGGAGGCAAGCGCGACGCCTCTGCTCGCGCTTAGCAAGGATGCTGATGTTGTGATCGTTGGCTCCTACTTTGCCGATGCGATCGCAGCAACCCGCGCCTTGCTTGCTGAAGCAGATTGCCCCATTCTCTTCTACGACATCGATACGCCCATTACGCTCAGCCGTCTGCGCGAGCAGGGTGGGACGGAGTATCTCGATGCCGCACTGATTCCACACTATGCCGCGTATCTCAGCTTTACCGGAGGCCCTGCATTGCGTGAGCTTGAACAGCGCTTCGGCTCGCCCCGCGCTGTTCCCTTCTACTGTTCAGTCGATCCCGACCTCTATCAGCCCACGCCCGAACGCGCCGAATTTCGCTGCAATCTCAGCTACCTTGGCACCTACGCAGCCGATCGTCAGCCGAAGCTGATGCGGCTGTTAAACGGGACCGCGGCTCTGTTGCCACAGTCCCGTTTTCTAGTTGCGGGGCCGCAATATCCAGAGGGAACCACATGGCAACCCAATGTGGACCGCATCATCCACATCTCTCCGCCGGATCATCCTGCTTTTTATTCTTCGTGCCGCTTCACTCTTAACCTCACGCGAGACGATATGGTGGCCGCCGGCTATTCTCCATCGGTCCGGCTGTTTGAAGCCTCTGCATGCGGGGCAACTATCCTTTCCGATACCTGGCCTGGCATTGAGGATTTTCTCACACCCGGTGAGGAGATCCTGTTTCCCGGAGATGCCGCCGAAGTGGCCAGCATACTGAAAGATATGCCTGACGCCGAGCGTAGAAAGATAGGACAGCGCGCACGGGAGCGCATTCTCAGCGAACATACGGCGGAGCATCGCGCGGCACAGTTCGAACAGATCGTGTCCGATTGCCGCGAGTTAAGCTTTCTTCGCGATTAATTCCTCAAGCGACCGCAGGCACCAATCCGGTCTTTCAGCTTCCAATTCCTCGAAGCTGAAGGTTCCGGTTGCCACAGCGATTACGTCAAGTCCATTTGTGCGGGCTGCACGGATGTCCTCCGGGGTATCTCCTATGACGCACACGCTGGCCTCCGCACCTGCCAAGGCTCGTGCCTTTTCGAGCGCGCCTTTGAAGACCTCATGGCGAAACTCATAGCCGTCGCTATAACCCCCGAAATCGAAGTAATCGAGCAGCGCTCCATGCGCGAGCTTAACCTGTCCGATACCTGCAATATTTCCGGTCGCCACTCCGAGCGCAGCGCCACGCGCGCGAAGGTGATCGAGTATCGCAGTCACACCTGGCAATACGGCAATACAGAGGTCTCCTCTACGCTCTTCCACAAACCGGCACATCGCTGCCTGTGCTTCGCCGATCCGCGGTCTCCACTGCTCCTCTGAGACCTTGGCCAGCTTCAATGCATCTCGCAGAATTCCCGCGTCGGTGTTGCCGTGCGTCGTAACTCCATCCAGGTTGAGCGCACGGCCAGAGAGCGATTCGAGCGCGGCACAGAACGCAAAATAATGAACAGCATCCGTGCAATTGAGAAGCGTTCCATCGATGTCGAAAAGATAGACATCATAGGCATCCCAGGTCTTTTTGAGAGCATATCCGTGCGTGGCAGTAGTCATATTCATCAGGTTCTCAGCTGATAAGCTCCTGGAGCGCATCTCGCACTCTATTGAGCGTCCCATTCCAGTCGCCGGGTACTGGCTGGCGAAATAAGCGCAGAGTCGGATACCACGGGCAGTCCTCGCAGGCAGTCATCCATCGCCAGTCCGCCGCATGCTGCAGCATCACCCATGTCGGTTTGCTGAGCGCTCCGGCAAGGTGCGCCGCAAGCGTATCGACTGTAATCACCAGATCCAGATTCGCAATCGTTGCCGCCAATGCGACCAGACCATCGCCACAGATTGCGATGGCATCCCGAATCATTCCAGCCTCAATCCACGATCTCGCGTCTGCTGCAGCTATATCGCCCTGCAAGCTCCAAAACTCGGCGGATGTTTCCATCACTATTGATTCCAGCATTGCAAGTGGAATGGACCGCTCCGGATTCCATTCTCCGCTCGCCCAAACGATGCCGATTCGAGGGCGTATTGCGGGCCCCATTGCACATGCCACCTGCCTCACCATGTCGTCCGGCAGCTTGAGGTAGTTTGTCCCGATTGGCAAATCGTCCAATGTAGTTCGGAAGAGATAGGGCAGTTCGGTAACTTCTACCTGAACATCCCACGCCGGCGGCACATCAGGAGCAGCTTCTCCCCAAGTAATCACCTCAGCGACTCCATCGAACATACTGGCGATCGGCAGCATTCGCGGTGGCACCTCGAAGATCACACGCGCCGCAATCTGCCGCAACTGCGGAGCGTACCGCAGCATCTGCACCGCATCTCCAAAGCCATGCAGACATCGCACGATGACGCAGGCATTCCGAAGGTCTTCGCCATTCCAGAAGCGGTGGGGATCGGGAGCACCTCGGGCGCGGATTGCATCGCTCTCCCGCCACGCCGCCTCGAAATCGCCGTGAAGCATCGCGGCCATCCATCGTCCGCTGCTGCAGCGGTCGGCGGGAGCACCTATTGCTTCAGCCTCATGGAAGATTTGGCGGGCCTCCCGCAGTCTTCGCTGAAGCAGCATATTATCCGCGCACTCAAGGCGGCTGGCGGCATCAACGTCGCAAAGCGCTTCCATGTCAGCGACCGCTTTGGCTTGGGTAAACACAGTGCGCTCCGTCCGGTGGCACGGCAACCGGCTTCCATCGGCACACATAGACCTCTTTTTCAGGTTGCGCCTCGATGGCGAATCCGGAGGACCGAAGCATTGCCTCTACGCAAGCGCGGTTCGGCACCCACCAGTTCGTCTCGTCGTGCGAGTAGCGCCGCTCGATAAAGTGCATCTTCGGATAGCCCGGCTCATCGAACGGCGCAGGCTCATAGAATTCATAATCTTCCGCCACGGGCACAATCTCGTCGCTTCCCCGTTGCATGCTTTGAAACAGTAGCATGTCCTTCGCCACATGCTCATGAATCAGGTCGAGCGCAAGCAGCGGATGTCGCAGGTGGTACAGAACGCCCATAAAGATCACCAGGTCGAAGCGCTCCCGCAGTTGGGCCACATCCCATACGGCCATCTGTTTGAAGCAGACATCGAGTTCCGTCACCTCTGCCGCAAACCGCGCCTGGTTCAAATAGCGTTCATCGGTATCAATCCCAAGCACGCGTGCAGCTCCACGACGCTTCATCTCCAGCGAATAAAAGCCTCCATTGCAGCCGATATCCAGCACGCTCAGTCCGGTCATATCCGCCGGAAGAGCCTCGCGAAAGTTCCTGAACTTGACCTCGGGGTAGTCTCCGAGAAAATGTTGCGGAGCGGTTTGCACCTTGCCCAGCCGCATGTTGTGAAACCACGGCCCAAGCTCTTCAATGCGGCGTTGCAGTCCGCGTTCATCGTTCAGCAGCGAGTGCGGCATTGCTCCCATCCTTTACCTCTCTTTCTGTTTCCTGCGTTCTCATCGCACCGTCGATGCCGGCAACTTCATCCTCTTGTCTTCCATTCGTCAGCAGGCGGATGGCAGCGCGATATCCGTGCACCGTTCCCACGTCCACATAGGCCTGCCCGGACCGCACACCCACGGCGCTTCCTCCTTCCCGCAGCCACGCATTTACTAACGTGCCCAGATACTCGTCTTTCCTCTCCGGCCTGCACCACACCCTATGAAGTTCTCGAAAGACATATCCCGGCATGCGAATGCCGCCCCATATCCAATGCGAGCGGGCATTCTTCTGCTTCACCTGAATCTCCTCCACTGCGCCGTTTGCGTCCGTTACCACGGCGTCGAACAGCTCCGGATTCTCAACGGGAAATAAGAGAAACGAAAGCATATCGTTCGGCAGCGTAGAAAAGCCGTTCTCCGGTATCCAGATCGTGTCCGGCAGACCGATGAGCACCTGCTCCTCTTCGTGCACCAGAGGCAATGCGCGAAATACCGCGTCGCATAATCCGCCAGGCGAAGGCTGGACCACATACGCGATATCGACTCCCCATAAGCGCGATCCGTAGTATTCCAGAATGTCCGTTTTTCCGGGGGAGATCACAAAACAGAGCTTCTCTGCGCCCGCGCGAATCATCCGCTCGACAAGATATTCGCTGACAGCGCGCGGACGCTCCTGCCCGTCTTCTACGCGACTTCCCACCGGCAGCAGCTCCTTCGAAAATGCGAGCGGCTGAATTCTGCTCCCCGCGCCCGCCGCTGGAATAATTCCCCACATATCTTCTCTCCTCGATGCAGTTAGACGTATGCTGCCTGCGGTGCGTGGGACGATACAGAGTCACAGATTTTTTCAAGTTCCACGACACGGCATGCTCCCGTATGTTCTGCAAGCGTCCGCTGCCGCGCTGCATCCGCGATCCCGTGCAGTTCTTTGTCTGAAAGCGATAGCGCATGGACCACATCTTCAGCAGAAGCGACAGGCAGAATCTCCTGCCCCAGCGTGAAAAAACTGTCGAGCCCCTCCCATCTGTCCGTCAGCAAAGGAACACCGCACGCGGTCGCTTCGAACAGGCGCCCCGACGGGCAATATCCGTAGGCTGCCATGACCCCCCGCGTAATATTCAACGTTGCGCGGCTCGAGCTGAAAAACGCCGGATGATCGGGTGGCGGCACATGCGCCAGCAAGGCTACATTCGCGGGCCAGCGCTGGTCGGGATATTGCGCGCCACCAATCAGAAATTTTTCCACTGGCATTCGCTCCGCCGGCTTCAGAAAAAGTTCCGTCAGAGCCTGTTGCCTGTCCTCCGCATAAGTTCCCAAATACGAGAGCGTCGCACGAAACTCGTCGCGCTGTAGTACAGGCAGGTGGTTCTCCGGATCGACCGAGCCATAGAGCGGCGACACCCTTCGCGCACCGAGACGACTCTTCAACTCATCGAGAGCGCGCCCTCCCGTATAACTCAGCACCAGGTCGAAATCGCCCAACCCGCGCGACGGGATATAGCCAATCGGCTCGCCCGCGCGAAGTCCGGCCAGCGTTACAGGTGTGTCCAGATCGTAGAACGCCTTGATGCCTGCCCTGCTCTCCAGAATCAGTTCAGAGGCTGCTGCTCCATCCGGACAGAAACTCGTGCACAGCGCCAGGTCGGCATCGTCGAGTTCCCGTTTCGCTTCATCGCGAATGGAGTCAAGCGCGGAATAGAGCCGCAGTTTTCCTCCTGCTGGGAGAACATGGAGATCGCGCGCGCCGGCGTAATAGGACACATCCTGTTCATAAAAAGTTACCGTATGTCCGCGGCGGAGCATTGCTTTCACCAGTGATCGCCACAGCGTAGCGTGACCATTGCCCCAGGATGAAGATATGGTCAAACCAAAGATGACGAGATGCATTCGTTCTCCTGTCAACGCCTGCGTATCTCCCGCACACGCTACGTTGTCAGATGATGGTCTGGCTCGAGCGAGATGTACTCCGTTTCCGCTTTATGTGCAGGAAAATCAATGCCGAATCCAGAGCACCACAAGGCATACCGAAGCCAGAAAGATGATCCCCGTAGTCACCCAGCCCAGCGTATTGATCACGCGCCCATTCGCCCGTTCTCCCATGATCGATTGGCGGTTGGTCAGCAGCATAATCAGCAACATCAACGGGGGAGTCGAAAATCCCTGTACGATTCCCGCCCATACCAGCGCCCGCATCGGATTGATACCGATGAAATTCAGCCCCATGGCAATCGCGGTAAACAGCGCAATTGCCCCATAAAACCTGCCCGCCTCTCGCGGCTTGAGATGAAGGCCGTTCTTCCACCCTAGGCTTTGGCAGAGATCGTAGGCCGCCCCGGTCGTCATCACTGGAAGCGCCAGAAAGCCTACCCCGACCAGCCCGACCGCAAATAGCAGCCCTGCGGCTTCGCCAGCAAGAGGTCGAAGCGCCTGCGCCGCCTGCGCCGCCGATTCGATGGTGTGCTGGCCCGAGGCATGGAGTGTCGCCGCCGCTGCCAGCACGATGAAGTACATGATAAGGCTGGAAAACACCATTCCAAAGAGCACATCCCATAAGCTGCCCCGCAGCTCAGCCTTCGTTGCTCCCCGGCGCTCTGCCGAGGTGTGTAGGCCTGCGGCTACTTTTTCTTCCACCTGCTCATTGGACTGCCATGTGTAGAGATAGGCCGAAAGCGATGTCCCAATCATCGCGACCAGAATCGCCAGGGAGTCCCGGTCGAAATGCAGCGACGGCACAAACGTCCCACGCGCGACCTCTGCAAGCTTCGGATGCGCCAGAAACGCCGATGCGATATATGTCAAAAGCACCAGTGAAAGCACTCGCAAGACATTACGAATAAACGTGTACGAGCCCCACACCTGAAACACCAGCGCCGCCACCGAGACACCCAGGATCAGCAGCCATCGGGGAAGATGGACGAAGATGCCAAATGCCGCCGCCATCGCGCCGATATCTGCACCGGCTTCGATCATGTTGCCGACAATGACGCCTATGAGGATGACATAAAGCAGCCATCGGGAAGAGTGACTGCGAAGAACTGTAAATAATCCTTGTCCCGTAACCAGACCAAGTTTGCCGGAAAGGTAGACAACCGTCACCATCATCGGCAACAGTGCCGGCGCAATCCAAAGTGCTCCATAGCCCAATTGGGCGCCTGCCTGCGCGTAAGTCCCAACCGCCGAACAATCGTCATCGGCGGCTCCGGTGATCAGTCCGAGGCCGAGCGCGCGAAGAACGGTTTGTCTGCGGGAGAGGGCCGCCGGCTGCGCCATGGGTTGTCTCACATTCCGGCCACAGCGTTCAGGCTCGTTTTATGTGATGACCGCTCCAATCAATGGGTTGGTGAAACATAAAACAACTTGGACGATTCAGACATATACATCTTTTCCGCAGGAGTCTTCGTCGAAGGAATTCAGGCGCACTCTGGAGAGAACGTAGTCCGATGAAAAACAAGCGCTTCAACGGTCCTTTCGTCCAGGTTGGTAGGCTCGTCGCCCTTTTATCTCTCGCGATGTTGTGCTCGTGCCATAGAAGTCACCCAAACCAGACGATTGCCGGGGGTGGCAGCCTTCACCCCTATACCGGAACGATGGCGCCCGACGATGGTCAATGGGTTCGCGCAACCAAGGACTACGCCAATACTCGCTACAGCAGTCTGGACCAGATCAATACCGGCAACGTTGCTCAGCTCAAGCCTGCATGGACATTTTCAACCGGCGTTCCTCGCGGTCAGGAAGCGGCGCCCATCGTCGCGAACAACACGATGTACATCGTGGCCCCCTGGCCGAATACGCTGTTCGCCCTTGACC
>Ga0207678_10005706_pt1 | contig 11112 bp, 9 predicted proteins | sample KBSC63metaG_FD_184319 | JGI IMG/M metagenome (GOLD analysis project Ga0207678, IMG submission 184319) | Corn rhizosphere microbial communities from Kellogg Biological Station, Michigan, USA - KBS C6-3 metaG (SPAdes) (version 2) | ecosystem: Host-associated > Plants > Roots > Rhizosphere > Soil ...
GACGAGTTCGTGCAGGCCGACGCGAGCGACGGCTTCGTCCTGGTCCCGCACATCACGCCCGGCGGCCTCGACGAGTTCGCCGAAACCGTCGTGCCGCTGCTGCAGGAACGCGGTGCCTTCCGCACCGAGTACGAGGGCAAGACGCTGCGCGAGCACCTGGGCCTCGGGGAGGTCCGCCCACCCACCACCGCACCGAAGCCCGAATAGCGCGGCGGGCTACGTGTCCGACAGCTCGCGTCTCAGCGTGGGTCGCCATTCCAACAGGCCGCAACCGATCCCCGCGGCGAGCATCGCCAGGCCGCCCACCGGCCAGTAGATGTGCGAGTGCAGGAACACCAGCGCCGCGCCCACGAGCAGGACCGAACCCGGAACCGCGGCCAGCCGGTGTCGTCGAACGCGCCGAGCACCGACAACGCCAACCCCGGACCCGCGGCCGCGAGCGGCTGCCCCCTCACGAGTCGGCGATCACCCATGACCCCATCTTCGGGGCCACCGGCGGGCGCCTGGACGGCGGGGCGGGGCCGAACCTGACCCCCGGGGACCAAGGCCGACCGCGTGCCGTGGCCGATGGCCCTCGTAGGCCTCAATGCCGGCCCGCTTGACCCTCGGGATGAGGTGACGTCTGCGCTGCCGCGTTCCTACCGTCTGCCCACGGATCCACCCGAGGAGGCCCAGATGGTGAACGTGCGCGGTCAGGACGTGTTGCTGCCCACCACGATCGTCGGTTCGTACCCCCGGCCGCAGTTCCTGCGCGGCAAGGTCTTCCCGATCGGCGGCGTGCACTCACCGGAGTTCCCCGACTTCGAGACCCGCGCGCTGTACCGCAACGCGGTGGCGTTGGCGATCAAGGACATGACCGACGCCGGCCTGGACATCGTGACCGACGGCTGCCAGCACTACGAGATGGAGAGCGACTACGAGCAGGGCGAGATCTTCCACTACTACCTCGACCGGCTCGAGGGCTTCGTGCCCTACGGCGACCGGATCAGCGCGGGCGAGTTCGACAACCTGCCCATCTACAAGCCGACGTGCGTCGGCCCGATCGGGTGGCGGCGGCCGATCTTCAAGCCGATGGTCGAGGCGGTGGTGGAGCAGACCGACAAGCCGAACAAGATCCAGGCGGCCGTCGGTCCCGCCACGATGGCCGCGATGATCACCGACAAGCACTACGGGGACATCAAGGCGCTGGCCAACGACCTGGCGCGGGCCCTCAACGTCGAGCTCAAGGACATGGTCGCCCGTGGCGCCGAGATGGTCCAGTTCGCCGAGGTGCTGACGTTCTTCGATCCGGCCGACTGGGTGATCGAGGCGATCAACATCGCCTTCGACGGCGTGGACGCCTTCAAGGTCGTGCACATCTGCTACGGCCAGCTCGAAGGTCAGCCCGGGGTCGTCGAGATGCGGGGGGCCAAGCTGTTCCCGTGGCTGTGGGACCTCCACTGCGACCAGATCCAGTACGAGATGGCCAGCCACGGCTTCAGCGACCTCGACATCAAGGCGATCGAGAGCATCCCCGATGACAAGTGCTTCGGGGTCGGCGTGATCAACGGCAAGAGCCTGGTCGTCGAGACCCCGGAGCAGGTCGCCGAGGGCATCCGCAAGGTCCTCACGGTGGTGCCGCCCGAGCGCCTCTCGGTGTTCAACGACTGCACGCTCACGGGCGTCAAGCACATCGTCGCCAAGCGGAAGCTGCAGTCGATGGTTCGCGGCACGCAGATCGTCCGGGATGCCCTGACCGGGTCGTGAAGCCCGCGATCGTGGGTGCCCCGACACCCACGACCGCGGTCGGTCAGCGCTGCGACGCGAAGTCCGCCACGATCCGCCCCAGCTCCGCACCCGCGTCCTCGGGCAGGTTGTGCCCGGCAGCGAGCCGGACGTGCGGTCGGCCCTTCGCCCCGGGCACCAGCCCTTGGAACATCTCGTCCGCACCACGGGTGATCGGGTCCTGGTCGCCCCAGACCGTCAGGAACGGCCGATCCCACTCCGCGAGCACGCGGCGCGCCGCGCGGACATCGTCGGACGCCGGGTCGTCCGGCCGGATCGGGACCAGCGCCGGGAAGATGCGCGCGCCCGCCTTGTACGACTCGTCGGGGTAGGGCGCGTCGTAAGCGGCCCGCACGGCGGGGTCGCCGTCGCGCACACAGGCGTCGAGGACGATCCGGCCGACGGGGAGCTCCGGCACCGACTGCGAGTAGTCCAACCATTCACGGAACGCCTCGTTGGGCGGCATGTCCCCGGTGGGGAAGCCGTGGTTGCAGGCCACGTAGGCCGCGGCGAGGCCGGGCCGCTCCGCGACCAGCACGAGGCCGAGCAGACCTCCCCAGTCCTGCCCGACCACGACGGCACCCTCGATGCCGACGGCGGTGACGAACGCCGACAGCCACTCGACGTGCGCGCGGTAGCTGTAGTCGGCGACGTCCGCGGGCTTGTCGGAGCGGCCGAACCCGACGAGGTCCGGAGCCACCGCGCGCAGCCCCGCCGCCGTCAGCGCCGCCACCGTGTGCCGGTACAGGTAGGACCAGGTCGGCTCGCCGTGCAACAACAGCACGGTCGGGCCGGACCCCTCGTCGACGTAGTGCATGCGCAGCCGCGCACCCGCCGCGCCGACGTCGACGTAGTGCGGGCCGAACGGGTAGTCGGGCAGGTCGGCGAACCGCTCGTCCGGGGTCCTCAGCACGTTCATCCGGCGGACGCTAGGCAGCCCGAGGCCGCCGGGCGACGCCCGGTCGGGGTCATCGCGTGGCGGCACACGACCGCGCGGGATCAACGGCCGCGCAGGTGCCACCGCCAGGGCCGGACCCGCGCAGGAGCGGACCCGTGGGGCTCAACGAGGTGCGCTGATTGACCCCGGCGGGAGATACGACCGACCCCCCGCGGCGGGCGACGATGCGGGCCGCAGTCCATCCGCGACGAGCAGACGGGACCACACCCATGGGACGTTTCGACGACAAGGTCGTTTTCGTGACAGGCGGCGCGAAGAGCCAGGGCCGCTCGCACGCGCTGGCCTTCGCGAAGGAGGGCGCAGACATCGTCGTGTGCGACATCGCCCGCCAGCTCGACACCATCCCGCACACCATGGGCACCCAGGCCGACCTCGACGAGACCGCCCGCATGGTCGAGAAGCTCGACCAGCGGTGCGTCGCGATCACCGCCGACGTCCGTGACACGGCGGAGATCAACGGGGCGGTCGAGCGGGCGGTCTCCGAGCTGGGCAAGGTCGACATCCTGCTCGCCAACGCCGGAGTCCTCTCCCTCACCACGGTCGCCGACATGACCGACGAGCAGTGGCACGAGGTCGTCGACACCGACCTGACGGGTGTGTTCAAGGCCATCCGCGCGGTGATCCCGTCGATGGTCGCCCAGAACTACGGCCGCATCATCGCCACGTCGTCGATGGCGGGCCGGACCGGCCTGCCCACCGTCGCCCACTACTGCGCCGCGAAGTGGGGCGTGATCGGCCTGGTCAAGTCGGTGGCGCGGGAGGTCGCGGCCAACGGCGTGACCGTGAACTGCGTCTGCCCGACCAACACCGACACCGACATGATCCACAACGCGCCGTTCTACGGCCTGTTCGCGCCGGGCGTGGACAACCCGACCAAGGACGACGTTATCCCGGGCTTCACCTCGCTCAACGCCATCCCGGTGCCGTGGATCGAGACGATCGACATCTCCAACGCGATGATGTTCCTCGCCTCGGACGAGGCCCGCTACATCACCGGGGAGGCCCTCCACGTGTCGGCGGGCTGGAACGCGTTCAACGCGGCGTGACGACGCAGCTCCCCCGGGCCGCCGAGCTGGACATCAAGCAGCGCTACCTCGCGGTCAGCGGCCTGGTCGTGGGCCGCGAGGAGCAGGTTCGCAGCGTGCTCGCCGTGCTCGCGGCCGGGCGTGACCTCTTGCTGGAGGGTCCGCCCGGCACGAGCAAGTCGACGATCCTGCGCGCGATCACCGGCAACTACGGCATCCCGCTGGTGTTCGTCGAGGGCAACGCCGAGCTCACCCCGCAGAAGCTCATCGGCTACCACGACCCGGCCCAGGTGATCCGGCACGGCTACCGGCCCGAGGACTTCGTGGCGGGCCCGCTGCCCGACGCCATGCGCCGCGGCGGCTTCCTGTACATCGAGGAGTTCAACCGCGTGCCCGAGGACACGCTCAACGCGCTGCTCACCGCGATGGCCGAGCGCGAGCTCACCGTGCCGCGCGTCGGCCGGATCACCGCGTCGGACACCTTCCGCCTGGTGGCGGCGATGAACCCGTTCGACAACGTCGGCACGACGCGGGTGAGCGTCTCGGTCTACGACCGGCTCTGCCGGTTGGCGGTCGGGTACCAGTCGCGCGACGAGGAACGCGAGATCGTCGCGCTGCGCAGCGGCGGCGGCGCCGACCCGGGCACCGTGGCGTTCGCCGTCGACCTGGTGCGGGCCAGCCGCGACCACCCCGACCTGCGCACCGGCTCGTCCGTGCGCGGTGCCATCGACCTGGTGCTCGTGGCCTGCCAACTCGCCGCGATCCACGGCCTCCCGCCGAGCCGTCCCGAGATCGACGGCGTCCTGCGCGAGGCGGCCTGCCTTGCCCTGTCCAGCAAGATCACCGTGGTCGACCCCGCGGAACGGCAACCGGAGCAGGTCATCCTCGAGCTCGCCGCCGAGCTGCTGCGGTGACCAGCCTGGTCGGGCGTCGGGTCGAGCGGCGCACGCTGATCGCGGCCCTGCGGGCCGGGCGCGACCTGCTCGTCGAGGGCCCGGCGGGCACCGGCAAGTCGGTCCTCGTGCGCGACGTCGCCGCCGCAGTGGGTCGACCGGTCACGGTCGTCGAGGGCAGCGCGGCCGTGACCGGCGCCGCACTGCTCGGCCACCACGAGCCCGCCGCCGTGCTCCGAGCGGGCTTCTCCGCCGCGGGCTACGTCGACGGGCCGCTGATCAGCGCGATGCGCCAGGGCCGGTTGCTCCACCTGGAAGAGGCTAACCGGCTGCCGCCGGACACCCTCAACGTGCTCCTCGGCCCCCTCAGCGAGCGGAGCCTCGTCGTACCGCGCGTCGGGCTGGTCACCGCGGCGCCCGGCTTCGGTGTGGTCGCCACGGTGAACGACGACGACTCCACCGGCACCCACCCGCTCAGCAGGGCGTTCGGCGAACGGCTCGTGCGCCTGCGGCTGGCGCACCTGCAGGCCCGCGAAGAACAGGCCGTGGTCCGCCTGCACGCGCCCGACGCCCCGCGGTGGCTGCTGCGCGCAGCGGTGGCCATCACCCGGGCCACCCGGGTGCACCCCGACCTGGCCCGCGGCGCCTCCGTGCGCGGCGCGATCGACCTGCTGCTCGTGGTCCGCTCCCTCGCCGAGCTGGAGGACCTCGACCTGCACGACCGCGACGCACGGGCGCAGACCGCGCTCCTGCGGGCCTGCATGGTCGCGTTGTCGGGACGGGTCGCCGTCCACAGCGCCTCCGCTCGAACCGCCGAGGACGTCCTCGGCGAGGTGTGGGAGGACGCGATGCTGCTGCGGGTGGCGACGACCGCGGGCCCGACCACGACCGCCGTCCCACCCTCGGACGTCCCGCGGCGCGGAACCCGGTCACCGCCGATCGCCCGAGACGCGGAGCAGACGCCCACCCACGAGCACAACAGCCCGGCGTACGGGGCCAGCGCGGCGGCGACGGCCCACGCGGGCCCGGGGGGCCGCAGCCACGGCGACGGCTCCGGCGGCCCGGAGCCCGCGGCCCCGCCCGTGGTCACCCTCACCGACGAGGCACTCGACGACCTCGCCGAGATCGCCGCCGGATCGGGCGGGCGGGCGGGGCGGCGCAGCCACCGACGCAGGCTTTCGGGCACCGATCCGCAGCTGGTGCACCGGCTCGCCGTGCAGGTCGTCGTCCAGCGCGCGCGGCTCACCGCGCGCGGCAGGCGGGGCAGCGGGCGGCTGCGGTCGGCCCGCTTCACGTTCCAGTCCGACGACCTCGACCTCGACCGCAGCGTGGAGGAGCTCGCCGCCAACCCGTTCCCCGGTCACGAGGACTTCTGGGTGCGGGAACGATCCGCGGGCCGCCGGGCCGTGGTCCTGGTGCTCGATGTGAGCGGTTCGATGCGGGGCGCGCCGTTGGTCAGGGCCGCGCTCGCCGCCGCGTCGGCTGCGGTCGCCGCCGCCGAGGACGACTTCGCGACCGTGCTGTTCTGGAGTCGCACGCTCGTCGTCACGTCGGTGGACAACCCGCGCCCGCTGGTGCGCGTCGTCGAGGACGTGCTGGCTGTGCGGCCGGAGGGGCTGACCGACGTCGCACTGGGCCTGAACGCCGGCCTCGGCCAGCTCGAACGCTCGCGGGCGCGGGAACGGCTCGGCATCCTCGTCACCGACGGTGTGAGCAACCACGGCGCCGACCCCGCGAGCGTCGCCCGCCGCTTCCCGCGGCTCCACGTCCTCACGACCGCGACCACCCCCCGCAGGCTCGCGGCCTGCCGTCGCATCGCCGCGAACGGCAACGGCGAGTGCCTCCCGGTCCTGACGGTCGCCGACATCCCGGCCGCGCTGACCCATTGCCTCGACGACCGGGCCGGATGACACTGCACGAACGGCACGAGGTGACGACATGGCCATGAGCACGGAGCGCATCACCTGCATCCGGCACGCCTGGGAGAGCTTCCTGGCCTCGGGTCGCGATCCCGCCGAGGTCCGGCCGTCCATCGCCGCGTCGTGGCGCCGCAGCAGGCTGTCGGGCGTACCGGCCGAGGACGCCGCGTTCCCCTACCGGCCCGCAGGCGGCACATCGCGCCTGATGTCCGCGGCCGAGCCGGTGCTCAACCGGTTCGCCATGAGCCTGCCCGGCACCGACGTCTGCATCGTGCTGGCCGACCGGGGCGCCCGCATCGTCGGCCGCTGGGTCGGCGACCGGAGCCTCGAACGCCGCCTCACCGCGTCGTCGATCGACCGGGGCTTCGTGGTGGACGAGGAGGTGGCGGGCACCAACGGCATCGGCACGGTGATCGAGGAGATGCGCCCCATCGAGGTCGTCGGGCCCGAGCACTACGTCGCCGCGCTGCAGACCCTGACCTGCGTCGGGGTGCCGATCCGGCATCCGCTCTCGGGTCGGCTCGAAGGCGTGCTCGACCTGGCCTGCCCGACCGCCGACGCGAACTCGCTGCTCCTGCCGACCGTGATCGACCTGGGCGCGCAGATCGAACGCGAGCTGTTCGAACGGGTCTCCGACTCCGAACGTTCGGTGCTGCGGGCCTTCGTCGCCCGCAACCGGGAGACCACGCGGCCCTTGATCGCGCTCACCGACCAGTTCATGATGGCCAACGCGTCGGCGTCGCCGTGGTTGGACGGCGTCGACCAGGCCTTCCTGCTCGAGCAGGGCGACATGGCCTCGCTGTCGGCCGGTGAGGTCGTCCGCGAGATGGCCTTCTCCGGTGGCCGCACGACCGTGGCCCGCTGCCGTCCCGTCCGTTCCGGGCTCAAGATCGCGGGTCTGCTCATCGAGATCGAGTCCGCCGCCACCCCGCGGCGCCGGTCGCGCACCTCCGTTCGGAACGCGAGCTGGACGGGCCTCGCCGCGGCCGGGCTGGTCGGGACGAGCGACCCGTGGCGACGGGTCGCCGACCGCTGCGCGCACCTGGTGCCCACCCTTCCCGTGCGGATCGAGGGTGAGGCGGGCACCGGGAAGATGGCGCTGGCCCGCCACCTCCACCAGAGCCTGCGTCCCGGCTCGACGTGCACGGCCCTGCCCGCCACGCTGGAAGGCGTCCTCGGTACCGCCGAGTGGCTGCGGCGCGCGTTGGCGGGCATCCAGCCCGGCGACGGCAGCGCGGAGCCGGGAACGCTGGTGCTCAGCCACGTCGACTGGCTCAGCGAGCCTGCGGCGGCGGCGCTCGGCGACATCCTCGATCTCGTCCACGAGCCGCCGCCGCTGGTGATCTCCACCGTCACGCCGGGCGAGCGGTCGGTGGCAGGCCCCCTCGAAGACCGCCTCCGCACCCAGGTCGTCGCGGTACCGCCGTTGCGCGGCCGCCCGGAGGACATCGCCGGGATCGCCGACGTGCTGATCCGACGGCACGCGTCAGCCCCGACCGTGCCGCGGATCGTGCCCAACGCCCTCCGGCTGTTGATGCGCCACGTCTGGCCGGGCAACGTCCGCGAGCTCGAGGCCTTGATCATCCGCGTCGTCGCCGACGGCCGTGCTCACGACATCACGCCCACCGACCTCGCCGAGCTCGGATCGGGGAGCCCGTTCGGGCGCTCGCTCGGCAACCTGGAGGCGCTCGAACGGGAAGCCATCATCCGGGCGCTGCGCGACGCGGAAGCGAACAAGACGCGGGCCGCCCTCGCGCTGGGGATGTCCCGTTCCACCCTGTACCGGAAGATCACCCACTACCGCATCGACCCCGACCGGGTCGTGCTCGGCTGATCGCGTACCAAAATGGGACGGTCGCGGCGCTGCCGCGGGGACCTAGCGTCGGGGCATGAGTCGCCGAGCCACGTTGCCCGCGATCAGGCCGGACGTCCTCGAATCGCTGGTGCACCCGATCCCGGGCCGGGTCGGCGGCGACGTGCAACTCGTCGTACGGGTCAGCGTGGGCACGGACGACGACAACCCCGCCGACGAGCACCCGCACCCCGTCGACGCGGTGCTGGCCGAGGTCTCCCCGATGCCGAAGCGCGCGGGCGCGACCGCCGTCGCGGCCGGGAACGCGGACCTCGTGCGGTTCTGCGCCGAGCTGACGAACGCGGTCGGCAACGACGACCTGGCCGGGGCGATCACGCTGATCGCCACCGTGGCGGACTGCCCCGCGGCCCTGCTCCGGGCCGACCGCAGCGTCCTCACCGTGGGTGAGCCACGGCGAGCGGCCCGCAACGGCGCCCCCGCCCCCGCCGCCCGCTCCTGGCGCTGGGCGGCCAACGGCCCACAGGACGACCGGGAGATCGCGATCGAGTCCGCGACCCACCGCCTCGGCGTCCTCACCTTTCAACGGCCGGTCCCGGACCCGACCGAACCGATCTGGGGGATCGTCCACGACCTCCTGGCCATGGCACTGCTGGGCCGCAACGCCACGCGGCGCGCCGAGGCCGCCGAGCTCCAGGCCGCGCTCTTCGCCTGCCTGTCCGACGAACACCGGCCCGACCCGGGCGCTGCCGGTACGGGCCGGGTCGTCTACCGGCCCGCCGTCCTCTCCCCCGTCGACGGCCTGGCCTGGCCGCCCGACGCGCTGGCCCGCCTGTGCGCGCGGGCCGGCGACGAACCGCTGCTGACCGAGGGTCGCATGGCGGCCATCGAGAACCGCGTCGTCTGCCTGTACCCCCAGCCGACCGACTCGCTCCCCCGCGCCCACGCGGAAGCCTGGCAACGACTGCTCGCCGCCGTCGCCCCGCTCCGCTGCCAGGTGGCCATCGGGACGCCCGACCTGCCCGGATCCGGGCTCCAGGAGTCCTACCGCACCGCACGTTGGCTCGCCGACCTCCAGGCGGCGCCCACGGCGGCGCTGCGCGTCGAGGACGTTGCCGTGGTCGACGAGCTCGGTGTCGTCGCAGGCGCGCTCGGCCCCGGGTGGTGGGGTCCGCGCCTCGGCCACTTCGTCCGGCGGGTGCTCGGCGACGTCCTGGACAACCCGCGCTTCGGCGGCGCGATGGTCGACACCCTGCACGCCTACCTGATCCGGGGCAGCAGCCCGACCGAGGCCGCCCGGCTGTTGCACCTGAGCCCGTCCTCGATGAAGTACCGGATGCGGATCATCCGGGAGACGCTCGGCGACCGGCTCGACGACCACGACTCCGCCTTCGAGATCGAACTCGCGCTCCGCCTGCTCAAGGCGTTCGACGCGGGCGCCACCGGCCCGGGCGTCCGCGTCAGTGAACGGTCGGTCGGTAGATGAGCTCTTGGATGTGACCGTCGAGCGTCCGGCTCTCGACCAGCTCCAGATCGAAGTCGGGCGCCCCCGCGAAGATCGGGCGCGTGCCGGTCTTGCCGCTGATCACCGGGAAGATCGTGAGCTGCACCAGGTCGACCAGGCCGGCGGCCATCAGCGACCGGTTCAGCGAAAGGCTGCCCTGCGAGCGCAACGGCGTCTCGGACTCCTCCTTCAGCCGCGCGACGACGTCGACCGCGTCGCCGTTCTCGACGGTCGCGTCCGGCCAGATGACGGGCCCCTCGAGCGTCCTCGAGACCACCGTCGTCGGCATGGTGCGGATCCGGTTGTTCACCGGGTCGTCGATCCCGGACGCCTCGGCGCTCGGGCCGAGGATCTCCACGAACTCGCGGAAGGTGGTGGCTCCGAGGACCAGCCGCTGGTCCTCGCCCAGCACGGCGACACGACGGTCGAAGAACTCGGGACCCTGCTTGCCCCAGTAGCCGCCCCAGTCGCCGTCGGGCCCGTAGGACCCATAGCCGTCGAGGGTGGCGAAAACATCGAAGGTGTAGGTAGCGGACATCACGTCTCCTGCTGTCGGTGGTGGGACTGGAGGACAGGCTGCGGGTTCCCCGCGCGGCCACCGGTTCACTGCGCGGTGACCTGCGCGCGAACGCCGAACTGGTCGCGCGCACCCTGGCCGACCCCCGCCAGGGTCGGCTCTTGCTCAGGCGCGTTGGGGTCCTCCTCATCGACGGCGGGCGCACGGCCGCAGGCGGCGCGGACGTCGGCGGGTTCCCCGCGCGCCACGACGGGTAGGACAGAGGGGTAAGGGCCGCGACGCGGAGAGACGGGGTGGCAGCTGGTGCCCAGCGACCGCGAGTCGGCCACCGCGTGGGAGGCAGCCCTCGAACACGTCATCCAGGGCGCGCACCTGGCCATCGGCGAACAGCTGTCGACGTTGCTCGACGACGCCGTGCGCCCGCTCGGGCTGACCGCCGCGATCCTGGTCGCCGACACCGCGCAACGGGTGCTGACCGTCCTGGGGCCCGGGCCGCCGCGCCGGGTCGACCTGGCCGCGTCGACCGCCGGGCAGGCCTACCAGCTCGGTGAGATCCTGCCCGCGACGGACGACGACAGCCCGCACCTGTGGGTGCCGGTGTTCGACGGGACCGACCGCCTCGGGGTGGTGCGCGTGGGGTTCGTGGACGGCCGTGCCGGGCGCGACGATGCCCGGCTGCGGCGACGGCTCTTGACGATGGCGAGCCTCATGGGCCACGTCAT
>Ga0207678_10005707_pt1 | contig 11111 bp, 13 predicted proteins | sample KBSC63metaG_FD_184319 | JGI IMG/M metagenome (GOLD analysis project Ga0207678, IMG submission 184319) | Corn rhizosphere microbial communities from Kellogg Biological Station, Michigan, USA - KBS C6-3 metaG (SPAdes) (version 2) | ecosystem: Host-associated > Plants > Roots > Rhizosphere > Soil ...
ATAATCTCGATAGCCCACCCAGAGGCGCGGTACCCAAGTGGTAAGGGAGAGGTCTGCAAAACCTTTATGCGTCGGTTCGATCCCGACCCGCGCCTCCAACACCTAAGTTGTTGCAAAACAAGGTAGTTATGGGTGGATGAAATAAGAATTGCCTTACTTTTGTATTAGTTATACTGCGAGGCATGTACACCGACTCGCTTAGAGACACCATCTCAGTATCCTCAGTTCCCCTGATTACAATTTTCGTCCGGCACTCTGCGGACTGCGATCACAGCGATGACAACTTCTATAAACGCTGTAAATGTCGGAAGAGTCTCCGTTATTTCCACAACGGAAAGCAGCGGATGGTATCGGCCAAGACGCGAAGCTGGGGGCTTGCCGAGGAAGCCAAGCGGAAATTAGAAGATAAGTTTGCAGGTGCCAACTCAGATAAGCCTGTAGGGGATGTCTCGATTAAGGCAGAGGTGAAGGCGACCATCGAACGTGCCATTGAACTCTTCATCAGCGATAAGAAGTCTCAAGGGCTGGATGGTGATGTTCTCAAAAAATACGAGAGGGAGTTGGGCAGATTCTCTCAGTTCATGTCGCGGAGATCCCGGCAATTCCCCCATGAGATACGGCTTGAGGATCTGACAGAGTATCGGGCGGGATGGGAAAGTTTGTATCCGTCCTCTACGACACGCGGGAAGGTGCAGGAGAGGCTAAGGGCCTTTCTCCGGTACTGCTATGAGTCAAGGCTGATTGATCGTGTACCGAAGCTGACAGCAATCAGGGTCGATGAAGTTCCAACTCTTCCCCTCTCGTCTCACCAATACAAAAAGCTGCTCAAGGTGATCCCTGACGAGTTCACAGGAGACAAAGCGATACGGGTCCATGCCCTCGTTCGCCTGATGCGGTATAGCGGCCTTGCAATCCGTGATGCTGTCACCTTGGAACGGGATGAACTCAAATGGGACAGCAAAGCCAAGCTCCACCGAATCACCACCAACAGGCAGAAGACAGGAACCCATGTATCCGTACCCATTCCCCCGGACGTTGCTGCCGAGGTGAAAACCGCAATGGAGCTAAACGAGAATAAAAAATATATTTTCTGGAATACAGGAACCGGCAAGCCTCAAACTGCCGTCACCAACTGGCAGCACGATCTGCGCCAAGTTTTCAGGGCTGCTGGTCAATCGGAGGGACATCCGCACCAATTGAGGGATACATTCGCCGTGGGGTTACTGGAGCAAGGTGTGCCACTGGAAGAGGTGAGCAAACTGCTAGGGCACGAGTCCATCAAGACCACTGAAAAGTACTATGCAAAATGGGTGAAGGCTAGGCAAGACAGATTGGATGCCCTTGTGGTGGGAACTTGGAACGTGTGACCTGCCCATAACCCGTTTAAATTCATTCACATCCATGCAGCATAAAATCTTCTGTATAGCTAACGGCAATAAATACCTTGGCTAACCCATGACCCGATTCTTTCACGGTTTTGGCCCCATTGGGTTAGCATGGCGTGGGATGCCAGAACCCCCTCTAGAAGTAGAACTGCGCTACCGTGGCCCCCTAGTGGATGACGGCACGATGTCATTAGATGACGTGGTTAAGGCGCTGCAAGCATTTGCGGGCGCTTACGGCAAAGCAGCCGATACGCTTCTTTCTGGTACAACCCATGAATTGTTGGTTTCCGCAGTTGAAGTTGGTTCGTTTCGCCTAGTTATACAAGCCTTTCTCCACAATCCCGCTGTAAGCGATGGACTAAAGGCTGTGGGTGGTGCTACAGCTAAATGGGTTTTCGACAAGATTAAAGAGGCAATACAGGCAAAGAAACACCTAAAGGGCGCCCCGGTAAAGCCGGACATACGTGATAACAAGATCGTCCTAGTAGCAATGGACGGTGGCACCCTGAACGTGACTCCAGAGGCTTTAAGACTTCTTGAGGAACGAACGGTAGATGCTGACCTGAAAAATCTCCTTGAGCCGCTGTCAGAGGGATTTGTTGATGGATTGGACCTTACCGCAAAGGACGAGAATGGTGAGAGGGATGAAGAGTCGATTGAATACGCTCAGAAGGCATACTTTGCGAATGACGGTGACACGGTAGAGAGGCGCGAAGTCACACTTGTGGGTACCCTTGTATCGGCTAGCAAAGAGTCTCTTAGGGGTACTTTCAAGCTGCAAAATGGAACCAAAGTTCCATATCACTATGTAGGTCAGGACAAGGTGTCACTACACGGAGACTATGCGTACAACGGTCCGCTAAGGGTGACAGGCATGGGCAAATTTGATGCGAGTGCGGTCCTCCTCAGCATAGACATTACGGACGCGGTACGATTACAGCAGAGGCTTGATTTATGAGCGGTAAACAAAAGGCAACCCCAACTGAGGATCGCTTTGCGAAGGCTTTGGCTTCCGTCCTCGCCGCCGATCCAAAGAAAATCCAGGATAGTCGCGCTCGAGCCAAAACCGAGAAGCCTTCTCCGCATACGAGATACAAGTACGTCCCCGAAGAGGGCCAGTCCTAGGCCACTTTTTTGGACTCCTTGCCCGTCAACTCCACCCACGTCAGACGCTTGCCACCAACCTGCGCCAGAGCCTTCTGGAAGCGGGTTCCATCCGTGTGACCGATGCGGTTATTGAAGCGGAACATTTGCTCATCAAGGTAACGCTCCATGTGGAACGGCTCAACTGCCACATATGTTCCGTTCAGAGTGCGCTTGAGGCATGACCAGAAATTCTCAATCGCCTGAGTGCTGATTTCTCCCCGGACATACTCTTCCATGTGGTTCACGGTTTCGTGAACGAACTCCTTAGCGGTCAAGCCGTCGTATCCGGACCAGCCATCCGTGTAGATAGTCGAACCGAATCCCACCTGCTCCAGAATCTTCTTCTGTAAGGTCTCGCGCTTGACGTTAGGAATAACTGTCGCACGAACCTGACGAGTACCGCGTTCCAACATCCCAAATACAGCCGTCTTCTCTGCATATCCATTCATGCCTATACGTTGCTTGAGACGCTTGCTGCGGTGCATATTCTTCGGCTTCCCGCCGATGAAGGTCTCGTCCATCTCTACGGGGGTTCCCGTCTCTCCCAACATCACGGGCTTAATTTCCTTCAACACCAAGCGAAGGCGCTGGAGAACGAACCAAGCGGACTTCTGAGCGATGCCCGTAGCGCGGCCAATCTCGTAGCTGGAAACCCCGTTGCGGCAGTTGCATAGCATCCACAGCGCAATCATCCATACATCTAGGCCGAGCGGGGAGTCCTCGAAGATCGTTCCCACCTTGACGCTGAATTGCTTGCGGCACGAATAGCACTTCCACCGCTTCTGCGTCTTCAGCCAGTAGTGATTGCGCTCCCCCTGAGCAGCCCCGCACTTCGGGCAAACAGGACTTCCGTCCTGCCAACGCATCATGGCTACCGCGTTAATGCAGGTCTGAGCATCGGAGTAATGGCGGATGGCTTCGGTAAGAGTGCAAGGGTGCATTGCGGCGATCCTCTTAGTTCACCTGCAATATTAGCATCAACCTGCATAGCCTGCAATATTTTATTTGACCTGCATCACCTGCAATAGTATAAAGAACCTGCACGTATTCCAGATGGGAGACGATAATGACTTCATTAGACAAGGTTTTAGACGTTCATAGGCAAGTAGTAGAAGGCGTTTTGCCTGTGAATGGGGGCCTAAAGTACAAGAGTTACGCGGTTACTACTCTTCGCGGCGGCGTCGGGAAGTCTACTTTGGCTTTCAACCTCGCCTATGAGATTGCTGGCAAGCGTTCTCTGCTGGTAGCGGACCTCTGCGCTCAATGCAACCTGACAGAAACGCTCATGCGCGATGCCCCTCGTGAAGTGACTATCCTCGATGCACTTCAACCTGCGTTACTTGGTCCGGCATTCGGCACCGCACCCGGCGATTTGTCCTATCGGGTGTCTCAATATTGCGATTCCTTCAAGCCGCAGAAGCCTTGCTACATCGTCCCAGGCAATCAGTTGCTTTTTGCGTTCCCCTCGACAATGTATCAACAGCTTCAAATCGCTACTGCACAAAGCAATGTCTCCGCAGTCCGCCTCCTATTGGAGTCTTTGAAGATGATTCTCGAAGGTGAGGCGAAGGAGAAAAAGGCAGATGGGATTCTAATGGATACAAGTCCTTTCTATGCCGGTGGTACACATTTGGCATGGTGCGCCGCCGATGCTCTCATTATCCCGGTGCGCGTGGATGAACATTCCATCGAATCCCTTGAACTTACGCTTAGCTTGCTGTCAGACCCCGCGAAAGACTTTGCTGCATGGAATAATCGCGCCGGTGGACGGACGATCCCAAAGGTAGCCGCCATCGTAATGACAATGGTTGGTTCCAAGAGCCAGCAGAGGGCCACACCGGATAGGGCTTCGCGTATGTATATCGAACGTGCCCTTGCCATCGCAGAGAAGTACCCAAATCTCTTCGACCATGCGGAACCAGCCGACGCCTTTGTTATTACGGACGACTTTGTATCGTCAGGCCGTATCAGTGGCGCGAAGAGCATCCCTATTTCAAAGTTGAAGGTTGGCAGTTTCCATATGGTCGAGGGGAAGAGATTGCAGGTAAACTCATCCGCCGAGCGCTATCAGCGTGAACTGGCATACCTCGTAAGCATCCTTTAATTCGGGAGCTAAGCACAAAGGCCACCTGCTCTAACAGGTGGCCGGAAAGGAGACGGGATGCCGCCAGTGACGATATGCATCCAGACCCATCGTGTCGTAATCACCATTGGAAGTGGTGAAGACGCTGTTGTGGTCATTGTTCCTAAATAGGGTAAACCCACTGGCCCGATGAGTCACTATGAGCATCGGGCCGGATTTAGATTAAACTTGGGTTAGCCAAGGTATTTATTGCCTAGCTAACTATTTGATTCTATTGGCTTTATGTGCCATGATGTCCGGGTAGTCAATCACATAAAGGAGCATCACACAATGACGTATACAGAGACAGCAGACCGCGCAATGGCAATCGGGCAACAGATGTCCAAATGGAATGAAGAGGCAGAGGAGCTTAGATTTCTGTCCACTCTCAAGCCACTCACCAAACAACAGAAAAAGAGACTGGCTGACCTTAACAGCGGAGTTGATACCTGCGATGTCTGCTTAGAGGATGGGACAGCACTGCCCAACCAACCTTGGATCACCCGCACACTCAAGCCAGCCTAAACACAATTAGGCCCACACTGAATGCAGAGAATGCAGACAGTGTGGGCTTGTTTCTGCTCCATGATAGGCTTCTGAAACCTTGAAGCTGAGGAATTTTGAAGAGGTGTACGACGTGAGCGATTTCACTATTTCTATCTACCGTGTTGCAGAACCAAAGGAATCATTTAGGCCGCAGCAGCCAGGAGGGACACGGTACATAGCCCTAATTCCTGAATATTTCCCAACTCCTAGTCAGTGGCACACTGACGACACCTTATTCGGTCTTCAGAAAAAGATGAAGGCAATAACAGTCGTTGATTGGGAGAATGCAGAACGAGATCTTGCCGCTAACGGCTCCTACATTCTCGCCATGACTAAGGATGGCATCTGAAGCGATCAAGATCGTCCAACCTTAAACGCAAAAATGCCCCTGCCTTCGATGTTCTGAGAGCAGGGGCATTTTGTTTGCATAGTGTGCTTAGGTCTTAGCTAGCAGCCATCTTGAGACCAACCAGCGAAGGCGAGCTTGACTGAGTGGTGAGATAGCCACCAGCGCGTACACGGCCAATGAATCCGACTTCTCCAAACTCTGCATACCGCTCGTTCAGTCGAACAATCTTCAATCCGCTGGAGATGGTGCGAAGAGTGTAGCTCTGCTCCAAGTCGGCCAGAAACAGGGGCAGCTTGCCCGCCGTGGCGTCATCAGCAAATGTGCTAATGACAATATCCCTGCCAAAAATTGAGCTGAACGGGGTACCGTTAAGGCTATTTTGCAGTAGTGGCCTGCCGTATGCATCAGTCAATCCCATAAGGCTGGCCTTGGTTTTGGCATTGCAAAACCATTTCGAGGTGTCTTGATAATCCGGATCGAGTGCGGCGTAGGTTGCGAGTAGATCGGTAAGAGTGATGGCCGTTGCACTCGCAGCAGTCGCGCCAACCGTTGCACCAGTAACAATACTCTGCACGTTTCCAGACCCTAGTTGGATAGCCTGATTCAGACCACGGAAATAACGAGTAGCGAAGCTATTCGAGATGAATCCTGCAACGTCAAAGGCAGAGTCTTCCAAAAGAGACAGAGAGACTTTGATGAGCGAGGTAGTAAATTCGCTGACGTAGGACACCGTGCCGCCAAGAGTCATATCCAACTCAGTTACAGCGGTAGATTCAGGCGAGATAAGAGTCAGACCGTTAGCGGTGTCATCCGAAGATGCAACCTTGATCGGATCGCCCGTCGCGGTAACAAGCTGCCGCACGTTCGTTGCAAGCTGCCCATAAGACTTGGCAGCCGTGTGAATCATCGGATCGAATCCAACGGGGATGAGTACAGACGATGCGCTGATAGCGGTAGTCTGCGCACCCGTTCCAACCGTTGCGCCAAGGTCACGAGTCTCGCGGGATTCCTGAAGGTAAGAGCGATTCTCTGCCGAGATATTACCGGTTCGCATCCACTGACGGAATGCATCGGTCGTACGCTGCTCCTCGGTGGGGTTGAGCGCATCAGTACCAGGCTGCGAACGGGGAGGACGATTAGCAGCATTGGTACGCTCTTCCAGTTCAATTTTGATGTTAAGCGCGTCAACATCGGCCATCATCTTGTCGAATTTTTGGCGTGTTTCCTTATCCACCGTCTTACCTGCGACGAGAGTGCCAGCTTCCTGAAGCAATTGATTGCGCTGTTCAATGAGAGTAATCATAAATTTGTCTATGTCTTTCTTGCCTGTTTAGGCGTAGTGGGGCTACACACACTCCGAGGGAGCGTCTGTGCGGTGTTTATTGGTGGGAGTGTGGAGTGTGCTTAGTTGCTGTGACCGCTGATGTAAGCAGCGTAAGTACGGGCTTGCTCTAAGGCCACACGCATTCTGCTACGTTTTGCCCATTCATCATCTTCGTCGTCGTTGTTTTCATCTGCGTATCCAGACAAGAGACTGCGGTACTCTTCAGGGACAGACCGCAGGGACAGACTTACAGACGAATCGGGGAAGGCTGCGAAGCTGGTAACGCTGATTTCGTAGAGATGTACCGAGAGCAGAGTTCTCATTACTCCTGTCCCATCCTCTGACCATTCATCTTTGTTTGCGCTGAAGCCAAAAGAAACGCCTGTAAGGTCTTTACGTTCGATTGAATCAATCGTATCCAGCGCCACAGAGTTGTTACTGGATAGATTCGCAGTGAACTTGAGACCGATTGGAGTATCTTCTAATACCAAAGTCTTAGACAACGTTCTGGCTAGTAGAGACTCTTGCTTGTGGTCCCTGAGTAGTAGCACATCAGCATCAGCCTTCAGAGCGTCAGTAAATGCCCCAGGTGCGATTGTTTCTGTCCAAGGTAGGCCAGATGACTCTTTGTTATATGCAATCAAGCCAGTGATGCTTCGAGAGCCGTCAGCGTTGGTTGTCGCTCTAAGCTCTTTACTCGGAAGATAGAAATTCTCTCTGGTTTTAGACATTCTGCTCCCCCGTATCTACTGGTTTGGTTGGTTGGGCTGGATTAGGCTCACTAGCATCTACCATGTTGGCTGGACGCCAATACACATCACCAACAGGGCCAATGCCATTTTCTCCGAGCTTGGCTAAAATCTGATTTGAATTCATCCAACCAAATTGTTTTGCCGTGGCAAAGCCCGCCATTTGAGTAGCGAAATCAACTCGCAAACGATCAGAGACATCATGTTCGATACTCAAACCTGAGAACTTAGGAATCAGCTTCCTATGCAATTCCTGCTGAATTTTATTCAGCCACGGGCGCAGACAATCTACTAGGAAGGTCAATTGTTGCTGAGCGAACGTCTCCCCTGCAACTCGGCTGGTATCGCCAATCTGCGAAGGCAAAAGGCCAAATAACCCGCAAATTTCCTGCCTCGAATAGTTCTTACTGGCAAGGAATTCACTGTCAGCTTGCGAGATGGCAAGCGGAGTGAATGTCATTCCTCCATCTAGGACGGCAGTACGGCGGCGATTGTAGCCAGAATTCTGATCTTCCCAGTCCTGCCGCATCTGTGTCTTGTCTTCAGGCTTTATCTTCTTCTCGGCAGGAGCAGTAAGAATGCCGGATGGGACTGCACTATTGTTATAGAACTGCCCTTCATAGCGAGACATCGCTAGACTGGTTCCCACTGCCTGCCGTGCCTGCGTAATAGCAGAAATTCCGGTAATTCCGTCAAAGTGTAAATGCCACGGCACATAGATACAGTCAGCCGACTTGATGGTTCTGCTGGTGCCTGTAGCCATTGCTTCACTAGATTGGAATGCCAATGAGCCGTCAGCCTGTCTAATGATGGTTACTTGCCTAGAATCCAGACCCCATAGGGCAACTGGATTGCCCTTAGCATCCCGTTGGATCTCGATAAAACCCATTCCAGTGAGCAGAATATTGCTCATAAATCGATGCCATAGGGAGAAGGCAGTTGAGTCTGGACTCGGTTCGAGTGTCAAAATTCGATGCAGTGGATTGCTAAATGCCTCTACACGTCCTGCCCCTTGCTTCATGTACAGAATGGGACTCATTGACGCAATTGAGTTAGCTAGCAGGTTGACACAGGCATTGACGACGGCAGAGTGCATCGCAGTAATTGGGGTTACTAGCTCTCCTGCCGATGATTCACCCGCTCCTGCCCAGAATCCCCATGCGGCGCGACTAGAGAGCGGTACGGCTGGATTCTCCAGTGGGTTCATGGCAGGAGTTAGTGCCGTGCTTCGTCTCTCGGGTGGAGACAGATTGAGTTGGATCATGGTTGTCCTTCTTACCGAGCATAAGTGTGCGCAGTTTTAATAAATGTCTTGTAAGTGGCTTGTAACTGGCCGATAACAGGAGTAAACTAGGAATTAGTTACAGCAAAGGACGGGTGGCCTAGATGCTGACATTCCTACTAATATTCATAAAAATGTATAAAGTAGATGGAAGATATCCACTTTTCCATACGTGGAAAAATTAATCCGATTACCCCATCGGTCACGCTCATCGAATGCTTTTAGTTTGACAAGCCCCATATCTCCTTTGCACTCAATAACTTAACATTTCATTATGTAACTATTGTAGTTGCGTATTGCTTATAGATGAGGGTGAGAGACGATGAGGGTGAGAGACAATGAGGGTGGAGCATAGCTCAACACCCGTCATCATCCGTTGCAGGGAACTTCACCATTCAGTGAGCGGCCAAATGGTTACAAAACCTGCAACTATCGCCGTGATGGAACAGGAGGTAACATCACGGCAATGTCGATACCAAATTTAGCCCCACGTGATTCAGTGGCACGTGTGATGGGCCTTTGCTGCGGCGCGATTCAAGCACCACACCGTTACAGTGCTGACTATGGCACCGTGGAGCAAGATCAATGTCTAGGAATGGATAGGTGAACAGGGCGGGAGGATTGTTTGCCTACTACCGCCCTGTTCATTGACTAACAACGGCAGGTGGTCCGTTGCTAGTGATCAGGCTGGGAGGATTCTATGGCTCGAACTCCATAGACAGAAACCAGCCCTACGACAGACGTGAATGAACGGCACGTCTAGCGATATCAATCTTAATCTTGTATCTCTGCCGCGAATCGGTATCTATGGCAGATATTTATCGGATCTTCTTTAGGCCATTTGCCTGCTTTGAACGTGAATAGTCCTGTTTCTATCAACTCGTTTTTAGCTGATTCCAGGAGATCGTAATCTACCCGTGCTGACACCGATAGCGCACTATCGCTAATCCAAATATCAGTCTTCTCTTTACGCCGCATCAGGTTCCAAAGTTTGCTGTATATCTTGATTGCATCTTCTGAAAGTGCGTCACGTATTTCATCCGGTAACGAAAGATCGGGTGCAACATACGTTTTGTTGTTTCTGGCTATCGTGCCAGTGGAGTAAACCAATTTTTCAGAGTTCATTACTTTGTTCCTTTGGTGGTGCTATCACAATCACTCTGCCCAGAAATGAGGGTGAGGTCTGGAGAGCATCTGTTTTCATGTTGCGATTGCGCTGCTGTACTTTGGCAGATTCACTCATACTGTGCTCAACAATGTTTTTAGCTGACAGGGCAGTGCGCCGTTGCAGTCCGCGCAGTTTACGCTGCCGCTTAGTCAACACGGTCTGCCTCTTCTACCGCCCGTTTCAGCGCATAGTATCCAAGACGTTCTGCCTCAAATTCCTCTGCCCGTCCCGGATACAATTTCTGTGCCTGAATAATCTGCTTATGCAAATCCCGGATGAGAATAACCAGGATTCCGGCCAATCCCTGTTGGTCGTTCTGCGCTTCATCGCCTAGTTGCCAAGTGCCAAGTGCTTCTGCCTCAAGTTCGCATAGAGACTCCAGAAAGTTAGCTGCGACTCTGCCAGCATGATTCAGGCTAGATAGCCAATCAAGAGTCACTGGCAAATTCTTCAGTCTCCTGCGCAGATCCGAACGAAAGATGCGGAGAACCATAATCAATTCGCTGCGTTCTGCATCTTCCCCAACGTCCCGGTAAACTCCCTTTACCATTTGGATATAGCTGTGAATAAATTCCATACATGGCCTAATAGATTCTGGTGTTTCAAGCATGGCTTTCCCTCCTTCGTTTGATTGTTGGTTATTCGTGTTCTTTATCTATTAGTAAGAACTTGTGGAAATCGTAAAACCTATCCAATGTCTGCCCCAGAGCAATATTTATTTTTCAGGGTGAGTAAACAGGGTAGGAACCGCGCACTTATGCGCAAGTTGTTAACGTCCTGCCCCATACAAGAATCACGGCACATTTATGCGCAGATAGGTTCAATAGGGAAAATCTGAGAATTTCGCCAGATGTTCCTATTGTTAACAATGAGGTAAACAAGACTGTTAACAATAATGTTCCTTAGTTGTTATGTCTTATTGTTTAGTCTCTTAGTAAACAAGTTGGTAATAACATACTTGACTCAGCGGTTGAGTCAGGGAGTGTTTTGCCCAATGGTGGCCTGCGCCCCGGATTGGGGGCTGAGTGAGTAACCAATCA
>Ga0207678_10005712_pt1 | contig 11106 bp, 8 predicted proteins | sample KBSC63metaG_FD_184319 | JGI IMG/M metagenome (GOLD analysis project Ga0207678, IMG submission 184319) | Corn rhizosphere microbial communities from Kellogg Biological Station, Michigan, USA - KBS C6-3 metaG (SPAdes) (version 2) | ecosystem: Host-associated > Plants > Roots > Rhizosphere > Soil ...
ACGCCACCGGCGACGCCCTCCTGGTGCGCACGGCGGAACGCCTGCGAGGGGCGATGCGCGGCGGGGACACCATCGCCCGACTCGGTGGAGACGAGTTCGCGATGCTCCTGGAGGACGGGTCCGACCCGCTGGCATCGGCCGCCCGCATCACCGACGCCCTGCGCGCTCCGTTCGACCTGGACGGTCGCCGGATCGACGTCGCCGTCAGCATCGGGGTGGTCGAGCTGGCCCGAACCCACCAGCCCGCGGACGCGGACGAGCTGTTGGCGCGGGCCGACACCGCCATGTACGCCGCCAAGCGATCAGGTAAGAGTCGGACCGTCGCCTACCGTCCCGGGATGACCCTGTCGGAGCTCGAGGACCAGCGGCTGCGCACCGTCCTGCTCACGGCGATCGGCACGGGCGATATCCAGCTGGCCTACCAACCGATCGTCGAGCTCCCGAGCCGCCGCGTCGTGGCGGTCGAAGCGTTGGCCCGCTGGCAGCGCGCGGGCCACGACGTCTCAGCGGACGACCTCATCGCCGACGCCACGCGCACCGGCGTGCTGCCCGAGCTCACGGCTGCGCTGCTCGCCCAGGCCTGCGCCCAGATCGCCGAGTGGTCTCCGCGCGGTCGGCTGGCCGTGCACGTCAACGTGGCCCCGTCCCAGCTCGCCGACGGCCGCCTCCTCGACGACGTCCGGACACTGGCCCGCAGGCACGGACTGGTGCCGGGCCAGCTCATCCTGGAGATCACGGAGTCCGGCCTGCTCTCCGAAATGACGACCGCCTACGACAACGTACGGGCGCTGCGGCGCGACGGTATCGGTATCTCACTCGACGACTTCGGCGTCGGCCACTCTTCGCTCAGCCGCCTCCACGACATCGAGCTGGACTCGGTGAAGATCGACCGCTCGTTCGTGGAACGGATCGACTCCCACCCTCGACATGCGGTGTTCCTGAGCAACCTGCTCGGCCTCGCGCGCGACATATCCCTGCCCGTGATCGCCGAGGGTGTCGAACGGGTCACCCAGCTCACCGAGCTCGAACGCCTCGGCTGCCCCATGGCCCAGGGCTACATCTTCGGGCGACCTGCCCCGGCCGCCGACCTCGCCCTCACCGTCGAGCACCCGGTCACGTCCTCGTCCCAGACCGGGCGCCGACGACTCACGCGGACGGTGCGCCTTGCGGATCGAGAGGTCGGGACCACCGACGAGGATCGATGAGCCGCGGGGCCGAGCGATGGTGGGCACCCCCACGGCCGAATGACCTGCGAGAATGCTCTGCGTCAATTGGTCGGTTGAGGCCTGCCAAGGCACTGATCGACAAGGATTGCTGCACACCACACCCGTCCGCACCCCGCGACGCCGTCCTACGCGAGTCTCGGCGCCGAGCCCACCTCCAGTCAGCAACGACTGCCGGGGGTCAACAAGCAGGACCACAATCGAACCCAAGATGGAGGACGCTGGGCACAGCGGCGCACGACGTGGGCCGAGATCCAACCCGCGACATCAGGGGGCAGGTGTGCAAGACGTGCATGTGCTGGCCATCGGCCTCGACACCCAACGCGGAACACCATTGCTGCTCGTGGCCGAGCAGACAGGCCGACGTCGAGCCCTCCCGCTGTCGATCGGCATCGCCGAAGCATTGGCGATCCAACTCGCGCTGCGCGGGATAAGGCCTCCGCGGCCACCCACCCATCAGCTCATCGCCGAGGTCATCACAGCTCTGGGCACGCAGCTCGACCACGTGGAGATCACGGCGCTACGCGACAACATCTTCTATGCCGATCTGGTGTTCACCGCCGACGTGCGGATCTCGGCCCGACCCAGCGACGCAATCGCACTCGCCCTACAAACGAACCGACCGATCCGCGCCACCGACGAACTGCTCGACCTCGTCGGGACGACGGCCTTCACACTCGACCCCGCCGTCGCCGACCCCGACGAGGCCGAAATCACCCAGTTCCGCCAGGAGCTCGACAGGATCGACCCCGATGACTTCACCCCGGGATGAAGTCGCCACCAGCAGCGCCGCGAGCGGCGCAGTTGAGCCCTCCGGTCAGACGATGTCGAGCGGGAGTCGGTAGGCGCCCGAGCAGTCAGAGCCGGTCGTCTGGTGTGGCCGTCTGGACCCCTGCCGCCCAGACCGGCAGCCGCGGCGGCGGCGTGCCGTCGTCCAACCGGTGATGCTGACCAGCGGGTAGGACCTGGTCCCGCTGGTGCAAGGCCAGGCTGCGGGCGTAGCGGCGGGCGATGTCGGGGACCACGGCGTCGCCGCCGGAGATCCCGAAAACCGTGCCCGCGTAGTCGAGGGGGCCCATCAACTCGCGGATCCGGTCCCACTCGCCGGGTGCCACGAGCTCGGCCGGGCTGCCGCCCGCGAACCAGTTCATCGGCACCGCGACGCCTGCGGGCACGACCGTGTTCACGTAGACGATCGCGTGGAACTCGACTTGCGCACCCCGCTCGAGGCGCGCCCCGTTGAAGACGACGGCTCCGGTGGCGATGCGGGTGTCACCCTCCACCACGCAGCCGGTCAGTGACGCATGCGGGCCGACGAGGACGTGGTCGCCGAGTTGGGTGGGGTGCTGCGGCACACCGCGGATGACGGCGTTCTCCATGACCACGCAGTGGGCGCCGATCTCGACGGGCCCGCCCTCCGCGGTGACGACCGCGCCGAACAGCACCCGGCTGTGCGGGCCGACCGTCACGTCGCCGCACAGCACCGCAGTCGGAGCGATGTAGGCCGAGTCCGCCACCTGTGGGCTCTTGAGCCGGTGGCGCACGAACACGGCGTCGCGGCCGACGACGCGCGGTGGGGTGAAGTAGTCCTCAGCGGTCATGCCGCCCTCCATCACCGTTGATGTCTCGGGCTGTTGATGTCTCGTGCCGCGGCACGACGCTACGCCCGCTGTTCTTGCCGGACAACGGACTCAGCTCAGGCTGCTGGTACGGCGCGGACGCGTTGTCCTCAGCCCACGGGCCCGGCGCCCGATCGGTCAAGTGCGACGCCCGACCGGGTACGCCTTGCCGTGAGGGTGGCGCTTGATGAGCGCAGCCGGGCCCACGCATACCTCGAGAGCGTCGAGGGCCGACTACAGCCTCGGCGGACACGTCATATTCGACAGCGCCGATCGGCTCGGTCGGGTTGACAGCGCGCGCACTGCCGAGGGCAACAGCTCGCGCAATCAGCCGTGCTGTAACCCAACAGTTGGGAGGCAACGATCCTACTTGCGAGTCTCCCGCCGTCCAGCCGGATGCAGAACGGCTATGCGGTGCTCATGTGCGGCGATAGGCCAGCGGCGGCAACGCAGAGCGCGCGGCAACCAGCGCATGTGTGGCTAGGGCGCCGTGAGCACGACCGGTGCTGCATGAGGATCCCGTTCTCGGGCCACTCACGACGCTGCCGACGGTGCGTCGGGAATCCCGTACCACCGGTCACGGCCGGAACACCGCACGAACGCACCCGTCCTCCTTCCGCTTGAACATCCGATAGCCCGTCGGGCCGTCGTCCAGCCGCATCGGGTGTGTCGCGAGATGGCGGGTGGGCAGCTCGCCCGTCGCGATGCGATCGAGCAACATCGGGATGTAGCGCTGCCCGTGCTGCTGGGCGCCGCGCAGGGTGAGCCCCTTGTTCATCACCGCGCCGAGCGGGAACTTGTCGACGGCGCCTGCGAAGACCCCCAGGCAGAACACCGAGCCGCCCTTTCGGCAGGCGTAGATGGCCTCCCGGATCGCGGTCGGCCGATCGGTCTGCAGTCGCAACTGCTGCTTGGCCTGGTCGTAGAGGAAGTCCGGACCCGCGCTGTGGGCTTCCATACCGACCGCCTCGATGCAGACGTCGGGGCCCCGGCCCCCCGAGCGCTCCTTCAGCTCCGCGGTCACGTCGGTCTTCGTGTAGTCGATCGTCTCGACGCCCATGTGCCTCTCGGCCTGCTGCAGCCGCTCAGGGATGCGGTCGATCGCGATGACGCGTTCGGCACCGAGCAGCAGGGCGGCGCGGGCAGCGACCTGGCCGACGCCACCGGCGCCCCACACGGCCACGACGTCGCCCGGCTTGACGCCACCCAGGTGCGCGCCCATCCAACCGGTCGGGCCCGCGTCGGAGGCGAAGACCGCGGCGAGGTCGTCCTCGATGGCCTCCGGGACGACGAACGTGCCGTAGTCCGCGAAGGGCACGCGGATGTACTCGGCGTGGCTTCCTGCGAAGCCGCCGAGGGCGTGGGAGTACCCGAAGCAGGCACCGATGCTCTGCCCCCACAGCGCCTCGGTGATGCCGGGATTGGTGTTGGCGTTGTCGCACAGCGACCACAGATCGTGCCTGCAGTACCAGCACCGGCCGCACGAGGTGAACGAGCACACCACCACGCGGTCACCCAGCTTGCGGTTCCGCACGCCCGGCCCGACTTCGACGACCTCGCCGAGGAACTCGTGGCCGAGCACGTCGCCCGCCTGCATTGCCGGGATGTAGCCGCCGAGGAGATGCAGGTCCGAGCCGCACACCGCGCTCGCCCGCACCTTCAGGATGACGTCCTCGCTGTTGCGTATCCGCGGCTCGGGGACCTCCTCGACCTTGACGTTGTTCGTGCCCTCCCAGCACAGCGCCTTCACAGCCGACCCTCCCCCTGGGCGACGCGGTCCGCGACAGCGACGAGTCGGCCGCCGGGACCGGGATGGGTGGTTCCCGGTGCGTCGGGCAGCACCACCTCGCCGACCTCGAGGATGGCCTTGGCCTGCCGCAGCGCCGTGCGGAGCTTCTGCAGCGGGTCGTTGCCGTGCAGCTTCGCCACCGGGCCTCGCTCACCGATCCGCGACGGGTCGCGCAGCCGGGCGGCCAGCTCGGCGCCCTTGTCACCAGGCGCGGGCCGGACCTGCACCTCGATCGCGTCACCCAGTTCGGCGAGAGGCGCCGGCGGACTCCCGTCGGCCAGCACGTCACTCGGCGCCCGGTTCACGGTCACGGCCAGCCACCGTCGGGGGTCGGCGCGACGCCGGGGGCCACGGCGAACCAACAGCCCACCGGCGACCGCCCCGGTCACCACCACCACTGCGCCGATCGTCTTCGGAATCAAAGATCCTCCCCACATCGTCGATGACCGATGCTCGCGGGACCGCACCGAGCGTGTCCTCGGCTTCGCAGGGCAGGCCGACCCGTTCCGCATCACCCCGGCAGAACAGGGCGCCCCCCGCTGTGATCGACTGGGAGGAACAGCTGTGGGGTGGCGTACGGCAGCAGCGGCATGGCATCGGACCACCGGCCGTTGCCAGCGGGCCCGATCAACCCTTTTGCCGCGTAGGCAATCAGTCAACCTCCACATCGCCACCAGTGCCTGGCAGATCCTGCGCGGACAGCCCTGAACACCCGTTCTGGCCGCACCCGCATCCGCTGATCATCGGTCGATCGGGCCGAGCGCGGGGTCCCCTACCGTTCGCCCGGAGAGGCGCTCCCGTTGCGGCACGACGACGTAGCGTGGGTCTTTCGTCGTCTGCACACCGGCCGCGAACACGCCGTAGCGTTGCAGGGCGCTGCCGGTCAGAAGAGCGAGGCCGGACAGCACCGCAGCTCGGCGGCTGCGGTGGGCGACAAGCACGGTTCCCGCGAGACCCGCTGCGGTGGCCAGCTCGGCCGCGCGTCGGGCGGGGCCCACCCGCCCGGTGCGGTACGCCTCCCCCACCAGGCCCATCCGGTGCTCCATCACCCGCGCGGCCACCAGCTCCTGGGCCGCGCCGACCGCCGCGAACACCCGTGCGGGCCCGGCCTCGGCCACGGGTGCGGCGAGCATGCCGAACCCACCGCCGCTGGCGGCCGCCGAACCGGTGAATACGAACGGCAGCTCGCGGTGCACCTCGTTCCAGCCCGGCACGGCGGTGTGGGAGAGGAGCACGGCGGTGTAGGAGGCCACACCGGGCGCGGTGAGGGCGGCCCACAGCCCGGCCGGTCGGGCCGAGGCACGCAGCAGGCGGGCCGCGCGGGTCCGGCCCCACCGCCGCGGTACCAGCTCGGCGAGCGCGGGCACGCCGACACCCGCGCCGAAGGCGGTGAGCAGCCAGGTGCCGACGCTCATCGGCGAGGTCGGCTTGGCCACCCGCAGCATGTGCAGAAAACGCTCCGGCCGACCGAGGTCGGAGACGAGGAACCACAGGCTCGCCAGGAGCGCAGCCAACGCACCCAACCATCCGCCGCGCCGCAACCGGCGCCGACCGGTGAGATCCGCCGCCGCGGCGACGACCGACGATCCCGCGGCGAGCCCGCCGGTGAACAGGTAGGCGGCGATCTTCCACTCCCACACCGGTGCCTTGAGCACGGGACGGCCGTAGTAGCTCGCGAATGTCGCCTCCGGCACGACCGTCGGCTCGCCGCGCCCGGGGCGGTGCCTCCCGCCCTGGAACAGCTGCGCGCGGTGGCCCGCGCCCTGGTCGGCGGCGCTTTTCGCGGCGCCCGCGCGGTCGCGGTCAGAGCGGGTCATCGGCGGGTTCCCCACAGCGCCGCGACACCTGCGAGCAGGAACGTCGCCGCCGCGGCCCCCGCACCCCGCCACATCGCGGGGGCGTCGCGGGTGGGCACGTGCGGGTCCGGGGGCAGCCCGTAGACCTCCGGCTCGTCGAGCAGCAGGAAGAAGGCGCCGTCGCCGCCGACGCCGTCGTCCGGGTCACGCCCGTAGAGCCGCGCCTCGCCCACCCCGAGCCCGTGCAGCTGCGCCAGCCGCCGGTCGGCGCGTTCGCGCAGCTCGTCGAGCGGGCCGAACTGGATCGACTGCGTGGGGCACGCCTTCGCGCAGGCGGGCTCCAGGCCGTCACCGAGACGGTCGTAGCACAACGTGCACTTCTGGGCGCGCCCGTCGTTCGGCCTGCGGTCGATCACCCCGTAGGGGCAGGCGGACACGCAGTACCCGCAGCCGTTGCACACGTCCTGCTGCACGACGACCGTGCCGAACTCGGTGCGGAACAGCGCGCCGGTGGGGCAGACGTCGAGGCAGCCCGCGTGGGTGCAGTGTTTGCACACGTCCGAGGCCATGAGCCACCGCAGGTCCGTGCGCGACCCCGTGTCCGCGGCGAAGGCGGGCATTCCCAGGTCCACCGGGACGGCGTCGTCGGGCAGGGGCGAGGTCCCCAGCTCCGATCCGCCCCGCGGCGCTCCCTGCAGCCTGCGCGCGACGGCGCTGTCGGTGGCCGGCAGGCCGGAAGGCCCCGTCGGCAGGCCGTCGAGGCCGGGCTGCTGGGCCCCCAGCGGCCGCGCCTGCTCGATGAACGCGACATGTCGCCACGTGTTCGCGCCGAGCATCCCGGAGTTGTCCATCGACATGCCGAGCAGGTCGAACCCGTCGTCGGGGACGGCGTTCCACTCCTTGCAGGCCACTTCGCAGGCCTTGCAGCCGATGCACACCGAGGTGTCGGTGAAGAACCCGACCCGTGCGGGGTGGTCGCGGTGGCCCGCGTCGCCCGCCACGTCCTCGAGCGGTCCTGACAGTCGGTTGGTCATGGCGCCTCCGGCCCGGCGGCCTCGGTATGGACGATGTCGTGCGCAGTGGCGACACGAGCCCCGGTGGCAGGCGTGATGCCCGCGCGGGCGCGCAGGTCGGCCAACATCCGCAGGAGGTCCGCGCCGCGCGGACGGGGCCCCGACCGGACGTCGCAGGTCGCCACCTTGCTCTCCTGGATGAAGACGTTGGGATCGACGACGACCCCGAAAAGGTCGTTCACGACATCGCCGCGCACCAGTCCCGAGCTCCCCCAGTGGTAAGGCATCCACACCTGGTGCACGATGCGGTCCTCGACCCGCAGCGGCGCCATGCGGTCGGTGACGACGACGCGCGCCTCCACCGCCGCCCGGCTCGTGACGACGTGCGCGAGCCCGAGATGGGCCAGTCCGCGTTCGCGGGCGAGCTCGGGCGAGACCTCCACGGTGAGCTCGGGCTGCAGCTCCGCGAGGTAGGGCAGCTGCCTGCTCATGCCACCCGCGGTGTGGTGCTCGGTGAGCCGCGCCGCCGTGAGCACGTAGGGGAAGACGTCGGCGTGCGCCTCCGGCGGCGCCGGGTTCGCGGGGTTGTCCTTCCGCGCGTACACCTTGCGGGTCGGGTTGCCCTGCTGTCCGTAGAGCGCATTGCGCACCGGCGACTCGTGGGGCTCGTAGTGGCTCGGCAGCGGCCCGTCGACCAGGCCGTTCGGCGCGAACAGCCACCCCTTGCCGTCGGCCTGCATGATGAACGGGTCGTCGCCGCGCAGCGCGTCGGCCCCGCAGGCTCCCGGTTCGGGCACGTGGTCGGGCGGCAGCGTGGGCGGGAAGTCCGGCACGTCGTCGCCGGTCCACTCGCCGTGTCCGGCGTCCCACCACACGAGCTTCTTGCGTTCACTCCACGGCCTGCCCTCGAGGTCGGCGGATGCCCTGTTGTAGAGAACGCGGCGGTTCGCGGGCCAGGTCCAGCCCCACTCCTTCTCGTACGGGCCCTGCTCGTCGTGCGGCTTGCGGCGGGCCGCCTGGTTCACTCCGTCGGCGTGCACCCCGCAGTAGATCCAGCAGCCGCAGGCGGTGCTGCCGTCGGCCTTCAGCTCGGTGTAGGCGGAGAGGTCGCGCCCGGTGGCGAGATCGACGCCGCCGATGCGCCGCAGCACGTCCTCGGCCGACGGCTCGTCGCCGTCCACGGCGTAGTCCCACGCCAGCTTCTGCACCGGCTCGTCGCGCGGGTCCGCCGACGCCGCGAGCCTGTCCTTGAGCTTGCGGCCGAGGTGGTAGAAGAAGGACAGCTCCGAGCGCTGGTCGCCCTTCGGTTCGACCGCCTTCTCCCGCCACTGCAGCATCCGCTGGGTCTGGGTGAACGTGCCCTCCTTCTCCACGTGCGAGGCGGCCGGGAAGAAGAACACCTCGGTGCGGCACGTCTCGGGCACGATCTCGCCGGTCTCGACCTCGGGGCCGTCCTTCCAGAACGTCGCGCTCTCGATCATGGTGAGGTCGCGGACGACGAGCCAGTCGAGGTTGGCCATGCCCAGGCGTTGCAGCTTGCCGTGCGCCGAACCCACGGCGGGGTTCTGGCCGACCAGGAAGTAGCCCGACACCTTCCCGTCGATCATGTCCATGACCGTCCGGTAGGTGCCGTGGTCGCCGTTGATGGCAGGCAGCAAACCGAACCCGTAGTCGTTCTCCGCGGTCGCGTGCTGGCCGAAGTACTCCTTCAGCAGCGACACGAAATACGCGTCGGCGTGGTACCAGAACCCCTTCTGGCACTCGGCCCGCAGGTCATCCAGGTACGCCGCGAGGTCCGGGTGGACACCCGCGCTGGGCATCGGCAGGTACCCGGGCAGCAGGTTGAACAGCGTCGGGATATCCGTGGAGCCCTGGATGCTGGCGTGCCCCCGCAGCGCGTAGACGCCGCCTCCCGGACGTCCGATGTTGCCCAGCAGCAGCTGCACGATCGCGCCCGCGCGGATGTACTGCGCCGCGACGCTGTGCTGCGTCCAGCCCACGCTGTAGACCAGCGCGCCCGTCCGCTCGCGCCCCGAGTTCGCCGTCCACGCCTGGCAGACGTCGAGGAACTGGGCCCGCGGCGTCCCGCAAACCCGCTCGACCATCTCCGGGGTGTAGCGAGCGTAGTGCCGCTTGAGCACCTGGAACACGCAACGCGGGTGCGTGAGCGTCGGATCCCGCTCGATGCCGTCCACATTGCTGAGGCTCGGGCCGCCGGACCCGGACTGCAGGGCTTCGCTCTGCTCCTTGTACCGCGAGCCGTCGCCAGGGTCCTCGCCCGCGCCGCCAGCGAAGCGCCAGGTGCGGCGGTCGTAGGACGCGGTCTCCGGGTCGTAGCCGCTGAACAGCCCGTCGAGGTCCTCGGTGTCGGCGAACTCCTCGCCCACCACGAACGACGCGTTGGTGTAGGCCGTGACGTACTCGCGGAACTCCTGGCCGTTCTGCAGCAGATAGTTGATGACCCCGCCCAGGAACGCGATGTCGGTGCCCGCCCGAATCGGCACGTGGGAGTCGGCGAGCGCACTCGTCCGGGTGAAGCGGGGGTCGATGTGGATCACCCGGGCGCCGCGGGCCTTCGCCTCCATCACCCACTGGAACCCCACCGGGTGAGCCTCCGCCATGTTGGAACCCATGATCACGATGCAGTCGGAGTTCGCGAGGTCCTGCTGGTAGTCGGTAGCGCCGCCGCGCCCGAAGCTGGCCCCCAGACCGGGGACGGTGGCGGAGTGTCAAATACGGGCCTGGTTCTCGATCTGGATCGCCCCGAGCGCGGTGAACAGCTTCTTGATGAGGTAGTTCTCCTCGTTGTCCAGCGTCGCGCCCCCGAGGCTCGCCAGGCCCATGGTGCGGCGGAGCCGGTTGCCCTGCTCGTCGCGCTCCTGCCAGCCGCGCTCCCGCGCGTCGAGCACGCGGTCGACGACCATGTCCATCGCCGTGTCCAGGTCGAGCTCCGACCATTCCGTGGCGAACGGGGCGCGGTAGCGGACCTTCTCCTCCCGCTGGGGGCCGGTCACCAGCTGCAAGCTCGCCGATCCCTTGGGGCACAACCGTCCGCGCGAGATCGGCGAGTCGGGATCGCCCTCAATCTGGATGACCTGCTCGTCTCGCACATAGACCTTCTGCGCGCAGCCCACAGCGCAGTACGGGCAAACCGAGGGCGTCACCCGGTCCGCCGTGGCCGTACGCCCCCGCAGGCCGACGTGTGCCGGAGATTGTGCCGCTGCTCCGCGGCCAAGCGGGTCCGTCCCCGTCACCTGCCGATACACCGGCCAGGAGCGCACCAGTCGTCGCAAGCCCATGCCCAGCTCCCTCACGCCGCTCGTGGTTGTCCGGACCCTGACGCTGCCTTCTCCCCGTCGCAGGGCTGATGACCGCTCCAGCCGCTCTTGGGAGGACGAGAGGACGCGGTGCGCGTCCGAACACAGGTGCACCAGGTCGTCGAGGCGTCCACACGGCGCGCCGAGCCGAGCGTCCGACGGTCGGGCAGAGCGGCCGCTGGACATACAGTCGTCGCGCGCCCCGGCTAGATGTGGCCGCGGCGCGGCCAGTGTTCTACGCCGCCGGTAACCCGTTTCATCGCCCGCCAGACGTGCCGACGCCTACCCGGCAGCGATGCCGCGAAAGCCGCCGGGGCCGTCCGCGTCGTCGAGGCGGCCCTCCAGCCGT
>Ga0207678_10005715_pt1 | contig 11102 bp, 9 predicted proteins | sample KBSC63metaG_FD_184319 | JGI IMG/M metagenome (GOLD analysis project Ga0207678, IMG submission 184319) | Corn rhizosphere microbial communities from Kellogg Biological Station, Michigan, USA - KBS C6-3 metaG (SPAdes) (version 2) | ecosystem: Host-associated > Plants > Roots > Rhizosphere > Soil ...
TGACCATCGTCCGTCCAGGCCGCGACAAGCCATTCGACGTCTCCATCACCCGCGAGCGCATCGAGCTGAAGCCGGTGAAGTGGGAAGTGAAGGACAATGTCGGCGTCATTAATATCAACGGGTTCTCTGCGCAGACGGGGGCGATGACCCGCGAAGCGCTGCTCGGGATCGACAAGGCGACCGGCGGGCGGGCGCTCGGCTATGTCGTCGACCTGCGCTCCAACCCGGGCGGCCTGCTCGACCAGGCGATTGAGGTCAGCGATGCCTTCCTTGAACAGGGCGAGATCGTGTCCGAGCGGGGCCGCGAGTCCAATGACATCGAGCGCTTCTATGCGCGGCCGGGTGACCTGGCGCATTCAAAGCCCGTGATTATCCTGGTCGACGCCGGAACCGCTTCAGCGGCGGAGATCGTCGCGGGCGCCTTGCAGGACCATCGCCGGGCGATCGTCATGGGCGAACGCAGCTTCGGCAAGGGATCGGTACAGAGCGTGATCCAGACCGGCCCGCAGTCGGCGCTCCGCCTCACCACCGCGCGCTATTACACGCCCTCGGGCCGGTCGGTTCAGGCTGGCGGGATCGATCCGGACATTTCCGTGCCCCAGCTGAGCGACGAGGATTACAAGTCTCGGCCGAAACTTCGCGAAGCGGACCTCCGCCGTCACCTGGTTCAGCAGGCCAAGATCAAGGATGAGGTGCTGGAGGCGGACGACACGCCCGATCCGCGCTTCCTGATGACCTCCGCCGAGCTCGAGAAGAAGGGCGTCAAGGACTTTCAGCTCGACTATGCGCTGAAGGCCCTGAAGCGTCTCGCTCCGCAGCCGGTCAATCTCGCCAGCAAGTCGGGACGCTAATGCTGGCACGGCCGGAGCCGAAGGGCACGGCACGTCTGCGCCAGGCGCGCTGGCTGGCCTTGCTGATTCCGACTGCATTGCTGGGCGGGGCGCTCTTTTCCCAATATGTCGGCGGGCTCTATCCTTGCGAGATGTGCTATTGGCAGCGTTGGCCGCATGGCGCGGCCATCCTGCTGGCGCTGATCGCCCTGACCTCTCCAATCAGAGCGGCCCGCACGCGCCTGATCGTCCTGCTGGCGGCGTTCCTGATCGCCGTTTCCGGCGCGATCGGCCTGTTCCACGCTGGAGTCGAGATGGGCTGGTGGGAAGGCATCACCCAATGCACCGCCGTGGGCGCGAAGAGCCTGCAGGACATTCTCAACGTACCGCTGGTCCGCTGCGACCAGGTCCAATGGTCGTTTCTCGGGCTTTCGCTGGCCGCCTGGAACGCGATCATTTCGTTGGGCGGCGCGGCATTGATCGCCGTACTGGCATCGCGGAAGGCCGCATGAGCGATTGGCGACCTGGAAACAAACGTCCCGACCGGGAGTCGATGCTGAGGGTCAACCAGGCGGGCGAATATGGCGCGACCCGCATCTATGCCGGGCAACTGGCGGTGCTGGGCCGCAGTTCGAGCGCCGCTCACCAGATTGCGCGAATGGCGGCGCAGGAGCAGCGGCACCTCGAACGCTTCGACCGGATGATGGCCGAGCGGCGCGTGCGTCCGACCGCTCTGCAGCCCTTGTGGAGCATCGCCGGCTTCGCCCTGGGCGCAGCGACCGCGATGATCAGCGAGAAAGCAGCGATGGCCTGTACCGACGCGGTCGAAACCGAAATCGACCGCCATTATTCCGAGCAACTTGCCGCGCTGGGTGACGAGGATCCGGAATTTGCCGCGGATATTCGCGATTTTCAGGCCGAGGAGCTTGAGCATCGCGAGACTGCTCGCGAGCATGGGGCGCAGGAAGCCATCGCCTATCCGCTGCTGACCACCGCGATTCGTGCGGGCTGCCGGTTGGCAATCGAACTTTCGAAACGCATATGAGGGAAACCCGGATGGCGGCCCAGCCGTTTGACCTTAATGAAGGACGAGTGCCAATGCCGAAACTGCCGCTCCTGACCGTCGCCGCCAGCGCATTTGCGCTTGCCGTCCCGGCACTGGTCGTTCCGGTCCCCGCCGCGGCGCAGAACGGCCGCATCAGCGAGATCATCGTCTATGGTACCGATCCCTGCCCGCGCTCGACCGACGATGAGGTGGTGGTTTGCGCTCGCAAGCCGGAGAGCGAGCGGTTTCGCATCCCGGAACGCTACCGTCAGAGCGGACCGCGCCAGACGCGCGAAGCCTGGGCAAACAAGGCGATCGCTTTCGAAACCTATAGCAAGAATGGCATCAACAGCTGTTCGCCGGTCGGCCCATCCGGCCTTACTGGCTGCACCCAGCAGCTGATCAACCAGGCGTTCAAGGAGCGCGAAGAGCAGGCCGACCAGGGCTCGGTTCCGGCGGAGTGAGCCGACAGCAGGTTGCCAAGCGCCTGGCCTGTTCAGAAGTGATCCAGGCATCGACCTGCGCTTCGAGCGCGTCCAGCGGCACAGCACCCTGCCCCAGCACCGCATCGTGGAAGCGCCTTAGGTCGAACCTGTCGCCCAGCGCCTTTTCGGCCCTTGCCCTTAGCTCGCGGATCTTGAGTTCGCCCAGCTTGTAGGCCAGCGCCTGGCCGGGGTTCGAGATGTAGCGGTTGACCTCGGCATCGATATTGGCGTCGGTCAGGGTGGTATTGTCCTTCATAAAGGCGACCGCCTGTTCCTTGGTCCAGCCCTTGGCATGGATGCCGGTATCGACCACCAGCCGCGTCGCGCGCCACATTTCATAACCAAGCCGCCCCATGTCCTTCTGGGGGGTGTCGTAGAGGCCCATTTCGATCCCGAGCCGTTCGGAATAGAGGCCCCAGCCCTCGACGAAGGCAGTGAAGAATGCAGTATTGCGCCGCCAGTCGGGCATCTCCAGCTCCTGCTGGAGCGCGATCTGCATGTGATGTCCGGGAACTGCCTCATGCACGGTTAGCGCCGGGATTTCCCATAGCGGGCGCTGGTCTAGCTTGGTGGTGTTGACCAGGTAGAAGCCGGCGATGCCGGCAGCCGGGCTACCCGGCTGGTAGCGGGCGGTGGTATCGCCCGGCGCAGTCGCAAGAGCCATCGGCCGAATCCCATAGGGCAGACGCGGCAGGCGGCCGAACAGGCTCGGCATCTTCCCGTCAATGGTCTTGGTCATCAGTGCCGTGGCCTTGAGCAGATCGTCGGGCGTGGTGACGAACCATTTGGGGTTGGTTCGCATGTCGGCAATCATCGCCTCGCGGCTAGGGAAGCCTGCTTTCTTGGCTACCTCGACCATTTCAGCGCGGATTCTGGCGACTTCCCTAAGGCCGAGCTGGTGGATTTCCTCCGGCGTCAGATTGGTCGTGGTCTGCGAGCGAACCTGGAAGGCATAATATTCCTTGCCTTGGGGCATGGCCGAGACGCCGACGCTTTGACGGCATTTGCCCTTCAATTCCCGGTCATAGAGATCGGCAAAGGACCGGTAGGCGGGATTGATCTTGGTGGTGATCAGCGTCCTGGCGCGGCCCTGGAGCGCTGTCCATTGATCGCCCGGGATGTTTGCCGGCCGCTGTACTGCAAATGGCACATAGAAACGCGACTGAGCTACGTCGGGCGTGATGTTACCGTTGATGGTCGATGCGAAGTTGGTCATCGTGACGCACGGCTGGACGAAGCCTTCGCGAGCCGCCTTCGCGCTAATCTCGCCGTAGCTTTGCATCCGGCGGGGCACCAGCTCGAGCCGGGCGAGATAATTGTCATAGTCGGCATAGCTGCGGAACGGGATGTTCTCGGCCATTCCGGCGAGGTTGTCGTGATAGCTGCCGAGGGTCGAATAGAGCAGTTGCCGCTGGCCGTAACGATTGCCCTCGATTGCATCTTCCAGTTGGCGCTTGAGCACGGCGCGGTTGGTCTGCTCCGATGCAGGAAGCGAAGCCGCCGGGATCGCCTCGAGACGCTTCAGGAACGCCGCATTCTCGGCGGCCACGCGATCCATTTCGAGTAGGCTGAGCGGTGCGAGCTCTCGGTCAAAGGCCTTGAATCCGACTGAGCTGGCGAACGCCGGATTGTCGCGCAAAGTCGCCGCCCAATAATCGTCCTGGAGCTTTTGGAAGTCCTCGGCCGGCCCGGCGAAGGCCGGCGCGGAGAGCGCCAGCATGGTGGCGGCGAGCAGCGAATGACGACGGCGCATGGCAATCCCCCTTTTTCGCGAAGCCTAGGCGACGTTTGGCAGCAGACAAATGCCGATTCGACGAAAGACTATTCATCACTACATTAGAGCAGAATAGGCCTCCTCCTGAGGAGAAAAACATGACCAACCGCGCCAAACTGGGGTTTTCCGCGCTTGCGGCTGCCGCTGCGATCGCCTTGCCGCTGACGGTCAGCTGGAGTCGCTCGGCCGAGGCGGCGTCAGACGTCCCGCCCGCAGCGCTGGTCGAGCCCGCCAAGGGGCATCGCGAAGTGGCGGTGCTGGCCGGCGGCTGCTTTTGGGGTATCGAGGGCGTCTACGAACATGTGAAGGGTGTCAGCGACGTCACGTCGGGCTTTGCCGGCCGTCAGGCCGCCGGTGCCGACTATGAAAAGGTTTCGACCGGCACGACCGGCAACGCCGAGGCGGTGCGGATCGTCTTCGATCCCACCCAGGTGAGATTTTCCGAACTGCTGCGGATATTTTTCTCGGTCGCGCACGACCCGACCGAAGTCAATCGCCAGGGACCGGATGTCGGAACCCAATATCGCTCGGCGATCTTCCCGCAGTCACCGGCCCAGATGAAAGTCGCCAAGGCCTATATCGCCCAGCTGCAAAAGGCTCATGTGTTCAAGCAGCCGATCGCTACGCGGATCGAGATCGGCGGGTTCGCGCCGGCCGAAGCCTATCACCAGGACTTCATGCGCAAGAACCCGAACTATCCCTACATCGTCATCAACGACAGGCCGAAGGTCGCCGCGCTGAAGCAGCAATTCCCATCCAATTGGAAGGGATGATCCTAGTGATGCTGGCCCTTTGCTATCATCAAATGGTGCGGCTGATGGTGACCGCCTAGCGTCAGAATGCCGAAGAAGCCGAGCGCCTGGATGCGCTGCGCGTCCGCGGCGCTTCCCGTGACGGTAACGATTGCGCCGTCGCCGATAGGCGTGGTCGTCATGTTCCAGGCGCCGGGCACATTCTCTCGCGTGAAGTGACTGCGCGTCATGTTTTGGATCGACGCGGCGACATCCGGCGCGCCCGTTACAAGGAATCGGGCTCCATTCGGCAGCTTTTCGGTAGTAGCGCGCGCGCGAAGGATGACATTGTCCATGTCGACCAGGTGAGCGCGCAGTGCCTCGACATTGACGGTCGACCAGTCGGTGGCGGGGTCCGCGCTCAAGATCTCCACCGCTTCGCCCAGTGCGGCATAGGCGCTCTGGCCCGGTTCGACGGGAGCTTGCATGCCGGCCGCCGGCGGCGGCGCGGCGGAATGCGCATGGTCGCTATGCTGAAGCGCGGCGGCGGCCACGAAAATTGCGAGTTCGATCATAAGAAACTCCCTTTCTAATGAGCGGCTTATTGCAGTTGATCGGCTATCCCGACATGATCGCAATCATGTCGTCGCCCCTGCACGAATTCTTCGCGGCCTTGCCTTCACGCAGCCAGCAATATGCTGCCGGGCAATTCCTGTTTCACCGCGACGATTCGATCGAAGCCATTTTCTGGATTGAGCGGGGGATCGTTCACCTTCAGCGCTGCTCAAGCGATGGTACCGCTGCCGTCATGCAGCGGGCAATCGCGGGTTCGCTGTTGGCCGAGGCATCGGTGTTTTCCCATCATTATCATTGCGACGCGGTTGCCGTTGACGCGGTGAACGCGAAGAGGATCGCAATGTCGGACGTCCATCGCGCGATGTGCGAAAATCCGGAATTCACTGCGGCACTGGCAGCGCATCTGGCGCAGGAAGTGATGCGATTGCGGTCGCGATCGGAAATCATGGCGTTGAAAACCGTCGCTGCCCGTCTCGATGCCTGGCTAGCCTTTCACGACAACCAGCTGCCCCCAAGGGGCAAGAGAGTGGAATTCGCGCGGGAGATCGGCGTCTCACCGGAGGCGCTCTACCGCGAGCTTGCTCGACGAAGAGTCAAGGATGTTCCCTGAAGGACCGATGGCCGACGACATTATTGATCGGTGAAATCGTCGTCAGTGCCAAGTTGCGCGAGGCGCGGCGCTGGAAGCGACTTAGAGACCGACGCGGATAGAACCCCGCACCGTAGTCGGCGCGCCGGGTGCGATGTTGTTGTCGGCGTTGGCGGTTGGGAAATAGTCCGCGCCAAAGATATTCTCGACGTTGAGCTGCGCCTCGATTTGCTTGGTGATCTTGTAGAAGACCGCGCCATCGACTCGTGTGTAGCCAGGCAGCTTCACCTGGTTGCTGATGGTCGTGAAGGACCTGGAACGGGCGACCATCCCCAGGCCCAGCCCAAGCTCCTCCGTCACGTCATAGCGGTTCCACAGCGACACGGTATGCCGCGGGACCAGCGGGACTTCGCAATCGCCGCTTGGGCAGGCTGTGGTCGCTTCGGTTACTTCGGCCTTCTGCAAGGCGTAGCCGGCGGAGACCTGCCAGCGGCTTGTGACGTTGCCGGCGACATCCAGCTCAAGACCCTTGCTGCGCTGTTTGCCGCTAAGGATGAAGGTGCCGCTGCCGTCGGGGTTGGCGATGCGGGTGTTGGTCCGGTCGAGCTGGTAGATGGCCGCCGTTGCCAGCAGCCCGTCAATCGGCTCCCACTTGGCGCCGATCTCGTAATTGTCGAACCGCTCGGGCTTCAGCGTCTCGGTGTTGATGTCGAGGCCGCCGAACTGGTCGCCCGATTGCGGCAGGTAGGAGCGGCTGAAGCTGCCGTAGAAGGACAGCTTTGGATTGGGCTTGAGGACCACGCCGATGCGCGGCGATATGAAATGGTCGGTGCGGCCAAACTCCCCTCCCGCGGCACGCAGATCGTCGACCGTGAGGTTGAAACTGTCGAACCGGACGCCGGCAATAATCTCCAGCCATTCCGCCGGCCGGATCTGGTCCTGGGCATAGACCGCCGCGATGGTCGCCTTGGTTCGATTGTTGGCATCGCTCGCAATCGGGGCGAAGGTTACCAGGCCGTCGAGGTCGACCGTGGGATCGCTCAGCGGAACCACGCCGGCGCCTGGCGCGAAGAAGGCGGTGGTGCGAACATTGCGCGACCGTTGGCGACCGAGCTCGAAGCCGAACAACATGGTCTGGTCGATGCCACCAAGCCGGTTTTCCCAGATGAGATCGGTCTGGCTGAACAGATTTTTGCGGGTCGTGCCGTTGTTGTAGCCGTTAAGGGTCACGGTGTTCGCGGCCTCGTTGAGGTTAGCCGCGAAAATATTCTGATAGAATTTGTCGAAGTGGCCGTAGGACGTCCGATTGCGCAGCGTCAGGCCCTCGCCCAGCTCATGCTCGACTGCCAGAACGCCGATATGCGCATCGACCTTGGCAAAGCTCTTGTCCGGGTCGCCGAAGAAAGTGGAGTCAAAGCCCCTCAATGGCTCGTCCAGAGCCACCGGGTCGGTGACTGAGGGAACGCCTCGGTCGGCGGTGCGGCGGTCATGGAAATATTCGTAGTTGACGTCGATCCGCGTCCGCTCGCCCGCCTCGATTCCAATCGTCGGATTCACGCCGTAGCGCGTGAGGTCGACATAGTGGCGAAAGCTGTCGCCATTTTCGTAAAGGCCGTTGATGCGGACGCCGGCCGCCTGGCCCAGCGGCTCGTTGACATCGGCGGTGAGCCGGAAGCCGCCTTCGCTGTCACCGGACAGCGCGAAATTCTCAAAGCCCGACGGAGTGCTGCGTTTGATCACGCGGTTGACGACGCCGCCGCCGCCGCCGCGGCCGAATATCATCGCGTTGGGGCCTTTCAGCACCTCGACACGGTCGACATTGTAGAAATCCCGGAAATATTGGACGTCGTCCCGCACTCCGTCGACGAAGAAATCGGCGGTGCTGCTATTGCCGCGCAGCACGACGGTGTCGCGATTGCCCTCGCCCGAATTCACGCCGGCGCCGGGAACGAGGTAGAGGACATCGGCCATCGAGCGCAGCGACCGGTCTTCGATCTGCTCGGACGTAACCACGCTGACCGCCTGCGGCACATCCTTGAGCGGCGTGCAGGTCTTCGTTGCCGCGCAGGTGTCCTTGGCGGCGTAGCCTTCGCGTTCGCCGACAACGACTATCGGGTCGGCTTCGGCGAGTTCCACATTCTCGCCGCCCGTGCCGACGGCGGCAGCGAAAGCCGGCGGAGCAAGACAGCTGGTGGCAAGAAAGACAACGGCCGACACGCGAAACATTGACTGAAATCCCCTTCAACCGGATGGTCTGAAGGTCGCCTAGCGTTATTGATAGTCATTCGCAATAGCGAAGCTGGGAAAACGATTAGCCCGTCGCGCGCCGCTCCAAAAGCAATGGAAGCCCGCCTGCAGGGCGCAGTGTAACCATCCCCGCCGGGCGAACCGAATGGCCTGTTTCGGCAAACCGCCATTCGCCGAGCCATTGCGCGAGGATGGTCAGCGCCTCGGCGGTTGCGAACTGGGCGCCGACGCAGGTCCGCGGCCCGCCCCCGAACGGCAAATATTGGAAGCGGTGGCGCCCGCCTTTCTCGGCAAATCGGTCGATGTCGAACGCATCGGGATTGTCCCAATATTTGCGGTGGCGGTGCAGCATCCACGGCCAAATCGACACAATGTCGCCTGGCTCCACCGCATGGTCGCCGATGCGATCCGGCTGGACCGCTTGCCGATCGAAGCGGGGCACCGGCGGATAGAGCCGCATCGACTCGCTCAGGAACAGCCGCAGGCGCGGCGCCCGATCGGCGACATCATCCGCGCCCTCGATCAGCGCGGTTTGCGCTTCGGCGGCCAGCTCTTCCTGCAACTCAGGCTGGGCGGCTAGCAGGAACAGGCTCCAGCTGATCGCATTGGCGGTAGTCTCATGACCGGCAAGGTAAAAGGTTGCAGCATTGTCGATCGCCAGCGCGCGCGCCTCGCCCTCAGGGAAGCGCTGCCGCAAGGCGTCGATCAGGCCGGTCAGGAAGTCGGGTGCGACCCGGGCATTCCAGCGGTCGTCGACCACCTCGGCCAGAGTCCGCCGAAGGAACACTTGCCCCCGCTTTCCGGCCCGTCCCTTGGGCGTGACCGGGATTTGCGGCAGCCTCAGCAGCGCCAGCATCCGCGCCTCGGAGAAGCCTTCGATCGCCGCGGCGATATGCGCCATCGACGTTTCCGAGATCAGCCGCGGGTCGCCGCCGAACAAGGCGAGCGCGATCACCGTCATCGTCGTCCGCGTCGCTTCGGCCGCCATATCGCGCCGTTCCTCATCTCTCCACCGCGCCGATGCTTCCCGCGCCGCCTGGACGAACATCGACCGCTGCGCTTCGACCGCGGCGGGAGAAAAGCTGGCCGCGACAATCTTGCGCTGCTCGCGCCACAGTTCGCGATCGGAGGTCAGCAACCCGCGGCCGATGATCGGATCGAGCAGGGTTTTGACGATATCGGGCTTTATGTAGTTCGCCGCATTATCGAGCAGGACATGGCCAATCAGGTCGGGGTCGAGCAGGATGTGGACTCGAAAGCCAAGGATGTCGCGCTTCAGATAGTCGATCTCGAAGGCGCGTTCGGACCAGCCAAAGACTGACGTCCTTGCTCGTTCGCCGAAGAAGCCGCGCCAGGTCGCAACCGGCTTTACCGGCCGCGGGGGGAAGGGCGGGATGAAGGGGCGGCTCACTCCGCCGCCAATAGCTCCTCAGCACCGCCGAGGTCGACCGATACCAGCCGGCTGACGCCGCGCTCGATCATCGTCACACCGTACAGCCGATGCATCCGGGCCATCGTCACCGCATTGTGGGTGACGATCAGGTAGCGGGTGTCGGTCTCTCCGGTCATGCGGTCCAACAGATCGCAGAAGCGGTCGACGTTGGCGTCGTCGAGCGGCGCATCGACCTCGTCGAGCACGCAGATCGGCGCCGGGTTGGTCAGGAACAGGGCGAAGATCAGCGCCACCGCGGTCAGCGCCTGCTCGCCGCCTGACAGCAGGGTGAGCGACTGCAGTCGCTTGCCCGGCGGCTGTGCCATAATCTCGAGGCCGGCCTCGAGTGGGTCGTCGCTCTCGACCAGCTCGAGATGCGCTTGGCCGCCATCGAACAGGGTCGTGAACAGACTGCGGAAATGAGTGTTCACCTTCTCGAACGCGTCGAGCAGGCGTACGCGGCCCTCGCGATTGAGGCTGCCGATCGAGCCGCGAAGGCGAAGAATGGCCTGGGCCAGCTCGTCCTTTTCCGCGACATTGGCCTCGCGGCTGGTGTCGAGTTCCGCCAGTTCCTGCTCGGCGACAAGATTGACCGGCCCGATCCGCTCGCGCTCTGCCGTCAGCCGGTCGAGTGTTTCTTTCTCGAGTTCCGGATCGCCGAGATGCTCGGAATCGAATCCGAGCCTTTCCGGAAGCAGCGGCGGTGGACATTCGAACCGCTCGCCGCAGACGCGAGCGAATTCCATCCGCCGCTCGACATGGGCATCGGCGCGCGCGGCCGCGCCGGCGCGTGCCTCACGAGCAGCGGCGGAGGCTTCACCGGCATCGGCCAGCGCCTTGGCTGCGACCCCGACAGCGTCCTGGCCATCGCGCTCCGCGTCAGCGGTCCTGGCGATTTCGGCTTCGCTGGCGGCGGCGTCGCGCTCGATTCTCTCGATATCGGCGGCATGGCGGGCGGGCTCATCGGCCAGCTCCTCCTGCTCATCTTCCATCGCCATCGCGCGGGCGGATGTTTCCGCCAGCCGCTTCTCGGCCTGCAATGAGCGCGTTCGCCACTCGCCGGATTCCCGGCCCGCGGCGGCGTGGCGTTCGCGATCGGCAGCGGTCTCGCGCGCCCGTGTTGCCGAACGGGCCCGGCAGTCAGCAACCGTTTCGCCCGCCGCGGATGCCTTGGTCCGTGCCGCCTCCACCTCAGCCTGGAGATCATCCGGGTCGGGCAGCGCGGCGAGGTTATGGGAGGCAACGTCAACGGCGTCCTTCGCCGCGTCAACAAGGGGGACCAGGTCTGCGCGCCGCTCCTCGACCCCCGCCCGCTGGGCATCGAGCCGTTCCAGAGCAGCGTTGGCGAGGTCGCCGGCTCGGGTTGCTTCTCGGCCGGAGCGTTCGGCTTCCG
>Ga0207678_10005716_pt1 | contig 11102 bp, 7 predicted proteins | sample KBSC63metaG_FD_184319 | JGI IMG/M metagenome (GOLD analysis project Ga0207678, IMG submission 184319) | Corn rhizosphere microbial communities from Kellogg Biological Station, Michigan, USA - KBS C6-3 metaG (SPAdes) (version 2) | ecosystem: Host-associated > Plants > Roots > Rhizosphere > Soil ...
CACAGGCGCCCACCGTCGGTGTGCTCAGATCGTCCACTGGTGGCGCCGCACGAACGGCAGCGCCGCCCACCAGCGGCCGAGCCCCCAGGTGTTCCCGGCGTAGGTCACGGCGGCCACGATCAGCGCGATCGCGTAGATGATGTGGTAGTCGATCAGCGGGTTGGTGGACGCGCTCGGCGTGCCGTCGGCGGTGAATCGGGCGAGCGGGAACTCGGCGAGCCACATGAGCAGCAGCATCAGCGAGCCCGCGACGGCGCTGATCCGCAGTGCGACGCCGAGCGTCACCGCGACGCCGACGCCGAGCAGGCCGAGCATGAACAGCCAGTCCGCCCACCAGGTGCCTGCGATGGCGCGGAAGGCGGTGGCGAACGGGCCGACGTCGACGGAGCTCAAGAAGCCCTTGGTGGGCGACCCGCCCGCGATCCACGCCTTGGCGCTCGGCGTCGCGTAGCCGAGCCCGAACAGCTTGTCCAGGAACGCCCACAGGAAGATCAGACCGGTGGCGATGCGCAGCACCGCCAGCCACTTGGCCTGCACGCCTGCGGGGGCGGGCGCGGTATCGGCGGAACTGCCTGTCTTCGAGACCGGGATGCGAGTGGTCATCGCCCTCTCCTTCGGTTCGTGGGGTGTGGGGACAACCTCCCGCAGGACGCCACGGCGCACGCCGGGCGAACCGCCCGGTTCCTCAGGGCCGAAGGTCATCGGGATGACCCACCGGCTGGGGCCGATCGGCCACTGCGGCGCGGGACCCGGCACGCGGCAGCAGCCGGTGGGCTCCATGACGTCACGCGGACCGGAAGGGCAGACTGGAGTGCATGAGCGACGACGGCGTCGTGGTGTGCCCTGCCTGTAGTACGCGGAATCGGGTGCCGCGCGTCGCGCGGGGCGTCCCGCGGTGCGCCTCCTGCCACGCGTCGTTGCCGTGGCTGGTCGCCGCGGACGACCGCGACTTCGCCGCGGTCGCCGAGGAGGCTTCGGTGCCCGTGCTGGTGGACCTGTGGGCGCCGTGGTGCGGTCCGTGCCGGATGGTCGCGCCCGCCGTCGAGCGCGTGGCACGTGAGCTGGCGGGGCACCTGAAAGCGGTCAAGGTGAACGTCGACGAATCGCCTGCGGTGGCGGGCCGCTATCAGGCGAAGAGCATCCCCACGTTGATCCTCCTGCGGGACGGCCGGGAGATCGGCAGGCAGATCGGTGCGTTGCCCGCCGATCGACTCCTGGCCTGGGCGCGGAACACGGTCGGCACGGGGGCCGGGAAGGCCGGACGGTAGACGGTGCGGCCGTAGCGGTCGCTAGCCGCTCGTCGGCGGCACCGACGCGCCGGGCTCGACGTCGGGCGGAGTCGCGTCGTCGAGATCCGGAGCGACGGGCGTTTGCCCGCACCGGTCGCCCCGGCGGGTGCGGGAGACCCGGGCGATGCGTTGGTCGAGCCGGTCGATCAGCAGGTCGGCGGCTTCCCGGGCGGTCGCGCCGTCCGCGTGCGCGTGCACGGCGACACCCGCGAGGCGAACCGAGGCACGCGCGGTGACCGGCCGTGCGCGGGCCGGATCCGCGTGCCGCACCACGCGCACGTGGGCGTGCAGTGCGACTCGTCCGGTGTGGGCGAGCACGAGTGCGATCTTGCGTTGGACGTACTCGACGAGATCGGGCGCGATGCTCCCGCTGAGCTCGACGACCGCGGGGAGATCCGGAAGCGCTGTCGGGGTGCGTTCGGAGGTGGTCACCCGGCGAGCCTCGGTGGGCGCGTGCGGTGCGACCAGGGCCTCGTGGCCCGCCGCAGCGGGCCGGAAGGTCCGGACCCTCGGCCGACCGAGCGACGGCGTCCGTCCCCGGGAACCGGGCTGACGCGGAGCTTGAGTCGGGCGACCCTTGATCCCGGGGCCATCGGCACTGTGCTGCCTGCGTGCGTTCGGCTTCGCTGGTCCACAGAGACCGTCAGCCCGGCTGCCACGCCCGACCCGAAGGAACGATCATGCGAGTGCGCGACGTCATGTCCGAGCCTGCCGTCGTGGTCGCACCGGAGACACCGGTGAAGCACGCCGCAGCACTGCTCGACGAGCACGGCTTCACCTGCCTTCCCGTCGTCGACTCCGACGGCAAGCTGGTCGGCGCGGTCAGCGAGGCCGATCTGCTGATGAACCGGTTCCCGCCCGACCCGCGCATCCCACTCGTCGAGCGGCCCGAGCGGGAAGCAGGCGCGGCTGTGTGCGACGTGATGACCGACGAGGTGCTCACCGCCGACCCGCAGGACCAGGTGTCGGACCTGCTGGCCGTTCTGCACACCTCCGGACACCGTTCGGTCCCCGTCGTCGCGGCAGGCGTCGTGCTCGGGGTCGTCACCTATCGCGACCTCGTGCACGCCTTGGCCCGTGACGACGTGCTGATCGCCGCGGACGTGCGGCGCAGGCTCGACCTCTACGGCGCGACCGGCCGGTGGACGGTGGGTGTGCACGGCGGCGAGGTGACCCTTGGCGGCAACGCAGCCGCGGACCCGCTGGCCTGCAGCGTGGCGCAGCGGGTGGCCGAGTCCGTGCTCGGTGTCACGCGCTGCCGGTTCGTGGGCTGAAGCACCCGCGACGAACTCGGTCCGCCGCAGCTCGGCGCCCCTGCGCAGCCGGTCGGATCCTCAGCTGCGGTGGATCCGCACGGTCACGTTCATGCCGGGGAGCAGCTGGAGGCCGCGAGGGTCGGTGATCGCGACCCGAACGGGGACGACCTGGGTGACCTTCTGGAACTCGGCCGTCGCCGAGGACGTGGGCAGGGGCTCCGTGGCCCCCGCGGTGCTGCGCCGTACGTCGTCGACCGTTCCGGTCAGCCGCGCGTCGGGGAAGGCGTCGACGTCGATGTCGACGCGCTGCCCGATCCGCACGTCGTCGGCGACGGTCTCGTCGACCCTGGCCAGCACCCGGACCCGGGTGGGGTCGGTGGCGACGGCGAGCCGGCTGCCGGTGGTGACGTAGGTCCCGGTCGCCACGTCGGCGGCCACCACGGTGCCGTCAGCCGGGGCTCTGACGAGCATCTGCACGCGGGAGAACCCGCTCTCGATCTCGACCCGGCCGACCGGCTCGTTCCGGTGCACGATGCTGCCGAGGGCGATGTTCCACCCGACGAGGGTGCCGGTGGCCGGCGACCGGATCGGCAGTGCGTCACCGTCGATGCGGGCGTCGTCGGTCGTGATGTAGGCGCGGGCGTTGCCGATGGAGTAGGCGCCCGCGACGGCCGAGGCGACGGCGATCGCCGCGGGGAAGGCGAGCAGGACACGCCGGACGCGGCGCGGCATCGGCCCCTGCCTACGGCGCAGTGTCGCGGCGGCCAGCGCCAGCGCGGCGACCGCGGTACCGGCCATGACCGCCAGGTCCCGTAGGAGGTCGCCGGTGACGATCGACGTCGAGCCGACCACGGTGAGGGCGTCGATGTCGTAGGTCAGCGGCAGGACGTCGCTCACGTGCTGCAGCCAGTCGGCCATCTGCGAACGCGGTACGAACAGTCCGCCGAGCAGGATCTGCGGCATGACGATGGCGGGCATGAACTGAACAGCCTGGAACTCGCTCGTCGCGAAGGCGCTGGCCAACAGGCCGACCGCCATGCCCATCGTGGCGCCGAGCACGGCGATGCCGATCACCAGCGCGGGGCTTCCGGGAGTGGTGAGCCCGAGTGGCCCGTAGACGACCGCGCAGGTGACTCCGGCCTGTGCCGCCGCCGCGGCCGCGAAGGCGAAGCCGTAGCCCAGCAACAGGTCGAGCTTGGACATCGGGGTCGTGAGCAGGCGTTCCAGCGTGCCGCTCGTCCGTTCCCGCAGCATGGCGACGCTGGTGATCAGGAACATCGTCGTGAACGGGAAGACACCGAGCAGCGAGAGCGCGAGCCGGTCGAAGTCGGGCCTCGAGTCGATCATCTGGTGGGTCAGGGCGAGCAGGGCGCCGGGCACGACCAGCAGCAGGGCGACGGTGCGTCGGTCGCCGAGCAGCTGTCGCAGCACGCGTCCGGCGGTCGCGACGACGATCCGCGCGGTCATGGCGCCCGCTGTCGGACGAGACGCAGGAACGCCCCTTCGACATCCGTCGCGCCGGTGGCGGCTTCCAGCGCGGCAGGCGACGCATCGGCGACGAGGCTGCCCTCGCGCAGGAGCAGGAGCCGGTCGCAGCGACTGGCCTCGTCCATGACGTGGCTGGAGACGAACAGTGTGGTGCCCGCCGTGGCGAGGGCGTGGAAGCGGTCCCAGAGGTCGCGGCGCAGCACGGGGTCGAGGCCGACGGTCGGCTCGTCGAGGACCAGAACATCGGGCCGGGCGAGGAGGGCACACGCGAGGGAGACCCTCGCGCGCTCGCCGCCCGACAGCGTGGCGACCTTCCTGGTGGCCATGCCCGCGAGCGCGACGTCGGCGAGGGCGGCATCGGCCGACGCCGCGGAGACGCCGTACAACGCCGCGAAGTACCGCACGTTCTCCCGAGCCGTCAGGTCGGTGTACACCGACGCCCCCTGGGTCACGTAGCCCACGCGGTGGCGCAGCGACGATGAACCGGCGGGCAAGCCCAGCACCTCCACGGTGCCCGAGGTGATCTGTGCGACGCCGACGACGCAACGCATGAGGGTGGTCTTGCCGCACCCGCTCGGCCCGAGCAGGCCGGTCACCTGCCCGGCGGGTACGCCGAACGTGAGACCGCACAGGACGCGGCGTCGCCCGAGCTCGACGACGAGCTCGCGAGCGACGATCGCGCTGTCCACGTGGACGACGATGCATCGGCGCTCGGCTGCGCCGACAGAGCTGCAAGTCTCCAGAGCCCGGTACCTAGGGCCCGACCGTGGGGACGAGACCAAGGACCTCGCAGGTCGGGACCTCCGCTGCTTCCGCCCACCCTTCGCGGCGGGGAGCGTTGGTCCGGGCTTCGACGAGGGCGAGAGGTGATCGCGATGGTGGTACACGTCGGCGACTGGCTGCCCCTGCTGCAGCAGGTAGGACGTTCGCGCTAGATAACTCACCCAAGGGCCCGCATCTTCGGCCCAGGTGTCATTGCGATTGAAGAACTGACCAAAGAATCCCAATTCGAGTCCAGGTGCTGAGCTCACCATAGGCTGGTGGTGCGATTCATGTATCAGGATTCGATTGATCCCGTGTGCAAAGATTTCATCGGCGACCGGTTTCAACATGCCCGGCGCAAACGCCCAGGGATCCGAGCCCGCGGCGACAGTCAGGGACTCTGCCGCGGCCAGTTTCCTGCCATAAACGTGCGCGGCCGAGGCGGCCTCTTCCAGATCGGCCACGAGGCTCGGTTGCCCGGCTGCAGTTGCAAATGGACGGTACCAGAACTCGGCGGTGGGAATATCCGAGCGCGCCTTATTGGTCATACCATCCGCGATCGCACGCGGTGTATCCCCCTGAGACTCGGTGTAGTAATTCATTCCCCGGGAATGCAACACGTCGGCCAACACGCCATAGTGGTTATCCGCGAGAATTTCTTTCAGGGTCAGTCGGAAATCCCACAGGAAGCGCTCGCTCGCGTCGGTGCTGTTGACAACATGGCCGGTGAGCGCGGGTACATAGGGCAGCGGATCGTACCCGCGTCGAGCTCTGAACTGCTGTAGCAGAGTCGGGGTCCAATTCTGCACCCCCGCCTCCCAACTGTCGGTGAGAAGACTCCCTACGGATCGGGCACCCAGTGGTCCCTGCATCGCGCCTTCGTACAGGGCCAGATACTGATTGAGGTACGCGCGAACCTGATCAGCGTCGAGCTTGTCAACTTCCAGTCCCGTATCCTCGGGCTCGGCCGGCCCGTTGGTTTGACCCGTGAGCGACCATCCCAGGCGCAGCACTGTCCATCGGCCTGCGGGCACCTTCCAGCGCAGAGTCCCGTTTGCCTGCAGGTGGGAAGTCAGGTCGATCACCCGCTGCGCCGGGATGACTGCATCTGCAGCTGCCGCCGCAGTGGGCTGCCCGGAATCAACAGGTGTGGACTGGAATCCCGCCCGGCTCTCGAAATGATCCACGCGCGCGGCACCCAGCAGCGCGAGCCGGGATATCGAAAATCCGTGTGGCGACTCGGGGGCCCGATTCAACATTGGCGGCAGATCAGGCAGGAGTGGTTTTGCAGGGGGTGCCGCGAGCGCGATTCGAAACACCCGGCCGCGGGTCGGCGGGAATGCATAGGTCCGCTGTGGACTGGGATACTCAGCGGTGTCGGCCTTTGCGCTGACGAGGGTTCGGAACGGTCCCTCCGGCCGATCCGCGACTTCGATCTGCACGTCCGCGGGACTCTTCAGCCCGAGCTCCAGTGCTGCCAGGGTCGTGTCCCGATTGTATTGAGCCTGCACCCACCCTTTTGATGTCCCTGCTGTAAACAGCAACTCAATACTACGACTCAGGTCTCCTGCGAGCAGTGGAGTCAGATCCAGCGGGCCGACGTTACCAGTCCAGGTGGGATGCCCTACGGCCGATTCGGCTCGCGGGGTCGGAAAGGCAATCACCAGAGCATCCCGGTAGAGATCACCCGTCAGTTCCTTGGGAGGAGCGCCGAAGTGACTGCCCTTGACCCCGAGGAAGGGACCCGTCGTGGCAGGAGGCCTGGGAAGCACTCCCTTAAACACTCTCCCGCCCTCGACCTCGAGCTCGGTCCAGACATACTTCTTCATTCCGTGTTCGGGAGTCACCCAAACACCCCCGGTTTCGCTCCATCCGGGTGAACCTGCAATCGTGACATCCATGCCGGCGGCCCGTGCCATGGCCGTCGTGTCGCGAAAGATGGCTTTCCAGGTATCGCTCATGAACGGAACAGGCGGATCCACCACGTGTGGCTCAAACAATCCGCCGCCTGCGAACGTGTGGACGCCGCCCACGCCGACACGCTTCATCCATTCGAGATCGAGCCTGGCACCTTCGAGGGTGACATTCCCGCCCATCCAGTGCCACCAGACCTGGGGACGAGCGCTTTGCGGGGGAGTCACAAAGCCGTCCAGGAGCGCATCTGCCGCGAATGCGGGCACTGCAAGACAGACTCCGACGGTCGACAAGAGGCGTAGAAACCGCATGGCCTTCCGCTCCTTCAGAACACTGCGTGTAGGCCGACCTGGAAGAAGCGGCCCACGGTACTTCCATTGCCCGTTCCGTCGGGCGTGTTGCCGCCGGTCTGGTTCTCAAATGCGGGTCTCTCATCCCCGACGTTGTTGATGTTGAAAGCCAGCGTCAGGTCTTTGGCAAGCCGGCTGCGCTCAAATTTATAGGAGAACTGCAGGTTCACCGGATGAAAGGATCCGACCCACGTCTGGCCGGGCTCCGCGACCGGAAAGCCACTCGAATAGTTCATGACCGCACGAGCCGTGAGCGGACCCGCAATGGCCCCCACCTGTGCACTGGCGAGCAACCGGCTGATGTTGTTTCCTGCAGTCAACATGGTCGTACGCGTCGTGCCACCGAGCGCCAGGCTTTGTTGACTGAGAACATACGTCCCGCTGAACCCTGCCATGACGGCTCCGAAGGGAACCGACTGGCGGTAGTTGAGATTGAAATCGACTCCCTCGACGTACAAATTGCCCAGATTCGTCCGCTCAGCATTGAGTATCGCGTAAGGCGTCGTGGCCGGGTTGCTGTAGAGCTGTGCGAGGCTCGGGCCCTGGACTCGCTGATTGCCTATGATTGCCTGCGCCTGGGCGAGTGTCGGATTCACGATCCACTGATTTGGGAATGTGTTGAAGTAATACTGGCCCGCGTAAAACGGAAAGATGTTGATGAGATGGTCGACTTCAGTATTCCAGTACGTGACGCTCAGCGTGGTCGACGGCAACCAGCTCGGTGCCAGATCGGCACCGAAGGTGTAGGTCTTTGATGTCATCGGCTTCAGTCCCGTGCCGCCGCCCGCCAGGAGGATCGTCGGCCGGAAGCTGAACGGCCCGGGCCCGAAAGGGCTCACCGGGAATACCTGGGCACGGAAATCGACCGAACCGGCGAGATCCGCAAGGCTCGGTGCCACAAAGGAGGTCCCATACGTTGCCCGCACGGTGATATCGTCAATCGGCTTCCAGCTCAGGCCGTACTTGGGGTTGGTGGTGCTACCGAATTTGTCGTAGTGATCAAAACGCCCTTGCAGGTCCACCGAGAGCGAGTGGACGGCTGTCACGGCATTGCCCGCGCCTATGATTGGCAACACGAGCTCGCCAAACACCGCTGATGACTTCGAGCTGTCACTCGACGTAGCGGCGGTCGACCGGTCCCCGATGGGTGCATCGGTCTGAATCGCCGACTCGGTTTGCCTCTCATACTGCGCCCCCATGGCGAGGCGCGCATCACCACCCGGCAGGTGTACCGCGGTGCCTTGCGCGACTGCGCGGACTTCATACAGGTTCTGGGTATTGGACGCGTATTGCTCGAAGTTGAGTATTGAGCGCAGGATTGCCGAACTGGTCTGCCCCAGGGAGTAGGGATTCAATGCCGTGTCGCGGGTCGTGCCCGCCCGTGCCAGAGCATCTGCTGTTGCATTGATTTCCGGCGAATGGGCAGTCGTCGTGCTGCGGCCGTAATTGAACAAGGCGGTCAGATCCCAATCCCCGCCGAGCTTGATGCGCACCTCGGGTGTGAAGCCGCCCTCGCCGATGCTGGTTCGATTGGTGAAAGAGTCTCCGGCCACCGGTGCATAGCTGTACTGCACCGTCTCGCTCGTCGCACCCCCCACCGGAATGAAATAGGGGTTGGTGCTGGCAATCGTTCCGCTCGAGGTGACCTGGGCGTCACGGTGGGCAGTCAGCCGGTGCGTGTAATATCCGGTCACATCAAAGGTGACCCTGTCCGAGATATCCTGGGTGAACGCGGCGAAGAAACTGTGTTGTGTTTCGGACGGAAAGAGATCCTTCGCTTTGTCCTGATCGCACAGATTCTGAGTATTGGGAACGAGCCCCGGCAACGCGTAATTCACTCCGTTAGCAGAGACATTGCCCAGCGGACACGTGGCAACCCGATGATCGGTTCCGCCGAAGGGAACCAGGTTCTGGGAGAAATAGTCGCGGTCCGCGCCGAACAGGTGTGAGTTGTTTCGGTACGAATAGGACACCAGGAATGAACCGCTCCCCCAATCGTGTCCGCCAGTGATGTTGGCGTCCCCGGCATGGTATTGATCGGCTACTCCGAAGTGCGCGTCGGTCTCGATTCCTTCCATGCGCTTGCGCGTGATGAAGTTGACAACGCCGCCAACGGCATCCGCACCGTAGATCGCCGAACCGCCGTCAGCCAGAACTTCCACGCTCTGAAGAACCGCCGGGGGAAGCATGCCGATATCCGGTGTCGTTTGCAGAATTCCGGCACCTACAACATCGTGTCCGTCAAAAAGGACCAGTGTGGTGTTGCCACCGGCGGCACCGATATTGTGAATGTTTGGACGGACGACAGTGAGACCGTTCACGCCTGAGTTCGGATTGGTCACCTGGTTGAATGCATTGGTAATGGCAGGAATGGTCGACAGCAGGTCTTGAGTGGAAACCACGCCGGAGGCCACGATGTCATCGCGAGTGACGCTGACAACTTCAGTCCCCACTGGCGCAAGTCCGCGCACCAACGTTCCGGTGACGACGATTTCCTGCAGCTCCTGTGAGGCGGGCGCCGGCACGGGCGGCTCATCCTCCGCACAGGCTGTACCTGTGGCAGTCAGCGATCCACATAACGCAAAAAAACTGGCAATCCGCCCCCAGAACCCATGATGTTTCATTGTCGCGTCTCCCCTCGTAGTGCCCTCGGTAGCGGCACGTGAGGACGTGCCGGCATCGGGCGCGAGTTTCGACGCGTCAGCGCCAGGCGCTGACTTTGGGGGTGGTTGAAGACTGGATGATTCGCCGGCCGACAACCGAACGATGGTGATCGTCCGATTATTAATGAACTTGTAACCCAGTCCCGTGCCTCGGAGTAACTGGCGCAGAGTATCAATGACCGTCAGACCTGCATCCGCACCCGGCGTAGACACGCCGGCAGTCAGGTCAGCCCGATAAATGATCTCGTAGCCGGTTGCGCGCGAAAACAGATCCAGGGCATCCGCAAGTGATTGCGGAGGCAGCGCAGTTGAGAATCCTTCGGACCATGCGTTGGAAACCCACAATACGGTTAGCAACGTGGCCGTGATCCACGGCAATGCTCGACGCACACAGCGTCGACCCATCGTTCCGTCCCCCTCGTCGGTACTCGCGTACCGATTGCAGACACTAAAGAGTGCGTTTCAACAAAAATCGGGCACCTGAGATTCTTATCGGCATCCCTCAGGGTTGGATGTGTGAAAGATGAACGCTGCCGTCGGCAGGTGTATGCACCTGCACCGAGTCCACGGAGTCGAGATATCCGACCAGAGAATCCAGATCGCTCGGATCGAAGGTACCACTGACGCGCATCTGCCCCAGCGCCGGATCGTCGATGACCAGCGGCTGGCGTCGATAGCGGTTGAACTGATCGATCACCTCCGACAGAGTCATATCCCGGAACACCAGCCGGCGTTGAGTCCACGCATTGACCGATTCGATGGACGGCCCGACATCGGGCTCAATTCCCTTGGGAGTGACTGCCGCTCGTTGGCCGCTCCTGAGTTGCAGGTGAGTATGCTGCGGCATCTGAGTTACACGACTTGCTGCCACGGGAGCGCTTGGTGTCGGCAGGCTCTGCAGCTCGCGCACCTCAACACTGCCCTCCAGCACCGCTACCTGTGTCCCGCTATTGTCCGTTGCAACGTTGAATATAGTCCCCAATGCCCGCACGGATGCCACTGAGGTGGCTACCGTAAAGGGTCTCAAAGGGCTTTTTGCAACCTGGAAACGGGCTTCGCCGCGGATGAGCTCGATATCGCGGGCTGACTGGCCATAGCGGACACGAACTGCTGAGTTCGTGTTGAGAAATATGACGGAGCCATCCGCCAGCGCAATACTCCGTTGCTCGCCAACAGCGGTCGTGTACGAAGAGTCATCGCGGAAAACAGCGACGCCGATCCACAGCGCCAACCCAACTATAATCGCTGCCGCGGCTGCGAACCAAAGACGCTTGGATTCCGGGCGGCCTGCGTCGGCGGCTCGCAACACGCCATGCCGCGGCGGCAGTTGAACCACGCGTTGCTGATCGAGCTCTGCACGCGCGTCGCGAATGAGCTTCT
>Ga0207678_10005720_pt1 | contig 11096 bp, 9 predicted proteins | sample KBSC63metaG_FD_184319 | JGI IMG/M metagenome (GOLD analysis project Ga0207678, IMG submission 184319) | Corn rhizosphere microbial communities from Kellogg Biological Station, Michigan, USA - KBS C6-3 metaG (SPAdes) (version 2) | ecosystem: Host-associated > Plants > Roots > Rhizosphere > Soil ...
CCGATGTCGACGACCAGTTCGCCGGGCACCAGGTTGGGCTGCACGCGAAGCGGCGGCAACAGGGCGCCGCCATTGGCCTCGGGGCGCGCGCCCTCCGCGAGCTTGAGATCGGTCAGCGTTTCCGGCGCAACCAGCATCGCGCCCGGCGGCGTCATGAAAGACTGCAGATCGGCCTTGCCGACCGCGGGCGCGTTGCCGACTTCCGCGGGCAGCGTCACGGGTTCGATACCCAACAGCCGGAACGATCGTCCCTCGATCTGGATCCGGCCTTCGAGCACAGGCGAGACCGGCCAACCGGCCCTGCGCAGGTCGACAAAGAGCTTTTGCGGAAAGCTTGCGCCGTTGCGGGCGACCAGCATGGCGGTACGCGAGCCGCCGAACGTGGCGGCGGCGCGATCGTAGGAGGTGCGCGCCTGCTGATTGAGCGCCTGCACGCCGCTCCATAACGCGGTCGCCGAGATCAATCCGATCAGCAGCGTCGCAAGCTGCATCGGATGCCGCCGCCAGTGGCTCAGCAATACCGCCAGCGTCCACAGCGCGCGCTTCACGCGATCACCCCGGCATGGAGGTTGACCTGCCGATCCAAAGTGGCGGCGAGCCTTTCGCTGTGGGTCACCATCAGAAAACCGCAGCCCGAGCGCGTTACGAGGTCGCGCGCCAGCGCCAGCACCTCGTCGGCAGTATCCTCGTCGAGATTGCCGGTCGGCTCGTCCGCCAGCAGCAGCAGCGGCTTGACCGCCAGCGCCCGGCCGATCGCGACGCGTTGTTGCTGACCACCGGACAATTGCTCGGGATAGCGTTTCAGGAAACGGCCGAGCCCGAGCCGCTCCACCAGTTCATCGTGCCAGGCCGCGTCGTGACGGCCGGCAATGCGCGACTGGAACACGAGGTTGTCTTCTACCGTGAGACTCGGAATCAGGTTGAATTGCTGAAACACGAGGCCAAGCCGGTCGCGGCGCAATTCCGCACGCCCGGCATCTGACAGTTCGGAGACCTGTGCATCCGCCAGCCTGATCTCGCCGCCATCGGCCGTATCGAGGCCCGCGATCAGGTGCAGGAGCGTGCTCTTGCCGCTGCCGGATTCGCCCGTCAGCGCGACGCTTTCGCCCCCCGCGACAATCAGGTTGACGCCGCGCAGCACCGCGACCTCTTCACCAGCCGCGCGGTAGCTCTTGGTCAGGCCGGTCACGTGAAGCACCGGGCCAGTCACACTGGGACTGCCGTTGGTCATGCGCGACGATGGACCGATCTGACCATGAAAATCCCCTTACGTGATGTCACACAACATAACAGGGCGAGCGCCCTGGATCACGGTCTCAATCGTGCCGCGACGTGATCGTGATACCGGCTGTGGCGCGCAGCGGGCGGGGCCGTCTGCAGTAGCAGCGCACGCTTCCCGGGAAAATCCGGGTTGCCTTGCCCGCGAGCCCCCTTGTACCATCGGAACCGGCCGATCCTACAGAGCCAGAAAAGAGAAAACGAGGAAACCAGCCATGACCGCGCAGCCGACGCCAAAAGGCGCCTGGAAGATCACCTTCCTGCTGTTTCTCTTCATGCTGGTGAACTTTGCCGACAAGATCGTGGTCGGTCTCGCCGGTGCGCCGATCATGGACGAGTTGAAGCTGTCGCCGGAGCAGTTCGGCTTCCTCGGCTCCTCGTTCTTCTTCCTGTTTTCGATCTCGGCCATTGTCGTCGGCTTCATCGTCAATCGCGTCGATACTCGCTGGGTGCTGCTCGTGATGGCGGTGATCTGGTCGATTGCGCAGTTTCCGATGGTCGGCACGGTTAGCTTCGCCACGCTGGTGATCTGCCGCATCATCCTCGGCGCCGGCGAGGGGCCAGCGTTCGCGGTGGCGGCACATGCGATCTACAAATGGTTCCCCGACGAGAAGCGGACACTGCCCACCGCGATCCTCTCGCAGGGCTCGGCTTTCGGCGTGATCCTCGCGGTGCCGGCGCTGAACTGGATCATCGTCAATCACAGCTGGCACTACGCCTTCGGCGCGCTCGGCGTGGTGGGCCTCATGTGGGTGGCGGCGTGGCTGGTGATGGGCAAGGAAGGGCCGCTGGTACAGGCCGAGGCGACTTCGGCCGACCAGCGCATACCATATCTGCAACTCCTGACCTCGCGAACGTTCATCGGCTGCTGCGCCGCGACCTTCGGCGCCTATTGGGCGCTGTCGCTCGGCTTGACGTGGTTCACACCCTTCATCGTCAAGGGGCTCGGCTTCACGCAAAAGGATGCAGGCTGGATTTCAGTGTTGCCCTGGGTGTTCGGCGCGACCATCGTGTTGCTGACCGGGTGGATCTCGCAGGTGATGCTGGCGCGCGGCTACACGACGCGGGGCGCGCGCGGCGTACTCGGCTCGGTGCCGCTGATCGTCGGCGGGTCGATCCTTGCGGTGCTGCCGTTCGTCCACGGTGCAGGCTGGCAGATCGCGTTCCTCGTGGTCGGCTCGGGCCTTTGCGGGTCGATCTACGTGGTATGTCCGCCGATGCTCGGTGAATTCACGCCGGTGCAACAGCGCGGCGCCGTGATCGCTATCTATGGCGCGATTTACACACTGGCGGGGATGATCGCTCCTTCCGTGATGGGGGCCGTGATCCAGAACGCAGCAGTGCCACTCGATGGTTACATGACCGGTTTCACCATCAACGCGGTGATCATGGTGGCCTCGGGCCTGCTCGGGTTGCTGCTGCTGTGGCCGAACACGGAACGCAAGCGGCTGATGGGCCAGGCGGCGGCCCAGCCGAAATTTGCGTGAGCGGGTTGGAGTAACTCTCTCGTCGTCCCTGCGTTCGCAGGGACGACGCGCACGCTGAATCAGCGATGCCTTAGCTCGCCGCCGCGTCCAACTGCGGCTTTGATCCCTGCGCACCGCGCACCAGTCTGCCCGGGCGTGTGCCGGTAGCCTTGCCGTTGCGCTGCGTGACCACACCCGACACGATGGTGGCGTCGTAGCCATCGACCTGCTGCATCAGGCGGCGGCCGCCGACCGGCAGGTCGTAATGTACCTTCGGCGGATGCAAATGCAGCCGGTCGTAATCGATCACGTTGACGTCGGCCTTGAAGCCGGGCGCGACAACGCCGCGATCGTAGAGGCCGACCGAAAGCGCGGTCTTGCGCGATTGCGCCGCCACCACGAACGGGATCGAGAGCTTTTCGCCGCGGCTGCGGTCGCGCGTCCAGTGCGTCAGCAGATAGGTCGGGAAGCTGGCGTCGCAGATGATGCCGCAATGCGCGCCGCCGTCGGAGAGTCCCGGCACGGCGCTGGGTTCGCGCAGCATCTCGTGCACGGCATCGAGATTGCCGTCGGCATAGTTGAGGAATGGCACATACAGCATGCCACGGCCTTCGTCCGTGAGCATCGCGTCGTAGGCGAGTTCTTCCGGCTGCCGGCCCTGGCGGCGCGCCTGCGGGCCGAGCGCATTTTCCGGCGGCTGCTCGTAATCCGGGGGATTGCCGAGCAGATACATCTTGTCGTAGTTCGGCCGGAAGAACAGCGGATCGTCGGTCGCCGTCGCGCTCTCGCCCAGGATGGCCGCGCGCACTTCGGGCCGACGCAACTGCGTGAGGCGCTCGGCCAGCGGCAGCTTGGCGATCGCGCGATAGCTTGGATGGGTCTGGAACGGGTTGCGCGACAATTCGAGCCCGAGCAGCAGCCCGACCGGACGCGCCGCGATCTGGGTCGTGATCGACAGGCCGCGGGCGGCGGCTTCGTTGATTGTGTCCATCGTCTGCCGCCAGCGCCGCGGCGCCTTGTCGGCCTGGGCGACCGAAAACGAGATCGGGCATTTGGTATTTTCGGCGACCCGCAGCATCATCGGCAGATCTTCGTGCACAGTGCTCTGGTCGAGCACGAATTGCAGCACGCTGCGGCCGACGCCGTGCATGGCGGCGGCGATCGCGGTCAGTTCATCCTCGCCAGCCTTCAGCGTCGGCGTGTAGTCGCCCGTCGAGGTGCGGTGGTTGAGAGTGCGCGAGGTCGAGAAGCCAAGCGCGCCTGATCGCACGGCGTTTGCGGCAAGCACCGCCATCGCCTTGTTGTCCTCAGGCGTTGCCGGATCGCGCCGTGCGCCGCGCTCGCCCATCACATAGACGCGCAGCGCCGCGTGCGGCAGTTGCGCGCCGATGTCCATGTCAAAACTCCGCTTCGACAGCCACTCCATGTAATCGGGGAAGCTCTCCCAGGCCCAGGGAATGCCGGCGCTCAGCACCGGCTCGGGGATATCCTCGACGCCTTCCATCAGTTGAATGAGCCTGACATGGTCGACGGGACGGCATGGCGCGAAACCGACGCCGCAATTGCCCATGATCGCTGTCGTGACGCCGTTCTGCGACGAAGGCGTGATGTCCTGGCTCCAGGTGACCTGGCCGTCATAGTGGGTGTGGACGTCGACAAAGCCCGGCGCAACCAGCTTGCCTTTGGCGTCGATCTCTTCCTTGCCCTTCGCTGCAACCTTGCCGACTTCGCTGATTCGGCCGCCGGTGATGGCGACATCGGCTTCGAACAATTCGCCACCCTTGCCATCGGCAACGGTGCCACCGCGGATCACGAGGTCGGGGGTCGAGGTCATGGTTTCCATCCCGGTTCTGATTTTCTTCCGGCATCATCCGACGTCTCCCCGTACAGTCAACCGCCGGGGATGAGGCTCAGGAATGCATCGGCAGGCAGTTAGGCCTTCGCGGGTTCCGCCGGCTTGCGGTCGGTCACCAGCGCCAGCAGGACCGTCAGCACCATGAAGGCGACGGAGGCGCCGAACACCCAATGCGGCAGGTGCTGGTCCATGATCCAGCCGAACAATAGCGGGCTGAGAATGCCGCTGAAATTGAAGCCGGTGGAGACGATGCCGAATGCGCGGCCCGCCGCGCCTGCCGGGGCGGCATTACGGACCAGCATGTCGCGCGAGGGCGCGATGACGCCGCCGAGAAATCCGGCCAGTCCCATCGCGGCGGTCAGCACGGCCGATGGCAGGTTGATCGTGGCAATGATCGATATGATGACGGCGTTGATGGCAAAGCACGCGGCGGCGACATTGCCGTGCCGCTTGGTGCGGTCGGCGAGATAGCCGCCGGCCAGCACGCCGGCCGCGCTGGCGCCGAGAAAGGCAGTCAGCGCGATATTGGCGGCGGAGAATGTCACGCCATAGCCGCTCATCAGCGCGACGACGCCGAAATTGCTGATGCCGGCATTGGACAGGCCGAGCAGCATGAAGAAGATCGTCAGCACGATCAGCGCCGGCGTGATGACGCTCTGCTGTGCCGCCGGTGCGCCGTCGACCTTGCGATCAGCCGAACTCGCATCGGGAATTCCGACCGCGATCAACAGCAGCGCCACGACAGGGCCGACGGCGCCGGCCACCATCAATGCGCCGAGCCCACCAACAGTTGCCACCAGCGCGGCCATGATCGCAGGCGCCACGGCACCGCCGAGAAAGCCTGCGAACGTGTGAATCGAAAACGCACGGCCCATCCGCGCTTCGTCCATATGCGCCGACAGGATCGCGTAATCGCAGGGATGATAGACGCTGTTGGCAAGCCCGAGCAGCGCGGCACAGGCGATCAACGAAACGTAGCTCAGATGCAGGCCGAGCATGATCAGCGCGAGGCCGCCGACGCTGAGGCCGATCAGCAGGACCTTCCGCGCGCCGATATGGTCGGCGAGATAGCCGATCGGCGCCTGCGTCAAGCCGGAGACGACGCCGAATACGGTGAGCGCGAAGCCGAGCTCGATATAGCCGACGCCTAGCCGATCCTTCAGGAAAGGAAACAGCATCGGCAGCACGAACAGATGGAAATGGCTGACCCAATGGGCGACCGAAATCGCGGCCAGCGTACGCACCGAACCATCCGCCTTGGCTTGTTGCGGTGCGGCCAGAATATCGACCATGTCAGCTCAAAACCCCGTAAAAATCACGGCCCCGGCAGGGCCCCGGCGAAAATATAGTTCATCCGTTATTTGTCCATGAATACCGCTGCATGGCTGCCTCCGGCGGAGGGCAGGGACACGCCAATTACAGCCCCGCCGGCTTCGCCGCGTGCATCTCGGGAGTATCCCGGTGATCGAAAGCGATGGGCTGGTGAGTGATGTCCGGGATCGGCAAGGGTACGCCTGTGCCGAACTTGCCCTACGCGCGGTGCGTCGCGCTACAACGGCTCATCATCATTGCCGTTACGGTCGCGCTTCGGCGTCGCGAAGTCTCCGTCTTCGTAATCGTCTTCCTCGGCCGGAACGTGCTCCGGCTTCTTCGATTTGTCGTCGGGTTTTTTCGGAGGCTCGTTCTTTCTGCCAGTTCCGCCCATGTGATGCCTTTTTCGCCGGCTGAATCGGCGTTTGCTCTGCATGCCGATTCGGAGTAACGGCATGTCCGTAATCTAATCGCGCTCGGCCGGCATTTTAGCGCTGGCCACATGAATTTTCCTGCCCTTTTTGCGGCGTTCAGTCCAAGGGGCACTCACACGGAGTACGCATGAAGAAACCACGCATCGCGGCGGATGAACCGCAGCCGCGAAAAATTATCCGGGCCGACAAGGCGCCGACCACCGGTTACTCGCTAGTGGTGGACGGGCATTTCAAATCTCATCACGAGACGGTCGAGGCAGCCGAAGAGGCCGGCATGGCCCTGAAGAATAAATTCCAGATGCTTCAGGTGCAGGTCTACGACGCTGAGAACAAGACGCGTTCGCTGATCGATTGGCCGGGACCCGCGTAACGCTGGATCTCTTATACCGCGACCGGTCTCAGGTTCGCCGGCCGCCATTCTGCTGACTGGCCAGCCACTCGGAAAGCGCTACCGACTTCGCGGCCGGCTGCTTGGTGCCGGCGCGCGTCTTCTTTGCAGCCTTGGCGGCCGGCGCACGTTGTGGCTCGGCCGCCTCGCGCGCGAGTCGCAGCGCCTTCAGCTTCGCCATGTTGTCGAGCACGGCCTTGGCCGCGGCGTCGCGTTCGGCCTTGCCGGATCTCGCGTCCTCGGCGGCTTTGGCCGCTTTGTCGGTGCGAGCCCCGGCGCGATCACGATCGTCTTTAGTCATATCAGATCAGCCTCTTTTCGCAGTCCGGGTCTTCTTGATCTTGACTACAGGCTCAGGCGGATTTGCTCGATCGGCCGCTTCCTTTGCCAGACGCAATGCGCGCAGCTGCTCGGTCCGCTTTCGGATCGCGATGTCGGCGGCCGCGATCTCGGCCATCGCCTTGATGCCTTCGATTTCCTGGGCGCGCTTGCGATTGAGCCTGATCTCTTTCAGTTCCGCGGCGCTTTTCGGCTCATCGTCCATGTCATACCTCTGAAAACACAACAGATCTCGCCGCCCGGTCCCGGGGGCGGTTTACCACGGATCGTGGGCCGGAGGACGTTATTTTCGGTCGAAAAAGGCCCACTTTCTTGTCAAATCAGCCTCATCATGAAGGGCCGGTCCGGTATCGGGCCGAACCGGCACTTCCGGTCAGAACGTTGCGCCGGCCTTCACCATGTAGGTCCGGCCGGGCAGCGGATAGGCGGAGAAGCGGCCGTCGGTGAAGCTGCTTGCAATTGCGTAATCGTAGTACAGCGCGTCGAACAGGTTATTCACGCTGACAGACCAGAAGAAGCGGTCGTAGGCGCCGCTCAGTTTCAAATCAACGGTAGCATCCGCCGGGATGCGGCGCTGGGTGTTTGCCTGGTCATTGTCCATGAAGCGCTCACTCCAGGCGCGCAGAGTTGCATCAAACACCAGATAATTTTGCCAGATGTTCCAGGTCACGCCGCCGCTCGCGGTATAGCGCGACACCAGCGGCACGTCGTTGCCGGCGAACTGCCCCTCGCGGAAGACAGCGCGCGTATAGGCCATACCGCCGCGCAACGTCACCGTGTCGCTGACGCGGAGCGATGCGCTGGTCTCTGAGCCGTAGCGACGGGTCGGATCGAGGTTGACGTTATAGAACAGTGCCGGGATGAAATGGATCTCGTTCTCGAGGTCCATGTTGTAGATGCTCGATTGCATCTGGAATGCGCCGGCCTTGATACGAAAGCCGCCTTCGACGTCGTGCGAGGTCTGCGTCTTCAACTGGAAGGTCCCTGGAGCGAAGAAGGGTCCGGTAGAGATGCGCTCGTCGACATTAGGCGTACGGAACGCGCGTGCGGCGCGGCCGAATATCGAGAATATGTCATTGAAGCGATGCTCGAGGCCAAGGTGCAGCGCGTATTGCGTTTCGTCGCTGTCCAGTGGGGCGGCTTGAGGGCTGCAATTAAAGAACATCGCGCACCCCGGCGCGTTGGGGTCGAAGCGGTCACGGGCACTCAGGCTGATGTTTTGAATCCTGGCGCCATAGGAGAAATCGGTGGTCGGCAGCAGGCCCACGGTTTGCTGCCAATAGCCGGCCAGCGTCTGCTGCGACAGATCGTAGATGTGGGTGGGCGGGACGCCTTTGAACGCCCCGCGGTCCTGGTGGAGCGTCGCGTCGTAATAATCGATGCCGGTCAGGATCTGTGATGGAATCCCGAAGATCGCGTTCTTGACGCTCAGTCGCGGCGTGATCGACCAGGTCTGCAATGATGCGTCGTTATAGGTGGAGGAGAAGCTCGGAAGTGGCGATGCAAACGGTACGGCGCCGAAGAACGCGCTTTGCGTATCCTTCGTCCGCACCCCGCCATCGACGATAAGCTCGGCGCCGTTCCACAGGGTTTTGGTGAAGCCGGCGGTAGCGCTGGCACCCTGCTGGTTGCCGTAATCGAACGGCGTGGCGGCGGCCCTGCGGGCCGTGACCAGTTCGTTGACGCCTATCGAGGGATCGACGATGCGGCCGCCGGGGAGCCCGAGCTTCTGGTCGTCCCCGGTCACCGTCAGGAATGCCTTCAAATCGGGTGTGGTGTAGTTGAGGTTGCCGACCCCGTTGCGTTGGTCGAGTGCGTTATTCTCCCGATAGCCGTCGGACTTGATAGCGTTGCCGTAGAACGACGTCGACCACGGCCCTGAATTGAGCGCAGTCGAGATCGAAGCCATGCGCTGATTGAAGGAGCCAACCCCGGCCTCCGCGCGCATGGCGACTGGCGGGCCGCCGACGCCATTCTTCAGGACGATATTGATGACGCCGCCGATTGCATTGTCACCGTACAGCACTGCGCCGCTATTGCCGCGCGTGATTTCAATCCGTTCGACTGAATCGCGCGGTATGGTCGAAAAATCGACGCCGGCGATGTCGATGTCGTTAAGCCTGCGGCCGTTGATGAGCACGAGCGTATTTGAAGTTGCGAAAGCACCGAATCCGCGAAGGTCGACGCTGGTCTTGGCGCCGTTGACGCCACCAAATAGGCTGGTGAGCTGAACGCCGGGCGTCTGCGCAATGATCTCCTGCAGCGTTTGCGCAGGCGAGTGCGCAATATCGTCGGCCGTGATCACGCTCGAGGCTGTGCCGACAATGCCGGAAAATTGCTGGCCACCCGATCCGCCCGTGCCTTGCGCGACGCTCTGCGATGCGACGTTCGAGCCGGTACCTGGTGCTGGTCGCGTACCGGTCGAGGGCGCTGCCGCTGGCGCGACGCGGCGCGAGGTCGATGCTTCATCGTAGGTCGGTCTGGCGCGGGTCCGGTTCGGATCGGTCGGCGAGATGACCTCGATCGGCGGCAATTGCTCTGACGGCGGCTGCTGGGCCTGCGCAGTGGAAATGCCGAGCGATATAGTCGGTATCAGGAAACTGGTGCCCCAGAAGCGGCGTCTCCGCCCGGTGGCTTTGTTGATGAGAAACATGGTTCAAACCTCGGTATGACGTCAGTGGCACGTCACAGCGAACCAAGTCTCACCATGTGCTTTGCAGAGCCCAGGTGAAGCTAATGCCTGTACTCCCCGACCGACATCTTCGCGTGTGACCACGGCTGACGGCAGGTCTCCTGGCTCGCGGGTCGCCACCCATCGTCGCCTTCCCAGGACCGAGATTCCCAGTGGCCTGTGACGAAGGATTCGCCGCTTACAGTTGCGGGGGCAGCCGCGGAATTGGGGAGTTTCCCCGCACCGCATTCCCTTTTGATCCCCAAAACGGGAACCGTCGGCAATGATCGTAGGAGTCTGTCAAAGTACGAGTCAATCCGCCCGTTACGCGCTCGCAGCCCTCAACGAACGAGTGCGCCATTTTTGCCGCATGGGCACTTCGCCGGCAGATGCGCACGACGTAGCGACGGCGGAATTGAAGCGAGCGCGGAGATACCGTAGACCTGCGGCCCGAAGCGATGTCCGGGATCTACAACGTCACCCAATTACCACCGGTCCGCCCACCTTCTTCCACGCATCGATCCCGCCCTCGATATGCGCGGTGTTGGCCAGCCCTGCATTCTTGGCGGCGGCTACCGCCATCGCGGAGCGTTCGCCGAAGGCGCAGAAGAATACCACGCGGCGGCCGGTAGCGGCGGCGACTTCACGCAGCATGCCGCCCGGCTTGAGGCTCTCGGCGATCCCGGGGTAAGGCGCGTGCATCGCGCCCGAGATCGTGCCGTGCTTGGCGCGCTCGCTGGCTTCGCGCAGATCAACCAGGAGGATGTCGGGGCGGCCGAGGCGGTTGATCGCATCGCGGGCAGAAAGCGCGAGCCCCTGCTTGGCAAGATCCTCCTGATGCAAACCGACATGCATGTTGGCCGGCACGGCGACGTCCATCATCTTCGGGTTCGGCAGCTTCAGATTGGCCATCAGCTCGATATATTCGTCGACATTGCGCACCTGCAGCCGCGGATTGTAGCGCCGCTCTTCGCCGATGGTGGAGACCGTGTCGCCCTTGTAGTCGTGTGCGGGGAAGACGTACGTTTCGTCCGGCAGTTTCATCAGCCGGTTGAAGATCGATTCGTACTGCGCGCGCGAGGAGCCGTTCTGGAAGTCCGTGCGGCCGGTACCGCGGATCAGCAGCGTATCGCCGGTGAAGACGCGATCGCCCATCAGGTAAGAGTAGGAATCGTCGGTGTGGCCGGGCGTATACATGACGTCGAGGCTCAGCCCCTCGATCATCACCTTGTCGCCGTCGGATACCCGCATCGATACCACGTCGGCCTTGCTCTGCTCGCCCATGATGGTGATGCACTGGGTGCGGTCGCGCAGTTCGCCGAGGCCGGTGACGTGATCGGCGTGCAGATGGGTG
>Ga0207678_10005723_pt1 | contig 11093 bp, 13 predicted proteins | sample KBSC63metaG_FD_184319 | JGI IMG/M metagenome (GOLD analysis project Ga0207678, IMG submission 184319) | Corn rhizosphere microbial communities from Kellogg Biological Station, Michigan, USA - KBS C6-3 metaG (SPAdes) (version 2) | ecosystem: Host-associated > Plants > Roots > Rhizosphere > Soil ...
GATCGCAATGTCCGCGTTGCTCGGCAAAGTGTCCGCAAAACGTCTGATGCACATCGCCTACTCCACAGCGGAATTCAGCGCTGAACGTGCCGAGCAGTTCGGCCTCATCAGCGATGTCGTGCCGGCGAAATCTCTCGACTCAGCCGTCGAAAAGCTGTGCGCGCAGATCCTCAAAGCACCGCAGCCCGCCGTTCTCGCGATCAAGCTCACGATCTACCGCACCGGCCGCCGCTCCCCGATCATCCAGGCGCTCAAGGAAGCGGCCCGCCATGGCAAACAGGTAGCGGTCCTGGTCGAGATCACCGCACGCTTCGACGAGGCGCCGAACATTAGCTGGGGCAAGGAGCTACAGGAGGCTGGAGCTCACGTCGCCTACGGCGTGGAACGGGCCAAGATGAACCAGCTCCAGGACGCATCGATGATCCGCGAGCTCTACCAGGCCAGCCTGGCCGGCGTCCCCATCGTCCTCAACGTCCGCGGCTTGTGCTGCCTGCGGGCAGGAGTCCCGGGGCTGTCACCCACCATCCAGGTCTACAGCACCCTCGGCAGGTTCCTCGAGCACAGCCGGATCTACCGTTTCCAGAACGGCGGCGCGCCCGAGTTCTTCATCGGCTCGGCCGACCTGATGACACGCAACCTCTCACGGCGAATGGAGGTTGTCGCCCCCGTCTGCGATCCGGCCATCAAGAACGAGCTGGACACCATCCTGTGCACGTACGAGCAGGACAACTGCTCGGCGTGGGACATGCAGCCCGACGGCGAGTACATCCGACGCCACCCGGCCGCAGGAGAGGCCCGGCGCAGTGCCCAGCAGATGTTTATCGACCTCTCCGCGTCGTAGTGACCCCGATTTGGGGACCGGCGCTTCACGGCGTCGCAGGCACCCGCACTATCACGGGCCGCAGCCTAGGCGAGGGAGCCGCGGCTGGGAGGAACTTCCGCGAGGGCCTTCTGTCCTGACATGAGAGTCCGTGTGGCCGTGGCTGATTTCGCTTTCGTCGAGAAGCCTGTGAGACAAGACGGTTATGCAGCAGCGAAGCCCGCCGGACGGGCAGCTGCGCGATCGTTAGGAGCAGCGGACGTGGCTACCGTCGTGCGTGAGACCGAGCGAAAATACGCCCCTGCCGCAGGTGAGACGGCTGCTTTGGAGGCCGCTTCGCCCGCTGGCGAGGTGGTGCTTGCCTACCTGCGTGACCAGGTTGCCTTTGGGGACCTTGCGCTGGACGCTGACCGGATCGGGAGCTGGTGCCGGCAGGGGCGCGTCGGCTGGGGTTGTGATACGGCTGTCACCCCGGCAGCCCCGTGCTCCTGTCGGCCATGGTCAGAGCTTGTAACCGATGTCGCGCAGCAGCCGGTGCCGTTCGGCCGCGTCGGCCTCGGTTTCGATCCCGACGGGCGGTGATCCGTCGATCACCCCCGCGATCCCGCGCCCGCGCTCGGTAACCGCGACCAGGACGTCGACCTCGTTGGCGGTCGCGCAGTAGATGCCGCAGACTTCGGGCACAGCCTTGACCTGGTTCAGCACGTTGATCGGGAAACCGTCCCTCAGCAAGACGATGAACGCGTGCCCGGCGCTTACTGCCAGCGCGTTCCGCGCCGCAAGCCCGGTGAGTTCCGGGTCATTGCCGGACCGGCGAACGAGCCTGGCGCCCGATGCTTCGCAAAACCCCAGGCCGAAGCGCAAGTGCGGGCTCGCCCCTGCGAGCGTTTCGTGCAGGTCCTCCACGGTCTTGATGAAGTGAGCCTGCCCGAGGATCACATTCATGCCGTCTGGCTTGTCGATAGTGACGACCTCGAAAGACACCATGCTGAGCCGCCTTCCTCAACCAGTGCGTCCGCTCAGGTGTGAAGTGAACCTTCCAGGAGTTGCCCGTTGTCAAGTACACCACGGGGGCGGTCCGTCGACGTAGCCGACGGCTGGCTGGGCAATGCAGGCGCACGCCGCCTGAGATCCCGCTGTCTGCGGCGCAGGCTACTTTGGCACGGGGACTGGGCAAGATCAGCGCGGGCTCGTAGGCTGGCGCTGGCGTAAGTGCCTGTTCACTGTGCCGCCCGCCCGCCCGGCCGGTCCCGGCCGTGGCGTCGGCGTTTCGCAGCGTGACTTTCCGGGATTGGTGAACAATGGCAGGGACTGAGAGCCTGGACCTGCCGCGCATGGTCGAGCAGGCTGAGGCGGCCTACCACGGACAGGCCGGGCGTCGGCCCCTGCTGACGGCCCTGGCAGATGCCCGGCGCGCCGGGCATCTTTCCTGGTTCGTCCGGCTGAGCCTGGACGAGCCGGACGCGATGCGGCGCATGCAGGGCATGGCCGGGAATCTACACGACAGCCCTTGGCTGGACGCGCTGCTCCCGCAGGTCCTCGATGGCGCGCTGGCACTGAGCTGTGCTGACTTCGGCAACGGGCAGCTGCTGGACCCCGCGTCCGGTGCCCTGGTGCTCGTCACCCACTCCGGGTTCGGCTCGGAGTTCACCGACTAATTCGTCGTCGTCGATGACTGGCATTCCGCGTGCGGGCGGGCGGCTGGTTGGCATGGTCTCGACGCACTGGCGGCGTCCCGGCCGCCCGCCCGGGCGGGATATGCGGATGCTGGAGCTGTTCGGCGACCTGGTCGGCGAAACGGTTGCCCGGCACCTGGAGCCGGCCTACGGCCCGGCTCTACTGCGGCAGGCCGGGAGCGACGGGGACGATCCCTGGTACCAGTCGGACGGCGAGCTGAGCCAGCCAGGGACGGAGCTTGAGGAGTTCGCCGGCGAGGTCGTGCGCCGCCTATTTGCCGCGGGCCTGAGCCTGGCGAGCGCGCAGGCCATCATCGGGGACGGCGCGGCCGGCGACCGGGTGGCGACGGCCGTCGACGAGCTTGACCGCACCATCCGCGACATCGACCCCGACACCCATCAAGGCTGGAGCGTCGTGGTCACCGGCACCGCGCACCTAGTTGCTGACCTTGGTGAAGTGGCCCGCTACCAGCGCATGCTGACCCCGTGGGCGGGCGGGGAGATGGGCCAGGTGATCCGTATCCGCCCGGCGATTGTCACTGGATTCCGGTTCAGCGGCCAGGTCGGCAGTGGCGACATGACCGGATCCTGACGGCCCGCCGGTCCTGGAGTGTGGCCGCGATCTCGGGCTGGCGCACGATGCGACGCTGCGGTCCCAGCGTTCATCACCTAGCGTTCGTGAGCGCAGGCACGGGCGAACAGGATCAGCTTAACGCCGCAGCCGCTAGCAGCTCGGCGGCCGTCACGACGCCCTGGCCGCCACGGCCGTGGAATCGCACTTGGAACGTCACGGGCCTCCCGGGCTGGTCGCTTCCGGCTGGTGCGGTTGCTCGCCCCAGCCGGAGCGCGGGTTTCTTTACCAAGTCTTCGGCCTCGCTCCCTCGCGGCGTCATGGCCCGATGTCCTCGGCGTCCGGGTCCTTTGTCCCTCAGCAGCACCGCCGCCAGGGCGGCGCTCGCCGTGGCGAGCAGGGTACGGGTTGAGTTGCGGCGCATCATAAGCCTCCTTACCGGCGCGGGCCGCCGGGCTGGCGGCCCGCGCAGCTGAGCTGTCACCGCCGAGTTTCCGCCGCACCCGGGGCGGCGGCGTGGCCGGATGTCACTAGGCGGGCAGGCCCTTCGGCTCTGATGGCCATGCTGCTGCCGTCGCATGCTGGGGAGACAGGCAAGGGGGTGAAGTCATATGCTTCAGGTCACAGCATCCGGTCTGGTCACGCAGGGGTTCCTGTGCGGGATGGAGACAGGTCATCTGGACGTGCTCGCCACGGCGGCGTCGGAAGTCATGTTTCCCGCGCGGCACCGGATCGTTGCCGACGGCGACTGCGCCGATAAGTTCTGGCTGATCCAGTCCGGGTACGTCGCTCTGGATGTTCTAGTCCCCGGCGTGGGCCGGGTGGTCATTGATCAGGTCGGCATCGGCGGGCTGGTGGGGTGGTCCTGGCTGGTCCCGCCGTACCAGTGGGTGTTCGGGGCGGTATGCGTCACCGAGGTCAAGGCGTTCCAGTTCAACGCGCAGACCGTCCGGGATTTGTGCGCGGCCGATCCGGCCCTCGGGGGCGAGCTCACCGGGCGCGTGTTTCAGGTGGTCGCGGGACGTCTCAAGGACACCAGGGCTACTCTGATCACCAGGTCCTACGACACGAGCCCGTACGCGGCGGCGTGACTGGAGTGACGTCGGCGCACGCAGTGCCGCCGCCCCCCGGGCGGCACCATTCTTGGCCTACTGAGACCGGATACGGCGACCGGTGATCTGGCCTGGGACGATCCTGAGGAACAGGTCGTGTTTGCCGGCGGGCCATGGGCGCAGGTCGCAGGCTTCGCGGAGGTTCCGCAGCTCGCCAGGCTGCAGGACCCGGTGAACGTCGCCGCGGACCAGCACGCGCCAGCCCTGGCCAAGGTCTAGGTCGAAGTGGTTGCGTCATCGCCCTAGTCGTGCTGCCCCGGCGACGCTCGCCCGAGCGTCTTACGCCGGCAGGCCGGCGCAATCGGCCTGCAGGCGGGCGGCGGTCATGATGGTGAGGTCCTCAACCCTAGCCCCGGCGTTTAGCAGTGCCGCGGCAGAAGCACGGTAGTGGTGTCCGCACAGCCACAGATCCGCTAAATGGGCGCGGTCGGCTGTCGGCGGCATGATGACCCTCACCGCCGACGCGCCGGACAGCAGGACCTCGACGGAACCGAAGGATCGGTAAACCTGGGTTCCTCCAGCGCAGGAGCCTCGACTGCGTGCGCATCTCTCCTGAACATCTTTCCTGTCCCCCTCCGGCTCCAGCACGACCGTGGGTGCGGGAATCTCGCATTACGCCTAGGTCTCTTCGGGCCTGGTCGGCGCAGGGAGAGACGAAGTTCACGTCATCAGGTGCCGAAAGCCCTTCCCGAACGGCCCTAATCCTGGCCGGAGATCGGCGGTTGGCTAGGTGTCAGCGCGATATCAGCAGGACACAGCTACTGCCCTAGCCGCGATACGGCGCCTGGCGGCCGAAATCCTCTTCGTCGGTACTGCGCGGGACCAACGACGTGCGGCAAGTGGCCAGCGGCCGCTGGTCCCGGGACGTTCAGCCCTGCCCGCCACTCGGCCGTCGTTGCAAGGCTGAGGGGAAGGCGCATCAGGAGGTTAGCCATGGAAGCGTTTCCCAAGCTCGCCGCGGCCGGTCCGATGTTCTTCGTGAGCGCGTGGCTGCTCATGATCTTCGCTGGGGTCGTCGGTTCGGACGTGGGTATCCGGCCGTTCGGCTACGTGACTTCGATGGTGGTCACGATCGGGCTGTGGCTCACCTTGGCGCCCGCCATCGGCGCCATCGGGACCGGCACGTCAGGTAAGGGCGGCAGGGACAAGGAATGAGATCACCGTGGACATTCACCTGGGCTACGCCTGGTGAAGGAGCGGCACGCGAGATATGACAACGCGGGGCAGCGTCGCCGTCCCGTCTGCGCCGAGCGGTGCCGGACTGGGCGGCCTCGCCGTCGAGAGTGTGCCGCAGCCCGCAAGACAATGCGGCTGACTCAACCCCATCGGCGGTCCCATCCTTGAGATGGCCGCGTCGGCGGGCGTCGACGTGATCAGCCGCGGCATGCTAGCCAGGGCATGGGGGTGCCGGAGACGGCCCGAGTTCAACGCTTCCGATGCTCAGTGTGCTTGGGCGCCGAGCAGGTTCACCAGGAAAGTCGCTGTCCCGTTGAGCAGCTTGGCACCCACTGTGAAGATCACCTCCACGAGGTGAGCGACTCCCTGCGGGTCCCGTGTTGCCATAACGATGAGGAGCGGTATTACCAGCAATGTGAACAGCAGTTTAATCAATGCTCTCACCGGCTTCGACGTTTGCCAGGCTGCTGGCTTCCAATAGCAGTCCCTTTTCTAATATGTGGTCCTCCGGCCGATCTCGCATCGGGCGGAAGTCCTGTGGTCTGTGGACTTCCGGCTGGCTTGCTCAAGCGGGACGACGGCCTGGTGATGGGATTGACGCGCCTTCCGGCGGTGCCGATCCAGGCCAACGAGCGGGAAGCGTGCAATTAACGCTCGCGAGAACCGAGGACTAACGTCCTCACTATTACTGACCCCAGCCTCTAGGCGCCTAGACGCGGTCAAGCTAAGTATGAATAAGCAGAATGATGAGGTTGTTTTCTGGCCTCACATATTCAGTCCTGGCAGTTTGTGTAAGGAAGGGGGCGGGGCCGGACCGAGTGTCTGATCAGGTTCTGAGCCGATGCGGGCTGGGTCGGCGGTGGGAGGCGGCTGACATGACTGAACAGGTACCTGCGTACTTCCGGGTGGTGGCGGTCGACTTCGACGGCACCTTGGCGGACGGCCCGGTCACGCCCGGCACCCTGGCCGTCCTCGCCGAGGCACGCGCCCGGCAGATCCGGCTGATCCTGGTCACAGGACGGATCATGAGCGAGCTTCGCGCCGTGTTCCCGCAGGTCGATGACTACGTTGATGCCGTCGTGGCAGAGAACGGCGCGATGCTGGCCACGGGTGCCTGCACCCGGTATCTGGCCGCGCCCGTTAGCGGTGCTGTCAGCGCGGGGCTGGCCGCCCGTGGCGTCGCGCACCGTCGCGGTCAGGTCCTGGTGGCCTGCGCCGCCGCCGACGAGCCGGCCGCGTCGGCGGTGATCCGCGAGCTCGGCCTGGACTGCCAGCTTCTGCGCAACCGGGGTGAGCTGATGATCCTCCCGGCCGGGGTAACCAAGGGTACCGGGCTGACCGAGGCGCTCGGCATGCTGGGCTTGTCGCGGCATAACGCCATCGGTGTCGGTGACGCCGAGAACGACCACAGTCTCTTGGACGCCTGCGAGGTTGGCGTGGCCGTGGCCAACGCGGTCGGCGCCGTCCGCGATCACGCCGACGTCGTGCTGGCCAAGCCGGACGGCGAAGGCGTCGCGGAGCTGCTACGCGGGCCGCTGCTGACCGGCCGCGGCTATCTCCACCCGAGCCGCTGGCAGCTCACCCTGGGGACGGATGAGCGAGGCGAGGCAGTGACCGTACCCGCCTCCCAGCTGAACATCGTGATCTGCGGCGGCACCGGGGACGGCAAGTCCTATCTCGCCGGCCTGCTGCTTGAACAGGTCATCCAGCTCGGCTACTGCGTTATCGCCTGTGACCCGGAGGGCGATCACCGCGGGCTCGGCGAACTGCGCGGCGTGTACGTCACTGGCGGGAACGAGGCCCGGCTCGCGGATCCCGCCGACGTCGTGCGCCTGCTTCGTCAGGGGTACGCCTCGGTGATCGCTGACCTGTCGCACCTCGACGCGGCCGGGCAGTGCGGCTACGCGGCCCGGCTGGCCGGGGAAATCGAAGCCCACCGCGCCGCGACCGGCCTGCCGCAATGGGTCGCGATAGACGAGGCCCACGGGCCCATCGGCCGCAACGGGGCGGCGCGCCACCTGATCAACCCCGCCGGCAAGGGCTACCTGCTCGTCACCTGGCAGCCTGAGGAACTGTCAGCCGACGCGCTCGCCGCCGTCGATGCCGTCATCACCCTCGGCTCGCCGGATCCCGCCACCCAGTTCGTCGACCTTACCGCGGCGGTGGCGGGCCTGCCCCGGCCGGACATCGCCCGGCTGCTGAGCGGACCGCCCGGGCGGGCCGTGCTGGCGTGGCGGCGGCACCCGGACGGGGCCGTGGCCTTCACCCTCGGCTCCCGGGCCACCCCGCACCTGCGCCACGAGCACAAGTACGGCCGCTGCGGTGTGGAACCCGCCCGCAGGTTCCACTTCCGGACCGAGCCCGATACCGCCACCGGGGCAGTCGCCGCGAACCTCGCCGAACTCGAAGCCGAACTCGCCCGTTGCGACGAAGGCGTACTGCGTCACCATTGCCCGGGCCGGGACTTCTCCCGCTGGGTATCCGACGTCTTCCACGACAAGGCGCTCGCCGTCAGCCTCAGCGCCGTAGAATCCTCCCTCCCCGCGCAAAGCCCCGGTGCGGTGGTTGACCAGGTACGGCTAGCGCTCATCGCTGCGCTGCAGGAACGGCACCCGCGCTGACCAGATGCTCGCCTTCAGGGCCTTGCGGACAACGGCAGGGCGACACGAGAGAAAAGCAACCGGATCCCTTGGTGCAAGGTGTTTTCTTGGTCGATATTAGTTGGTCGTAATAGCCGTAAGAAATCAGTCCCGACAAGGTCGTCCCGGCGGACCATGGATCAAAGTCCTCGCGATTCCTCGCCGCGATTATGCGACCGCTGCGCTAAACAGTCTGGTCGCATGCCCGGGCGAGGGGCAGGGGCGTAAGTCCGCCCGCGGGCGTGACATGCGCCCGTGTCGGCCGTGCGGCCGGTCTCTGGCTTGTGCCTCAGCCGCTGGTCATCCTCAGAACGTGTGCCGAACGCGGGAACTACACCGTGGGGACTACCGCGACGGGGCAGGGCGCGTGGTGCAGCACGGCGTGCGCTACCGAGCCGAGGCTCATGTCGTCGAGGCCGCCGCGGCCGCGCGAGCCGATGACAAGCAGCTGCGCGCCGGCCGCGGCTTCGAGGAGCGCCGTGCGCGGTGAGCCGGCCGATACCTGCCGCAGCACCGTGAGCTCGGGATTCTCCTTCTCGTGCGGCTTCAGCGCGCGGTCGAAGTCCGCTTCGACGCGGCCCGCGTCGCCCAGGCTCGCGGGCGCGTCCGCGAGCGCGCACACGGCGAGCACCGGAGCGCGGCGCAGCTCCGCCTCCCGGAACGCGAACCGGATGACGTCGTGGGATCTCGCGGACCCGTCCGTGCCCGCCACGACCGGGCCCTGCAGCTGGTTGGCCCGGCGCCGCCGGGCGCGGACGATCACCACCGGCCCCTGCGCGTGCCCGGCGACCTGCCAGGGAACCGAGCCGAGCGCGAGCCCGGCGATGCCGCCCTGACCGCGGGCCCCGAGCACGACCATCTGCGCGCAGGCGCTTTGCCCGCACAGCACCTCCGCGGGGGAGCCGCGCGCCAGCAGCGGCGCCACCGGTTCCGCTCCCAGCACCGACCGGGCGTAGCTGACCCCGGCGGCCAGGATGTGCTCGCCTCGGTTCCGGGCGAGGGCGTAAACGGCGGGGTCGTCGAGCGCCGTCAGGCAGTGCGGCGCCCAGGCCAGGCAGACCGTCAGCGGGCACCCGCGCGCCCGCGCCTCCTCCGCGGCCCAGCGCAGCGCCCGGTCGCTGCCCGGCGAGCCGTCGTACCCCGCGACGATTCCGTTCCGCAACGCTGTCATCTCGCATCACCTGCCTTCACTTCCGACTCTTGGCTGTCCGCGAGGCCGCCGGCAGGGCACAAGGTCCCGGATAAGGTCGTGAATTAAGTCGGCGCTGCCTGGGACGGACCGGTGCAGCCATTCGTCGTAAGACAGGGATTTGTCCGGACTGAAGGTGAATTCTGCCAACTTTTGATTTTTCTGAACGAAATCGTGCTTCGCGTTGCCCGGGTCACTGATCGCCAGTAGCGGTCGAACTGGCCGCCGCGCAGCATCGAGATCAGGGCCGCCACGACAGCCATGGGGCCAATGGTCCCTAACGGCAGGATGAAGGCCCCTGTCAGCCCGCGCCGCGCCGCGCGAAGGTAACAACAGGAGCGCGGAAGGAGCCGGTGATGGGCGAGCAAGGGCAGCGGATCGTGGTGGGGGTTGACGGGTCGGAGTCGTCGAAGGCGGCGCTGCGCTGGGCGATCCGGCAGGCGAAGCTGACCGGCGCTTCGGTGGACGCGGTGAGCGCGTGGCGGTACCCGACCGGATACGGCTGGGCGCCGGTCGCCGACGGGGAACCCGACTTCGAGACAGAAGCGAAAAGGACGCTTGTTGAAGCGCTCGGCGAAGTCAGCGGCCTGGAACCCGAAATTCCGGTTCGCCCGCTGGTCGCCGAGGGGCACGCCGCCGAGGTACTGCTGCGCACGGCGAAGGGCGCGGATCTCCTGGTGGTGGGCAGCCGGGGGCACGGCGGGTTCACGTCGGCGCTGGTCGGATCGGTCAGCTTGTACTGCGTGCTGCACGCACACTGCCCCGTTCTGGTGCTGCGTGACAGGAACGAGAGAACCAGTCCGGCGTGAACATCCCGCGGAAGGCTGTTCGGCGGGCAGTCGAGGGACACCTGGCTCTGGGAGACGGGGGAGCGTACGCGCGTTTGTCTATGGATGAAGGCCCGGCGGATCCGGGACACTCGCACGTGGCCGCGGCGGCGGCCGGGGCAGCAAGCTGAAATACGTCATGAATGTCCGAGACGTGCCGTGGTGGGGCAGCGTGTCGTCCGCCGCGCCGCCAGTCGTGCTAGCCGCCGGGTGGATGATCGCCGCCTCCCTGCAATCGCGGCCTTACGATCCGGTGGCCGATACGGTCAGCGCCCTGGCCGGGACGGGCACCATCGACCGGTGGGTAATGACCCTGGCCTTCGCTATGGTCGGCGCGTGCGAAATCGTGACCGGGCTGGCCTTGCGGCCGGCCCGCACGGCAGGGCGGCTGGTCCTGACGGCGGGGGGAATCGCGGGCGTCCTGGTCGCGGAGTTCCCGGTGCACATGGGAGACGGCGCCCCGGGATCGCACGTCCTGTGGGCGACAGCAGGCCTCGTCGCCTTGCTGGCCTGGTCGGCCTGGAACTGGTCACGTCGGCCAGGCAGGCCGGGCTGGCGGAGCGCGTGCTCGGTGAGGCGCAGTCGGCCTGGCCGTTCGTGGTGGTCATGTCCGCCAGTCGCCGGAAACCGGTCGGGAGATATGGACTACCGGGCTACCGGGAAGCGCAGCCGTGCCCCGATCTGTGACGGGCCATCGCGAACCGGGCAGACCTGACCGCCGTTCTCCAGGGTCATGACGACCATGTTCTCGATGACATCGGGGACCGGCGCCGCCGCCGTTCCGCAGTCCGGGCAGCTGCCGGCCTCAACGAACAAGGCGCCGCACGTTCCGCGTTCATAGCCGGGAACGAGCCCGTCGTCCGGCACGACGAGGGTCTGCACCGCGCGGGCGTTCACCGCGGCAAGGCAGGCCCGCAGCCCAGCCGCCGCCAGGTCGCCGGGCGGCATGGCGAGCACTTCCTCCGCCAGGCGCTCGGCGTGCTGGCCGGCCCAGTGTGCCACGAGGGGCGCAGCTAACTCACGTGCCCGTGCCGCGGTGAGCGTGCGGAGCGACATCATCGTGCTCTGCCATGGCGGCCCGAT
>Ga0207678_10005724_pt1 | contig 11093 bp, 6 predicted proteins | sample KBSC63metaG_FD_184319 | JGI IMG/M metagenome (GOLD analysis project Ga0207678, IMG submission 184319) | Corn rhizosphere microbial communities from Kellogg Biological Station, Michigan, USA - KBS C6-3 metaG (SPAdes) (version 2) | ecosystem: Host-associated > Plants > Roots > Rhizosphere > Soil ...
CGGATTGTTACAAGATCAATCGTTATGTAAAAGGATATAAAGATGCAGGCGAAGACATAGAAGATGTTTTGAAAAATTTTGACCGCTGGCCTACCTGGATGTGGGGAAACTGGGAAGTTGCCGGCCTTGCAGAATGGCTGCGCGGGTTTAATAAAAACTTATCTGCCGATAAAAAGGTAGGCTTTTATGGTCTTGATGTTTACAGCCTTTGGGATTCGATGAAGGCGATGATGAGTTATTTGAAAACGGAAGACCCCCAAGCCGCAAAATCCGTAAAAAAAGCGATTCATTGTTTTGAGCCGTTCAATGAGAACGAGCAGCATTATGCGCGTTATACCTTAAATGACGCGGGCTGCCGCGATGAAGTTTTGGCCTTGCTAAGAGAAATCCGGTTAAAAGCACAGTTTTTAGATGGTGATCGTGAAGCAGGATTTAATACAGAACAAAATGCTTTGATTGCCGTAAACGCTGAAAAATATTACCGCACCATGATTGGTTTTGATAATGAAAGCTGGAACGTTCGTGACCGCCATATGATGGAAACTTTAGACCGGTTGATGAAGTTTCATGGAACCAAAGCCAAAGGAATTGTGTGGGAGCATAATACCCATATCGGCGATGCGAGAGCAACGGATATGAGCCGCGCTGGAATGGTAAATATCGGTGAATTAGCGCGTGAACAATATGGAGAAGAAAACGTTTACCTGTGTGGGTTTGCCAGTTTCGAAGGCACAGTAATCGCGGGTGAAGAATGGGGCGCTCCGATGGAAGTGATGGATGTGCCGCAGGCGCGTTCCGGAAGTATTGAAAGACGATTGCACGAGGAAAGTACTAAGAACCGGTATCTTCTTTTTAGCCAGGATATTGATGAGGCTTATTTGGATAAAATTCCGCATCGTGCCATTGGTGTTGTTTACGATCCGGCGATGGAAAAATATGGAAACTACGTTCCGTCGTTATTACCCGAGCGATATGATGCATTGGTTTTTATAGATCAGACAAAAGCATTGCACCCTTTGCCATTGCATCCCGATAGAAAAAAAGTTCCGGAAACATTTCCTTCAGATTTTTAAAAAAGCTGTAAGGTTTTGGAAACGTTATAGGGTTAAACGGGAAATGGATTTGCGAACTGCATTCCTGTAAGCATTCTGCATTTCAAGCCTTTTTGCTGCACAAGAACTCTAAATTTATTTCCCATATCTACCAGCAATTTGTTGATTTGGAAAATATGATCTTTATCCTCTGAGCCTTTATTTTCCATTTCTAATTTTCTTAAATAATTCATCAACCCTAATGAACGCAGAAAATTGGATTGTGAAGTATAACCGCAACATTTCAAACCCACCTTTTCGCCCCAAAGTGCCAGTGCAGAAAAGTTTACATGCGCTGTAATGTCCTGCCCTCCAATGTTTTGATAAGGTGAATCATTTATTTCATGTCCTTTATAACACACAATTGTACCGGCACTTCTTTTATCGCTGTAAAGATCAGCAGATGAGAAACCATAATCGATCGTAAGAACAAATCCGCATTGTAGATTTTTGGAAATCTCTTCCAGCCATTGAATTGCATTCAGATTTATTTCCGTAGAATAATCTGTAGGCAAAACAACATCCAGCTCACTAAAATAATTTTTCAGATCTTCATTTGCAGGCTGTAAAATCTCTTCAAAACCATTTTTATAACCCACAAAAACTTCCATTAATTCGTCTTCCATGACCACTTTGTGCACCGGAAAATTATCCAGCAGTTCATTTGATAACACACAACCATTTATTCCGGAAATTTCATTTAGCGATTCATACCAGCTTACTTTTTCGTTCAGTAATTCTTTTTGAAGACGCCGCATCTTTTCGCCTTTCTCAATGATGCAATAAGTAAGTTCATTATACAAGGCCGTATTATTTTTTAAATAATGCAGTATATCATTTGCAAGAGCACCGGTACCTGCGCCATATTCTACAATTGTAAAAGGCTTTTTATCCAGCAAAAACCACATTTCTTCTATCTGTTTTCCAATCATTTCTCCAAATAAAGAACTCAAAACCGGGCTCGTATAAAAATCTCCTTCTTTGCCAATCTTATTTCTGTCCGAATTATAATATCCAAGCGAAGGATAATACAGTGCCATTTCCATAAAATCATGAAAAGAGATTGGCCCTTGTTGCCGGATTTTATTTTTGATAATTTGAGATAATTCCATATTGGCAAGTGGTTTTCAGGAAAAGCAGGTCAGTTTTTCTTTATAAATTTCACAACATCATCTACCAAAACCGGATCTATCGGCATGGAACCATCCGTATAGGTTTTCTGTTGATTGATGCAGTCTGCGCCCGCATTTTTTAACGTATGCGACATCGTCGGAATAATGCCCAACTGGCTTTTTTTATTTCCATTATGAAGCTTGTACGCATCTTCTACTTTTACCTGTATGTCACACCCGCCTTGGATAATCAAAATCGGGCAGTTCAGTTTTTTTATTTCTTTTTCCGGAGCATATTTTAACCATGAAATCATATATGGCTGAATTGATTTTCTGAAAAGCGGTGCCAGTATTTCAGGGAAATTATTTACTTCTTTTCCTTCTTTTAACTGACTAAAAATCGGCGATATTTGTTGCTTTACTGAATCTGGCAACGGTTGATTTTGCATTTGTTCTTCCAAAATTACATCGATAGGACGGCCTGCGCCGGCAACAGAAATATAACCGGCTACTTTCTTTTTTTGAGAAGCAAGCATTCCGATTAATGAACCCTCACTATGCCCGATGATAAAAATATTTTTAAACCCAAGTGTATCGTGGAGATAATCAAAAATCTTTTCAGCATCTTTTACATAATCGTCAAAAACGAGATTGCTTTCTTTAAAATCTGCTACTGCGCTTTTTGCAATGCCCCTTTTATCATAACGGAACGTGGCCATATTTTGCGAATCGAGTGCATGAGCGAGTTGTTCGTATTCATTTGTCGCAGCACTCATTGTGCTGTTTCCATTGCGGTCTGTAGGGCCTGAACCGGCTATAATAATCGCTATTTTTTGGTGATTATTTTTTGATAACAATGTACCATAAAGCTTGCTTCCTCCGGCTGAAGTAATTGGAATCTCTTTTTCATTTGGATAAGCGGAACTTGTCGTCTGCGACTTTTGATTCTCACCTGATCTTGAAAAATTCAAAGGAATTTCATGGCCGTTTTGATTCCAAACGCCGGAAATTGAATCATTATTTACAAACGTACCGCGATAAGATCCTGCAATCATTTTTATTTCCAAATCAATACTGTCGCCGCTGACATTAATTGCACTAAAAGGCAATCCATTCGCATTCTGTTTTGGGCTGTCCCATTTCCCGGTGATATTAGCCGAATCGTCTTTGCTAAAATGAAATACGATCGGAAGCTGTGCCCCGTTTATATCAATATTTCCATGCCAGTTACCGGTTATATTTTGGGCAAATAAAGAAGTGGCAATAAGAATGAGAACTGAGATGAAAAGAGGTGCTTTCATTATTTTTTTATCAAAAATAGCTTTTATGGCGCTTCATTTGCCGCACATTTTTGTTGCCAATAATTACATGACTTATCTATGCCGACGAATTACACGCATTTCCACCGAATTTTTGCAACGATCCGAGGTTTCGGATTACACTAATTTTCACGAAGAAAAGCTTATGAAATCATTGTATAAATTTGTGTAATCAGGGGCCTATAAAGTAAGATTACGAAAAACTTCTTCGAGGCTTTTACTTTTGCCTTGCAAAGAAAGAATGTCCAAATTATTTTGAAGACTAGATTCCAATAACAGTTTTTTCACTTTATCAGGATCAGCAGTTTGCATATGATATTGATTTTCCTTTTCTTCCACGTGCTCAACGCCGGCAAGATTCTTTAAAAGTTCAATATTTATTTTGCCGGCAAATTCAACTATTACAACATGTTGATTCCTATTTGAGGATTGCAGGTTTGTCAACTTATCGTCCGCCACAATTTTTCCCTTGTTAATGATAATAATTCTGTCGCAAATACTTTCTACTTCCTGAAGGATGTGAGACGAAAAAAGTACGGTCTTATTTTTTCCTAGGTTTTTAATAAGTTGCCGTATTTCAACAATCTGGTTCGGGTCCAGGCCTGTTGTGGGTTCGTCTAAGATCAATACGTTCGGATCATGAATCAGCGCTGCACCTAGGCCAACTCTTTGTTTGTATCCTTTGCTCAACTGCCCGATCTTTTTATTGCTTTCAATACGTAAGCCGGTTAAATCAATCACTTCTTCAATACGTTTCTTTAGATCATGTTTTAAATGATGAATTCCGGCAATAAATTCAAGATATTCCCTTACATACATTTCATAATAAAGAGGATTTCCTTCCGGCAAATACCCGATTTGTTTTTTTGCATCCAGCGGGTTTGTATTTACATTAATTCCATTCGCAACAGCATTTCCTGAATCCGCAGCGAGATAGCCGGTAATGATTTTCATCGTTGTGGATTTTCCAGCGCCATTTGGACCTAAAAAACCTACTATTTCCTGGTTACCTAATGCAAATGAAATATCATCAACCGCTTTTTGATGGCCATAAATTTTTGTGAGATTGGAGACGCTGATAGACATGAGGACAAATGTAAAACAAAATATATCGGTGTATTCTCACTAAATTGTTCGGCATTTTTTCCGGTAAATAGAAACATTCAGATCATTTATCGAATAAGAACATGTGCTATTTATTGGTTTGTTGAAAGTGTCAACACAAAAAAACCGGGTATAAAGTTGATTATACCCGGCAAATCTATATTTATAAACAATGAAAAAAACTATTTTACGCCATCATTTTTGCGCATAAACTCCAGAACTTCACGAGCCTGGTCATCAGTTAAATTCTGATTGGGCATACGAACCATACAAATTTCAAGCATGGCCTGTGCTTTCGGATCTTTATCCAGCATATCATCGGTATTTGTTACAAAGTTCATGATCCATTCTGGTTTGTGTCGTTGAGTTACACCTTTCCATCCAGGGCCAACGAGTCTTTCATCGGTAAGTTTATGACATGAAGAACATTTTAATTCATATATTTTCTGGCCTTCTTCTGCCTCATGTGGATCCAATTTATCGCTCAGTTTTACATCATGAAACTTTCCCTCTCCACGATTTGGATCGTAGGATGGATTTCCGTTTGCTGTTGTTGTACCAGTGTCAGTGGTGGCGGTTGTGGCTGAGGTGTCGGTGGCTGAAGTATTGTTTTCTTTATTTCCTGAACCATTACAGGCAAAAAACACGGCTGAAGAAAAAGCTAAAGAACAAATGAGAATCAATTTTTTCATAACGATGGGTTTTTATTTTACTTTGCAATATTACAGAAACCAAGATACTATTTTTTATGAGATTAATCATAAAGAAGAAAGGTATTCCGATGATTTGCATCATATTTCGTACCAAGAGTATTTTATTTATTTGTACTCCGACAATTATTATATTATCTTCAATAATATGACAAGAGATTTTTTTGCCGTAAAAACCTGGATTCAGATAGCAATTATTAATTTTTGTGTGGTGGCGCTGGCAGGAATAACGATGCGGTATAAAATAAATTTTGCGCTGCCTTTCGTAAATCAAAAGCATCTGTTATATGCGCACTCCAATTTTGCTTTTATGGGCTGGGTAACGATTATATTGATGGTTTTGATGGTCAATTATCTTTTGCGTCATGGTGTAAGGACCAATTATAAAAAATACAATTGGATATTGATCTCCGGCTGTCTTACCGCCTATGGAATGTTTGTGAGTTTTATAATCCAGGGATATGGGTATTTTTCCATTTCATTTTCAATTTTGTCTATACTTGTTTCGTGGGTCTTTATTCTCTGTTATTGGTTCGATCTGAATAAAGTAATTGATAAGTCGTATGCTCCTAAATGGTTTAAAGCAGCATTAATATTGATGGCGATTGCCAGTTTGGGTGAAATTACCCTGGCTTATTTAATGGTGAATTTTAGCACCGTGCAAGATTATTATTTCGCTGCTTTGTATTTCTTTCTGCATTTCCAATATAATGGATGGTTTCTATTTGTTTGTTTTGCACTGTTATTTTCTTATTTGTTTACCAAAGGATTTTTGCCAACCGTTGCCATCAATAAACATTTATTTATCATCATGGCCATAACCGTGGCGCCAACGTATTTGTTGTCGATTCTTTGGCTAAAGCTGCCGCGCTCACTGCATTTGCTGGCAAATATTTCCGCAATCCTTCAATTACTGGTTTTATTTTACTTTGTCAGGTTATTTCCTGCCGTCAAAAAAAATATTCCCCGCAAGATTACCGGAACTACCCGGTATTTGTGGACGATGGCCGCCATTGCTTTTATTCTGAAGATCATTTTACAAACGTTTTCCATTATTCCCTTTTTCAGTAATTACGCATTTGGATTCCGGCCCATTGTGATTGGATATCTTCATTTATCATTCCTTGGAATTATTTCTTTTTTTGTCCTCGGTTATATCAACCAGGTATTAAGCGAAAAAGGCGGAAATATTTCGCGTGGCGGAGTAATTACTTTTACTATAGGAGTGCTGTTGCAGGAATTTATCCTGATGGCTCAGGGGCTTGAAGTACTAAATTTTGAACCTTTGCCTTATGCAAACATTATATTATTTTACTCTGCTATAATTATGGGAGGCGCATTAATCTGGATTGCCACAACGATAAAAAAAGGGAGTTCTTTAAAAGTTGTAAGGGAATAAAATCCGTATTATTTGTTTGTTGGCTGAAACGAAAAAATTATTTAGTAGCTGTAATCGTATTCTCTGTCCATTTTTCTACTTCAGGACAAGAAGCATAATCCCTTGAAATATTTATATAAAACGTTGGGATCATTTTGTTAAACCATTCATCCAAGACGGCATTTTTCTTCTCTTCCAGGGCTCTTTGTGCTACCTTATCATAATCATCTTTCAGATTCTCCCGGTGCGGTTCTGTTTTACTTAAAATGTCAACAATTCTTACCGCCTTTTTCCTGGCAGATTGATCCATAAATTCTGTAGGAGCTGAATATTCGCCTACTTTTAAATCTTTAAGCATCAACACCAGGTCTTTGTCCAATTGATCAATAGTCAAAAAAGTACTTCCACTGCCGTCATTAGCGGTAATGCGGCCACCGGTAAACTTACTGTTATCGTCCTCGCTGTATTTTGCTACGGCTTCGCCAAATGTAATGGTTCCTTTTTGCAGCTGCGTTCTTATAGAATCCAGCTTTTCTTTTGCGGCATTGATTTCTATGGAACTGACTTGTGGAATTTTTAAAATGTGCCTGATGGTTGCATCATCACCGCGGCGGCTTACCATTTGAATAATATGATAACCGAATTTCGTTTTAAAAACATTGGAAATCTGTCCATCTTTTAAGCTGAACGCTTTTGCCAAAAAAACCGGGTCCCATTGCTTTTCATTACGGTTTATTTCATACAACCCACCGTTATCTTTACTTCCAGGGTCATCTGAAAAAAGGGAGGCCAGCGTTTCAAATTTTTTACTGCCGTCTTCCACCTCTTTTTTGTATTCTTTCAACTGGTCTATGGCATAATTTTCCACATCGCGACTGGCTTTTGGGTAAATTACAATCTGCCCGATCTCAAGCTGGGATTCATAAAATTTCAAACTGTCTTTTGGAATTTTATTATAATAAGCCTCTACTTCTTTTGGTGTAATTCTGACATCACCTACAATTTTATCTCTTTCTGCCTGGGCCAGTTTCTGATCACGGATCACCGGTCGGAATTCCTCTTTCAACTGAAAAACTGTTTTTCCGGCTATTTGTTCCAGAATTTCTTTTGAGCCATAAGTATTTATATAATAACGAACCCTGTTGTCGATTTCTGCATTTACATCGTCATCGGAAACAGGAAGTGAATCTTTATCGGCCTGTAATACCAATGCTTTCATCGCCAGTGCCTGTTGCAAAAGGAGGCAGGAGGCATTTGCCGGAACATCGATATTCTGACGCTGCATATCATGAATGCTGTTTTCAATGTCACTTTTCAAAATGATCTTATCGCCTACCGTTGCGATTATTTTATCGGCAACCACTTTTTTTGTTTGGGCAAAAGAAGCAAAAGCAATTGCAAAAAAACACAGCGTAAACAAACTTTTTTTCATCTAATTTTTTTTATTTGGAATTGCGGGAAATGCCGTCACAATTTCTAAAAATGTTTGGTCAAAAATACAGCGGTAAAGCGTCAGTTATTTTTTTCGAAAGTTAAAAGATGACGTGCTTTTGTTAAAGAAATAACAAATGGTGAATTATGAATTGCGATTCGTGAATTAATAATGATTGATTTACTCCCAATCTTTCCAAACAATCTAAATCCTTTCTAAACAATCTAAACCCAAATCTTACAGTGTTCTCTTCACTTCGATTTCTTCAAACGCTTCGATCAGATCACCCTGTTTCAGGTCATTATAATTTTTCACGATCATACCGCATTCCATATTATTAGTTACTTCTTTTACGTCGTCTTTAAAGCGTTTCAAACTACCCAATTCGCCGGTATGAATAATAATGCCGTCTCTTACCAAACGAATACGATTATTGCGCGCGATTTTTCCTTCTATAACCATACATCCGGCAACAGTGGCTTTATCGAATTTGTAAGTTTCCTTTATTTCGGCGATACCAAGCACTTTTTCCTGGATCTTAGGTTCCAGCATTCCTTCCATTGCGCTCTTCACTTCGTCTATTGCATCATAAATGATCGAGTAAGTTTTAATTTCCACACCTTCATGTTCAGCAATTTTGGAAGCTTGCAATGACGGGCGCACATTAAATCCAATAATAACGGCATCAGACGCGGTTGCCAGCATTACGTCAGTTTCTGTTATCTGACCCACGCCCTGGTGAACTACACTCACTGCAATTTCTTCGGTACTTAATTTTTGTAAAGAATCACTCAACGCTTCCACCGAACCATCCACATCAGCACGGATAAGGAGATTTAATTGTTTGAAATTACCCAATGCCAAACGACGTCCAATTTCATCCAGGGTAATATGTTTCTTGGCACGAATACCTTGCTCACGCAATATTTGCGATCTTCTGTTTGCGGTTTCTTTTGCTTCAGATTCATCCTGAAAAACTTTGAAAGTTTCACCGGCCTGCGGCGCGCCATTCAATCCCAATATCAATACTGGCGTTGACGGAGGAGCTACATTTACGCGTTGATTGCGTTCATTAAACATCGCTTTAATACGCCCGTAATGTTGACCCGAAACCAACAGATCGCCTTGTTTTAAAGTTCCATTTTGCACTAAAATCGTTGCTACATATCCGCGCCCTTTATCCAGAGATGCTTCGATGACCGTACCGCTCGCTGCTTTTGCCGGATTTGCTTTCAGCTCCAACAGATCAGATTCCAAGAGAACCTTATCGAGAAGTTCATCTACATTTATTCCTTGTTTGGCACTAATTTCCTGACTTTGAAAGTTTCCACCCCAGTCTTCCACCAATATGTTCATGCCAGCCAGTTGTTCCTTTATCTTTTCAGGATTAGCACCTTCTTTATCCATTTTATTTAACGCAAATACCATTGGTACATTGGCGGCCTGCGCGTGAGAAATGGCTTCTTTTGTTTGTGGCATCACCGCATCGTCCGCAGCAATAACAATTACGGCAATATCGGTAACTTTCGCACCTCTCGCACGCATCGCGGTAAACGCTTCGTGCCCTGGTGTATCAAGGAAAGTAATGGCACGGCCATTTTTTACCGTAACTTCATACGCACCGATATGCTGGGTAATTCCACCTGCTTCCCCGGCAATTACATTTGCATGCCGTATATAATCGAGCAAAGATGTTTTACCATGATCTACGTGCCCCATGATCGTAACAATTGGAGAACGTGGAACCAGATCTTCTTCATTATCTTCCTCCTCTTCTTCTTCCATATCCTGCTGATCATCTATATCAATAAACTCTACTTCATAATTGAACTCACTTGCGACAAGTTCGATCACGTCTGCTTCCAGCCTCTGGTTTATAGAAACCATGATTCCAAGGCTCATACACTTACTGATCACATCCGCAAAACTTACGTCCATTAAATTCGCAAATTCGCTTACAGAAATAAACTCAGTTACCAGCAATTTGTTATCTGCTACTTCTTCTCCTACGTTTTCTGCTGCTTCTTCTCTTTTTTGTTTACGGTATTTTGCCTTCAGGCTTTTTCCCCTTCCGCCGGTACCGGCAAGTTTGGCCTGTGTTTCTCTAATCTTATCCTGGATTTCTTTTTGATCGATTTCCTTTTCTTCGCGGCGCGTTTGAGGAGCGTTGCGATTGAATCTTCCTCCGCCTTGTCCTGGTGCCGGTGGACGATTTGGTCCGCCATGAGGCCTCGGAGCATTTGTATGAGGCTGATGATTTCCCTGTTGATTTCCAGGCTGATGATTTCCAAACGGTTTCTTTTCTACAATGATGCGCTTCCGTTTACGCCTTTCATCTGCAGGTTTCGGCCTGGTGTCATTATTTACGGGCAACACAATTTTGCCCATGATCTTCGGACCTTCCAGTTTTACTGCCTTAATATTGGTAATAACAACGGGAGCTTCTTTTTCTGGTTGCGCAACAGGACCTTGCGCAGCAACAGGAGGAGTTTCCTCAGGCTTTTCAGCAGGCGTTTCCTTATTAATAACGCCTTTTACTTTGCCTTTTTGTTCTTTGCTTTTTAAATCCTTTTTTGGTCTTACAGAAGAATCAATTGCACTCAGATCTATCTTGTCTATTATTTTCAAACCCTCGACTTCCGGTGCTTCAATTTTAGTTACTTCTGGTTTTGCAGGCTCTTCTACAGCCGGCTCTTCTATCGGTTCTTCTTTTTCCACGTTGACTTCAGCAGCCAACGGAATTTCCTGTGGTGGAATTTCGGCAACCTTTTCGGCAATAATTTCTTCTACAATTTCTTCAGGTTTCGGTTCTTCTACCGGTTTTTCTTCTTTTACTACTGGTTTTACAGTTTCTTTTTTGGTAAAAGAAAGATCCTGCTCATCCTTCCTTTTCTTGTTATCGGCCGGAGTATTTTTAGGCAAATCAATTTGCTCTGCCTTTTGTTTG
>Ga0207678_10005728_pt1 | contig 11089 bp, 9 predicted proteins | sample KBSC63metaG_FD_184319 | JGI IMG/M metagenome (GOLD analysis project Ga0207678, IMG submission 184319) | Corn rhizosphere microbial communities from Kellogg Biological Station, Michigan, USA - KBS C6-3 metaG (SPAdes) (version 2) | ecosystem: Host-associated > Plants > Roots > Rhizosphere > Soil ...
CAGAGTCTCCCAGAGGGAGAGGAGCAATGCCTGCCGGAGAATGAGGCGCTACTTGTGGCACGTCTCAAATCAAGCCACCACCCCGATCACGTCCAGCCAAGTTGCGATGGCCTGCGCCATGGAGTTCCTCACCTCCGCGTCCGTGCGACCGCTCTTCACTCGCACATGGAAGGAGTGATCGGCGTCGTCGAAAACCTTGAGTGTCGCTGTGCTTCCCAATTGATCGACAAGTGCATGGACAAGCCCGATATCGGCCAGCTCATCGCGCGTTCCTTGCAAGAAGAGCATCGGGCAAGTGACGTTGGACAAGTGCTTGCCGCGTTCCTGCGACGGCTTCTTGTCGGGGTGAAGCGGAAAGCCCACGAACACGAGCCCGCGAACTCCTGGAAGCGGCGACGCAGCCTGGGCCTGCGAGGTCATTCGTGCGCCGAATGATTTGCCGCCTGCGATGAGCGGGAGTTTCGGCACCAGCCGTGCCGCCTCAATGACTGCGGCCCGCACGGCCGCATGGGCCAGCGGCGGGGCGTCCGTGCGCTTGGAGCCTCGCTCCATATACGAAAACTGATATCGAAGCGTCGCTATGCCGTGCGCGGCCAGTCCCAGCGCCATGGCCTCCATGAACGGATGGTCCATTCCCGCCCCGGCGCCGTGAGCGAACACGTAGCAGGCATGCGCTTGCGCCGGCACCATCAGCAGGCCCGAGACTGCCTGGCCGTCATTGATCTGGATTCGAAGAGCCTTTGTAGCCGGTGGAGTCATGGTGCAAAACCCTGAGAGATGTTCGGACATTGAGTCGACCGTAGGCGTCGAGTTTCGACCATCGGCTCGTTCGCGCTTGCAGAGGCAGGCCTTTGCGCACTGTGGACATCCTGCCCGCCATGTTGCGCATCCTGGGCATCGCGCAGGACACTGCCAACGTGAAGTTCCGCTGATCGACCAAGGATTTCCATGCGAGCACGCGAAGTCAATACCATCGAGCATGCCCTCGGCCTGATACAGGACCGCGGTCTGTCCCACGTGAAGGTGGGCCTGTCGGACATCGACGGGATCTTGCGCGGCAAGTACCTCCGGCACGACAAGATGGCCGGCGCACTGAAAGATGGCTTTGGCTTTTGCAACGTGGTGCTCGGCTGGGACTCGAACGACCAGCTCTACGACAACACGCGCTACACCGGCTGGCAAACCGCCTACCCCGATGCCTGGGCGCGCATCGTGCCGCAGACCTGCCGCGATTTGCCACTGGAGCAAACCAACGGACACAACATGCTCTTCTTTCTGGCAGAGTTTTCCGACGAGGCTTCGGCCAAGATCTGCCCGCGCCGACTCTTGCACCGCATGATCGCCAAGGCGCAGGCCATGGGCTACGACCCGTATGCGGCACTCGAGTACGAGTTTTTCATCTTCAACGAGACACCGAATTCGGTGCGCGAGAAGGGCTACCGCAACCTCAAGCCGTGGACGCCGGGCTACTTCGGCTATTCGGTGCTGCGCTCGACAGTCAACACCGATTTCTACCAGCAGATCATGCAGCTGAGCGAGCAGATGGACATGGCCATCGAAGGGCTGCACACCGAGACCGGCCCGGGTGTGCTCGAAGCCGCGCTCGCGGTCGACGGCATTGCGGCCATGGCCGACAAGGCTATTCTGTTCAAGACCTTCACCAAGGCACTGGCACAGAAGAATGGGCTGATGGCGACCTTCATGGCCAAGTGGTCACCCGACTACCCCGGCCAGAGCGGCCACATTCACTTGTCGCTCAAGGAAAGGGGCAGCGGGCGTGGTGTGTTCTACGACGCTGACGCGCCTCATCGCATGAGCCGGCTGCAAGGACAGTTCATGGCTGGCGTGCAGCACTACCTGCCCGAGTTCTTTGCCATGTTCTCGCCCACGGTCAATAGCTATTCGCGTCTGGTGCCGGGCTACTGGGCGCCGCTCGCCGCGACCTGGGGCGTTGAGAACCGCACGACGGCGTTGAGGGTGATTCCGGGCACGGAGAAGTCTCAACGCATCGAGGTGCGCATCGGCTCGGCTGATGCCAATCCCTACATCGCGCTGGCCGCGACCTTGGGCGCGGGGCTGCTGGGCATCGAGCAGGCGCTTGAGCCGATGCCCATCGTCGAGGGCAATGCGTACACGCAGACGTTTTCAGACGAGCTGCATTTCCCGGGCACTTTGTGGGAGTCGGCTCAGCGGCTCAAAGCGTCCAAAGCTGCCCGCCAGTTGTTCGGCAATGCCTTCGTCGATCACTTTGCCGCTACCCGCGAATGGGAAGAGCGCGAGTTCAGGCGTCATGTGACGGACTGGGAGTTGGCCCGCTATTTCGAGATCATTTGAGATGACACGGCAGCAGATCACCCTGAGCCCCATCAATGGCAGCGAGTTTGTGCGGCGCGACTTGGCGACGCCGCAGCAGATCGCCGACAAGCTCGCTCGTGCACAAGCCGCACAGGCTCCTTGGCGTGCCACGCCATTGGTCGAACGGTGCCGGCTTGTTGGTGCCGGCATCGATCGCTTTGTGCAACGAAAGCCGCAGATCGCCGAGGAGCTGACGCGGCAGATGGGCCGGCCCTTGCGCTACACGCCCAGCGAGGTCGACGGCTTCGCAGCCCGTGCACGTCACATGCTGTCGATTGCCGAAGAGGCGTTGGAGCCGATCCGTCCCGCGCCGATCAGCGGGTTCACACGCTATATCGCCCGCGAGCCCTGGGGCACGGTGCTGGTCATCGCACCTTGGAACTATCCGCTGCTGACGGCGGTGAATGCCGTTGTCCCCGCACTCGTGGCCGGCAACACCGTGTTGCTCAAGCACAGCGCGCAGACGCCGCTTGCGGCAGAGCGCATGGTCGATGCTTTCGTGGAAGCCGGTGTGCCGGTGGGCGCGTTCCAGTTTCTGCATTGCGACCACGATGCAACGCAAAAGCTCATCGCCTCGCCCGGCATCGATTTCGTTGCCTTCACCGGTTCGGTGGCAGGCGGCGCCGCGGTAGAGCAGGCCGCTGCCGGGCGCTTCATTGGCCTCGGACTCGAACTCGGCGGCAACGACCCGGCCTACGTGCGCGCAGATGCGGACCTGAAGCATGCCGTCGAGACCATCGTCGATGGCGCGTTCTTCAATTCAGGCCAGAGTTGCTGCGGCATTCAACGTGTGTACATCCATCGCTCGCGCTACGAGGACTTCATCGCAGCCGCCGTCGAGCTGACAAACCAGTACGTGCTCGGCAATCCATTGCAGCCCGAGACCTCGCTCGGCCCCGTCGTGAGATCCTCGGCGGCGGATGCCGTGCGCGCTGTGATCGCGCAAGCGCTGGGGCAGGGCGCCAAGCCGCTGATCGACCCCCGCCGATTCGAGCGCGACCAGCCGGGTACGCCCTATGTCGCCCCGCAAATGCTGGCTTTGGTGAACCACCCCATGCGCATCATGGCCGAGGAGTGCTTCGGCCCCGTTTGCGGTGTGATGCCCGTGGACGGTGACGAGGATGCTTTGCAGCTGATGAACGACAGCCCCTATGGCCTCACCGCAGCGCTGTTCACGCAGGACGAAGACGCGGCGCAGTCCTTGGGCGCGCGCATCAACACGGGCACTGTGTTCATGAATCGCTGCGACTACCTCGACCCCGCGCTGGCCTGGACCGGAATGAAGAACTCCGGCCGCGGCGCCACGTTGTCGGTGCTCGGCTACGAGCATCTGACCCGACCAAAGTCCTATCACCTGAAAAAGCTGTGAATCCCACCGTGAACGACGATCTCGCCAAGTACACCGTCAACTGGAACTACCCGACGGCGGTCAAGGTCGGCGTCGGCCGCATCGTCGAGCTGCCGAAGTGGTGTGCCTCGCTGGGCATGAACCGCCCACTGCTGGTGACCGACCCGGGTCTCGCCGACATGGACATCGTGCGCGACGCGGCCGCATCCAGTGGAGCAGCGGTGTTCAGCAAGATCAAGGGCAACCCGACCGGTCGCAATGTCGAAGAAGGTGTTGCCGCTTATCGAGCCGGCGGGCACGACGGTGTCATCGCGTTCGGCGGTGGCTCGGCCCTGGATGCGGGCAAGGCCATTGCGTTGATGGTCGGGCAAGACCGGCCGCTCTGGGACTTCGAGGACGTCGGCGACAACTTCCAGCGCGTGAAGGTCGAGGGCATGGTGCCGGTGGTCGCGGTGCCTACCACTGCAGGCACTGGTTCGGAAGTCGGGCGCGCTTCGGTCATCACGGACGATGATGCCAAGATCAAGCGCATCATCTTTCACCCGCGCATGCTGCCGGCAGTCGTCATCCTCGATCCGGCGCTCACCGTCGGGCTGCCGCCCAGGCTCACGGCTGCAACTGGAATGGACGCGTTGTCGCACAACCTCGAGGCCTATTGCTCGCCGTTCTTCCATCCCATGGCCGCCGGTATTGCGCTGGAGGGCATGCGCATCGTGAAGGACTGGCTCCCGAGGGCAGTCGCGCAAGGCGACGACCTGGCCGCGCGCGCCGAGATGCTCGTTGCCTCGTCCATGGGCGCGACCGCTTTCCAACGCGGTCTTGGTGCCATGCATGCGCTGGCGCATCCGCTGGGCGCGCATCACGACGCGCACCACGGCACTTTGAACGCGGTGCTCATGCCTTATGTCTTGCAAGCCAACCGCAAAGCCATCGAGCCGCGCATCGTGGCGGCGGCGCGCTATCTCAACCTGCCCGGCCCGTCGTTCACCAGCTTCCTCGACTGGATACTGGCTTTGCGCGAGCACATCGGCATTCCGCACACGCTGTCTGCAATTGGCATTGATGCGAGTGATGACGGAACCATCGGCGAGCTCGCGGTGGCCGATGGTTCGCACGCCACCAACCCTATTGCCTTCACGGCAGTTCAGTACGGCGAGATCTTCCGGCGTGCTGTCGAGGGTCAGCTCTAGTGTCGAGTGAAGCCACAAGTGTCGGTTGATCGCGCCGCTATCGGAGCGCAGTGCAAGGCGCGCCGACGAATCATAGCCGTGCTATGGCGAGGAGGCGCAACGCCGCAATGCGCTTCGAGAGCAAGCGAGCAGCCGACACTTGTGCCTTGACGCGACACTAGATCCAAAATTCAAAGCATGTGTCTATCGGGAAGCTGTTTGGGCCATGTCTTACTGCGGCTCGTCAGCTGCAGTGCGCGCCGCCTGGCGACCCTCGATAAGCTTGACCAAGCTGTGCAGCACGCGATTCACCGGCGTCGCAATGCCGAGCGACTCGCCCTTGCGCATGACATATCCGTTGAGATGATCGATCTCGCTTCGCCTGCCACGAGAAATGTCCTGCGCAGTGGATGAGAACTGCGCAGGCATGGTCCGCGCGATGCGTTCAACGGCCTCCCATACATCCCCGGTCACAGTAACGCGAGCCGCTTGTGCCACGGCAAGACACTCCGCCACCACGTCTCTCATCACGTCTTGCATGCCTTCGCCTTGTACAACACGACCATACGGAAGTTGCGAGATGGCCGAAATGGCGTTGTAGGCGCAGTTCAGGATTAACTTCGACCACAGCTCACCGTCGACGTTGTCGCTGGTTTGCATGGGCACGCCAGCGGTGGCGAACATCGAGATGAGTTCTTCGCTTTTCGACGTGGGGCCGATGACTAGTTCACCCCGTCCGTGGTGTTTGACGTGACCAGGTCCTGCCATCTCCGTGGCAACGTAGACCACCGCCGCCACCACCTCTTGTGCAAGTGCAGCCCGCAAGTGTTCGGCGTTGTCGACGCCATTCTGCAGGCTGAACACGAGGGCGTCCGGGTCGAGGTGCGGGGCCATGTCGGCCGCGGCGGTCCGGGTGTCCGTCGACTTGACGCAGAAGAGGACGAGCTTCGCGCCGCGAACGGCGTTGGTCTCGGTGCTTGCATTCATCGGCACATGCGTCTTGAAGGTCTGCGTGTCCAGCAACAGGCCGTCTCGGCGAACGGCTTGCACGTGCTGAGCCCGGCCGATCAAGGTGACATCGTGTCCCGCACGGGCGAGCATGCCACCGTAGTAGCAACCGACGGCTCCCGCACCCATTACCGCGATTTTCATGGCGCAATCCTGAGGAAGATGATTCGTCGACATCGTAGTGTCGAACGTACCAACGATTGCCTGACCTCGAATGGATCCACGTCCAGTGTGCCTGTTCGGATCACCATTCCAGCAGCGCACTTAAGGTGTACGTGATTAGGGCAGAAGGCCAAACGGGCATGCCGACCCCTTCGCGCGCCCATGCAGAGCTTCGTCCGTGCGGCTTGCGTGATACAGGCGGATGGCACCATGCGGCATTGGCTTCCAAGTTCAACCCATCAAGCTTGGAAGGTTGTTTCCAACTTAGCAAAGGTGCCAACATGTTCCCCCGCCGCGTATCCAGCCCCGCCGGTTCCCCAGATCTAAACAGTCCTCCGTCAAGCCCGACGCAGCGACCCTCTGGTTCCAGTGCGACAACGCACGCGGTGCTGGATCTGCCGCGCCGAAGTGCGTTGCTGGAGTCTTTGCCACTACAACAATCTGACGAATCCCCAGCGCAGCGTCGGCGACTAGCCAGCCTAGCCGCTGCAAGCCGCAGCGAAGCTGGCTTGCAGCAACCTGTCGAACGCAGCCTGCTAGACCTTCCAACAGACGTTCTCAAAAATCTCGTGGGCTATCTGGAAGAGACTCGTGACGTTGCGGCAGCCCACTGCACTTCAAGGGCGTTGTTGGGTGCAACTGAGGATCAAATGGTTCGCGCAAGGTCGGAAACGTTGGGTGTGTTTCTGGGCGCAGAGCAGGCGGTGGAGATCCTTCGCAGCGCGGGTGGCAGGCCTATGCTGGCAGCGGTCGTCAACATGCTCCCGGCTCTCAAAGAGAGGGGCTTCAGCACGGAACAGGTCGTCGCTGCCGCAACAACGTCGCGACTCGTGAACATGCTTCCGGCTCTTACAGAGATGGGCATCAGCGCGGAACAGGTCCTCACTGCCGCAACAACGTCGGAACCTCTGCCACTGACCACCGAACAGATAGTTGCCCTCGCCAGGAGGCATCGCCAGTAATGGCCCGAGGGAAGCTGCGCGAGCAGTCGAGGAGTTTCTGGCGAGGCTTTGCGATGGCGCAAATGGCTTGAGCAACGAAGAAGTGTTCTCGATGGCTTAAGCCGGCGCGGCGGAACCATACGAGTACTGCGATGGACTCGCCCCGCCAGGGCGACTTCAGAATCACGATACCAACGGAGAACAGGCCCATCCTGGCAGTGGGCCGTCCCGCGATGATCACCGATGGCGCTGTCGAACGACTGAAAAGTCCTGGGACATCAAGCCCTGGCAGGAGTTCAGCCCGATGGGTGTTGAGAGGCTGAGAGTATTTCGATCATGCCCGCTCATCACGCCAAAAGGCCCCTGCTCGTCGTTGCAAATGCTCGCCATAGCACGATCTATGGCTGCGCTTTGCGCCTAGACGAGGCGCCTTTTGACGTGCTGCTCGGGCACGTTCGAAAAACTCTCAGCCTCTGAGTGAACGCTTCGGTTGGCCAGGCCGGGCGCCTACTGGCTGTTCGCGAGCGTGTGCTCGCGGGCTTGCGCTTCCCAGCGCTTGGCCGCCTCCACTGCCTGGGCGAACGCTTCGCCGTCTTCGAGCAAGGCCTTCTTGGTCTTGGCGTCCAAGGGGTTCTCGATGCCGAATTCATCGCGCGGCATGCGGTCGTCGCGCACGGCCTTCAAGAGGCGTTGAATCTCTCCCGCGGCGTGCACCGGAGTTTGCAGCAGCACGAGGCGCTTGCTCTTGTCTGGGTTGTTGGGGACGTGGCAGGAGTCGCATTGCCCTTCACGAAGGCGCAGCGCGAGTACTTTGTACGAGGCTTCCAGCTTGACGAGATAGGGATTGTCGGAACTGAACAGGCCGTCGAAGAGCGTGACCTTCGGCTGGCTATTGCCTTGCGCGTCGGACCACATCCACCGGCCGTCAAATTTTGGCGCTGCCACGGGCTCGCTGATGGCGATGGGCGGCTGCGCACCCATGGCAGTGAACTGCGCGACCTTGACGCGGCCGGGTGCCGGGTCCCACCACAGGATCACTTCGTTTGCACCTTGATACGTGGCCCATTTCTCGGCGTCATGCCAGAACGGATATGGGAATTGCCCGGGTGCGAGCCGATTGCGGAACGCTGTCGCGAGTCGAATCTGAAATAGACCTTCGCCTTCGATGTAGGCGACGGTGTGCTTGCCATTGAACATGAAGAGCGGCAAGTACATTCCGGTCAGCACGTCTGGCGCGAATTGCGTGAGCGAGGTCGCGGCCAGCGTGGCGTTCGCAATGCGCTGACGGCCCCACAGCACGATGGGATTGAGTTTGTCGCGAAATGCAGAATCGTTGTACAGGCCTTTTCGGCAGGAATCGAACGCGCTCTGATTGCCGGGAGCTGCCACAGGGCACAGGCGGGCGAGCTCGTCTGCCAACGCGGCTGCAGCCGCACGTGCGTCACGCCATTCCTCGGGCGTGGGCCCGGAAGCAGCATTGGTCGAGGCGCTCGCAGTCAACAGAGCGAGCGCGGTCGAGGCGGCCGTGGCGGCCTGCCTCCATATCGAAAACATCATGGACTCCCCGTCCCCTCATCAGCCAACAATCCGACCAAAGCGGTCGATCACCACCATCTCCACATACTGAGATCCCTGTGCGTTCTCGGGCGAATACGCGACGCGATAGCCGCCGAGATCGGCGCGAAGATTTGCGAGCGCGTCCTTGATGCGCGCGCGGCTGGCGCCGCCTGCCTTCACGGCGTTTCTGCCCGCTTCCACGGCGACGCGTCCTGCGATGTAGCCCTCAAGCGTCGTCACGCCGAGCTTGGCGCCGGTGCCGAGCGCGGCAAGGTCTTGCTTGCACTGGTTCACCACGCCAACGCCCAGGGCGGTGGGGCGCGGCACCACCAGGCTCATCACGACGCTGCGCTTGGTGGTGGCAACGGCGTCGATCAGGTCTTGCCCGGCGAAAGAAGATGAAAAATACATGCCGGGGTAATTGGCCTTGTTCATGTGCTCGATGATGGACAGCACAGGCGCAGCGTTGGTGGTGAACAGCACCACGTCGAGCTTGGCGTCCAGCAGCTGCTTCGCCGCCGGCTGAAGCGACTTCGTGTTGCGGTCGATGCCCACCACCACGGCCGGCTGAATGCCCACGCCCTCGAGCGCCTGCGTCATGGCCGACAGGTTGGCCTTCGAGGTGTCCTTGAGGAAAACGTAGCCCACGCGCTTGAGCCCGAAGTCCTTCACGTAGCTGACCATGCGCTTGTATTCGACGTCGTAGCCGGCGCGCACGTGAATAGCGCCCGTCTGGCCTGCGCCTCGAATGCCCATGTTGCCGCTTGCAGTGCCGATCAGAGCGATCTGGCCCTTCTCGATGGCGGGCATGCACGCTTCGGCGGCCGCGCCGCTCGTGAGGCCAATCAGCGCCGATACGCCGTCGTCGATGAGTCTCTTGACGTTTTCCACGCAGCGGTCGCGTGTGCCACCGTCGTCCATGGTCACGAGCTCGAACTTCAGGCCCTTGCTGTCATTGCGGTTCGCACTTGCCAACGCGGCGGCGATTCCGTCGCGCACGTCGCCGCCGTAGCGCGCTTGCGCGCCGGTGAGCGAGGCCGATTGGCCCAGCTTGATAACGGTGCTTTGCGCGAAAGCCAGCGATGGAAGGCCGGCTGCGACGCCGGTCCACAGCGCGGGGGCACCGAGGAGCAGATCACGCCTTTTCATCTCAGTCTCCTTCTCAGCCTACGAGTCGGCCGTAACGATCGATGGCGATCAGGTCCACGTAGCGCGAACCTTGCGAGCTGCCGGCGAACTCCACCTTGTAGCCGCCGAGGTCGCTGCGAAGTCCTGCAAGCGATTCCTTCATGCGTGCACGGGTGATGCCGCCAGCCTTGATCGCGGATTGCGCGGCGTCGATGGCAGTGCGGCCCGCGATGTAGCCTTCAAGCGTTGTCGTGCCCATGCGGGCGCCGTTATTCAAGAGCGCGAGATCGCGCTGGCATTGCGCCACGACGCTCACGCCCATGGCTGTCGGACGCGGCACCACCATGCTCATCACGCAGCTCTGACGCTTCGCGGTGAGGGTGTCGATGAGGTCCTGTCCCGCGAAGGACGATGCATAGAAGAGCCCGGGGAATTTCGCCCGCTGCAAGTGATCGATGATCTTCGCCACAGGAGCCGCGTTGGCGGTGAAAAGCACGCAGTCGAGTCGTGCGGCGAGCAGTTCGTTGGCCACGCCTTCGAAGGACGTTGCGTTGCGGTCGATCGGCAGCGAGACCTTGGGCGTGATCGAAAGCGATGACAAGGCCGCGTTCATTGCATCGAGGTTGGCCTTGGATGTGTCGCCCAGGTAGACGACGCCCACGCGCTGCATCCCGAAGTCCTTCACATAACTGACCATGCGCCTGTATTCAGCGTCATAGCCCGCGCGCACATGGTAGGTGCCGGTGATATTCGAGGCCCGGATGCCCATGTTGCCGCTGGCGGTGCCGAGCATCGCGATCTGCGCGTCTTCGACCACGGGCAGGCAGGCTTCAGCACCTGCGCCGCTGGTGAGGCCGATGAGCGCGACCACGCCCGACTCTGTGAGAGACATCACGTTCTTGAGGCAGCGGCTGCGCACGCCGCCATCGTCAAGCGTCAGCAACTCGTAGCGAACGCCGGTGGTGGCCTCATTCGCTGAAGCTGCGGCGAATGCAGCCGCGATGCCGTTTTGCACATCCTTGCCGTAGGCCGCCTGCCCGCCCGTGAGAGAGGCTGACTGCCCCAATCGAATGACGCGAGCGTTGTTGGCGTGCGCGAACGAAACAGGCAACACGGATGCGCCGACCGCGCCCGCGGACGCTGCCAGCATGAAGGATCTGCGCTTCATATGGATACCCCCCGAACAACACGCCAAAGGCGACGTGATATGGCTTTCGGCAGGACCAGAAGGGGGTTTGATCAACGTTGCTCAAACTTACCCGAGAAACAACTAGTTTCTTTCTGCGGCTTGGCTTGATGAGGCTGGCGTGCTGTTTTTCACGCCTAGTGTCGCGTCAAGCCACAAGTGTCGGCTGCTCGCTTGCTCTCGAAGCGCATTGCTGCGTTGCGCCTCCTCGCCATAGCACGGCTATGACTCGTCG
>Ga0207678_10005730_pt1 | contig 11085 bp, 13 predicted proteins | sample KBSC63metaG_FD_184319 | JGI IMG/M metagenome (GOLD analysis project Ga0207678, IMG submission 184319) | Corn rhizosphere microbial communities from Kellogg Biological Station, Michigan, USA - KBS C6-3 metaG (SPAdes) (version 2) | ecosystem: Host-associated > Plants > Roots > Rhizosphere > Soil ...
GGGGATGCAGGGCGGCCCGTAGGGGCGTAGGTGGCGATGACCCTTGCCGCTACCTCGGTGACCTTGACGTGGCGGCGCTGGGATTCGCGGCGCAGGTAGCGGAGAGCCTCATCGGCGTCGCAGCCGAGAGCGTGCATGAGGATGCCCTTGGCCTGGTCGGTGACCGCGCGGGCCGCCACGGAGTCCTTGAGCTGGGTCGCGGTGCGCTGCGCCTGACCGTAGGCGAGGCTGTTGGCGAATACCGTGCTGCCGAACCTCGCGAGCATTTCCGCCATGGGCACCCCGTCGGCGTCGAGCGCACCGGGGCGCACCGCGAAGAGCGCGAGCACGAGCGTGATCGACGAGGACTGCCTGACCAGGTGGATCGAGCTGCGCAAGCCACGGCGGAGCGCCTCGGCCGCCCACCACGGCCACCGGTCCTCCTCCAGCGCGTCGCGGCAGCTTACCGGCCGGCCCTCGCGGACGGCGGCGGCCAGCGGCCCGGGACCGAAGCTGGCCTCCAGGCGGACGAGTTCGGCCGGGTCGGGATGGCTGGCGGCCACTGCGGTGAGCTCGCCGTCCCGCCAGATCGTCGCGTGGGCCGCCGCGCAGCCCGGGACCTGCCTGACGGCCAGCTCAGCCAGCCTGCTGAGCCACTTCGCCTCTCCGATGGAGAGGCTGACGAGTTCGGTCGCCTCGTACCCGAGATCTTCGGCCGTCACGCCCCGCTCCGTTCCCGCCGCCCTGTCCTACCCTCTACCAGAAGGGTACGCGGGGCAGGGCAGGCCGCGCACCGGCGCGGAAGCGCTGTTCCCGGCGGCAGCGGCGACCGTGCCAGCCGTGGTGACCTGGCAAGAGCGCGTCGTCGGGCGAATCTGGGTGGCGAGCGTAACGCAGAGGGCCACCATCGCGGCCAGAGCGCCGAGCAGCGTCGCCAGGTACAAGATCCGCACCCGCGGCCAGGCAGGAAGTGAGACCTGTTCCGCACCGACGGGCCGCTCCCCGTCGGTCAAGTGGTTGAACACGGCGAACTTCGACGACAGCGCGGGCGCGTCCGCCGTCAGGTCGCGTTCGATCGCGGCGAGCCGGCGCCGGTACCGCGCGCGCGTTAGGGCACCGGGCCCTAGCCGCACGCCCCGCCCCCATTGCCAGGGGATACGCCCTGTCCGGTGGGCATGCCCCGTCCAGATGAAGGGATCGTTCATGTACATCCCTGCTCCTCTCCGCACTCAGCCGAGCGCCTTCGCCCAGGCAGCCACGGAGTGCGACGGCCCGCCCGTAAAGTCCACGGTCACGCGGGTTGCGGTGCGTCGACGTCACGCATCGCTTACCCATCTCACCGCCGGCTACTCCTGGCGGGCACGCACGGCAGCGGCCCCGGCTCAACGTTGAGCCGGGGCCGGGCGAGGGGTTACCAGTCGCTGAGCTGGCCGTCGAATAGCCAGAAGAGGGCGAGCGGAGCCGCGCAGGCGGCGACCGCCAGGAAGGCCAGCAAGCGGCGCTTCGGGCGGCCCGCTGACCAGCGCACGGCCGTGGTGACCGCCCGGCGGGCCAGGCCCGCCGCGATGTAGAGGGAGCCGATGATGGACGCGAGCGCCAGGGCCACGCCTACCAGGTCCGCCGCCGCCTGGGCGTAGCTGTGGCTGGCGAACGCACCAGGGACCAGGTGCGCCGCGTGGCCCGCCGAGTGCCACAGCGCCCGGTTGACCCCTGGGAGGTGGAGCAAGAGGTAGCCAAGGAAAAGCGTCAGCAGCGGGACCACGCAGAGCACCCAGGCGGTGATCACGATCCGGGCGCGGGGGCGCAGGCCGGTGACGCGCGGGTCTCCCTGCCAGTCAGCGAGGAGCCGGCGGGGCAGCGCGCTGCGCAGCACGGGGACGACGCGGGCGAACAGGTCGGGCACGCCCACGAGGTCGCTCAGGATGAAGTAACCGTCGAAGCGCACGAACGGAAGCAGTTGCTCGAGCATCTCCAGGTGCGAGAACGCGATGACGAGCAGCAGGATCTCCGCCGAGGTCGCCGCGTAGCAGGCGGCCAGTACCAGCATGAAAATCAGGTTGAAGTACAGGCCGCCCAGGTCGGTGCGCAGCCGCCCGGCGCGGCCCAGCCGGTAGGAGTCGGTGACGTTCGTGAAGAACGCCGGCCATACCAGGTAGATGCCCGCCCCGATCCGCCCGGGGCGCGCACCCCCGTACCGGCAGCCCGCCGCGTGGCCGCACTCGTGGAACAAGGCGGACACGATGGTCAGGGATGCCACGATAAGCAGGTCCACCGGGTCGTTCAGTACCTGGTGGAACGCGGGCGAAAGGCCGTGCGTCGTGAACAGCCAGAAGTCGAGGGCGGCGACGCTGGCGACAACCGCGGCGATCACCGGCGGGCGGAACAGCGGCCGCAGGAGCGTGCCTGCCGCGCACGCCGCCGCCTCGGGCAGCAGCGTGACCCGGGCCCGCAGCGCGAGGAGCGGGCTGGCCGTCGGCAGCGCGGCCGGCGCGCCCGGCCCGGCGACGATGCCGAGGGGGCCCAGCTTGGCGGTAATGAGGTAGCTGACCTGCTCGGCCGAGAGCGCCCGGCCCAGCTTGTCGCTGGCGAGGGCGGCGATCTCGGCAGGTCCGCAGGTGCCGTCAATCAGGCTGACGACTAGGTAAAGCAGCCGGGTGAGCTGGATGACCTGGCCGTCCGCGCGCCTGATGAGCGACTGCGGCTCGGCGAAGCCGCTGTCCTTCAGCTCGCCCAGCAACTCGACGCCGCCCGCGAGCCGGGGCGGGGCGGCCTGGTCCAGGGTCACGCGGCTTCCTCCTTGGCGGCGGAATACGGGAAGGGCCACCTAGACGAATCCAGGCGGCCCTCCCACTGCCATGCGTACCCCGCCCATGCATGACAGGCTGGCGGCGCGGGCGGCGGGTCAAGCAGAGGCTCATGCACATCCCGCCGACACATGGCAGGCAGGCGGTTGCCAGGGGCTACAGGTTGAAGATGTCGCCACCGAGGATGTTGACGTTGATAAGGCCGACCTGCTGGTTGCTGGCCACCTGCGTAAAGCTGAAGCTGTTGCCGGAGTGGTACTTGGCGCAGTACAGCGTCTCCCGGTTGGGCAGGAGTTCGGCGCTCTCCCGCTCAAGCTCGTCCATCGACACGGCGAGATCAGTAGACATTCGAAGGCCTCCTTTGAAGGAATTCGCCCTGATTTGGTGTACGCTATTTGGCGTACGGATTGTACGGTCACCAACGTACAGTACGATCTCGGATCAAGTCAATACGGAGCGGGAACGGCTGATCTCCCCAAGTAGCTACGCATCTCTACAGATGAAAACAGGCTAAGTTGGTGCCTATGGCAGCGCGCGCGGCAGATGGCGAGCCGGGACTCTCCAGGGAAAAAGCGGGAGATTCCGTGACGGGGCTTGAGCACGCCGTCAACCCCCTGCAACGGCTGATCCAGCAGCGGCTGCGCGAGCGGGGCTGGTCGTACGGGGAGGTCGCGCGCCGCGGCGGGTTGCCCAGGTCCACCCTGTACACGCTCGCCACGACGCTGAACCTCGTCCGGCCGCCGCGCCCGGCCACCATTGACGCGCTCGCCAAAGGGCTCGACGTGCCGGTCTCAGTGGTGCGCGCCGCGGCCGCCGAGTCCACAGGATTGCACTACTACGACGAACCGCCCCGCCGGCCGCTCCAGCCGGGCGACCAGGAGCGGGAACTCCTTATCGCCAGCATCGACGAATTGTCGCCCGAGGACCGGCGGCATGTGGCCGCGCTCGTCGAGTCGCTGCGGAAGAAGGCGTCCGGCGAGCAAGCCGACGCGTTAGCGTCTCCGGATGATCGGTTTTGAGCCCGATGATCAGCCGGATCGCCAGGATGACGGAGCCGAGTCGCATGATCGCCTCAACTTTCTTCCGCTGCCTTATCCACGGACGGGTTGCGGGTAAGCGAAAGTCGGACGAGGGCAGCGGCCAGCCGCGCCGGGTGGCCGCTGTCCGCCAGCAGGGCGGCGAGGTCGCCGCGATCGGCAGGCAGGCCAGCGCGGCGGGCGCCCTCGGTCATCCGGTCGTCGACGTAAGGGCCGACCGACGGCCAGGCCTCCTGCACCTCGCGCAGGAAGATGCTGGCTCCCGTCGGGCCGATGCCGCGGAACTCCGTCAGCAGCTTGGCGATGGCTTTCGCGTCCCCGTTCGCCTCATCGCGCAGCCGGCGCAGGTCGCCGCGGTACTGCCGGACAACCTGGCCGGCGCTGTCGCCGAGCGTGCTGGCCGTGCTCTCGTCGTAGCGCCTGTAGTGGCCGCGGCCGAGCGCGTCCACCCGGTCCTGCCAGCTGGCCTCGGACATCGCGGCGGGCGTGCGGTAACCGGCGGCGAACAGCTCGCGGGCGGCCGCGACCGCGACACCAGCCGAGATCCGGGTGCTCAGCAGCGTGGCGAGGACGAGCAGCTGGTACAGCGGACTCGGCTGGTCGGCCATCCGGATCCCCGCCTCCTGCGCGTACGTCCGCCCGTAGCTCTGCAGGAGCTTGCGGACCCGCTCCGCCGGGTCGCCCTCGTTTGGCATCGCGTGCCTCCTCCACTGAGCACGTCGACTACCCGCGTGGCACGCGGGAAACATCGTCTCAAGGACAGGCGAACTCGAATAGGCTGTGAAGCGATCCGGCAGCTGCCCGTGAGTTTCGGCACCTCGATAATGCCTTGGTGCCCGCTCAGTGGCGCGGCTGTCGCTAACGGGTCCGGAGACGCGGCCCGCCCTCCTCTTATTGCGAAGTGGCGGTGATTTACCGTGTCCGATGAACGCTTTCCCACGACGTGGTCCGGCCAGACGGCCGTTATTGCCGCGGCAGGGGAAATTGACCTCACAAACGCGGAAAGCCTGCGGGACGCGCTGCTGTCCGCGTTCAACGCGGGGGCGTCCTGCCTGGTCGTGGACCTGACCGCGGTGACGTTCCTCGACTCGGCGGGCGTCACCGCCTTGGTGCGGGCCTCGCGGCGGGCCAGCGCCAGCGACGCGGCGCTGCGGCTGGCCGTCACGGCCCCCGCCGTGCTGCGGGTGCTGAACCTTGTCGGCATCGACCAGCTAATTCCCATCTACCCAAGCGTGGGCACGGCGCTGGACTCGCTCCCTCAGGCGACGGTCATCGACAGCAGCACCCATGCCCCGTCAGAATCGGACGCGACCGAGACGTAATCGGAGAGCCGCCGCAGCACCCACCGACGAAGCGCTTCCTCTTCGCCCGGCCCGGCGCCCGCCGGCCACCCGTGGCGCCACGCGTGCGCGCTATTGCTGCGGACCTCGCAGTACGCGCGGTTGCCCGTGACCCAGAGCCGCACCCGCGCGGCGCACGGCCCGCGCGCGGTGACGGACGCCGTGGCCTCGCTGGCCGCGAGGACGAAGTCACTCAGCCGCCCGGGAACCATCCCAGCGCGCGCCCCGGCCGTCCGCGCGAACTGGCGGACGGCCGGGATATCGCACTGCCGGAAGGACCGCTCGGCGAGCCACTCGGGGACACTGCGCAGCAGGCGTCCGTTGCTGGCCAGCTTCTTGGTATCCACTGGCGTCACCCGTCCTCGAACGGGGCGGAGGGCCGCGGCGGCTCGCCGCTGACCCGGGTGACAATCGCCGCGGCCAGGTCGCGGAGCTTGACGTTGGTGTTCTGCGACACGCTCCGCAGCAGCGTGAAGGCCTTGTCTTGAGGGCATCGTTCCTGAGCCATGATCACGCCGAGCGCCTGGTCGATGACCGCTCGCGACACGATCGACGATCTCAGCTGGTCGTTCTGGTCGGCGCACGCGGCCATCCGCAGCGACAGCGTGAGCGCCCCCGAGGCGTCCTCGGCGAACTCGTCTGCCCGCCTGGCTTCCGCCGGGCCGAACGCCCCTGTCCGGCGCGCGTACAGGACGAACGCGCCGACCGGTTCGCCATCGTGGATGAGCGGGGCGGCGTAGCAGGAGCGGATGCCGAGCGTAGTGGCCTCCCGGCAGAAACGGTGCCAGCGGCCAGCGGTCTCCGTGTCGTGGACGTTCACCGGGCGGGCGCGGCGCAGGGCGTCCAGCGCCGGGCCGTCTCCCGACTGGTGCTGCACCCGGTCCGCCGCTGACGCCAGCTGGTCGCTGCACGCCGTGGCAGACGCCGGGCGACCCCGCTGACGTAGCGCCATTCCGCAAGACATCGTGTCGTCAGCGTCGCCGACCGCTCGCACCGCTAGGACGGCGAGCTCGTGCAGGAATTGCTCGACAGTATCGGTGTTCAGCAGGGCGTTCTGCAGCCCCGCGCAATCTTCGCTAGACACGTATATCACCTACCCCAGACGACCGGCTGAAACGGCTACGGGGCAGGTCAGCTCGCCACCAGCTCCGCTGCGGCGGTCGCGATCGAGGCCATGTCGATCCCCGCGAGCTGCAGCTGCTCATCGGGCGTCGCCGAGCCCGGCAGGGTACGCACAGCCAGCTTCCTGACCACCGGCAGGGGCCGGCCTCCCGCCGCAAGGGCGCTGAGCACGGCATCGCCGAGGCCGCCCTCCGGCCAGTGGTCCTCGACCGTGACGATCCGCCCCGTCTCCCGCGCCGCGGCGCGCAGCGTGGCCGCGTCAACCGGCTTGACCGAGTAGGCGTCGATGACCCGCGCCGAGATGCCGTCGTCCGCGAGCAGGTCCGCGGCCGCCAGGGCTTCGTGCACCGGGACGCCGGCGGCGACCAGCGTCACCTGGTCGTCGGGGGCTTGGCGGAGCACGCGGCTGCCGCCGACCTCGAAGCGCTCACCAGGTGCGTAGATCACCGGCGTGTCGCCTCGGGCGGTGCGCAGGTAGCTCACCCCGGAGAGGTTCGCCATCACGTCGGTCAGCGCGACGGTCTGGTTGGCGTCGCACGGGCAGAGCACGGTGCTGCCGTGGACGGCGCGCATCGCCGCGAGGTCTTCAAGACCCATCTGCGACGGGCCGTCCGCGCCGATCGAGGCGCCCGAGTGCGAGCCGACAAGGCGGATGCTCGCCCGGCTCACGGCCGCCATCCTGATGAAGTCGTACGCACGGGTGAAGAAGGCGGCGAACGTGGCCGCGAACGGCACCCAGCCGCGCACCTGCATCCCGATGGCCGCGGCGACCAGCTGCTGCTCGGCGATGTAGAACTCGAAGAACCGCTCCGGGTGCGCCTTCGCGAAGGAGGCGGTGCGCGTGGAGTCGCTCACCTCGCCGTCGAGCACGACGATGTCGGGCCGGCGGTCGCCAAGGGCGGCCAGGGCCTCGCCGATGGCCGTCCGCGTCGCGGCCATGCTGCCCTGCTCGTACGCTGGCGGGCGCGACGACGCCACGGGCTTCGCCCGCTGGGCCGGCAGCACCGGGGCGGGCGGGGCGACCCGGACGCGGATGTCACGGATGCCGCCGAGCTCACGGATCGCATCCTCCGCGTCGGGGACCGGCTTGCCGTGCGCGCCTTCCTTGTCCTCGACGGCCGCGACGCCACGGCCTTTCTTCGTCCTGGCCAAGATGACCGACGGTGTGCCCGTGTGGGCCGCCGCGACGGTGAACGCGCGGTCGATCTCCTCGATGTCGTGCCCGTCGATCTCCTGGGTGTGCCAGCCGAACGCCTGGAACCTGGCTGCGTACGCCGCCGTGTCCCAGCCGTGCCTGGTCGGACCCCGCTGGCCGAGCCGGTTCACGTCGACGATCACCGTCAGGTTGTCGAGCCGGTCGAAGCCGGCCTGCTCGGCCGCCTCCCAGATCGACCCCTCGGCGAGTTCACTGTCGCCGCAGAGCACCCAGACCCGGTACGGCAGCCGGTCCAGGCGCTTGCCCGCGATGGCCAGGCCCACCCCCACAGGCAGGCCCTGGCCGAGCGAGCCGGTGGCGACGTCCACCCACGGCAGCCGGGGCGTGGGGTGCCCTTCCAGGCGGCTGTGCACCTGACGGTAGGTGAGGAACTCCTCCTCGCCGATCGCGCCTACCGCCCGCAGCATCGAGTAGTACAGCGGGGACGCGTGGCCCTTGGAGAAGATCAGGTGGTCATTGCCTGGTGCGGCAGGCTCGGTGAAGTCATAGTGCAGGTGCCGCCCGAGCAGCACCGCCATCAGGTCGGCAGCTGACATCGAGGAGGTCGGGTGCCCGGATGACGCGGCGGCGCTGGCTCGCACCGAGTCGACCCGCAACTGCTGCGCGACCTCGTGCAGGGACCGCGTGACGTCTTGCTCAAGCAGGGACGACGTGCTCATGGTGGTGCCTCCCTCCGGTTGTTGAGCCCATCGCCTGCCCCCGACGCACCTGTTCACACCACTGCGCGCAGGGTTATCGCCGCCCACCTGGGTAGCCGCTGCAGACACGATTAAGGAGGCAGGGATGTCAGCAACGCTGCTTTGGATCATGTGCGTGGTCATCGTCGCGTCGCTAGCCGCCTGGCTGGTCGCGATAGTGCTCGCCAACCGGAACCCGGCCTTCCGGCACCCGCACGTCGAACCGCGACGTGGCCAGGTGCAAGGCGGGACCCATGTCGGCGGCGGCCGGTCGGTGGCGCCGCACCGTGATGCTGAGATCACCCCTGAAGAGGATCCCGAGGCTCCTACGGTACCGGTCCGCGGGGCCCGTGGCACGAGCCCGATGGACCTGTGAACACACGACAAGTGAGGCGCCGCACACGTGCGGCGCCTCACTGCTGCGGCCTTACCCTAACTATTCGGCTGGGCGCGGCTGACCGCGGCGAGCGGGGAGTCCGCGTCTGCGGTCAGCGCCACGTCGCCCATTGACACGATGCCGACGACCTGCCCCTCGTTGATGACCGGAAGCCGGCGGACGGCGTGCTCCCGCATGAGCTGCTCGGCCTGGTAGACGTCTGCGTCGGCCGCGACTCCGATCAGGTCGCCGCTGCACAGCGGGCCGACCGGGGAGTCGGGCCCCTCGCCTTCGGCCAGGCCGCGGAGCACCAGGTCCCGGTCGGTCACCATGCCGGAGAGCGAACCGTCGTTGACCACGAGGACGGCACCCACCTGAGTGTCACGCATGATCCGAGCCGTCTCGCCGATGGTCTGGCTGTAGTAGACCCCGACGGGGGCGGGGGTCATGATGTCCCGGACCTTCCCGGTCTGCGTCGGAATGGCACTGCTGGTAGCCTGCTCGTCGGCACTGGGGGTCATGATGTCAGTGCTTTTCTTCTCCATGGAGTCCCTCCTTTGGCCGTTCCCCTGACGGCTACCAACCAGGATGGCTCGTAAACCAGGCCGGCGCCTCGGATGCCGAGGTCCCCGCGGCTCGCCGCGGGGACCTCGTTCGCTGTTTGCCAGGGTTTACCTGAGGCTGTGGCGGCGGCGGCCGTAGACGTAGCGGCGGCCCCGCGGGTGGCTCACCGCGGCGATCAGCAGCGCGGCGACGACCAGGGAGACGATGAACGTGATGATGAAGTGGCCCGCGCCGATGATGGCGGCGGTGACGATGCCGCCGACCAGCGCGCCCACGATTCCGAAGAGCAGCGTCAGCAGGATGCCGATCCGCTGCCGGCCCGGCACCAAGAAGTGCGCGAGCCCGCCGACAACCAGTCCGGTGATCAGCCACGCGAGGAGGGCAGTGAATGTCATGACTTCCGGCTACCCTCGATAAAACCCTTCATTCACGGCCAAGCACCATCCAAAACGGCCGCGTGTTCCCCAGGGCAGGCCAGGTTCCAGCCCCGGGCCTCCAGCTACGAGAAGCGGCGGATGCCGCTTGGCTAAGTGCAGGCTGGGTTACGAGGCCGGCTTGAGGTGGAGCAAGACGACCTCGTCGCTGCCGGTACCGGGGCCGTTGTCGTTGCCCGAGGGCTGGCCGCTCTCGTACGGGTCGTCCCTGGTCGGCCAGCCCGACGCGCAGGCCGTGAGGCCCACGGCGAGGAAGCCGGCCGCGACCAGCGCCAGCGCTTTCCTGCTCGCCATTCGCGTGGATATCACCGTGACCTCACCCTCATTGGCACTACGCGCGGCATACCTACCGTAAAGCACGCCAATCAGCCTTCCATGTCGACAATTGTCAATACGGCCGTGTCATTACCGGAGAATGCGGAAGGCCCGCCCGAGGGTGACGGGCGGGCCTTCACGGCGAGGATGCGGGGTTCCCCGGGTAGGGGTTCCCGCTTAGCCGGTCAGGAGGCCGGCTTGAGGTGGAGCAGGACGTACTCGTCCGTGCCGGCGCCCGTGCCGAGGTTGGTGCCCGACGGCTGGCAGCTCTGGTACGGGTTGTCCTTGGTCGGCCAGCCGGTGTAGTGCACGGAGGTGTACTCGCACCATTCGGCGGAGGTGGTCGTCGGGATGACCGGCAGGTTGTCCGCGACGTACTGCTCGATCGGCGCGAGGTCCTTGGTCTGCTCCGCGATCGTCTGGTCGCCGTTGAGCTTCTGCAGTTCGGCGGTCACCGTCGGGTCGTTCAGCTTCTCGTAGTTACCGTTGCCGGTGCCGATCAGCGCCGGGTCGAGCCAGCCGTCGTACAACTGGTAGGGCGTGATGCCGCCGCTGCCCCAGCGCAGCAGCACCTGGAAGTTGCCGCTCGACGCGTCGGCGTTGTAGGCGTCGACGCTGACGTTGTTGAAGCTGGCCTTGATGCCGGCCGACTTCAGCGACTGCACGGCGATCTCCACGTCGTTCGCGAAGTCGCTGTAGTCGCCAGGAGTGGTGATGGCGATGCTGAGCTCCTGGCCGCCCTTGGCGAAGTAGCCCGAGCTGTCCTTCGTGTAGCCGTCCGCCTTCAGAATCGTGGCGGCCTGCGCCGCGTCGCCATTCGGGTTCACTTCCTTGCCCTTAAGCGACGGGGCGAGCCACGCCGAGAACGCCGGCTCGGTGATGCCGGAGATGTTAAGGACCGGGTCCTCCAGGCCGGACTCACCCTCGGTGGACATCAGGTTGCGGTTGATGGCCACGTCGATGGCCTTCCGGACCTGCAGGTCCGCCGTCGGGCCGGTCTTCAGGTTCGGGTACAGGGCACCAGAGGAGTTCGAGCCCTCGTAACCGCCGTTGTGCGCCGGGTCCTTGTCGAGGAAGTTCGCCTTGAGGTTCGGGATGTAGTTACCCGTCCAGTCGATCTTCTGGCTGAACAGCGCCGTCTGGGCCGCAGTGTTCGAGGAGTACGCGGGGAAGTACACCTTCTGCACCGGCACCGGCTGCCAGTAGCTCGGGTTCGCGACC
>Ga0207678_10005732_pt1 | contig 11084 bp, 8 predicted proteins | sample KBSC63metaG_FD_184319 | JGI IMG/M metagenome (GOLD analysis project Ga0207678, IMG submission 184319) | Corn rhizosphere microbial communities from Kellogg Biological Station, Michigan, USA - KBS C6-3 metaG (SPAdes) (version 2) | ecosystem: Host-associated > Plants > Roots > Rhizosphere > Soil ...
GTCAGGGCAAGCCCGCCAACCAGGTCGCCATCCTGCTCCCCACCGATGACGTCTGGGCCGCATTCGCTCCCGGCAAAGACAGCGTCACCGCAGCCATGGCCAGGATCATTACGCCTGAGCTGATGTCCACCATCCTCTCCGCCGGCTACAACATCGACTACATCGACGCCGACGCCATCAACTCGGTCGGCCTCGGCGCCCACCAGATCCTCGTGCTTCCGCCGACCGACCGTATCCCTGTCGAAACCCTGCGCAAAATTCATGCCTTCGTCGAAAGAGGCGGTAAGGTGATCGCCATCGGCCACACTCCTTCCATCGACCCCGAAGGTAAGTCGTCACGCGAACTGACCGAACTCTCGAACATAATTCCGGTCGTCCCGAACGACTCTCAACTCGGCAAAGCCCTGAACAATGCTGGAAGACCCGACCTGGAACTAGCCGGTGCAGACAGCTCCACTCAATCAGAGATCGGCTTTATCCGCCGCAAGCTCCCAACCTCAGACATCTACTTCGTAGCCAACACCAGCAACCACCCCATCGACACCACCGCAACCTTTACCACCGCGCACAAGTTCGGCGAGCAGTGGAACCCCACCAGCGGCGAAGCCACCAGCACCCCCTCCGCCAATGTCCAACTTCACCTCGCCCCCTACGAGTCCCGCATCTTTATCTTCAGCAACACCGATCCCAAAGCACCGGCACCGCGGCCTGCTCCCACGGCTCAGCTAGCCGACCTCTGCAGCAACTGGCAGGTCCGCTTCGCCGCAATCGGCAAGACCAAATCCGAAGCCACACTCACCGACTGGATCGCCAGCCCCGACACCATCCATTACTCCGGCGAGGCAGTCTACAGCCGCGACTTTGCCATCAGCCCGAACGCGCGGCATCTCCCGGTTTATTTAGAAGTCGGCGGCGGGAAACCGCTTCCAGGCGCGCCGGATGCTCGACCTGAACATCCCACTCTCGGCCTCGACGGCCTGCCCAACCCCCACATCACCCGCACCGGCCCAGGAATGCGCGCCTACTATGAGCCACCCATCCGCGAAGCCGCCATCGTCTACATCAACGGCAAGCGCGCAGGCTCGCTCTGGCACCCGCCCTATCGCCTCAACGTGACGCCCTTTCTCAAATCCGGCCAGAACCGCATCGAGATCCACGTCTATAACACCGCTCTTAATGCATGGTCGGCCCTGCCGCCGCACGACTACAAACCCCTCATCGCCAAATACGGCGACCGTTTCCAGATGCAGGACCTCAACAAGGTCGTCCCCACCTCCTCTGGCATTCTTGGTCCTATCCACCTCGTCACGATCAAATCTCAGGAGCAGAAATAGTGTCCGGCTCCAATGTAAAGTTCACTGATGCCTCGGGTCGCTTCCGGCAAAAAAGATGTTTCCTCCGGCGAACCCAGGTAAGCCGCTTTTGCAACCAACTACCAAGCATCCAAATGCTCGGAGAGAAGGTTCATCTATGACAACTGAAGGCTTTGCCGATAACGGCACCATGATTACGCACATCGCGCAATTCGATCTAGCACAAGAGATGGCCGAGTCGGAGCACAAGAAGCCTTGGCAATCGGGCCACTATGCCAGGACTCTCTTCAAGAAATCAGACATCAGGATTGTGCTGATTTCAATGGAACCTGGTTCGCGAATGAAGGAACATCATGCTGACGGCACGCTGTCGGTACAAGTACTCAAAGGAGCGATCCGGTTCACTGCTCATGGCAAAGCAAACGACCTGAAGTCAGGCAACCTGTTGACGCTTGGGGCGTCGATTAAACACGAGGTAGAGGCACTGGAGGACGCGGTATTCCTGCTGACGATCTCATGGCCAGATGCTGAAAAGCTACAGGCCATGAAGCATCGAGGATACGGCACCTAGATCGCAAGTAGTTCGAGAGCACCCTTGGAGATGAGGTCGTCGGCAATCCATCGGCCGAGGGCCTCCGGGGTGGTATTCAGTGCCGATTCCGTATCAATCTGGACCATTGCTTCACCATCTGGAGCGAGTACCTGGGCAAACATGCGCCACTTTTCGAACTCCGGAACGCAATGGACGCCAATAGGGATCGCACAGCCGCCGCCAAGCGCATCGAGCGTAATCCGCTCCGTTTCCACGCAGAACCGGGTCTCCGGATGATCAAGAAAAGCCAATGCCTGCCGCACCCACACGTCGCGTGCCTCATCCATTGGGTACTCTGGGCTGCGCGTCTCAATAGCAAGCGCACCCTGCCCCGGTGCGGGACATAACTCATCGGGGGAGAACCGGTGATGAACCCACTCGGTACGCTGGAGACGGTCCAGACCGGCAGCGGCAAGAACCAGCGCATCGCATTGCCCAGCAGCCAGTTTCTTGAGCCGCGTATCGATGTTCCCTCTCAAATCGACGAACGTTACGTCCGGCCGAAGGGCAAGCAGTTGAGCGCGGCGGCGTGGACTGGTTGTCCCGATGCGTCCGTTCTCAGGAAGCGTGTTGAGCGACCAGTACGGTTCACAGACCCAGACGTCGCGAGCGTCGGCTCGCTTGGGAATGGCAGCGAAGGCGAACTGAGGAGCGAGCTTTGTCGGCAGGTCCTTCAGACTATGGACAGCAAGGTCGATGCGGCCTTCCTGCAGAGCCTCTTCAATCTCTTTGATGAAGATGCCTTTCCCATCGAGGTCCGCAGGTGGAACGAAGCCGGGCTGCTGCATCCGGTCGCCGGTGGTGCGGATGATTTCGATCTCGGCGTAATATCCGGCGTCGCGCAACTTGTAAAGGATATGGTTGGCCTGCCAGAGAGCTAACTGGGAGCCTCTGGAGCCGATGCGAAGTGGAGCTTTGGGGTCGTTCATGTCCTAATCAGAATACGGCAGGAAGAATCGCAGACAGGAATCCTGCTCTGAGGAATAAAAAGGCGGGCAATCTCAGATTGCCCGCCAAAGTGAAAATCGGCTCGATTTAGCGGTGGCCGCCACCACCATGGGAACCGCCACCGGCATGACTCCCACCGCCGGGATGTGCCGTGCCTGGGCCAACCTGGCGTCCGCCATGGAAACCTCCACCGGGGCGACTTCCACCGGGACGACCGCCGCCGTGATAGCCGCCGGGGTTTTCAGTACCCGGACCTACGTGGCGTCCGCCATGATAGTAGCCGCCGCCATAACCGCCACGTCCGTAATATCCGCGGCCGTAACCTCCGTAGACTATGCCGCCACCGTAAAGATAATAGGGCGAATAGAAACCATAGCCATAAGGATTCCAGAACAGACCGCTACCTGGCAGCCAGGTGTAGCCGAAAGGTCCGCCAGCCCAGTACCAACCGGGGCTGAAGTCAGCGGCTCCGGCATACTGCGAAGCGAGATCGACATTTGCCTGGCCAAGATATGCCGAGCGGAGGCTGCTCCACTTATAGAGATCGGTGACCTTGGCCTGGTCCTTATCGAATTTCTGCGGCTTTGTAGGCTCACCGGTGAGCACGAGTTGGCGGCCGCCCTTTACCTCAATGGGCTTGATGTTTGTATGCAGGTTTTCTCCGGGGTAAACTGCAGCCTTGCCATCGAACACACGAACGGTCGAGTTGTCGGCGTCAAAGGTATAAAGTCCCTTTTTGAGCAGCTCAGTCTGACCGTTGTTGAAGTCGACGAGAATGGTGTTCTGCTTATAGAGCTGGTCGACCTCGACGTTGGCATGACCTTTTTCCAGTCTCACTTCAGTCTTGGTGAGGTCGGGAGAGACCATTTGAATGGTGCTGTCGCCGCCGAGACGAAGAAAAACGCCAGGAGTAAGAAGAATTTCGGCTTTACCGTTCGCGGTCGAGAGATACTCCCCAGCCTTGAGTTCGGTATTACCCACAGAATTGGGAGAGAGAGCACGCCCTTCGATCGAGGCCTGCCCTTCGACATAATTGAGAGTCCCTGGACGGGCTGGGTTCGCGGTTTGCCCGAAAGCTGACGCGCACAGAGTCGCCAGAGAAAGCAATGCTATTTTCAATCTCGGCATTTTTAGATCCTCTTGTTCTTTAGATGCGGCAATAGTTGAAAGGTCACATCCGGAACTGTTTGCAACAGAAGGAGATACCCGCTCGGACAGAACGCAACTATTCCTGATTTTCCGGGTTAGATTCCGAGCGTCGAAGTGCGACAAGCTGGGGATGAAGCAGCTTGGCAGTCAGAGATCGGGTGAGCGCTTCCACCGCAGCCTGCTGGTCGGGAGTGAGGCTGCCGAGGCGTTTTGCGGCCTTGGCCAACTCGGATTCACGGATGGCCTCGGCGTTTTGCTGGAGAGACAAAATCGCGGGAACAGCGCCGCGGGACTGAAGACGAAGCTGAAATTTATCGACCTCGCGAGTGACGATCGCCTCGGCGGCTTCAGCCTCCTTGCCACGATCGGCGAGATTTGCCTGGGCGACCTGCTGCAGGTCGTCGATGTCGTAGACGAAGCAGCCCTCGACCTCATTCATGCTGGGATCGACATCACGAGGCACAGCGATATCGATGAAGAACATGGGACGGTTGCGGCGGCGATGGAGAAACTGTTGGCCATGGGAGCGGCTGAATATCTTCTGCGGCGCTCCGGTCGAGGTGATGACAATATCGGCGCGGTCTGCCTGTTCGTAGAGCCGATCGAATGGAATGACCTGTCCGTTGAACTCCTGCGCGATCTGCTCAGCCCTCGACTGCGTTCGGTTGGCGACGAGGATGGATGCTGCGCCTTGCTGGATGAGGTGTCGTGCGGCCAGTTCGGACATCTTTCCCGCGCCCACTAGAAGCACGGTCTTGCCTTCGAGAGAATCGAAGATCTTGCGTGCAAGGTCAACGGCGACGGAGGCGATGGACACCGAACTGGAGCCTATCTGGGTTTCGGTGCGGACTCGTTTGGCTACCGTGAAGGCGCGCTGAAGCAGGCCTTCAAGCGTAGTGGAAACCGCTCCAACCTCGCGGGCTGCAGAGTAGGCATCTTTGACCTGACCTAAAATCTGAGGCTCGCCGACGACCATGCTGTCGAGTGAACTGGCGACGCGGAAGAGATGGCGGATGGCTTCGCGCTCGCGAAATTCGTAAATATGAGGTTGAAGATCCGTAACGGGAATGTTGAGGTATTCGTAAAGAAAGCGAAGAGTGGCGGGCTTTTCAGCTGTGGAGGTCTGGGCAGAGTCCTGCACCGTGAGGAGTTCGACACGGTTGCAGGTAGAAAGAATGAGGGCTTCGCGGATTCCCGGCTGATGCGCGAGCGCGCGGGTTGCGTCAGCCAAGCGGGAAGAGGCGATGGCCAGGCGCTCGCGGACCTCAATGGGCGCAGTGTTGTGATTGATGCCGAGGAGAATAAGGTTCGGCGCTGTGGAATTTACACTCATGGCGCGGTGAACCTGTGGACGACCGAGAGCTGATTGGCTGCCCAGACGGCAAGGACAACGAGGAAGACGAAGCTCGATAGATAAACAGCGCGGCGGCCGCGCAGACCGGAGTGCCGACGAATGAAGATCATGCCAATGTAGGCGAGCCACATGGCAAAAGACAGCAGAACCTTGGGGTCGAGAAAGTAGGACGGGCCGATGGTCTGCTGCGCGATAACGGAACCGATGAGCAGACCGGCGGTCATGCAGGGCAGGCCGAAGAGCAGTGTCTTCAGCGCGATCTGGTCTGTGGTTTCGAGCGGCGGCAGCCAGGTGATTGCCGGAGACTTCTTTTTGAGGCGATGCTCCTGCAGCAGGTACAGCAATGAGGCAAGCAGCGAAAGAAACAGCGCGGCGTAAGCGGCAAGCAGAAGTGCTACATGAAGAAAGATCCAGCCGGTGTGGAGATGGGGAAATGTCGTGGCCTCCTCGCCGGGTCGGAAGGCCGCGATGAGGCCGAGCAGGAAGCAGATGGGGAGGACAAAGATGCCGAGGGAGACGGTTTTGTAACGTCCGGCGATGAACAGGAAAGCCAGGGCAAGAAAAAGGCCGAGGAACGACTGGGTCTCGTGTGCGTCGACGGGAAGACGGTGGTGCGCGGCGTTGAGCATCTCGATGAGAGAGACGAAGTGGAAGAAGATCGCCGAGGTGGTTGCCGGAATGGCAATATGCCGCCAGCGCGGACGGTTATACAGCGCTGCCGGAAGGACAGCGAGCGAGGCAATGCCGTAGAGGAGAACCGCGACTCTGAGCCAGAGGAGGGACATGAAATTTTGTTGATGGCCGGTGGGAACTGGCCCCAATCTTCGAGTATATCGTGTGAGATGATCGCAGGATTTGGCGTCGGTGTCATGATTGCGGTGGTACCCCCCTCCCCCGTACTTAAGTATCCAAAGTCTTCGAAACAGAGACTTTAGGTCTGGACTTCGGTATGGACTTTAGTTAAATGCGAAAGCCCGGCGGGTGGCCGGGCTTACTGGTTTCTATGTGTTCAGTATATCAGCGGTGTCAAGGGTTGAAGATAAACTCCTACAATGACCGGGTCGCCCCTGAGAAGATGTTTCCCGCTAGTTATCGCTATATTGCTGTTGAATCATGCGTTTGCGGCCACGACTGCTGCTGCTCCGATAGAGAGCTACCGGATCGTGCATACGTATCCTCACGACAATTCAGCATTTACCCAGGGGCTAGTGATGGTGGATGGAGTGCTCTACGAGGGCACAGGGCTTAATGGCCGGTCTTCGGTGCGGGCGGTGGGTCTGAGTACGGGGCGGGTGATCCAGTCGGTGAGAATACCTGCTAAATACTTTGGCGAAGGCCTGACAGACTGGGGCAGCAATCTGATTGAGCTGACGTGGATGGCGCATCGAGGGTTTGTCTACGACCGGTTCAGCCTGCATATGGTCAGGACATTTGAGTACAAAGGCGAAGGCTGGGGACTTACGCATGATCGTCGGCACTTGATCATGAGCGACGGGACGCCGGTGTTACGGTTTCTCGATCCGATGACGTTTCGAGTTGTTCGAACCCTTTCGGTGTCGGATGGAGGAAGGCCGGTAAAGGATTTGAACGAACTGGAGTACATCCATGACGAGATTTACGCGAATGTCTGGCAGACGAACCGAATTGCGCGAATCTCCCCGGAGACCGGAAAGGTGATTGCGTGGATTGATCTGAGCGGACTTTTACCCGCGGATGAGCGGACGGATGGAAATGCCGTGCTGAATGGAATCGCGTATGACGAAAAGAACGATCGGCTTTTTGTGACGGGGAAACTCTGGCCGAAGCTGTTTGAGATCAAGCTTGTTCCCGATGCGGTGGGTTCGAAGTAGGACTAAAGATGATGGTTTGAATGGTATGTTCCCACCCTTCGCGATAAAACTGCGAAGGATGAGGCACCCGCGGGTTTGAGGTGGTCCGAAAAGGGTAAAGGACGCAAGGGTGGGGAGGGTACGGTATTCTGACGTTTCCTGTGACGAATGAGATGACAAGCAGTTTAGCGAGCGATATGGCCGGGTTGACGCCGGTGATGCGGCAGTATTTTGCGGCGAAAGAACAATATCCGGATTGCCTGATGTTCTGCAGGATCGGAGACTTCTACGAGCTTTTTTATGACGACGCCATTACGGCGGCCCGCGAGCTGCAACTGACGCTTACCGCCAGGGACAAAGAGAAGAAGCAGCCGATGTGCGGGGTTCCTTATCACTCGGCCGAGGGATACTTTCAGCGGCTGCTGCGCAAGGGGTATCGGCTGGCCGTCTGCGAGCAGATGGAGGACCCGAAGCAGACCAAGACCATCGTGCGGCGGGAGGTGACCCGGGTGCTGACGCCGGGAACGGCGATGGACCCTTCGCTGGGAGCGGAGCAGAGTAATTATCTGGCCAGTGTTGTGGTGCTGGATAAATGCGTGGGGCTGGCGCTGCTCGATCTTTCGACCGGAGAGTTTCGGGCGACGGAGTTTTCAGGGGCTGGAGGATGGGCAGAGGCAGCGGATGAACTCGGCCGGGTAAAGCCGGTGGAGTTGGTGTATGCGCAAGGTGGATTGCTGGGGACGAGTAGGGGCTCCAGCGGTCTACTTCCCACCCATCGTGGTGAAACTGCGATGAATGGGGCACCCGGAGATTTGGGACGGAGAAAAGAAGACGGTCGTGCTGCGCACGATGCCCACCTTAGGCGCGATGAGACTGCGCCGAAGATGGGGAACCCGGATTCTGACGAAGGGACGGGGCTGGATGGGATTCGGACCAAGACGGCGCTGGAAGATTGGGTGTTTACCGCTGATTATGCGGTGCCGCTGCTGAGGAACCATCTTCGGGTGCAGTCGCTGGATGGAATGGGATTGGGTGGACATGAGAGCGCCGCCATTGCGGCTGGGGCGCTGCTGCATTACATGCGAGCGACTAAGCAGGGTGGTCTTGAGCATGTGGACGGGCTGCGGTTTTATGAGCGGTCCACTTGTCTTGAACTGGATGCGGTGAGTGTACGGAATCTGGAGTTGATAGAGCCGTTGTTTTCTGGGGAGTCTGCGCAGACGACTTTGTTCTATACGCTGGATGCCTGCTGTACGCCGATGGGCAAGCGGCTATTGCGGTCTACGCTGCTGCGGCCTTCGAATCGGCTGGAGGAGATTGAGGCTCGGTTGGATGCAGTAGGTGAGGCGACGGCGGACCTGCGCAAGCGGGAGGAGCTGCGGCGGTCGATGAATGGGGTGCTCGACCTGGAACGGCTGTTGGGGCGTGTGGCGGTGGATTCCGCCGGGCCGAGAGAGGTGATGGCGCTGGCGGGGACGCTGGGGTGTCTGCCGGGGATTCGGGCAGCGGTAGGAGTGTTTGAGGCGGGGTTGTGGCGGGAGTTGGGTGGCGATGGTCGTGCTTCGCACGATGCCCACCTTAGGCGAGATGAAACTGCGTCGGAGATGGGGCACCCGGTTGCTGCGAGTGGTGGATTCGATGCCATGGAAGATCTGCACGAGATGATCGTGCAGACGATTGTGGATGAGCCTCCAGTCTCGCTGGCGGATGGAGGGGTGATTCGCGCGGGCGTGGATGCGGAGCTGGATGAGCTGCGTGAATTGAGCCGGAGCGGCCGGCAGGCGCTGGCGGCGATTGAAGAGCGCGAGCGGCAGCGGACTGGGATTGGATCGCTGAAAGTTCGGTTCAACTCGGTATTTGGCTACTACCTCGAAGTAACGAAGGCAAATGCGAAGGCGGTTCCGGCGGATTACGAACGCAAGCAGACGCTGGTGAACGCGGAGCGGTTCACCACTCCTGAGTTGAAGGAGTATGAGACCAAAATTTTGACTGCGCAGGAGCGCAGTGGCGAGATCGAGCGCAGGCTGTTTGCAGAGTTGCGGCGGCAGTTGCTGGATGCAGCAAAGCGAATGCGGGAGACGGCGCGGCGAGTAGCGGAGATCGATATGCTGGCATGCTTCGCGCATCTGGCGGCGCTGCGAGGGTGGGTGCGGCCGGATGTCGATGCGAGCGGGGTGCTGGAGTTTATCGGGGCTAGGCATCCGGTGGTTGAGCGGAGGATGGAGGAGTCAGGCGGCGGCCGGTTTGTGCCGAATGCAGTACATCTGGACGCGGACGCGGGCCCCGCAGTGTTGCTGATTACCGGGCCGAATATGGGAGGTAAGAGCACGTATCTTCGGCAGTCTGCTCTCCTGGTAGTGATGGCTCAGTGCGGGTGTTTTGTTCCGGCGGAGCGTATGCGGCTGGGGCTGGTGGACAGGATCTATACGCGGATTGGCGCGAGCGATAACGTGGCGCGAGGGCGGTCGACCTTCATGGTGGAGATGACGGAGACGGCCGCAATTTTGAATACGGCCACGAACCGCAGTCTCGTGCTGCTCGACGAGATGGGACGCGGGACGGCCACCTATGATGGCCTGAGCCTGGCGTGGGCGACGGTGGAACATCTGCATGACCGGATTGGAGCGCGCACACTGTTTGCGACTCATTACCATGAGCTGACGCTGCTGGCTGAGCGGCTCTCGCGGCTGAAGAATCTGCGGGTAACGGTGAAAGAGGCGCCATCGGGAATTGTGTTTCTGCATACGGTGGAGGCAGGAGCGGCGAGCAAGAGCTATGGCATCGAAGTGGCCCGGCTGGCGGGCCTGCCGGGAGCGGTGATCTCGCGGGCGCGTGAGGTACTAAAGCTGCATGAACGCGCGGAGACGCAGCAGGTGCGCGAGGCCGCTCCGATGCAGCAGATGCAGATGACGATGTTTACGCCGCTATCGCAGAGGATTGTGGATCGTTTGGGCGAGGTGGATGTGGATGGGTTGACTCCGCGGGAGGCGCTGAATTTGCTGGCGGAGTTGCAGCGGGAGTTGAAGGGATGAGAATGGTCAAGGGGATGATCGTGGCGGGGGTGATGAGTGGGACCTCGGCGGACGGCGTGGATGTGGCGCTGTGCCGGATTTCTCCTGCAAGGGACAAGGGTGGTGTGCCTCGGGTGAAGCTGCTGGGCCATGTGGGATTTGGATACTCAAAGCCAGTGAGGGCGGCGGTGCTGGCGGCGATGGATGCGAAGGCGATCTCGGTGGCGGCGTTGTCGCGATTGAACTAGCGGCTGGGCGAAATCTATGCCGATTGCGTGGAGAAGACTGCGGCGCAGTTTGGGGTGAAGGTGGGACTGGTGGGATGCCATGGGCAGACGGTCTATCACCAGGGAGTGGCGGCAAAATATCTGGGGAGCGGTGTGCGGTGTACGTGGCAGATGGGCGAGGCCAGCGTGATCGCGGAACGTCTGCGGGTGCCGGTGGTGAGTGACTTTCGTCCGGCGGATATGGCCGCGGGAGGGCAGGGCGCTCCGCTGGTGCCGATGCTGGATTATGTGATGTTCCGGTCGGCGAAGGTGAATCGCGTGTTGCAGAACCTTGGGGGGATTGGGAACCTCACAGCAATTCCTGCGGGGGCTGGCGTTGATGGTGTGATGGCGTTCGACACGGGGCCGGGAAACATGGTGATCGACGCCTGTATACAGCGGCTTTACGGGAAGGCCTTTGATCGTGGCGGTGCGGTAGCGCGGCGAGGAAAGGTGATCTCGTCTGTCGTGGCGCGGATTCTTGAACAGCGATATTTTTCGGCTCTGCCTCCTAAGAGTTGTGGGCGCGAGCAATTTGGTGCTGACTTTGTCTCGCAGTTTATTTCGATGTGTAGGAAGGCGGGAGCGGGCGATGCAGACGTGGTCGCTACGGCAACGGCTT
>Ga0207678_10005733_pt1 | contig 11084 bp, 11 predicted proteins | sample KBSC63metaG_FD_184319 | JGI IMG/M metagenome (GOLD analysis project Ga0207678, IMG submission 184319) | Corn rhizosphere microbial communities from Kellogg Biological Station, Michigan, USA - KBS C6-3 metaG (SPAdes) (version 2) | ecosystem: Host-associated > Plants > Roots > Rhizosphere > Soil ...
CGGCATGTAGACGCGGCAGGGGATGCCGAGGCTGCGGGCCGCGTAGGCGAGCGACTGGGCGTGGTTGCCGGCGCTGCCGGTGACGACGCCGGCGCAGCCTTCGACGTCTATCGAGCGCAGCTTCGCGAGGGCGCCGCGGATCTTGAACGAGCCGGTCCGCTGCAGGTTCTCGGCCTTGAGGACGATCTCGCCGCCGACGTCGCGGCTGAGGCTGCGCGAGGTCATCGTCGGCGTCTCGCGGACGAGGTCGCTCGAGGCATCGTGGACGGCGCGGAGCGCCTCCAGCGACGGGTTCGCGAGCGTTTCTGGAAGCTCGGTCACGGTTCGGTCACGGGTGTTCCGCGGAACACCGGCCGGCGAGGTGGCGGGGCATCGCGAAGGCGCTCAGTCGAGGGCGACGACCGCGGCGATCTCGACGCCGGCGCCGAGCGGCAGCCCCGCGACCTCGATCATCGCCCGGGCGGGCGGGTCGGCGTCGAAGTGCTCGGCGTAGGCGGCGTTGATCTCGGCGCCGGCGCCGAGGTCGGTGACGAAGACGCTGACCATCAGCGCGCGGGCGAGGCTCGTCCCGGCGGCGGCGCAGACGACCTCGAGGTTGGTCAGGCAGCGCTTCGCCTGCTCGCCGGGGCCATCCTCGACGAGCTTGCCGGTCTCGGGGTCGATCGGCACCTGTCCGGAGCAGTAGAGGACGCCGCCGTGGGCGACCGCATGGGAGTAGGGACCGGCCGCCTCCGGCGCACCGATCGCCTCGATCGTCTTCCGTTCCGCCATCGTCTTCTCCTCTCCGGCGGGCACCCTCGCCCGGCCAGGTTCCGCTTGTTGGGCGCCCCTGACCGTAGCGCCGGCCGCTCGCTCAGCCGTCGGCGGTCGCCACGGCGGCGATCGGCTTGCGCGGCAGTCGCGCGTTGATGAAGCCGGCGAGGGCGACGAAGGCGGCCATCGCCAGGAAGGCGACGTCGCCGTTACCGTCGGAGAGGGCGGCGCCGAAGACGGGGATGATCGCGATCGGGATCGCGCTGCCGACCGTCGTCAGCAGCGCCACCGGATCTGCCGGCTCCTCGGGCCAGAGCCGCTGGGCGGCGAGCATCATCACCGTGTAGGGGAGCGCGAAGCCGGCCGCCATCGCAACGACCGCCGGGAGCGCGATCGCCACCGACTGGTCGAAGGCGACCGCGGCGATTCCAGCGCTGGCGAGCAGCGGCATCAGTCCGGCGAGGACGAGGTCGGGGACCCCGGCGGCGTCGAGGCGGGCGCCGGCGAAGCGGAGCACCCCCGAGGCGGCGAAGAGGATGAAGCCGAGGATGCCGGCGACGGCGAGCTGCATGCCGCCCTGGACGGAGAGGAAGTGGACGAGCCAGGCGCCGAGCGTGAGCGGCGCCGCGAACATCGCGATGAAGAGCAGCGCCAGCCGCCAGACGGCCGGGCTGCGGACGGCGGCGGGCAGGAAGCCGCCGCCCTTCAGCTCCATCTCGAGCTTGCGGTCGCTGGCGAGCAGGGGGAGCGCCGAGACCCCCATCGCGGCGGAGACGACGAAGCCGATCCGCCAGTCGACATCCGCGTCGGCGAGGATGCTGCCGGCGCCGAGGCCGAGCGCGATCCCGCCCTGAAATCCGCCGCCGAACAGGCCGACGCCCTTGATGCCGCCGATCTCGCGCCCGAAGACGGGGCCGATCGCCGCGATCACGCCGAGGCCGAGGCCGGCGACGACGCGGCCGAGGGCGAGCGCCCAGAACCCCGGCGCGACCGCGAGGATCAGGCAGCCGACGCCGACGAAGACGCAGCTCAGCCGCAGGCCCTGGACGACGCCGACCCGCTCGGCGAGCTTCGGGCCGGCGGCGATCCCGGCGATCGTGCCGAGGTAGAAGAGCGTCCCGGCGATCAGCCCGACGCTCGCCAGCGAGAGATCGAACGCGGAGGCGAGGTCGGGAACGATCGGGCCGATGTTGCCGGCGCCCCACGAGGCTCCCGCCGCCATCAGGAAGATCGCGAGCGCGTCGCGGCGGCCGAGGACGGGATCACTCATTGGCGCTCACCGGTGCCTCCGGACGACGCGGACCTCGTCGCGGGCGCGGCTGGCGCCGCGGCTCGTGACCACGTCGATCCCGTAGACGGTGAAGCGGTAGCGCCCGCGGCCGACGCCGGCGAGGCTGACCGGGGACGTGCAGGGGGCGATCAGCCCGTGGCCGGTCAGCTTGCAGTTGAACGTGCCGGGCCGGTCGGCGGCGAACTGCCAGGTCAGCGTCGCGGTGCCGCCACCGCGGACCCTCACCTTCGCCGGCGGCGCATCCGTGATCGCGACCTGGGGAGGCGGGGCGTCACGGTCGAGGGCGAGCGCTGTCCCGGCTGCGGCGAGCGCTACGACGGCTACGAGCGTCGCGATCGGGATCGGGACGGCACGCCGGGACGAGCGCATGCGGCGACCCTAACGCCTCGCGCAAGCCCCGAAGCGGGATCCGGAGGCTGCTGCGAATCGACACGATTCGGTTCCACTATTCTTACATCACTCACTTGGAGGTGATGTAACGTGGCAAGGATGAAGCGGCTGCAGGTCTCGCTCGAACCGGAGCTCGACGACGAGCTCGGGCGGGTTGCCCGCGCCGAGGGTGTCTCGAAGGCCGAGGTGGTGCGGCGCTGCCTGCGGGAGGGGATCGAGCCGCTGCCGCCACTCGAAGACGATCCGTTTTTCAAGTTGATTGGTAGCGCCAAAGGGGGCGGCACCAACGACGCCGAGAACCACGACGAGATCATCTACGGGCCGAGGGAAGGGCCGTGGTCTTCGTAGATACGTCATTCCTCGTCGCGGCTCTCAACCCGACCGACGATCGTTACAGCGAGGCGGTTGCCCTCGCCCCGATCCTGGGGAACGCTCGGCCGGTGACCACCAACCATGTCGTTGGTGAGTCGTGGACCATGGCTGGTCGGCGCTATGGCCGCCACATTGCTGTCGCGCTGCTCCGATCCCTGCGAGGCAACGCCCGCTACACGGTCGTCCACGTCGAGGCCGACGCCGAGGAGCGCGCCTTCGAGTGGCTGCTCCGGCACGACGAGCGTGAGTACTCGTTCGTCGACGCGACGAGCTTCGAGACGATGCGCGGGCTCGGCATCAAAGACGCGCTCGCGTTCGACCGGGACTTCGAGGCGGCCGGCTTCCGGACCCTGCGGGCGTGAGCCAGGGGCGGCGCGCCGCCGGCGCCGCCCGAGCGCTTACCTTCGACGGGTGAGCGGACGCGGGGAACAGGGCGAGCAGGGCGCATTGCTGGACGCCGGGCCGAGCTCGGGCGATCCGTTCGAGGCCGAGGTGACGATCGAGTTCTTCCGCTTCACCTCCGCCGACGGGACCTTCGCGGTCGCCGAGGCGACGCTCGACGACGGGACGGCGATGCCGCTCGCCGGGGCGCTCGGCCACCTCGCCGAGGACGAGCGGGCGCTGGTCCGAGGCGCGGTCGAGCATCACCCCCGCCACGGCCTGCAGATCACGGTCGCCGAGGCGCAGCCGCTCGACCCGGCCGGAGCCGAGGGCGCGCGGCGCTACCTGCGCTCGCTGCCGGGGATCGGACCGAAGCGGGCGGATGAGCTGGTCGCCGAGCACGGCGAGGACGTCTTCGACGTGATCGACGCCGACCCGGTCGCCGTCTTCGCGGCGCTCCGCGGGGTCGGGGTCAAGTCCGCCGAGCGAGCGGCCGACGAATGGGCCGAACGGAGGATGGAGCGCCGCCTCTACACCCTGCTCGCCCCGCACGGGCTCTCCCGCCACGTCGGCGAGGTCGTCGCCCTGCACGGATCGGCCGCGGCCGAGCTCGTGATCGAAGACCCCTACTCGCTGACCGCGATCTCCGGCATCGGCTTCCACAGCGCCGACCGGCTCGCGGTCGCCAACGGCGTCGACCCCAACTCGCGCTCGCGGACCCGCGCCGCCGCCGTCCACGCGCTCCGCGAGGCCGAGAACCACGGCCACACCCACCTTCCCCGCGCCGAGCTGGTCGCGGCGATACGGGAGCTGCTCGGCACCGAGCCCGCCCTCCCCCATCTCGAGGACGACGACGCGATCGTCGTCGAGGACGGCCGCTACTACCGCGAGTGGACCTGGCGGGCGGAGCGCTGGCTGGCGGCGACGCTGGCCGGGATGGCCGCAGCCGAGCCGGCCTGGAGCAAGCCGCCGATCGAGGGCGAGGCGCCGGGGCTCAACTGGCAGCAGGTCGCGGCGGTCAAGAACGCGCTGTCCCGGAGGCTGAGCGTGATCACCGGCGGCCCCGGCACCGGCAAGACGCATCTGACCCACGCGCTCGTCGTGATGGCGGAGACGCGGCGGCTGAAGATCCGCCTCGTGGCGCCGACCGGGCGGGCGGCGCGGCGGCTGACCGAAGCGACCGAGGGGGCGCCGGCGACGACGATCCACAAGGCGCTCGAGTGGATCCCCGGCGAGCTCCCCGGCCGCGACGAGGACGCGCCGATCGAGGCCGACCTCGTGATCGTCGACGAGGCGTCGATGCTGTCGCTGGAGATCTGCCGGCACCTCGTCGCCGCGATCGGTCCCGACACCCACCTGGTCCTGATCGGCGACGTCGACCAGCTTCCGCCGGTCGGCCCCGGCAAGCCGTTCTGCGAACTGATCGACTCCGGCCTCGCGCCGACGGTCCGGCTCGACTACGTCTTCCGGCAGGCGCGGCGGTCGATGATCGTCCGCGCCGCCCACGCGATCCGCGCCGGCGAGCAGCCGCCTCACGACCCGAACAACGACCCGGCGCTGATCGAGGTCCAGGACTTCTTCCGCCACAGCCGCTCGAGCCCGGCCGCGCTCGCCGACGACGTGATCAGGATCGCGACCGAGCGGATCCCCGAGCGGTTCGACCTCGACCCGGTCCGCGACGTCCAGGTGCTGGCGCCGATGTACCGGGGGAAGCTCGGGATCGACACGCTCCACACGCGGCTTCGCGACGTCCTCTGCGGATCGGCCGAGGGCGTCCTCGACGGCCGCTTCCGGGTCGGCGAGAAGGTGATCACGACCCGCGGCATCCCCGAGCTCGAGCTCGCCAACGGCACCCTGCTCGTGATCGACTCCGCCGACGACGTCCGCTCCGAGCTCCGGCTCGAGACCGACCTCGGCGACCACATCACGATCCCCTACGAGCAGGCGCGGGCGCTCCGCGGCGCCTTCTGCACCTCGGTCCACAAGGCGCAGGGGATCGAGGTCCCGGCGGTGATCGTCTGCCTGCACTCGAGCCACGCGCCGCAGCTGCTCTCCCGCAACCTCCTCTACACCGCGGTCACCCGGGCGCAGAAGCTCTGCGTCCTCGCCGGCGACGACAAGGCGATCGGCCGAGCGCTCGCCAACACCGACGCGACCGACCGCCACTCGCTGCTTCGCGAGCGGATGCTCGGCTAGACGCCGACCGTCAGCTCGCCGGTGCCGCCTGGTGGCGGAGGCGGTCGCGGAGCTCGGCGAACCGCCAGGACTCGTAGGCGATCATCGCGACCATCAGCGCCGTCGCGATCGCCAGCGTCGCGATCGAGGCGATCCCGGTCGCGAGCGGGATCAGCGCGAGCATGAGCGCGGCGACCAGGGCCCGCTGCGAGCTGAAGCGGTGGACGTTGCGCCAGCGGAACGCGACATGGGCGAGCAGGTAGAGGGCGAGGCCGCCGAGCATCGCCGTCGCGACCTCGACGTCGAGCGGCTCGTCGACGTGGCCGAGCGTCTTCTTGATGCCGAGGGCGAGGAGGACGATCCCGGCGACCATCGGGAAGTGCAGGTACGAGAAGGAGTCGCGGGCGATCTCGTTCTGCTCGCGGCCGGGGGTCGCGTTTGCGAGCCGGCGGGCGGCGACGAGCGCGACGACGTCGAAGTACGCCCACCAGAGCGTCGCGGCGAGGGCGACGCCGATCACCGCCGCCGCCGAGATGCCGAAGGTGAGCGCCTCGTCGGCGCCGACCCCGATCGCGACGATCGACTCGCCGAGGGCGATGATGATGATCAGCCCGTGGCGCTCGGCGAAGTGGTCGGGGACGAGCTTCCATCCCTCGGCGCCGAAGAAGTAGGGCTCGGCCATGTCGAGGCCGAGCGCGATCGCCCACAGCGCTCCCTGCTCGATCCCGTCGAGCTGGGAGGCGACGACGAGCAGGCCGGTGCCGATCGCGGTGCCGATCGCGAGTCCGTTCGTCGACTGGCGGAGGTTCGGGTCGTCGCGGCTGCCGAGCCGCATCAGCATGATCTGAGCGGCGCGAACGACCATGTAGCCGCCGGCGAAGACGAGCCCGAGGTCGTCGAACGCCTCGGGGACGCAGAGCGCGATCACGAGCAGCGCCGCCATCGCTGCGAACATCGCCAGCCGGACCGTCCCCTCCTCGGGGTCGACGATGCTGGTCAGCCAGGCATAGGCGGTCCAGGCCCACCAGAGCACGCCGAGGACGAGCAGCCCCTTCGCGATCCCCTCCCAGGTCGGCTCGTGCGCCATCAACGCCGTGCACTGGGTCAGCGCGAGCACGAAGACGAGATCGAAGAAGAGCTCGAGCGGCGTCACATCGGCGCGGTCGCGAAGCGTGGCCGCGGCGTGTGGACGATGGATGCTCGGCATCAGGCCGGTTCCTAGCGGATCGGGGTGTCGGCGGAGACGTCGTCGGCGTCGCGGGCGACCATCGCCAGCAGCATCGCCCCGAGGAACCAGGGGATGTAGAGGTAGAACCAGTGCTCGAGGACGAGCTCGACGGCGATGATCAGGGCGGCGCTGAGCGCGGCGATCTGGACCAGCGTCCGCCGCCACGGGAAGAACGCGACGATCACCCCGAGCGCGACCAGGCCGGCCTTGGCGATCGTCTGCAGCGGGCCGAGGTCGTAGATCCCCCAGATGCTGAAGGGACTGTCGCGGTCGAGCTGGCTCTGCACCGTCCGCTCCCAGAACTGCGAGAGGCCGGGATCGACCGCCGGGTAGGCGAGCAGAAGCCCCGCGAAGAACAGGAACGAGAGCGCGAAGAGCACGAGCGGCCGCAGCGAGACGCGGCGGTCGGCGCGGCTGCGGAGGCGGATCCCGCGGCCCCCGGCCGCATACAGCGGGACGAGCGGGAGCGGCGCGAACTTCGCCATCGACGCGGCGGCGAGCAGGCCGCCGCGGGCGATCGGGCTCGCGAAGAAGACGAGGCTCCAGACGAGCAGGGCGCTGATCAGCTCGTCGTTGGAGTTGCTCTGGGTGACGAAGGCGGTGAACGGGTAGGCGACCCAGGCGAAGACGAGGACGAGGCCGACGGCGTTGCCCTCGCGGTCGGGGAACCAGGACGCGAGCCGCCGCCTCAATCCACCGAAACGGCCGCCTCGGACCGGCTCAGCGGTAGCGTCCACGTCCGCGTCCCAGTCCTCGTCGTCGTCCTCGCCGCTGCGGCGCCGGCGGACGAGGACGAGGCCGAGCGCGAACAGGCCGGCGATCGTCGCCAGGTCGAAGAAGATCGTCGCCGCGTGGGCGGCGGGCAGGTCGTCCCAGGAACCGCTCCACGGCAGCACCGCCTCGAAGGGGACGTAGGCGAAGTAGTTGGCGGGCCCGTAGGTGTCGCCGGTCGGGTTGTCGTCGGGGAACGAGTCGTCGTAGATCGGCTCGGCGTGGGTGATCTTGTCGGCGCCGATCACGCCCGCGTAGCCGACGTCGATCACCCCCGAGTCGGCGAGGTTGCCGACGATCCGCAGCACGATCAACGCCGCCACCGCGACCGTCATCGCCCAGACCGGCAGGCTCGGGCGCAGCCCCTCCCCCGCCGTCCGGTCGAGCCCGTGGCCGCGGAAGCCGATCCAGAGCATCCGGATCAGCAGGTAGACGAGCAGCGGATAGACGATCGGGACGGAGACGTCGATCTCGGCCGCGTTGAAGAACGCCTCGCTGATCCCGAACGCGAGGAGGACGAGCAGGTCGAGGTGGACCCACTTGCGCCAGCGCCGGAAGTCCCAGAGGCCGAGCACGAAGATCGCCGCCAGCCCACCCCAGACCCATGGCGAGTTGAGGATGTGGCCGAACTGGCCGGGCTTGCCGCGCGCCATCGGCCAGTCGACCGCCGGCCCCGTCCACGACTGCGTCGCCTCGCCGGTCTCGCCGTCGACGATGACGAGGTTGACCTTCTCGTCGTTGAGGTAGTAGCCGACCTCCCAGACGTGGACGGGCTCGGCTTTGACGGCGGCGGTGAACGTGTCCGCGGAGGTCAGCTCCTCCTTGCGGGCGACGATCTTCGGGTCGGTGTCGGCGATCTTCACCGCCTGCTCGGCCGAGACCGCGTAGTCGGACGGCGTCGCCGGCAAGCCGATCGGGACCGGCGTCGTGTTCGCGGCGGCGGCCGGTGCGGCGAGGGCGAACGCCGCCGCGAGGATGGCGACGAGGATCGTCCCGGCGCGGATCACGCCGGGCGCTCGATGCTCGCCGCTATCGCTCCTGGTCCTCCGGCTTCGGCTTGTCGCGCGCGACCTGCGCGGCGGCCTTCGCCTTCTCGGAGACCGATCCGCTTCCCTTCGCGATCCCCTTCATCCGCTCCGCCTTGTCCTTGAGGGCGTCGCCGCCGCCCTGCTGGTCGATGGCGTCCTTCGCCTTCTGGGCACGGGCGGAGAGCTTCCTGAAATTGACCATGGCGGAACTATGCCAGCCCGCCGGAGCGGGGCCGCCGGCCCGGCGGTCAGCGGTCGAAGGTCCAGAGCTTGTTGCCGATGAAGTTGACCGGAGTCGCGAGCGCGACGGCGATCGCCTGGCTCGGCAGCTCGGCGAGGCCGGCGGCGGAGACGAGCAGCTCGAGGATCGCGAGGTTGACGCCGAGGCCGACCAGCGAGACCGTGAAGAAGCGCGCCGCCTGAAAGCCCGCGTGCGACTCCTTCGAGCCCTGGCGGCGGAAGGTCCAGTGGCGGTTGAGCAGGAAGTTGTTGGTGACGGCGACGACGAACGCGCCGACCGCCGCGAGCAGGTGATTGATGTCGGCGCCCTTGGTGAGCAGCGTGAAGACGACGAGGTTGACGACGTAGCCGCTGCCGCCGACGACGACGAAGTGGAAGAGCTGGACCCAGTTGCCCGGCTGCTTGGTGCCGAGGTGGACGCGGCGGATCATTCGCCACGTCCAGGCGGCGGCGGCCTCCCAGCGTCCAGCGGGCGGGCGCACCGCGGCTCCCTCTCCTGTCTGGAGGTCGGTCGGCACCGCCGGAATCCTAGTTCCCAATTAGTCGTCGATGCCGAAGTGGCCGACGATCAGGTCGTAGACGTCGCTGATCGCCCACTGCAGGCGCTCCGGCCGCTTGCCGTCGAGGCCGACCGTGAGCAGCGCCCCGAGCGAGTCGGTCGCGAGCAGCGAGCCGTGGCTGCCGCCGGGGACGTGGTCGGCACCGCCCCAGTCGACGCACTCCCAGCCGGGCGCGAGGCTGACGAGGATGTCGCCGGCGTTCGGGTTCGCGAGCGCCGCCCAGAGCCGGCCGAGCGCGTCCGGGTAGTCGTCGCTGAGGAAGCGGCCGGCGTCGGTCCGGGCGCTCAGCGCCGCCGGGTCGCCGTCGAGCTCCCAGCCGCGGCCGCGGGCGTCGCGGACCTGCTCGCCGGGCCGGAAGCGCAGCTCGATGCCGCTGCCGCTGACCGCCGCCCAGCGGTTCGCCGGCTCGCCCTCGGGGGTGAGCCAGGCGAGCAGGTCGATCCCCTCGACGTCGTGCTCTAGGTGGGCGGAGACCTCGGCGCCGAGCCGAGCCCGCTCGTCGGCGTCGGCGGGGAGCAGCCAGATCCCGGCGCCGCGCCCGCTCGGGCCGACCGCGAGCTGGTCGTCGGCGGTCAGCTCCGCGTTCGGCAGCAGCACCTCCCAGCGCCTGGCGAGGAGGGCCTGCAGCTCGAGCCGGTGCTCGACGAAGCTCTGAGCGTGGTCGGCGACGACGATCACGGCGTTGTCGGCGAGGAAGGGGTCGAGTCCGCCGTGGGCACCGACGAGCTCCGCCATCGCGTCGTCGGCGAGCGCGATCGAGACCTCCGTCCCCTCCGGCCCGTCGCGGTGTGAGTAGAAGTCGTTGTCGGGGAGCGAGAAGAGCAGGAAGTCGTAGCCGTCGTGCTCGACGAGGTCGCGGGCGACGCAGGCCGAGTAGGCGTCGCGCGTCGCCGGCCGCGCCAGGGTCGGGGGACAATCGACCTTCCGCGACGAGTAGAGCTCGCCGTAGAAGAGCTCCTCCGGCCCCCAGACCGCGTGGTGGAAGCGGGCCGCGTTGGCGAACGCCTTCAGCAGCCCCTCGAGGCCGACCTCGTGGCGGGTCCGGCCGCGGTAGATCAGAAACGGCGTGCAGGCGGTCCGCAGCCCGGCGTCGGCGAGCCGCTCGAACAGGGTCGGGGTCTCGAAGTTGAGGTGCCCCATGTTGAGGTTGTAGACGGTGTCGTAGAGCGAGCGGAAGAGGCCGAAGGCGCGCGTCGCCTCGAACGACGAGCCGTACTCGACGTAGCGCTGCTCCGCCCGGTGGTACCAGTTCATCCCCGGGATCAGGTGGCGGTCGGGGCGGACCCCGGTGGTGATCTCCGACGTGCAGACCGGGGTCACCGACGGGAACGAGGAGACGCAGTCGGTGACCAGCTCGCCGCGCTCGATCAGCCGCTTGAACGTCGGGGCATCGCCCGTCTCGACCGCCTTCAGGAGCATGTCGGCGCGGAGCGAGTCGACGACGACGAGCACCAGCTTCCGTTGTCCCTTCGCGCCTGCCATCGGGGGTCAGCAGGTTCGCAGAACCCCGGCCGGCCGGTTCACGCCCGCCGGCGGCGGCCTACGGGAACGGGGTGAGGGCGCCCTCGGCGGTGCTGCGGTCGACGTCGCCGTTGCGCCGCGGGTGCGGCTCGGGCTGCCGCTCCGGCTCCTTCCACGCTCCCGGCTTCGGCCGCTCCCTGCCGCCCGGGAAGGCGAGCCGGAGGATCGTCCGCTGGACCGTCCCCCACTGCTTGCGGAGCGGGCCGGTGTTGTACGGCAGGCCCCACTTCTCGCAGATCTTCCGCACCTTCGGCGCGATCTGCCCGTAGCGCGAAGAGGGCATGTCCGGGTAGAGGTGGTGCTCGACTTGGTAGCCGAGGTTGCCGCTCATCACGTGGAAGAGCGGGCCGCCCTCGATGTTCGCCGCGCCGGTG
>Ga0207678_10005734_pt1 | contig 11083 bp, 9 predicted proteins | sample KBSC63metaG_FD_184319 | JGI IMG/M metagenome (GOLD analysis project Ga0207678, IMG submission 184319) | Corn rhizosphere microbial communities from Kellogg Biological Station, Michigan, USA - KBS C6-3 metaG (SPAdes) (version 2) | ecosystem: Host-associated > Plants > Roots > Rhizosphere > Soil ...
GCGACGCCGATTCCGATGAACTGGACGCCGACGCTGCTGCGGCTGCCCGACGTGATCTTCAACGCGATCCTGGGGCGGACCATGAAGATCGATCCCGAGGCGCGCTCCTCGATGTGGCAGGATCTGAAGCAGGGCCGCAAGACCGAGATCGACTATCTCCAGGGCACGGTCATCGCGCTTGCCGAGCAGAACAATGTCGATGTGCCGCTGATGCGCCGCATTGTTGCGCTCGTCAAGGAGGCTGAAGTCGCTGGCAACGGCCCGCCCGGGCTGACGCCGCAGCAGATTCGCGGGTAGCGCCTGGGTGCATGCCGCGCGACCGGAGGAGCAACGATGACGCGTTTCTTGATGATCGGGTTCGCACTGGCCGTGCTCTGCGGCGCGGCCACGCTTGCGGAAGCCCGGCCGCCAACGGTCATGAACTCTCCCGGCTATGACAGGCGGTTGCAGGAGAGCAGGTCGCAGTTGGGCAGTTCACCGGCGACGGCGCCAGCGGATGCGCCGGTGGTCAAACCGAAGCGCAGCAAGAAGAAGCAGCCGAACTGACGCGCGGGGTCACGTGCGCACAGGTTGGCGCCACATCCTCACTCGTCGTCCCGGCGAAGGCCGGGACGACGGCGGAGTGTGTGGCCGCGGCGGAATACAAATCGCGTGATTCGACGTTCGCCCCGTAGTACCCGCGATGACGAACCCTCAGCTCACCCCTTCTTCGCCGCCGGCTTGCTCGGCGTCGGATTGAACAGCTTCTTCAGTTCGTTCAAGCTTTCCGACAGCCGCGGCCATTCGCAGGAGAACGAGCCCTTGGTGCAGGGCGCGCCCTTCGGCCTCTGGCCCGCGGTCTGCTGCACCTTCGGCCGCTCGACCGGGACGGGCACGCGCTCGACGTCGGTCCGCAGCGCGACCTGCTGGAACTGCTGCGCCTGTTTTTCCTGCTGCTCGCGCTGCTGACGCGCGGTGGCTTGGGCCGCTTCGTTGCTGCGGCGCTGATTGGCGAGATAGCCGGTATAGGCTTCGTCGATCTTCTTCTGCTCTTCCGGCGTCGGGTTGGGACCCGCGATGTCGAAGGTGCGGTCCTGGAGGAAGTCGTAATAGGTGTAGCCGCCGCCTGCCTTGCGGCGGCCGGCGAACTTGGCGTTGCAGTCCGCAAGTGCGGATGTCTTCTCGGCCTTGGTTGCGGCCTTCTCGGCCGCATCAGCGCATTCCTCGAAGTCGACGGGCGCGCGCTTCCACCATTGCGCCTGGGCATGCGTGTGCGTCAGCAGAAAAAATCCTGCTGCGGCAACGAGAAGCGCCGCACGACGCGATGCAAACACGACCGACATTCTACGAGTGCATTCCTTGCAAAACTCAACCCGAACTGAGTCGGGCCAATTTTTGCCCCTTTATCGTCGGCTTGTCACCCATGGAACCCCGGAATTTCATGGCTGCAATGCTGACATTTTTTGCTTGACGTGGCGCGGGAGTCACAGCCGCGCGGCATAGGATGGGCTTACAGTTTTATCGATCTGAATTTGGGGGAGAATCTCCGTCATGCGCGCGCTGGCCCGATTTGCCGCACTCGTCCTGGTGCTGATTTGCGGCCATGCATTCGCGGCGGACGAGGATGCGCCCAACCGCAAGCCGGTGAAGGCGATCGGCGATGCGCGGCTCTCGGTCGGCGGCCGGGGAATGCTGCCGCTCTACCTCTCCCGCGACTGGTCGATGCCATTGCCGGCGATCTCGCGCGCCATCATCGTGCTGCATGGACGCCTGCGCAACGCCGACGAATATTACATATCGGCCAACAACGCGCAGGCCGCAGCGGGCGACGATGGCAAGAGCGCGCTCATGATCGTTCCGCAGTTCCTGGCGGAGATCGATATCGACGCGCACAAATTGCCGGAGGACACGTTGCGCTGGTCGCTGGAGGGATGGGAGGGCGGCGATGCCGCACTTGCGCCCAATCCGGTCTCCTCGTTCGAGGCACTCGATGCGATCCTCGCAAAACTCTCCGACCGGCGCATCTTCCCGAACCTGAAGCAGGTCGTGGTCGCCGGCCATTCCGGCGGCGGCCAGGTCGCGCAGCGTTATGCCATCGCCGGCAAGGGCGAGGCGGCGCTGTCGCGCCAGCACATCGACATCCGCTATGTCGTCGCCAATCCCTCGTCCTATGCCTATTTCAGCGCCGACCGGCCGGTGCCCGCAATTGCTGCATCCTGTCCGGGCTACAACAACTGGAAATACGGCATGGGCGACCGTCCGCCCTATCTCGCCGACGCGACGCCGGCGGCGCTGGAACAGCGCTATGTCGAGCGCGAGGTGATCTATCTGCTCGGCACGCTCGACACCAATCCGAAGCATTCCGCACTGGACAAGAGCTGCATGGCAGAGGCGCAGGGGCCTTATCGTTACGCCCGCGGCCACGCTTACGTGGACGCGATGGCCAAGCGCGACCACGGCACGCCCAATCACAGGGTCTGGGATGTCGCCGGCGTCGGTCATGACGGCGACAAGATGCTGACCTCGAAATGCGGGCTCGCGGCGCTGTTCGATATTCCGGGCTGCGGCGCGGAGCGCTGACGCCGCTGCCTTGAAGCTCCGGCTCCGGCTGTTACACTTCGCACCGCGAGCGCCTCACCCCGAGGCGCCGCCAAGAAGACGAAGTGGAAGCGCCTGATGCTGCTGCCGCTGTCCGACGTGCCGCGCTGGTGGCCCCGCCGCGCGATGATTCCGGAGAAGTTCGTCGTACGCTGTTGCGCGGCGAGCGCGCGGCGTGGATGAAGGAAGGGCGCGGCTTCCGGATCTGGCCGCGAAGGCGCGGGCGCACGCCGAACAAGAAAATTCACGAAAGGACTCTTTGACATGACCATCACCATCGCAGCCAACAGCGTGCCGAAGCCGCCGGCCGATATCATCGAGGGTTTTCGAGGTGCGCCTACGTCCGTGATCTCGGACAATCTCGCCAGGCTGCCGGGCGCGGTGGGGCTCAAACCCTATCATCGCGGCGGCAAGCTGGTGGGCGCGGCCTTCACGGTGCGGACCCGTCCCGGCGACAATCTCGCCATTCACCGCGCGCTCGAGCTGGTCGGTCCCGGCGACGTCATCGTGGTCGATGGCGGCGGCGACGAGACCCGCGCGCTGGTCGGCGAGATCATGAAGAACATCGCGCAGTGGCGCAAAGCCGAAGGCTACGTGATCGACGGCGCGATCCGCGACGTTGCGGCCTTCGCCGCGGACGACTTCCCCTGCTATGCCCGCGCTGTGATCCACCGCGGGCCTTACAAGAACGGCCCCGGCGAGATCAACGTGCCTGTGTCGGTCGGCGGCAGCGTGATCTCGCCCGGCGACATCGTCGTCGGCGATGAGGATGGCGTGGTGTCGTTTCCCGCCGCCGGCGCGGCTGCGCTGCTGGAGGCGGTGCGCGCCCAGGTCGCGCGCGAGGAGGAGACCATGAAGGCGATCCGCGAGGGCCGCTATCAGGGCTCCTACGGCAAGTCCTGATCAGGAGGGAGGCATCGTTGGGCCAGAAGGACGAATTCCACATCCTCGACAATCCTGCCGACGGCGGCTTCGGCGCGACGTAAGGTTGCGAAAGCCTTTCGATCCCGCCCTGGCGGTGGGGCAAACGGGTGTTCTCTTTCGTCGTGCTGGGAGTGGCTTTTCGGCCCGCTCTCTGTGACGGGGCAGGCGATTGGCCTGGCTCAACGAGGGACTCTGTCAGGCAGGCCTTGCATTTGCCTGACTGTCCTTGTCTGCTACAATCTTTCGGCGTCACAATGGTTGTGGCCGCCCCAGAGTTGTTGCGCCTGTGATGATGATCAGTGTCGACAACACGTCCCCGGACAACGGCTCGGATCAAGGGCGGCCGAGAAGGCGTACCGCAGCTACGATTTTCATCGATGTCGTCGGATATTCCCGGCTGATGGGAAGCGACGAGGAAGGCACGCATCAACGATGGATGTCGATGCGATCGGACGTTATCGAGCCGCGCGTCGCTTCAAATGCCGGTGAGGTAATCAAAAGTACCGGTGACGGCTTACTGCTGGAGTTCAGGAATCCGGTTGACGCAATCAGGTTCGCACTCGGCATGCAGATGCATCTGGCCGAATCGTCATCAGCCGGTAGCAACCCGCTGCAGTTGAGGATGTCGGCAAATGTCGGCGACGTCATCGCCGAGCGTGACGACATCTACGGGGACGGAGTCAATATAGCAGCCCGGCTTCAGGAATTCGCCGGCCCGGGCGGGGTCGTGATTTCCGGGGCCATTCACGATCAGGTGAAGGATCATCTGCGCTACCAAGCCGCCGATCTGGGATTCCTCACGCTCAAGAATATCGAGCGGCGCATCCGGGCATTCAAGATAGCGCATCACGACCTACGGGCTCCGACAATCTCGGTGGCCCATTCGCTCAAGCCGTCCGTGGCAGTATTGCCGCTGCAGATGCTCGGCCTTCAGGCGGCGGATGCCTATCTCGCGCAGGGAATCGTCCACGATATCGTCGCCTCGCTGGCGGGTATTCGCGAATTGTTCGTCGTATCCAGCACGTCCACACTTGGGTTCACCGGTCCTACTGTCGACCCTGGTGCCGTTTGCCATCGCCTTGGCGTGCGATATCTCGTCACGGGAACGCTCAAGCGTCACGGCGAGTTGCTACGGATGCGGGTGGAATTGATCGATGTCGATACGCGGTCCATGCTGTGGACCAACCAGTACGAGGCGTCGATCAGCCAGTTGTTCGACGTGCAGGAGACGATCGCAACGAGCATCGCATACGCGCTCCTGCCGCATATCCATATCTCCGAGCTGCAGCACGCCGAGCGCAAGGCGCCGCAGAGCATGAACGCTTACGACCTGGTTCTGCAGGGCATGTATCGCCTGTATCGCCTCGGTCATGACGACATGCTTGCGGCGCGCAGCCTGTTCGAACGCGCCCTCGACCATGATCCGCAATATGCGGCGGCCTATGCCCTGATGGCAAAATGGTACATCCTGCACATCGGCGAGGGTCATTCCACCGACTTCAAGGCCGATTCCCGCGAGGCATTTCGGCTTGCGTCGCGCGCGCTCGAGTTCGAACCGTCGGACCCAATGGCGCTCGCGATATTCGGGCACATCAATTCGTTTCTGTTCGGCGCGTATGACCGTGCCATCGATGCTTTCGACCGTGCCATTGGAGGAACGCCCAATTCCGCTATTGCGTGGTCCCTGAGCGCATCGACATACTGCTATCTCGGCGACGGACCACGTGCCGTGGCGCGCGCGTCTTACGGCATATCGCTGTCGCCGCTCGATCCGTACGCCTATTTCTATCAGTCGGCGCTCACCAACGCGCACTACACCAATGAGACCTTCGACGATGCCGTGCACTGGGGCACGAAGGTCATGGCGGCGGCTCCGCAGTTTGCCGCTAATCTGCGGCTTCTTGCCGCGAGCCTCGTCGCCGCCGGCTCTCTCGAGCGGGCGCGCGAAGTTGGCGCCGCGCATATGAGGATCGATCCCTCGTTCTCGGTTGAGAAATATTGCAGTTGGTACCCGATCAAGCAGCCGGATCGGCTCGCGCTTTTGGGCGAACGATTAATTGAAGCCGGGCTGCCTCGTTAACGTCCGTGATGAATTGCGCCACGGCGCTCGATCGCTTCTCAGCAACGAAAAGGTTCTGTAGCGGCAGCTCTGGAGGATCACATGGGAATGGGCATGGGAATGGGTATGGGCATGGGCATGGGGATGGGAATGGGGATGGGCATGGGGATGGGCATGGGCATGGGCATGGCCTTCGGCGCCACGCCACCCGAGCTCGGCTTCCGACCCCTGACCCTGCAATACGACCTTGGGCCGAATGCCGATCCGAGTTTCCCGGACCAATTGCTGCCTAAGGAATGCTGGAAAGACAGGGTCGGACCGTGGGATCCCGACGTCCTCTGTCTGCTGTACATCACGGAGTTCATAAGAGGCACCGATTGGGACAAGATCGATGCAGAGATTGTCGCGCAGCGTCCCGAGTTGCTCCATTGGGACCCGAACAGCTATGCGAACTTCGAGAAGTTTGTCAGCGGCGAGATCATCCAGCTCCAGCAGCTTATGCAAACCGATCGCGAGCGCTACATGGTGGAAATCTTGGCGCAGCATGACAACGCGCCCGGCTATTGGGTGAGTCTAATGGCCGTCAACAATCGTGAGCACCACCATACGCTGGTGGTGATGAATCTTGCGGTACGGATCGGCCAGATCGTTGCGTCCTTCTACAAGTACCACTACAAGCGACCGCGGCCATCGTTCGTGTGTCCAGGCCTGCTGCCGGAATTCGGCCCGCCGGCGCACGCCTCGTTTCCAAGCGGACATTCTCTGCAGAGCTGGCTCATGTCGCTATTCCTCGAGGAAGTAGCGCCTGCCTACACGTATGAGCTCGAATGGCTTGCTGAAAGAGTCGCATTAAACCGCGAGCGAGCGGGGGTGCACTATCGAAGCGACACCGAGGCAGGAAAGTTCATTGCCGAAAAGTGCAAGGCAAAGATCATGGCCCTGCCTACCGGCTCCAAGATCAAAGAGCTGTTCGAAGAGGCCAAGAAAGAGTGGGGCCAACCAGTAGCAATAGCCCCTGCCATCGCTCCGGTTTAGGTGGCATTGCGAGAGGTGATGACCGTCTATCTTGAGGCAACGCCGGCCCAGATCGGCGCAAGCTCTACGAGAGGGTCCACTCCCGATAACCGAGATTGTTGTCGGCGCGGACAAGGTCCGCGACGACCACGGGACCGGTAGCGCACGGCAGGGTGGACCCCGCATCGATGTTGCTGCGGTCGCCTTCGACCATCGCGCGGACGAGCAAAGCGTTTCTCTTTCCTGCCTGTGGAGTCCACTCAAACGGCCCAAAGATCGCGGATGGTTCACCGGGTGATACATCCATCGTATTGGTTCGGTTCACTGGCGACCACTGGCCCGATTGGGCATCCCAAGTGTCTGCATAGTTGCCGACGGCTGTGAAAACATCCACCGATGCCGCGGTTGCGATCTGGGCGCCGCGATTCCCAAGTTTGACGTAGACATAGTTCACATAGCCCGGGCGCGGCGTCTGATCGTCCGACTGGCCGTCCGCGGCGTTGCGGACCCAGAAAACAGCAGGGAGTGCGTGCCAGTGGTTGCAGTACTTGTATTGCCCGCCACGGCCGTCATCGACGTAGATGTCAATCGGCGGTGCGCTGCCCGGCGTGTTCTGGCCGGGCGAAGACGTCTGATAAAGACCTTGTTGCTCAAAAGCCCAGCGGACAACCTTGTGAAGCATTCCGCCCAGCCGCCTCGATCCGTCGTAGTCGAGATAAGGTGTGCCGACATCAGCGTCCATCAAGGCTGTGGCGAACTGGCTCGCCGCGCGGGTCGGCTGCGTCGCGACGGAACCGAGCGACGCGATCGCGCGTACGATGAGGTAAGCAATGTAGTATGCAGTCGCCGTGCGGGCGTCGACATCCGGCGCCTCGTCGGCGCGAACCGCATCGCCGCCAGCGGCGAGATAGAGCTGGAACAGGGTGGTCGACAGGATCTGCTCGGAGTTGTAGCCGGCGGGATCGCGCGGCCCGTAGGTCGGATTGGGTTTCTCGTACAGAGTGCCGTTCCAACCCCACCCTTTCTTGACGTCACGGTCGTGGCGCCGCAACGGCAGCTGGATGAAGGGGAACGTCACGCCTCGCCACGTCTTCGGGAGCTTTGATGCCGGATCACACATGATCGCGCCGAGCGCGTCACCGGCGCTGTGCGCGAAGTCGAATTCGGTCGAGCCAGTCGCAGCCAGGATCAGGACGTGGCAGAACTCATGCCAGACGAAGCGCACGTCGGCGACAAGCCCAAGAGGGTGCTTCCAAGTGTCCGCGAAATCCGCAAGCCCGAACAACATCCTGACGTCCCACTCTGTCGCCGTTTGGTCGGGGCGGAACGGGGTCACATAGGCATTGATGCCGCGGCCGTCATGGGCTCCCGGGCCCGTCAACATCTTGGCTCGATGTTCGACGGTCAACGGTAGTGCAACCTTTCCAAAATAATCCTTCAGAACAAACCCGAATCCCTGGACCAGTTGCATCATTGAATCGCAATGACAGTAGGCGCTGACCGCGGCGAACTCGTTGGTTCGAGCCGTGAAGGCGAAGGGAGGCCGCTGCACCGGCGGATCATAGTCAGCACCCAGCGCCGCCGGCGTGAGCACCCTCACGCGCGGCCCCGACAGCTTCCGACGCCCGCCACCGGCGTGATCGAGATCTAGCAATCCGACTGGATCGCGCTCGTGATCGAGCAAGTCGGCGACGCTGTCGGGGCGCAGCTTGAAGCCGCCTGTCTTGCTGGCAGGGTCACTGAGGAAGGCATATCCAGCGCAAGCCGACGCGATCGGGGCCTTGCGGATAAGCCTGGCTTCGAGAGGATCAAAGAGGACCTGGTGCGCAATGGAGTCGCCGCTCGCCATCGGCATGAAAACGGTGGCGGCAGCCGCCAAGCCAAGCCCGCCATCCTCGTACGCGATGCTGGGCCCGCTTCGATGATACGCAACGAGCTGTCCATCTGCGATTGCGTCCGGCGACACAAAGCCCAGAACAGGGCCGAGCCAGTCCGAAATCAGTTCCGCGGGAAGGCTGTCGGCCCACTCCGGATCGAAACGGCGAAACGCCCTTTCCACGAAGCCCGGTTTGATCGACAGATTGGCATGCATAAGTAACGTTGATCGGGCACTGGTGATTTGCCATCGGCCGGTCTGCCGCCCGTAGTGTGCGACGAGACGTATGCTGCCACCCCGAACATCGGGGATGAAGTCAGTACCCCCGACCTTGATCGGAATTGTTTGCTGACACCAAACGACCGTCGTCTCGATCCCGCCATTGCGCTTCAGTTCGCGCGGCTGCGACCATCGAAATCTTGATTTGCTGGATCGCCCTGGTTCGTTGGAGTCGGTCGTGTGGTCAAGGTGGTCCAAATCGTCGTCGCTGAGCGGCAGCAAAGGCGGGTCGGTGTGGGACGCCAGCCTCAGATACTCGAACGCTGCTCGCTTCGCTGACACGTCAGGGTCGGCCACCGCCGGCGTTTGCAGATGGCGCAACTCGCGAATAACCCCGTCCGCATCCTTCTCAATCAGAAGATCTGGTTCTCGCGGAAGATTCATAGCTCACCTCAAGGGGTCTCGATCTCCGGCACGACGGAGCCCGAGCATGCCCTTGACCATTGCGCGAGGCAAGCGTCCTTCTCCCGCCGGAGCTGCGGAGAAGGGGCAGCGGATGCCACTGGAATCACTGTTGATTTCGTTTGCCATCTCCTCGGGCCACGTACCGGATGGCTCGTTTCGCCGCATGGCGGTCCGCATCACGCTCCGTTGCGAGGGGGGATCGAACCTGCCTCGCGGATTCCGCGGTCCCTCAGCTCAGCCGGATAGAGCGACAGTTTCCCCGCGCGGCCAAGGCCTAAGAAATCTCTTCCCGGGATTGCCATCCCGGGTCCATTGCGCTCGCGCTGGCTTGAGCGTCAGAGCATCTTGCCGACGATCTTTGTCATATCTGCCGCCGAAAACGCGCGCAGCGTTTCGGTGCGGACGTTGCCGAGCGCGCTGAGACTAAGGCTCAGCGACATCGCGGCAGCCTCATCTGGAGCCTCGAGAACGGTTACAACGTCATATCGTCCCTGCGTCCAGACGATCTCTTTCACCGTCACGCCGAACGTTTTGGCCATCTCCTTGAAGGCGTCGGCCCGCTTCGGCGAGTCCTTGACGTTGCGGACTCCCTGATCAGTGAAGTTTCCCAGCACGACATAGGTTACCATGGTCGTCCTCCCTGGTTAGAACCCAGATACAATTCTCGCTTGAGGCAACCGCACCGAGCTTGCCACGGCGGCTGAGATAGCGCTACTTGCGCGTTGGGAACGTCAGCGGATGTGACTAATTCGGTCGGGACAACGGCCGCGCGAAACTGAGCTCATGGCCGTCGGGGTCGGTGAGATGGAAGTAGCGCTCACCCCATTCTGCATCGCGCGGCGTGGTCGAAGGCTGGCATCCGGCAGCGCGTGCGCGCTCGTAGGTCCCGTCGACGTTGTCGACGTAGAAGATGATGCGGCCCCACCAAGACCAGCGCTTGTCGTCCGGCTGCGCCGTCAGGTTGAGATAGCCGGTGCCGGCGCGAAAGCTGGTGAATGCAGCGGCTTCGCCGCCATACAGGAGCTCGAACCCCAGCGAACGGTAGAAGTGCACGGCGCGCCCCATGTCATGCGTGCCGAGCGTGATGGCGCTGATGCTTTCGATCATGTGAGCTGCTCCGCCGAGAGGGACCTGGGCGCGATTGTACAGCCGCCTTGTTCAGGTTGACGATGATCCGGCCCGCCTTGCGGCTGGCGAACCGTATCCTGCTCTGGTATGAGGGGGCCGAACCCGCACCTGCGGGTTCCGCGGTCCCGTAGCTCAGCCGGATAGAGCGACGGTTTCCTAAACCGTAGGTCGGAAGTTCGAGTCTTCCCGGGATCGCCATTTTGTCATGGGCAATGGCCGCTATTTGGCGGGCTCTTCGGCGCAAAACTTGCTACAGGCAACAGACTTCCCTCCTGGCCTCGCCGACATGTCGGCCGCGCCTTACTGCCCTATCCGGAGACCATGATGCCTTTCGACTTGATCCTGCGCGGCGGCCGTGTGGTCGACCCGTCCCAGAAGCTCGACGCCGTGACCGATGTCGCCTTTGCCGGCGGCAAGGTCGCAGCGATCGGCAGCGGGCTGAAGGCCGATCCTGCTACGGAGGTGCGCGACGTCTCGCAGCTCATCGTGACCCCGGGGCTGATCGATCTGCACACCCATGTCTATTGGGGCGGCACCTCGCTCGGCATCGACGCCGAGGAATTCTGCCGCCTCTCCGGCGTCACCACGGCGGTGGACACCGGCAGCGCGGGGCCCGGCAATTTCGCTGGCTTTCGCAAGCATGTGATCGAGCCGAGCCAGGTCCGCATCCTCGCTTATCTGCACGTCTCGCATGCCGGCATCTTCGGCTTCTCGCACCGGATCATGGTCGGCGAGAGCGAGGAGTTGCGGCTGATGAATCCGATCGAGGCGGCCAAGGTCGCCGATGCCAACCGCGACCTCATCGTCGGCATCAAGGTGCG
>Ga0207678_10005735_pt1 | contig 11080 bp, 9 predicted proteins | sample KBSC63metaG_FD_184319 | JGI IMG/M metagenome (GOLD analysis project Ga0207678, IMG submission 184319) | Corn rhizosphere microbial communities from Kellogg Biological Station, Michigan, USA - KBS C6-3 metaG (SPAdes) (version 2) | ecosystem: Host-associated > Plants > Roots > Rhizosphere > Soil ...
GTGTTGGTCGGGGGGAGGTCGAGCTTGAGGAAGATGTTGGTGACGTACTTCTCTACCGCGCTGGGGCTGACCTTCAGGGTTTCCATGATGCCGGTGTTGGAGCGGCCCTCGGCCATCAGCTTGAGGACCTGCTGCTCGCGCGGGGTGAGGCGGTCCAGGGGGTCGTCGCGCCGGCGGACCAGGAGCTGGGCGACGACCTCGGGGTCCAGGGCGGTGCCGCCGGCCGCCACCCGGCGCAGCGCGTCGAGGAAGTCTCGCACGTGCGCGACGCGGTCCTTGAGCAGGTAGCCGACCGAGCTGCTCGCCTCCGACAGCAGGTCGGTGGCGTAGCTCTCCTCCACGTACTGGGACAGCACCAGCAGCGCCACGTCCGGGAACTGGCGGCGGATGACCAGGGCGGCCTTGATGCCCTCGTCGGTGTGCGTGGGCGGCATCCGGACGTCGATGACGGCCAGCTCCGGCCGGTGCTCGGCCACCGCCTTGAGCAGCTGGGCGGCGTCCGGCACGGCCGCGACGACCTCGAAGCCGCCGTCGGTGAGCATCCGGGTGAGCCCGTCTCGCAGCAGCACCGAATCCTCGGCGATCACGATTCGCATGGCAGCTCCGCGGTGATGATGGTGGGCCCGCCGGGCGGGCTGTCGATGCTCAGCGTGCCATCCACCGCGGCGGCCCGCTGGGCCAGGCCGCGCAAACCGGTGCCGTCACCCGCGGCTGGCGTGGCGCCGCCGCGGCCGTCGTCGGTGACGGTGATGCGGAGCAGGTCGCCGGACCGGGTCACGGTCACCTCGGCCCGGGTGGCCTGGGCGTGCTTGACCACGTTGGCTATCGCCTCGGAGACGATGAAGTAGGCCACCGCCTCGACGCCGGGCGCGGCGGGCTTCGGCACGTCCACCCGCAGCCGGACCGGCAGCGGGGCGCGGGCGGCCAGGCCGGACAGGGCCGCGTCGAGGCCGCGGTCGTTGAGCACCGCCGGGTGCAGGCCGCGGATGAACTCGCGCAGCTCGGTCAGGGCCAGCACGGCCTCGTCGTGGGCCGCGGCCAGGGCCTGGCGGACGGGTTCGGGTTCGGCCTCGAACCGCTCCCGCGCCATGCCGAGGTTCATGGCCAGGGATACCAGCCGCTGCTGCGCGCCGTCGTGCAGGTCGCGTTCGATCCGGCGGCGTTCGGCGTCGGCCGCGGCGACCACGTCGGCGCGGCTGCGGGCCAGCGTCTCGACCCGCTGGGCCAGGCTCTCGCGGCGTCCGGGCCCGAGCAGCGCCCGGGCCAGGCCCTCGTCGGTCTCGGTGAACCACCGCGCCAGCCACGGCGCGACCGGGAACAGGACCGCCAGCAGGCCCCCGGCCAGGCCGGCGGGCACCGCGAGCAGGTGGTAGCCGAGCTGGTGCCACGTGCGCCCGAGGGGCCGAACGGGCGCGGGGATCTCCGCCCCCAGCGTCACGCGGAGCCGGGATCGTTGCATGGCGCTGAGCCCGTGCACCAGCCACGGGGTCAGCGCCATGATCAGCAGGACGATCCCGACGTACACGGCGACGTGCTCCCAGTCATCCGTGCCGGTCGCCAGGGTGAACAGGGCCACGCCCCAGATCAGGATGAGCGCACCGAGCAGGACGCCGCCGGCCAGGCCGGCGAGCAAGCCGGCCAGGGCGTTCCTTATCGCGCGCCAGGTCATGAGGTCACGGTATAAGGGCTTCCGGCCGGCCACTATGGGGCGCTCCTGCCGGACGGGTGGGGTTTTCCCCAGGCGGGGCAGGCTGGGCGCCCCAATTACAGAAACCCGCCCGTTCGGCAGTGTGGATTTCATGATCGAGATCCACGAACTCACCAAACGGTACGGTCCTACCACCGCCGTCTCGGACCTGACGTTCACCGTCCGGCCCGGTACGGTCACCGGCTTCCTCGGGCCGAACGGCGCCGGGAAGTCCACCACGATGCGGATGATCCTCGGCCTGGACGAGCCGACCAGCGGCTCGGTCACGGTCAACGGGCGGCCGCCGCAGGCGCACGCCGCGCCGCTGCATGAGGTCGGCGGCATGCTGGACCCGCGGGCGGTGCACCCGTCCCGCAGCGCCTACCACCACCTGCTCGCGCTCGCCCAGACCACCGGCATCCGCCGGTCCCGGGTGGACGAGGTCATCGACGCGGTCGGGCTGCGCTCGGTGGCGGGCCGCCCGGCCGGCAAGTTCTCCCTCGGCATGGCGCAGCGGCTCGGCATCGCCGCCGCGCTGCTCGGCGACCCGGCCACCGTGGTCCTGGACGAGCCGGTCAACGGCCTTGACGTCGAGGGCATCCGGTGGATGCGCGGGATGCTGACCGAGCTGGCCAGCCAGGGCAAGACGGTCTTCGTCTCCTCGCACCTGATGAGCGAGATCGCGCAGACCGCCACCCGCCTGATCGTGATCGGCAAGGGACGGCTGATCGCGGACACCAGCGTGGCGGAGTTCATCGCCTCGGCCGCGCCCGCCTCGGTGCGGGTGCGCAGCTCGGATCAGCCCGGGCTGGCGGCGCTGCTGCGGTCGCCCGATGTGACCGCCACCGTCGCGGACGACGGCGCGCTGCTGGTATCCGGGCTGGCCGCCGAGCGGATCGGCGCGATCGCCGCCGCGGCCGGGATCGCGGTGGCCGAACTGTCCACGGTGGAGACGTCGCTGGAAGACGCCTTCGTCGACCTGACCAAGGACGCGGTGGAGTACCGCGCCGCTTCTTTCGAGGAGGAAAAATGAGCACGCCGCGGCCGGAGGCCCAGGCCAATTCAACACTGCAGGTGACCCAGGCCCGGGTGATGAAGTCGGAGTGGACCAAGCTGCGCACCCAGCCGGGCGCGCTGTGGTCGCTGCTGTCCGCGGTGATCCTGGTCGTCGCGTTCGGCATCCTGTACAGCCTGCTGCGGGTGGCGCGGCCGCCGCACGGGGCGGCGGCCGCCTCGTTCGACCCGACCTCGGTCAGCCTGGCCGGAGTGCAGCTCGCGCAGATCGCCGCCGGGGTGCTGGGCGTGCTGCTGATCACCAGCGAGTACGCCACCGGGCTGATCCGGACCACGCTGGCGGCGGTACCGCGGCGGCTGCCCACGCTGTGGGGCAAGGCGGCGGTGGTGACCGGCGCGGTGGTCGCGGTGAGCGTCCCGGCCGCGGTCGCGGTGTTCCTGGCCGGACAGGCGATCCTGGGCCGCCAGCACCTGTCGGTGTCGTTCGGTGAGCCCGGCGTGGCCCGCGCGGTGATCGGCGGCGCGCTGTACCTGGCCGTGGCCGCCCTGCTCGGCCTGGCCCTGGGCGCGCTGCTGCGGAGCACGGCGGGCGGGATCGCGGCGCTGTTCGGCCTGCTGTTCGCGGTCCCGATCCTGGTCGGCTTCCTGCCGGGGAGCCTGGCCGACGAGATCGGCAAGTACCTGCCCGGCACGGCCGGCCTGGCCGTGACGACGGTGCACCCGGACCCGGTGACGTCGCTGGGACCGTGGACCGGGTTCGGCGTGTTCTGCGCCTACGCGCTCCTATTGCTGGGCGCCGCCGCGGTGCGGATGCGGCGCGGGGATGCGTAACCCGGCAGGGACAGCCGGATACGGAGGCCGCGCGGGAAGGCCCGCGCGGCCTCCGCCGTGCCGCCGTGCGCGGCGGCGATCTCGGCCGCGATGGCCAGGCCGAGGCCGGAGCCCCTGGTCCCCTGGCTCCCGGCCCGGTAGAAGCGCTCGAAGATGTGCGGCAGCGCCTCCGGCGGGACCCCGGGGCCGTCGTCGCTGACCTCGATGGCGACGCGGTCGCCCGCGGTCGTCGCGGTGATCGTGCCGACGGTCCGGGCCGGGGTGTGCACGAGCACGTTCATCAGCAGGTTGTCGACGGCGCGGCGGAGCAGTTCCTCGTCGCCGACCGTGCCCAGGTCGTTGCCGACGCAGACTCGCCAGGTCCGTTCGGGGTCGGCGATCCGGGCCCGCTCGGCACAGCCCGCGACCACGGCGGTCAGGTCGACCGGCTCGGCGGACCGGCCGGGATGCTGGCCCAGCCGGGCCAGCCGGAGCATGTCGTCGACCAGCCGGCCCATCCGGCGGGTCTCCAGCACGATCCGGTCCATCACCTCGTCGACCTCGTCGGTGCTGCGCAGCGCGCCCTGCTGGTAGAGCTCGGCGTTGGCGCGCAGCGAGGCGAGCGGGGTGCGCAGCTCGTGGCTGGCGTCGGCGAAGAACCGGCGCATCTGCTCCTGGCTGGCCTCGCGTTCGTGCAGGCCGGTCTCGATCCGGGCCAGCATGCCGTTCAGCGCCGCGCCGAGCCAGCCCACCTCGCTCCGCGGGTTCTGCGGCGTTACCCGGTCAGTAAGGTCACCGGCCGTGATCCGGTCGGCCTGGCCGGCCATCGCCTCGATCGGGCGCAGGCCGCGGCGCAGCACGACGAAGACGCCCAGGCCGATGAGCAGCACCACCGCGATGGAGCCGGTCGTGACGATCACCTCGACCTTGTCGATGGTCCTGGCCACCTGGTCCAGGCTGGTCCCGGCGACCAGGGATCCGCCCGCGGCGCGCAGCGACTGGACGCGGATCTGGTTCCTCCCGTTGGGGCCGATCAGGGTGTGCGGGCCGGGCCTGGCCGCGACCTTGGCGGCGGCGGGCGACAGGATCCACCGGTAGCCGCCGCCGGCGGCGACCTGCAGGGTCACCTGCTGGCCGTGGAACGGCAGGAAGGTCATGTCGAATGCGCCGGGGAGCGAGGGCGTCTTGAATTGGGCCGGCCGGGCGACCTGGCCGGGAACGGCGTGGTTGCTGGCCCGGGCGGCCTGGTTGGTGAAGGCCAGGGCGGCGGCCAGCCGGGGCAGGGTCAGGGTCAGCGCCCCCTGCAGGTTGCTGTCGGTCTGGGTGAGCAGGTACCGGCGCATGGTGGTCACCGCGCCGATGTCGAACGCCACCAGCGCGAGCAGCGTGACGACCACCACGCCGGCCATCACCTTCAGCCGCAGCTGGGCGCGGAGCAGCCGTCGCAGCAGCGCTGCCGGGTGAACGGCCTGGCTAGTGCTCATCGGAACTCGCCTGACTCTCGTCGGGATCGCTCGGGTCTACGGGATCTGCGGGGTCTGCGGGCCGTGGCAGCCGGAGGCTGTAGCCGACGGCGCGCTGGGTCCAGATTAGGTCGGGTCCGCCGCCGGCCAGCTTGCGCCGCAGGTAGGTGACGTAGGTGGACACCACCGCGCTGGACCCGCCGAAGTCGTAGTCCCACACGTGGTCCAGCAGCTGGGCGCGGGTGAGGACCCGGCCCGGGTTGAGCATGAAGTAGCGCAGCAGCCGGAATTCGGTGGGCGACAGCTCGATCAGCCGCCCGCCGCGGCGGACCTCGTAGGTGTCCTGGTCCAGGGTGAGGTCGGCGAAGGTCAGGACGGGTTCGGCCGGAACCGGTCGGGTGCGGCGCAGCACGGTGCGGACCCGGGCGGCCAGTTCCTCCAGGCCGAACGGCTTGGTCATGTAGTCATCCCCGCCGATGGTGAGCCCGGTGACCTTGTCGTCCTGGGTGTCCTTGGCGGTCAGGAAGATCACCGGGACCAGGTTCCCCTCCCGGCGCAGCCTGCGGACGATCTCGAACCCGTCGATGTCGGGCAGCACCACGTCCAGGATGAGCAGGTCGAAGGGGTTGGCGCGGGCCAGCCTGAGCGCTTCCGTGCCGTTCTCCGCGACGGCCACGTCGAAGCCGAGGAAGCGCAGCGAGGCGGCGACGGCCCCGCGCAGGAAGAGCTCGTCGTCCACCACGAGCAGGCTCCCGCCGTCCGCCGTCATCGCCTCATCGCAGCACGTGAGCGTGAACGTCGTGTTCGAGTTACGTGCGAGTTTCGTGTGAGTGCCGGCCGCGCCCGGGTTGACATGAACTTCACACACGACTCCTTCAGCTTCTGCAGAACCGCCGGAGAGGGTGACCCCTGTACCCGGCTGTACCCGGGTTGTACCCGGCAACGGAGGTTCTCGTGACACAACTCGGCTCCCCGGCCACGGACAGCGGGCCCGGGCCCGACCGCGGCAGCGGCAGCGGCCCGCCAGCGGTGCGCGGCTCGCGGCTCGCCCGGCGGCGGCGCCTATTGCTCGGGGTGGGCATCGCGGCGGCCCTGCTGGCCGTGGGCGGGCTGATCGGCGCCTCGTTCGTGAAGTCGCCGCAGCAGCTGGCCGCGGACACCGCGGCGCCGCCCGCCACGGTGACCACGGCCGCGGTCGTTTCCCAGATCCTCACCTCGTCGGTCGAGATGCGCGGCGTGATCTACCCGGCGACGGAGTACGACGTGTACCCGAGCGCCCCGTCGGCTACCGGTGGTGGCGCCGCTACCGGTGACGGCGCCGCTGGCAGCGGATCGTCGGCGCCGGTGTACATCTCGAAGCTGGACGTCGCGGCCGGCGGCACGGTCCGCAACGGCGAGCAGCTCGCCGAGCTCGACGGCGAGCCGCTGTTCGCGCTGACCGGTACGGTGCCGGCCTGGCGGGACCTGACGCCGGGCGAGACCGGGCCCGACGTGACCGAGCTGCAGCAGGCGCTGGCCTCGCTCGGCTACTACGACGACGGCGACACGGCCGGGTACTACGGCCCGGCCACCGAGTACGCGGTGACCCTGTACTACGAGCACCTCGGTTACACCCCGCCGGCTAATGGCGGGATGCCAGCCGCCGACGTGGTGTTCCTGCCGTCGCTGCCCGCGACAGTGGTCGCGGTAAACGGCGCGGCCGGGCAGCAACCCGGCCAGCCGTTCCTCGAGCTCGCCGCGCGCGGGTCGCTGGCGCTCACCGGCGAGCTGCCGCCGGGCTACGCCTCCCAGGTCAGGTCCGGCCTGAAGGTGACGATCTACGACGAGGTGACCGGCATCCACGCGACGGGCACCGTCGCGGACCTGGGGACGCCGACCACCACGGTGCCGGCCGGGGTGACCGTGAGCATCGGGGGCGGCTCGGGCTCGGCGGGCTCTTCGGGGTCCGCCGGCTCCGGGTCTACCGGGTCCTCGGGATCCTCCGGGTCGTCAGGTTCTTCGGGGTCGGCGGGTTCTTCGGGTTCCAGCGGCTCCAGTTCGACCGCGTTCATCCCGCTGACCGTGCGTCCGTCCAAGCCGCTGGCCTCGGCGCTGAACGGCGCGAACGTCCTGGTCACCGTCGAGACCGGGCAGACCGAGGGGCCGGTGCTCACGGTGCCGGTCGCGGCCATCGTCACCACCGCGGCCGGCACCAGCTCCGTCACCGTGGTGAGCGCGCACGGCCAGCAGAAGCGGGTCCCGGTCACGCCGGGCATCTCGGAGAACGGGTATGTCCAGGTAACCCCGGTCACCTCCGGTGCGCTCGCGGCCGGCGACCGTGTGGTGGTGAGCGGCTGATGGCGGTGCACATCACCGGGCGGATCGCCGGGCCGGTGATCGAGCTGCGCGGGCTGGCCCGCACCTACCCGGGACCGCCGCCGGTGCCCGCGCTGCGCCCGGCCGACCTGGTGATCGAGGCGGGCGACTACGTCGCGGTGACCGGGCCGTCCGGCTCGGGCAAATCCACGCTGCTGCACCTGCTCGGCCTGCTCGACGCGCCGACCGAGGGCAGCTACCTGCTGGACGGCCTGGACACGTCCGCGCTGCGCGACCGGGACAGGTCCGCGCTGCGCGGCCGGCGGATCGGGTTCGTCTTCCAGGCGTTCCACCTGCTGCCGTACCGGACGGCGCTGGAGAACGTGCTGCTGGCCGGGCTGTACAACCAGACGTCGCGGGGCGACCGGATCCGGGCGGCGGCCGGAGCGCTGGACGCGGTCGGGCTGGGCCACCGGCTCGACGCGCTGCCCACCACGCTGTCCGGCGGGGAGTGCCAGCGGGTCGCGATAGCGCGGGCGCTGGTGAACCGGCCGAGCCTGCTGCTGTGCGACGAGCCGACCGGCAACCTGGACTCGCGGAACGCGGCCGCGCTGATGGAGCTGCTCGACCAGCTGAACGCGGCCGGCTTCACCATCGTGGTGATCACGCACGATGTCCAGGTGGCGGCGCACGCCCGGCGGGCCGTCGACATCAGCGACGGGGTGCTGTCCGAGCGTCGTGAGGCTAGTCATGCCTAGGCCGTTCCTGCCCGGGCAGGCGGCCGGCCTGCCGCGGCCCCGGCTGGCCGCCAGGGACGCGACCGCCGAGGCGGTCGCGGGGATCGTGCAGCGTCCCGGCCGGGCCGCCCTGACCATGCTCGGCACGGTCCTCGGCGTGGGCGCGTTCGTGGCGGTGCTCGGCATGACCGCCACCGGGGCCGGCCAGATCTCGCGCCAGTTCACCGTGCTGCAGGACACCACGGTGACGGTGCAGGACAACGGCCCGGCCAACGACGTCGCCCCGCCGGGCGCGAACCCTCCCGTCGGCTTTCCCGCCGACGCCGACGCGGTCGCCCGGCGCATCAACGGGGTGACCGCCGCGGGCGTCTGGTGGCCGGTCGCGCTGCCGCAGGGGACGACCTTCACCGGCTCGCTCGCGCTGTCCGCCCCCGCCTCCCAGACGACCGACCTGCTGGCCGCCTCGCCGGGAGCGGTGCAGGCGATGGGGCTGCGGATGACCGCGGGCTCGCCGCTGACCGCATACGAGAACGACACCAGCCAGCACGTCGCGATGATCGACACCGCGACCGCGGCCGCGCTCGGTATCTCCCCCGCGCGGCTGGCCAGCCGTCCCGCGGTGTTCGTCGACGGCATCGCGTACACGGTCGTCGGCGTGTACAGCTCCGCGCAGCGCGTGGTGACCAATGAGAGCGCCATGCTGATCCCGGAGACGACCGCGCTGGCCGACTTCGGCAACCCGCAGCCCGGGATCGGGAACCAGAACGAGGCCCAGATGGTCGTGGCGACCAGGATCGGCGCCGCGCAGGCGGTGGCCCGGCAGCTGGCCGCGGCCGAACTTCCGGCCGACCCGGGCCGGCTGGTCGTGACCTCCCCGCCCAACCCGCAGAACCTGCAGAGTGAGGTGAGCGGCGACCTGGCCGGGCTGTTCCTGATCCTCGCGCTGGTCAGCCTGTTCATCGGCGCGGTCGGGATCGCGAACACGACGCTGGTTGCCGTGCTCGAGCGGACCGAGGAGATCGGCCTGCGCCGCGCGGTCGGTGCCCGGCCCCGGCACATCGCGGTCCAGTTCCTCGCCGAGAGCACCGCGCTCGGCACGCTCGGCGGCCTGATCGGCACCTGCATCGGCGTCGGGACCGTGGTGATCTTCGCCGCGGCCAAGGACTGGACCGCCGTGCTGAACCCGGCCTACACCCTGCCCGCTCCGCTCATCGGCAGCGTCGTCGGCCTGCTGGCAGGTGCCTACCCCGCGCTTCGCGCGGCCCGGACCAGCCCGCTCGCGGCCCTGCGTCACGCGTGAAAGGAACGACGATGCGTCTTGGTACTGGCCTGCTGATCTGCTGCTGCATGGGTCTGGCCGCGTGTACCGCCAGCGCGCCCAAGGGACCGGACGTCGCGGTGAGCACGCCGAGCGTGGGCAGGCCGCAGCCGCCCGTCTCGGCCCAGGCGGCGCTGTCCCGGATGGCGTTCACCCCGTACGCCGCGCTCGGCCAGTCCAACAACGACGGCCTGGCGCCGAACGAGTCGAGCTACGCCCTCACCCAGGCGTGCCTGAGCGCGGCGGGCTATCCGGGCGCCGGCAATGTCCCGTTCGCCGTCAGCCTCGGGCCGGCCAACCTGTCGTTCGCCCAGCCCTGGGGGGCCTGGGGATACCTCGGTACCGCCGCGGCGCAGCAGTACGGCTTCCGGGCCCCGGCCGGGTCCGCGCTGAGCAACCTGGGCATCGACGCCAATCCCGCGGCCGGGGATCCGGCTGACCTCCCCGAACCGGAGCAGACGGCGATCGGCAAGTGCACCACGATCGGGCAGGACTTCACCGATGCCGTCGGTAAGGGACCGCTGGCCGGCATCCTCACGCTGAGCAACGACATCGCCAGCGACGTGCAGAAGGACGCGGCGGTGAAGAAGGCCACGCGGCAGTGGGGCGCCTGCATGGCCAGAAACGGCTACACCTACGGCCAGCCGCAGAACGTGTTCTTCGACCAGATCCATAAGATGTTCGGCAGCAGGCAGGTCAACCTCGGAGCCACGGTGAGCGCCGCCGCCAACCAGGCGCAGATCGCGACGGCCGTCACCGACGCCACCTGCACCGAGTCCGCCGACCTGGCCGGGATCTACTTCGCCGTCCAGGCCAGCTACGAGCAGCAGATCGTCAACGCCAACCAGGTAGCGCTCACCTCCGCGGTCCAGCAGTACAAGGCCGCCTACGCCAGGGAACTCAAGAAGCTCCCGTCCCTGCTGAAAACAGCCAAGGTCACCACGTTCCCCCCCGTCCGCCCGACCGGGAAGGGATAACGTCCAGGCTCATTGGGCCGCTCCGCGCCCTCCCCGGAAGTCAATGAGAGTGGCGCTCTACCGATTCTTTCAGGTAGAGCGCCACTCTCACTTAATTCAGGAGGCCACCGGGGTGGGGCCTGGGGGTTAGGGGATGGAACTGAGGCGAGGGGTGCGCATGTTGGTGAGGCTGCCTTGCTTGTGGGTGCGCTCGTCGTGGCCGATCTGGCGGAGCAGGTCGGCCAGGCTCCCGTACTGGCCGTACTGCGCCGCAAAGGTGCCCGGATCGGGCTGGGTCTCCAGCTCGGGGTGTTCGGCCACGTAGGCCATGTACTCGTGCTCGGCGTGGTCCTCGAAGTCGGCGTTGAGCCGGTAGCTCCAGTCCGGGCGGATCACGAACAGCAGCCAGGACACGTGGTAGAAGAAGAACGCGACCAGCCACGGCGCCAGCCGGTGCAGCAGCAACGACTGCCGCAGGCCGCGGCGCTGCACGAGATCCTGCAGGATCAGCAGGTGCCACTGCTCGTTGTCCTGGTCGGCGCGGGACTCGACGATGCGCTCGAACACGCGCCGGGCCAGCGCGGACCGGCCGCGGTACCGGGCCAGCGCCAGGTAGCCCATCCGCTCCCAGGCCTGGTAGGGCACCCGGGCGATGAACTCCAGCATGGTGAACTTGACGATCGTCCTGGTCCGGCCGTAGGCCAGGTCCATCGACCTGAACAGGGCCCGGGCCAGCAGGCTGTACCGGAGCCTGGGTGCGTCGAGGGTTTGCGCCTGGACGGTCCTGAGGTGGGTTGGGG
>Ga0207678_10005741_pt1 | contig 11076 bp, 11 predicted proteins | sample KBSC63metaG_FD_184319 | JGI IMG/M metagenome (GOLD analysis project Ga0207678, IMG submission 184319) | Corn rhizosphere microbial communities from Kellogg Biological Station, Michigan, USA - KBS C6-3 metaG (SPAdes) (version 2) | ecosystem: Host-associated > Plants > Roots > Rhizosphere > Soil ...
TTACTGCGTCCCTACCATCCCACCCGTACCATCTGCGCGGAGGACCCCTCCGCCTATCGTGGCGGATCGGGGCTTCGTGGTTGATTCGGGGTATCCCAGCTTGACTCTGCCGGGAATCTTGGTATTTGGCTGACTACTGTGACGCAGGAGGCCAGTCTTGCGGGGATATGTGTGTCCCGCGAGATCTTGAGGAGTGCGTGATGTCGATCCGTCCCCGCCTGGGGGTCGAGGTCCCGGAGCTGACCGCGCGGGTGGCGCGGGCGAGTAACCCTGCCGGGACGACGGCGATGTGGGTGCGGGATCGGCTCGACGGCTTGTGGGCGGATGAGGACTTCGCCGGGTGGTATCCGCGGGACGGGCGCCCGGGGATCTCTCCGGCGCAGCTGGCCACGGTGAGCGTGCTGCAGTTCCTGCTCGATCTGTCCGACCGCGACGCAGCGGAGGCCGTGCGCTGCCGGATCGACTTCAAGTACGCCCTCGGCCTCGATCTGGACGATCCCGGCTTCCACCACAGCGTGCTGGGTGACTTCCGCGAGCGGCTGCTGGAAGAGGACGGGCGGGCGGACCGGCTTCTTGACCTGGCGCTGGCCCGGCTGAAGGAGGCTGGGCTGGTCCGCGAGCGCGCCACGCAGCGCACCGATTCCACTCATGTCCTGGCCGCGGTACGAGGCCTGACCCGGCTGGAGCTGGTCACCGAGGCGGTCCGCGCCGCCCTGGAGGAGCTCGCCCGCACCGCCGGCCACGCGCTGGAAGGCCTGGTGGACGATGACTGGGGCCGCCGCTACGGCCGGCCGGTGCGGCTGGGCAAGAACCCGACCCGGCCGAAGACCCGGATGAGCCAGGCCGGGGCGGACGCTCGCCGGCTGATTGAGCACCTGGCCGCCAGCTACCCTGACCTGCTGCGCGGGCCGCAGGTGGAGGCCCTGCGGCAGATCCTGCTCCAGAACTACCACTGGGACCCCGCAGGGCGGCTGCGCTGGCGCGACGACGAGGGCGACGCCGGCCTGCCGCCGCCGGCCGCCCGCATCGTCTCGCCGTACGACCCGGCCGCCCGCTACTCCCGCCGGGGCCAGGTCACCCGCTGGACCGGGTACCTGGCCCACGTGACCGAGACCTGCGCCGACGACAGTCCCAATGTCATCACCGACGTGGCCGTCATGTCCGCGACCAGCGACGACAGGCAGGCCCTGGCCGGGATCCACGCCCGGCTGAAGCGCCGGGGTCTGCTCCCCGACGGGCACCTCGTCGACGGGGGCTACACCTCCCTGGTCCACATGGAGCGGGCCGAACGCGAGTACCGGGTCACCCTCACCGGGCCGCTACCAGGCAACCCGACCCGCCAGCACCGCGACCAGGAGGGCTACGCCCGCGACGACTTCCGCATCGACTACGACCGCCGGGAAGTCACCTGCCCGCAGGGCCAGGTCAGCAAAGGATGGCACGGCCCCTACCCGACGTCCTCGCCCGACGCCGCCCCGCTCATCGTCGCCCGCTTCACCAAGAAGCAGTGCCAGCCGTGCCCGGTCCGGGCCGCCTGCACCACCTCCGGCGACGGCAAGCGCACCGTCGGGTTCCCGCCGCGCGAGCTCTACGAGCTGCAGGTCCGCAACCGCGCCGACCAGCAGGACCCCGCCTGGCACAAGCGCTATGCCGTCCGGTCCGGCATCGAGGGCACCGTCAACGAGTTCGCTCACGGCCACGGCATGCGCCACTGCCGCTACCGGGGCCAGCCCAAAGCCCACCTGCAGCACGTACTGACCGCCATCGCCGTCAACATCGAGCGCCTCAGCCAGCTGCCTCCCGACGAGGCCCCAGCCCGACGACCGCCGACAGCCTTTCAGGAATACCTCGACCAGCACGACATCCAGCGACTGCGCTCATGGCGGGCCGTCAGCTAGCCAAGGCGATCAAGATTCCCGGCAGAGTCAAGCTGGGGTACCCCCAATCAACCGCATAACCCGAATCAACCACGTAAAGCCGTGGCGCCAAGCCCACTCCCGCCACACACGCACTACCCCGTCAACCTCAACCCGGAAACAACACGAAGAACACGCTCGCCGGAACCGCATGCACCCGTCCGCCCGCGACCACGTCGTGCCGCGCTCAGTACGATAAACGCCTATGCCGCGGGTAACCGGGCGAATCTCGGAGCTGCGGTATCCGGTCAGGAGAGGACGTCAGGTACATGCGCTTCGCCGTCAAGACCCGGCCCGAGCACCAGACGTGGGAGGAGATCCGCGACGCGTGGATCGCGGCGGACGAGATCCCGCTGTTCGAGTCGGCGTGGAACTGGGATCACTTCTATCCGCTGTCCGGCGACCTGACCGGCCCGAACCTCGAGGCCTGGACGATGCTGGCCGCGCTGGCCCAGGCGACCCGGCGGATCAGGCTCGGCTGCCAGGTGACTGGCATGGTCTACCGGCACCCCGCCGTGCTGGCCAACATGGCCGCGACGGTGGACATCATCTCCGGCGGGCGGCTGGAACTCGGCCTGGGCGCCGGGTGGAACCAGATGGAATGCGACGCCTACGGCATCGACCTGCCGCCGCTGCGCGAGCGGTTCGACCGGTTCGACGAGGGCGTCGAGGCCATCGTCGGCCTGCTGAGCCAGACCACCACCACCTTCGCCGGGCAGTACGTCAAGCTGACCGACGCGCGGTGCGAGCCTAAGCCGGTGCAGCGGCCGCACCCGCCGGTCACCATCGGCGGCCGCGGCAAGACGCGCACGCTGCGCACGGTGGCGCGCTGGGCACAGCAGTGGAACGCGATCGTGCCGGACCCGGGCGAGTGGCTGGAGCTCAAGGAGGTGCTGGCCGGGCACTGCGCCGCGATCGGGCGCGACGTGAACGAGATCACCTGCTCGGTCAACGTGCGCATCGACCCGGAAACGGGCCTGGAGCCAGTCGTCGCCGAGGCAACCGCTTATCGCGACGCAGGCGTTGACCTGGTCATCGTGAACCTGCCGCACCACGCCAAGCCCGATTCGCTGCAGCCGCTAGCCGAGGCGCTCTCGCCGCTGGCGTAAGCGTGCCGACGGGAACACGTCGGCCTTAGGCGCCGGCTCAATCCGCCAGGCGTTCGTGCCGGGCGCGGCTGGCGTCGGCCATCAGCGGCGCCACGCCGAGCTCATTGAGCATGTCCGCGGCCGCCGCCATCTCGGCGGCGCGGCGCACCGCGTGCCTGCGGGTGCCGTCGGTGATCCGGTCCACGGTGGCGGCGTCCGCCGCGGCGAGTTCGGCCGCGATGTGCTCCCGCAGCCACGGCTCGTCGCCCGCGGCCCTGGCGGCCTCCAGGGCCTCGACGATCGAGGCGGCCATGCCCTTGTAGAACACGCTGCGCAGGAGTTTCTTGCTGGCCGCGAGCCCGGGCGGGCCGTCGAGCACCTCGATGCCGGCGCCGAGGGGCCCGAGCAGGGCGGCGTAGCGGGCGGCTCCGGGTCCGCTGGCCAGCATCGGAACCCGCAGTCCGCGCCCGGGCACCGGGGCCATCATCGCGACGTCGGCGAACGGCACGCCCGCGTCGGCCGCGAGGCCCGCAAGCTGCCGCTTGGTGCCGGGCGAGGCGGTGTTCAGGTCGGCCCAGACGACGTCCGGCCGCGGCTGCCCTCCGGCGAGCAGGCCGGGCAGCCCCGCCTTGAACGCCTCGACCGCGGCCTTCGCGCTGTTGACGCTCAGCACGAGTTGCGCTTCTTGTGCCGCCTCGGCCTCGCTGGCGGTGTCCAGCACGGGTTCGGCCGCCGGGACCGCCGGGTCGTAGCCGCGGACCCGGGTCCCCGCAACGGCCAGGTCGCGGGCGATGACCGAACCGGCCTCACCGAGGCCGAGCACCGCGATGACCAGCGTCCGTCCGTCCCCGGTCACCATGCGCGGGGCTGGTCGGCCGCGACGCCGACGCCCTCGGGCGGGGTCGCCGGCCCGCCCGGGCCGGGATCCTGGCGGGCGCGCGGGTCGGGCTCAGGCTGGTCGCCGGAACCGGCCTGGCCGGCCGGCTGGGCTCCCGCCGCCGACCCGGCCGGGCCGGGCTGCCGGAAGTAGTCGCTGATGAGCTCGCGCTGCTGGGCCAGCAGCTGGTCGAAGTGCTTGTCGACGTTCGCCTCGCCGATCGCCTCCGCGGTCAGGTACAGGTCCTTGATCTGCTCGAGCTTGCGCGCGCGGTCGTACGCCGACTCCGCGGGCACGTCGCCCGCCGCAGAGTCCGCTGGCGCCTGGTCCGCGTGTGCGCTGTCCGGGACGGCGGGCTCGGCCGTATCGGGGCCCGCGGAGGTATGGCGGGCCGCGCCCGGCGGATCAGAGGACGACACCAGCGGCTCGAACGGGCCGCGGGCTTCCTCACCCGGCTGCGTGGGGGCGCCGGGCCCGGCGGCACTCCCGGGCAGGTCATACCAGTACGCGGCGTCGTTCCCGCCGGGTCCCGGCCCGGTCGCGGCGGGACCGCCCGGCTGGTCGCCGATGTCCCGGTAGACGTACACGCCGTCGGGTGCCCCGGCAGGCGGAGCTGGCTCGGCGGGGCGGCCGAAGCCCGGCGGCCTGGCCCGGCCCGCCGGGCGGACAGGATGATCCGACGCCCGGATGACCTTGGCGTAGCCGCCGTCGAAGGGTACGCCGTCGTCGGCCGGGCCGCGGTAACCGGGAGCGTCCGGGTAACCCGGCGGCATCGGCCGGCGGCCGCCAGGGGCCCCGTATCCGGGGGCGGCGTGTCCGGGGGTTCCGTGACCGGGGGCTCCGTGTCCTGGGGCTGAGTATCCGGGGGCTCCGTATCCCGGACCGGCCGCGTTCCGTCCGGCGCCGCGGTCCCTGGGGTGCCCCGGGCCCGGTGGCGGGTAGGCAGGATCGCGCGGCGGCACCTGGCCGCCCGGCCGGCCGGGTCCGCCGGGTCCCATGCGGCCGGGGCGCGAGGCATCACGCTGGTTCTGCCCCGGACCTGCTCCGCGGGGCGGGAAGGGCTCGCGGCCGCGCGCGCCGTCGCGGCCGGGCATCGGGTTGCCGGCCCGCGGCGCCTCGCGGGGACGTCCGTGCGCGTGGGGTGGCATGGAGGGCGCCGGCTGGCCGCCCGGGCCGGGTGGCATCCGGCCGGGACCGCCGCCTGGGCTCATTCCCGGCGGGTAGCCGGGGCGCGGAGGCTGAGGTCGGGCCCGGCCCGGGGGCGGCCGTTCCTGGCCGCGCCCGCCGGCGTGAGTCCCAGGAACCGGCCCTCCGGGAGCCGGACCGGGTCCCGCGGTGCGCAGGATCTCCGGGATGTCCTGGCCGTCCGGCGTTCCGGGCGCGCGGCTTTCCCCGGGCGGGTCGATGAGCCCGCCCGGTGAGTACACGTTCGTGGGGTTCAGCAGGGGCGGCCGCCCGGAACGCGCGGCGCCGTCGCGCCCGGCGCGCCCGCCGGCCGGCACAGCGCCGGGCCGATGAACGCCGCGCTGCTGAGTATCGCGCTGCTGAGTACCGGGCTGCTGAGTACCGGGCCGGCCCTGCTCCTTGCCGTGCCCGGACGACCTGTTCTGCCCGCGGGAAGCCGCGGGCTCGGGGCGGGGGCCTCCCCGCCGGTGATCCGCCCGGCCCGCCCGCGACCGGGATCTGCCCGTCCCCCCGATGGCGAACACCACCAGGGCTACCAGGCCCAACGCGACACCCGCCGCGGCGACGTCGAGTCCCAGCCTGGTCATGTGCGCGGGCTGGTGCGTGGCCTCCAGGGTGGCGCCGACCAGGACCGTTACGGCGGCCGCCACCGACATGACGATGACGAGCCGTACCCTCCTGGTCGTGGCGGTTCCCGAGCGCACTGCTCAACGATCGCATCGCCGTTAACGGCCCGCAAGCCAAATGGCCAGCTGTAACCATTCTGACCTTCATTGAAGCAGGGTCACCGGCCGGCTTAATCGAGCGAATTGGCCAGTACTACCGTTAACGCCTCTGACCAGGCATTTTTCATTAAAGAACGAGCTGGGTTCCGGTGTCTGGAGTGACTGGCGATACGTTATGTGCATGATCAGTCAGGCGGACAAAGCACAGCGGTTCCTGGAGCTGCACCGGCCGGGTGAGCCGCTCCTGATGCCGAACCCCTGGGACCTGGGCTCAGCCAAGCTGCTCGCATCGCTCGGCTTCGCGGCCCTGGCCACCACGAGCTCGGGCTTCGCGGCCACCCTGGGACGCAACGACGGCTCGGTGACCAGGGACGAGGCGATGATCCATGCCGCGGTGATCGTGGCGGCGACGGACCTGCCGGTCTCGGCGGACCTGGAGAACGCCTACGCGGACGATCCGGCCGGGGCCGCCGAGACGATGAGGCTGGCGATCGAGGTCGGCCTGGCCGGCGCGTCGATCGAGGACTTCGCCGACGAGCCCGGGATCTACGGCATCGCGCCGGCCACCGAACGGGTCGCGGCGGCCGCCGAGGCGGCCCACGGGGGCCCCGGCCGCCTGGTGCTCACCGCCCGGGCGGAGAACTTCATCCGCGGCAACCCCGATCTCGCCGACACGATCGCCAGGCTGCAGGCCTACCAGGAGGCCGGCGCCGACGTCCTGTACGCGCCGGGCCTGCGCAGTTTCGAGGACATCAGCCAGGTGGTCCGCGAGGTGGACCGGCCGGTCAACGTGCTCGCCCTGGACGACACCCCGCCAGTGGCCGAACTGGCCAGGGCCGGGGTGGCCAGGATCTCGGTGGGCGGCGGGTTCGCGTTCGCCGCCGTGGGCGCGGTGGTTGCCGCCGCCACCGAACTACGCGAGCAGGGAACCTACGCCTGGCGGGCGGGTGCTGCGGCCGGAGCCGCCGCTGCCCGCCGCGCGTTCGGCTGAATTAGTCCCGAACGGTCCGGGCGCGTGCCGCACCGGCCGGCCTCGCGCCCGCCCGGGCCGCACTACACCTGCGGCATCACGTCCGAGGCGATCAGCGCCAGGTGATCGAGGTCGTGCAGGTCGAGCACTTGCAGGTAGACGCGTTCGGCGCCGATATCGGCGAACTCGGCCAGCTTGGCCGCCACCTCACCGGGCGTGCCGCCGACGGCGGTCTCGCGGATCCGGTCCGGCTCCCAGCCGATCGCGGCCGCCCGGCGGCGGAACTCGGCCTCGTCCTTGCCGCAGCACACCGTCTGGGCCACGGAGTAGATCACGGAGGACGGATCGCGTCCAGCGGCCTGGCAGGCCTCGCGGACGCGGCCGAACGCGGCGGCCGAATCCGCCACGTTCTGGAACGCCACGTTGTACTCGTCGGCGTACCTGGCCGCGAGCCGCGGGGTGCGGCGCGCGCCCGCACCGCCCACGATGACCGGCGGGCGCGGCTGCTGGGCCGGCTTCGGGAGTGCGGGCGAGTCCGTCAGCTGGTAGTGCGTCCCGTCGAAGGAGAACGTCTCGCCGTCCGGGGTCTCCCACAGGCCCGTGACGATGGCGAACTGCTCCTCCAGGCGGTCGAAGCGCTCGCCGAGAGACGGGAACGGTATGCCGTAGGCGGCGTGCTCACGCTCGAACCAGCCGCTCCCGAGGCCCAGCTCAACCCGGCCGCCGCTCATCTGGTCGACCTGCGCCACGGAGATCGCGAGCGGGCCCGGCAGCCGGAACGTCGCCGCCGTCACCATGGTCCCGAGCCGGACGCGGCTGGTCTCGACGGCCAGGGCGCCCAGCGTGACCCAGGAGTCGGTCGGCCCGGGCAGCCCCGATCCGCCCATCGCCAGGTAGTGATCGGATCTGAAGAACGCGTCGAAGCCGAGTTCCTCGGTGGTCAGCGCCACCGCGCGCAGCGTCTGGTAATCGGCGCCCTGCTGCGGTTCGGTGAAGATCCGGAGTTTCATGGCCCCATCCTGCCAGGGCTCAGATGAAGAACCGGTCCCAGGCCACCTCGCCGGCCGGGGTGCGGCGGCCTAGCCATCCCACCCCGGTCCTGACGTAACACGGCGCCAGCGTGTGCGCGGCCATGCCCGGGCGCACCACCTCGATGATGACCACCGCCGCGCGGCCGGACCCGAGGGTTTCCTCGCCCGCCTTGATGGCCCGGGCGCGATCGTCCGTGATGCCCATAGCGACCGGCGGCCCGCTTTCTGCCGGATCGGTCTGGGTCGATGGTGTCGGGTTGCTTCCGCTCACTGCGACCCACGAGTAAAAGATCATGACCTGCCCAGGGATCTGACTCCGCGCGGCCGTGGCGGCCCTGACGGTTTCAGACGTTAACGCACAATTAGGCTCCTCGTCTAATCTCGACTAGTGTCGAAGCGTTGCGATTGGCAATATTGCCAATCGAGTACGGTACGAGAGTGTCGATAAGCGACGAATCGGACCCAAGAGCCTATGTGCGACTGGCCGCACGGCTGCGTCGGGAGATAGCCGAGGGCAAGCTCACCCCCGGCATGCCGACGCCGTCCATCACCACCCTGAGCCAGCAATACGGGCATGCCCGGCAGACGTGCGCCAAGGCGCTGCGCACCCTGGAGGACGAGGGCCTGCTGACCCGCGTCCCCGGCCTGGGCTACTACGTCACCGCAACCACCGAGCCCGGATCCTCCGCCCCGCAGGGCACCTGACCCCGGCCGTTGGAGGCCGCTACGCCGGATCGCGGAGCAAGGTGGCGACGCACTCGACGTGATGGGTCATCGGGAACGCGTCGAACGCGCGCAGGCCGTCGAGCACCCAGCCGCGCGCCATGAGCAGGCCGATGTCGCGGGCCAGCGTGGCCGGGTCGCAGGATACGTAGGCGAAACGGGCCGCGCTGCGCCCGGTCGCTCCGAGGTACTCGATGACCTCGCGGGCCAGTCCCGACCGCGGCGGGTCGGCCACCACCAGCCTGGCGGGCGGCAGCGCCGCGCCCCCGGCGCCGGGCTGGTCCCTTGAAGCCCTTGAACCGCTGCGGCGGAGCACCGCTGCGACGTCGCCCTTGTGCACCCGCGCCCAGGGCCACTGCCGCAGGTTGTGCCGGGCGTCCCGGACCGCGGCGGCGTCCGCCTCGACGCCGGCCACCGTCCCGCCCGGCCCGACCGCCGGAGCCAGCGCCCCCGCGAACAGCCCGGCGCCGCAGTACAGGTCGAGTGCGACGTCTCCGGGCCGCGGCTCGAGCGCGGTCGTGACGGCGTCGGTCAGGGCGTCGGCCGCACCGGGGTGGACTTGCCAGAAGACGCCCGCGCTGACCCGCCAGTCTCGTCCGGCGGCGTGGTGGCTCAGGTAGGAGCGGCCGCGAACGGGAGTCAGCCGGCGGTTCAACGGTTCCAAGGGCTTCAAGGGTCCGGCCCGGCGCAGCATCGCGTCGGCCCCGGGGATGTCCGCCGGGACGGATCCCTGCGGGCCGGAGCCTGCCGGGCTGACGATCACGGCCCGCTCGCCCGAACCGGTGGCGACGAGGGCCTCCACCGAGGATGAGCCCGGCCAGCGCCGGGTCGTCAGGCCGAGTTCGGTGATGCCCTGGTGTGCGATCAGGCATTCACCGACGTCGACCACCTCATGGGAGCGATGGGCGCGCAGCCCTGCCACCCCGTCCGGCCGCACCGCGAACTGCACCCGCGTCCGCCAGCCCAGGCCCGCGCCGGGTTCCTCGTCGCCGGGCAGCGGCTCGACGGTGATCTCGCGGTCGAGGCCGGCCAGCCGCCTGAGCTGCTGGCGGAGCACGGCGGCCTTGAGCGCCCGCTGGGCGGGCAGCGTGGCGTGCTGCCAGTCGCAGCCCCCGCAGCCGCCCGGGCGAGCGTGCGGGCACGGCGCCTCGACCCGGTCGGGTGACGCCGCCAGGATCTCTATCGCCTCCGCCCGGGCCAGCCGCGACGTGACGTCGGTGACCTTGGCGCGGACCGTCTCGCCCGGCAGCGCGTGCCGGACGAACACGACCGGCCCGTCGTCCGGCCTGGCCACGCACCAGCCGCCGTGCGCCACGTCCACGGTCGTCACCTCGATCAGCTGACCCTCCTGGTAGGTCGCTGGAACGTGGCTGGTGCGGGCGGTCCGCGAAGTCAACGCGGCTCCTTCCTTCAGTGCGGAGAAAATCCCCCGCCTTCCAGGCGGGGAGAAGGCCAAGTGAGGGCATACCTTTGTGGTGCTGGTGTGGTGGCGAGGCGCCCCTTGCTCAGGGACCTACTCATCGTTGGAGGACGGTCGTGCACATCGTAATCATGGGCTGCGGTCGAGTCGGATCGACGCTCGCCCACATACTCGAGGACCGGGACAATACGGTCGCGGTCATCGACAGGGACCCGGAGGCGTTCCGCAGGCTCCGCTCCTCGTTCAAGGGCGACCGCATCACCGGGATCGGCTTCGACCGGGCCGTGCTCACGCAGGCGGGCATCGAGCGCGCCGATGCCTTCGTCGCGGTCAGCAGCGGTGACAACTCCAACATTATCTCCGCCCGGGTGGCGCGCGAGACGTTCAGCGTGGAGCGGGTGGTAGCCAGGATCTACGACCCGCGCCGGGCCGAGGTCTACGAGCGCCTCGGCATCCCCACCGTAGCCACGGTGCGCTGGACCGCCGACCAGATGCTGCGCAAGATCGTCCCGGAAGGCGGCGAGCCGCTCTGGCGCGACCCCACCGGCAAGATCGTGCTGGCCGAGGTAGGGTTCTCACCGACCTGGATCGGCGAGCAGGTGAAGTCGGTGGAGGCCAGGACAGTGAGCCGTATCGCCTTCGTGGACCGGCTGGGTCAGGCGTTCGTGCCCGAACCGGGCACGGTCCTGCAGGAAGGGGACGTGCTGCACGTGGTGGCGCGGGAGAGCGACATGGACCGGATCAGGGCGGCCTTCGCCACGCGGGGAGGCGAGCACTGATGCGGATCGCGATCGCGGGAGCCGGGGCGGTGGGCCGCTCTATCGCCGGCGAATTGCTGGAGAACGAGCACGAGGTGCTGCTCATCGACAACTCGCCCAAGTCCATCAAGGTGGACAGCGTGCCCAGGGCCGAGTGGCTGCTGGCCGACGCCTGCGAGATCAGCTCGCTGGACGACGCCGCGCTGCAGCGCTGCCAGGTGGTGATCGCCGCGACCGGCGACGACAAGGTGAACCTGGTCGTGTCGCTGCTGGCCAAGACCGAGTACGGGGTGCCGCGCGTGGTGGCGCGGGTGAACCACCCGGGCAACGAGTGGCTGTACAACGAGTCCTGGGGCGTCGACGTCGCCGTGTCCACCCCGCGG
>Ga0207678_10005742_pt1 | contig 11076 bp, 6 predicted proteins | sample KBSC63metaG_FD_184319 | JGI IMG/M metagenome (GOLD analysis project Ga0207678, IMG submission 184319) | Corn rhizosphere microbial communities from Kellogg Biological Station, Michigan, USA - KBS C6-3 metaG (SPAdes) (version 2) | ecosystem: Host-associated > Plants > Roots > Rhizosphere > Soil ...
GCGCCTCTGTCAGGCTCTTCAGCACGTGCACCGGGTCACCCGCGGACGGCACGTCGTTCAAGCCCACCACGGCTACCGGCACGGAAGGCCCCGCTTCGTCGGTGCCCTTGCCCCGATCGTCGAGCATCGCCCGCACCTTGCCGAAGGCGCTGCCCGCGAGCACCACGTCGCCACGACGCAGGGTACCGGACTGCACGAGCACGGTCGCCACCGGGCCCTGGCCGCGGTCGAGCTTGGCCTCGATCACCACGCCGTTTGCAGGACGACTGCGGTTGGCGCGCAACTCCAGGACCTCCGCCTGCAGAGCCACGTTCTCGAGCAGCTTCTCCACGCCCTGCCCGGTGATCGCCGAGCACTCGCAGAACATCGTATCGCCGCCCCACTCCTCGGGGACGAGACCCACTTCGGAGAGCTCGCGGCGCACGCGCTCGGGCTGCGCACCCTCCTTGTCGATCTTGTTCACCGCCACCACGATCGGCACCTTGGCCGACTTGGCGTGCTGCACGGCTTCCTTCGTCTGCGGCATGACGCCATCGTCTGCCGCCACCACCAGGATCACGATGTCCGTGGTCTGCGCGCCACGCGCGCGCATGGCCGAGAATGCGGCGTGGCCCGGCGTATCGAGGAACGTGACGGGGCCACGCGACGTCGGCACCGAGTACGCGCCAATGTGCTGCGTGATGCCGCCGGCCTCACCCTCGGTGACCTGGCTCTTGCGGATGTAATCGAGCAAGCTGGTCTTGCCGTGGTCGACGTGACCCATCACGGTCACGACCGGCGGACGCGGCTCCATGCCTTCGTCCTCTTCGCCCTTGGCGGCGACGCCCTGGGCGGCGACCAGGCGATCCTCTTCGCTGACCGCCACGTCCTCCACTTCCCAGCCGAACTCGCTGGCCACGATCTTGGCCGTGTCCGGTTCCAGGTTGGAGTTGATGTTCACCCCGGTCATGCCGAGGCTCATCAGCTTCATCAGCACTTCGCCGGCCTTGGCGCCCATCTTGCCCGCCAACGTCTGCAGGCCAACGGCGCCCTCGATCTTGACGATCTTCTTGTGGGCAGAGCGCTCTTGCGTGACCGGCGCGGCGCCCGCACGACGAGGCGAGAGCGAGCCGATACCGCGGTGGCGCATCGCGCCGCCGCGCTGCGGACCCGAGCTTCCACCGACGCGCCCGGGGACCATGCCGCCACCGGGACGGGGGCGTGCAGCGCCGGGACCGGAGGAGCCGCTCTTGGCGTCGTACTGGACGCGCCGCGGCGCCGTACGCGGCGGCTGCGGCATCGGCACGCCCGCGCGACCCTCCCAGACCTCGATACCGGTCTTCGGACGGGGACGCGCTGCGGGCTGTGGTGTGGATTCGCTCGGGGTCGAGACGGGTGCAGAGACGGGAGCCGAGGGTGCTGCTGAAGCGGCGGTGGAGACTCCACTCCCTTTGGCTACTGAAGAAACTGATGCCGAAATGGGTGCCTCCGGTGTGGGAGCGACGTCTACCACTGGTGCACCCTTCGCGGGTATGCCGTTTCCACTCGGTTCGGCCGATCGCAGTGCACTTTCTGGTGCCGGCACCGGCGGAGCCGGCGTCGGTGGCGTCGAGATGGCGGGTGGCGGCGGCGGCGGGAGCACGACGACGGGAGCCGGTGCCACCATGGGCTCGGCGGCGCGTGCCGTGGCCTCGGGCACCGGACCCCGGACGGGCGGGGCCGCGAGTTCGACCGCTGGAGCTGGCGCAGCAGCGAGCGGAGCCTCTTCGGGAGCCGCCGCCACAGGCGCGGCTGGCGCCGGGGCCGCGGGGGCCTCGCGGGCGGGAACGTTGCGGGGGGGAGCATTGCGAGCCGGGGCTGGCGCCGGCGGGTGCACCGCGGGCTTGGCGGGCGCGTGCGCCTTCGCCGAAACCGGTGCTTCCTCTGGCGGCGCGGACTCGGGGCCACCGTCCGAGGGGCGAGCGCGACGCTTCACCACCGTGGGACGGATCCGCTCCTCGGCTGCCTTCTGGCCGCTCTGGCGCTCCAGATGGCGCTTCACGCGATCGACCTGCTCGGGCAACACCGCGCTCATGTGATTGCGCACGTCCGTGACGCCGACCGACTGGAACAAGGCGACCAGCGCCTTGTTATCCATCGCCAGATCTCGGGCGACCTCGTACACACGCATCTTACTCATAGAACCTCCGCACAGCTCGGATGCGAACTCGTTGCACCGCTCTCACAATGCATCCCGCTCACGCAGTCTGTGCCTCCACTCCCTGCTTCAACTGAGCGCGCCGCGTCTCGATCTCAGGCACGTCCGCGCTCAGAAATTCCTTCGCCGCGGCTTGTACCGCGCGCGCCTTGCGGTTGGAGAGACCCGTCTTGATGCTCAAGCGATCGGGGTCTTCTCGAACCACGTCCCGGATGCTCCGGTATCCGCCTTCTTCCAAAAACTGCAGCGTGCGCAGCCCGACGCCGGGCACCAGCTGCAGCATCTCGCGCTCCGTGGGCGGCTCGGTCCGGTTGCACGCCACCTGCATGCGCTCCTGACGCATGCGGTCCATGGCTGCTACCGCGTTTCCTTGCAAGCTCTTTGCGCCCTCGAGGCCGTTGACGCCGTCGATCGTGAGCAGCTCGTCCGAGCCCGCCTCCGCGACCTCTTCCAGAGCGCGGAAGCCCAGCCGGTACATCGCCCGCGCCAGGTTCTCGTCCACGTTGTCGATCTGCAGGAACGCGGTGAGCGCGTCTTCCTCCATCGCCTTGAACTTGGACTCGCTGATGATGTCGAGCTTCCAGCCCGTCAGCTGAGAGGCCAGGCGCACGTTCTGACCCTTGCGCCCGATCGCCAGAGAGAGCTTCTCGTCCGGCACCACCAGTTCCATTCGGTGGTCCGCCTCGTCCACGATCACCTTGTTCACGTCGGCGGGCTGGATGGCGGCGATGATGTAGCGCGCCACGTCCTGGTCGTAAGGAACGATGTCGATCTTCTCCCCGCGCAGCTCCTGCACCACGGCCTGCACGCGCGAGCCCTTGATGCCCACACACGCGCCCACCGGATCCACGTCCCCATCGCGCGTGGTGACGGCGATCTTGCTGCGCGACCCCGGCTCACGCGCGACGCTGACGATCCTGACGATACCTTCGTAGATCTCCGGTACCTCAGACTCGAACAGCTTCTCGACCAGCTGCGGGGCACTGCGCGACAGCACCACGATCGGACCGCGCGCCTCGCGGTCGATGTCCTTCACGTAGGCGACGATGCGATCGCCGGGGCGATAGGTCTCGCGCGGAGTCTGCTCACGATAGGGCAACACGCCTTCGGTCTGGCCCAGATCCACGATCACGTTGTGCCCGCGCTCGAAGCGCCGGATGATGCCGCGGATCAGCTGACCCTTGCGGTCCTTGAACTGGTTGAAGATCACGTCGCGCTCGGCGTCGCGCACGCGCTGCAGCAGCACCTGCTTGGCGGTCTGCGCGGCGATGCGCCCGAACGAGCTGCGCGCCTGCTTCATGTCGAGCACGGCACCGAATTCCTTGTCCTGCTGGCGAGCGCGCTCGGCGTCACGCGGGTGCCAGAACACCTGGAAACCCAGCTCTTCGCCGAGATCCGCTTCCAGGCCGTGGCGGCGCGCCAGATCCGCCGATATCTCCCGCTCCGGGAGCTCCACCTTCTCGACCACGCGCATGTACTGGAACAGGTCGATCGAACCCGTCTCGGTGTTGTACTGCGCTTCGAGCTCGCGCGTGGGACCAAACGCGGCCTGGGCGGCTTTCAGGATGGCAGCTTCCATCGTTTCGACCAGCACCTGGCGGTCGATGCCCTTCTCCTGAGCCACCTGATCGACGATCAGCCCCAGATTGCCGGTAAAGTCGGAAGATTGTGTTGCCATGGATCGTACCTGGTATCCTTCGCTCAAACTCACTACGGCCTTTACTTGCGCCCTCGAGCTGCGCCCGCCTGCTTCTGATGGGAAGCATTCGGGCGCGGCGTCACACCCGAGCCCTTTGGGCGAGGAGTCAAAGAGCGCCGGCCGGCTCGCTGACGCGGCGAGAAGCCCATCCCCTGCCAGTCAATGACGAGCTGCCCCGAGCGGATGTTGTCGAACACGAGCGTACGCGGCGCCAGTGTGCCGTCGGCGCGGGTGAGCTCGGCCTTGGGCGCATCGTCCGACTCCAGGATGACCCGCCCTTCGGCATCCAAGCCGCCCAGCGTGCCCACGATCACGGACTGCCCCGCCACTGGCTCTCCCAGCTTGATCTTGGCGAGCTTGCCGCGAAAGCGCCGATAGTCGGCGAGCACATACAGCTTGCGCTCCAGCCCGGGTGATCCCACTTCGAGACGGTAGTTGCCCTCGATCAGCTCCAGCACGTCGAACGCGGTCGACAGATCGCGCGAGACGCGCGAGCAGACGTCGAGCGTCACGCCCTGGCCCGGCTCGACAGGCTTGCCGGAGTCCTCAGCCACTGTCCCCTCGCCGGACGTCTCGACTGCCGCCGTACCGGCCTGCGCAGCCTCGGCGTTCTCGACCGTCACGTACAGCACGCGACCCTGCGCGTCGGTACGCCAGACGATCTCCACGCCTGCCAGTCCGTGCGCGCGCAGTACGGGCTCGATCGCGTCGAGGAGGCGCTCGCGGGGCAGTCCTGGGAGTTTCTCGTAGGCAAACATGAAGACGTTGAATGGAGCTCAGACGGCGGCGGCGTTCCCAGGCACCGAGCGGTCTTCACGGCAGCGAGGCGCGGAGTGAGCCGCAGAACCTCGCGGGGTGTCTCACAGAAACCGTCCGGCTCCGGCGAGATCCGACCCCCCGAAAAAAAACGGATCCCATACTGGGATCCGCAAAGGGAACGCCACCCACCGAGTGGGCGCGTGCAACGTAGCCAAGTCGCGGGGTCCGCGCAAGCTCAGGCGGGGGCCCGACCAGTATCGGCCGCGAGGCCCACGACCTTTTCACCAAGCGGGATTTTGACCCTTTTCTCCGGCCTCAGCTGATCGGATAGCGCCGTCCAGCGACCTCCAGCTGTGGTTCGCCCGCCGCGCCCTCCGTCAGGTGCGGCCAGAGCGCGCTCTGCGCGCCCGGGGTAAAGCGAGCCTCGAAGGCGCCCGCTTTCACGCGGCAATACAGCGCGTCCCGTGCGCCGAGCCGCAGGCTGGCCGGGTCGAGCAGCTCCTCGGTTCCATCGGAAAGCGAGAGCCGGAGCCCGTCCGGAGCCAGGGCACAGGTGCGCACGAAATGTGGGACGTCGTCGACATGGAAGTAGGTCCAGTCGTAGCCGTTGCACAGCACGAAGCGCCCGTCGTCGGGATGGCGTCGGATCCAGGTCGCGAAGGCTGCCTGCATGCCGGGGTGGCGAACGAGTTCTCCGGCGTGCCAAAATCGCCCCTCCGCATCCAGGCGGATGCTGCTTTCGCGCGACTGCCCCGGGGGTGGAGGCCGGCGGAAGAACTCCGGATGATCGACGGGCAACATCGAATGAATCCAGACTACACGAGTTCCGCGTCCCAGCGCGCTCCGTCGCAGAGCGATCCGGACGCGAACCGCCGCTATTACGACGCCTTTGCGAAAAACTACGAAGCGCGGCGCGGCGCACGGAGCCGCGGCGGCTACCATGATCTGATCGACGAGCTCGAGTCGGATTTCGTGAGGCGCTTTGGCACGGGTAAAGACGTGCTGGAGGTGGGCTGCGGCACGGGACTGGTCTTGTCGCGCATCGCGAGCTTCGCGCGCTGCGCGCGCGGGGTCGATCTATCCCCGCGCATGCTCGACTACGCACGCGAGCGCCAGCTCGACGTACAGCTGGCCAGCGCCACGGATCTGCCGTTCGAGGACGCCACGTTCGACGTCGCCTGTTCGTTCAAAGTGCTCGCTCACATCGAGCAGATCGAGCTGGCCCTGTCGGAGATGGCGCGCGTGGTGCGCCCGGGAGGCTACGTCCTCGCCGAGTTCTATAATCCCTGGAGCCTGCGCGGGCTGATCAAGCGCTTCGGCCCTGCCCTGCGCATCGCCGAAGGCGTCGATGAAGCCGACGTATACACGCGCTTCGACTCGCCCTGGCAGGCCGAAAAGCTGCTCCCTGCGAGCTGCCGGCGCGTCGCCGAACGCGGCGTGCGCATCACCGTGCCGAGTGCCCGCCTGCTCGAGCTGCCGCTGCTCGACAAGTTCTTCTGGTTCGCCGAGCGCCGGCTGTGCGACTCGCCACTCCGCCGCTTCGGCGGCTTCTGGATCGGCGCTTTCCAGAAGCAGGCTCGCTGACGGCAGAGCTCGCCACTCAGCAGGGAGGCGCGGCTCAGAAGTCTCCGCTCACGCCGAGCCAGCCCAGGCCGATGTCGGGACGCACGGTGGCACCGTGCGTCTTCGCTGGCTCGCGCGAGCGCAGCGCGTCGGGCAGCGGCCGGCGCCGCTGGCCCACCTGGATCTCGCCGCGAAAGGACAGGTTGGCCTCGATGATCCCCGCCGCCGCGACCCCGATCAGGCTCATCCAAGCGACCGTGCCCACCTGTCGCGCCGCACGCACCTTGCTCGTCAGATCGCCGCTGTCGAGCGGCGCCCGTCCGCCCTGGGCCTTCGAGTGCAGGCCGAGCTCGATCGAGGTGGCCGTCAGCGCGGTGATCGACAGCGCCAGCTCGCTGCTCAGGAAGATCCAGCCGAGCGTATTGTCCTCGTTCTGAAACTGGCCCAGTCCGAAGGGCACCCAGGCCATCCAGCGATCGTTGCGGCGCACCACGGCCTCGAGACTCGCGAGCCGCTCGAGCTCCGCGACGCGCCAGCGTTCACGCTGCTCCGCCCTCATCCGCGCCTCCGCCTCCCTCCGACCGCGCTCCAGCTCTTCTTCCTGCTGGCGCTCGAGCAGCTCCATCAAGCTGCTGCGCACCTGCACGAACATGTCCACCACGCTCGGGGGAAACACGACCGGGTCCGGCGGCTCGAGCTGGCGGTCGTCCAGGATGGCCTGACGAAACTGCGCGCGCGCCTCGTCCGCGCGACCCGAGGCGATCAGGCAAGCCGCCAGGTAGACCCGCGCCGTGCCGCGCTCTTTCAGCTGCAGGCGATCGGCGTGCTCGAGCAGGCGCGTGAAGGCGTCGACGCAGGGCACGTAGCGCCCGGACTCATAGTAGATGCGTGCACGCTCGAACGCCGCCGCAGCATCCAGCTCCGTGTTGTGGCCGGCGTTCGGGGCCGCAGGAGTTGGGGCCGCAGGAGTCGGGGCGACAGGAGCTGGGGCCGCAGGAGACACAGCGGGCTGCCCGGAGACAACGGAGCTCGCGCACAGAGAGCCCGCGACAAGCAGACAGGAGATGCGGTGACGCGAGCCAGCCATCATGGGCGCCGGCCCAACTCCGGACCGTAGGGGTGACTCTAGCGGCCCCGGAACCCTACGGCCATGGAATAACTTGGGTCTGCCCGGCGCGCAGCGTGACTTCGGACTTCTGCGGCGCGGCCGAGGAATCGTCAGCGCGCAGGGTGCACGTGACGGGCCCCAGGCTCACGCGGGACATCTTGATGTGGACATCGCCAGGAAAGCGCTGATCACCGGAAAATAAGCTGGGACACGTCAAGAGCCCGCTCACGCCCTCCTCTGCGCTGACACGCACGATGGCATCCAGGAAGGGGATTTCACCGTTGACCTCCAGGGGGCCTTCGCCAGCGACGACGTTCACTATGCGTTCAGAGCTCACGCAGCACGTGCTGTCCGGGGCAACGAACTCGAAGCGATGGGGACCGAGCGTGAGCGAGTGGTGCACATTGCCGAACCACTGGACCGGCGCGCCGTCGATGCGCAGGGTGCCCCCCATCGCCCCCGTGATGCGCACCACCACGTCGCGGCTCGTCACTGGCTCGGCCTCGACGGCGCCCACGGCTCCGCGCCGATTGCCTGCGCGCAAGGCGGGCCCCACGGGACGCGCCGGGCCCGTCGCTGCCTCTACTTTTGAGCCGGGCGCGGCGGCGCGCACCGAGGCGCCGCTTGCTCCCGCGACGCCCGACAGGGTCGCGTCAGCCGCGGCCGGACGCGCGTTTTCCGGCGAAGACGCCGAGCTCCCGGGCACGCCGGGCACGCTGGCTTGCGGCACTTCGCGGGCGAGCGGCGGACCCAGGTCCTGGTGCTCACGAGTGGGACCGATCTGGCGATAGACGAGCACGCCCAGTACCGCCACACCTCCCACGATCACTGCGCCGCGCAGCAGGCGGCGCAACTCGCGATCGCGAGCCAGGCCCGACACGCGGCGCAGCAGTTGGCGATCGCCGGGACGGTACGCCAGAGCGCGCCCGAAGTACTCGGCCGCGACGGCGATCTGGCCATCCTGGCGCGCCTGAGTGCCGCGCTCCACGAGCCTGCTCACGAGCTCGCCTTCGAACTGCGGATCTGGACGCATCACGGCTTCGAGCAGCGGCTGGATCTTGGTGAAGCCGAGCGTGGCCAGCTCCTGGCGGAGCGCCTCCAGCAGCGCTTGCACGCTCTCGAAGCGATCCTCGCGCTGGCGCGCCAGAGCGCGCGAGATCAGCCGCGAGTAGCCCGCTCCGACACGCGCATCCTGACGCTCGGCAGGAGTGAAATCGCCGTCGAGCACGCGCCGCAGGACCTGCGCCGGGTGCTCGCCGTGGAAGGGCAAGCGACCGACCATCGCTTCGTAGAGCAACACCCCGAGCGCGAATACGTCCGTGCGCGCGTCGACCGCGCCGCCCTCGATCTGCTCGGGCGCCATGTGCGCGGGCGAGCCGAGCACCTGCCCCGTGGAGGTCACGCCCTGCGCGTCGAGCAGCTTGGCGATGCCGAAGTCCGTCAGCTTCATGCACAGCGGCGTGCGCTCGTTGCCGTCCCCCGCCCGCGGCAGCTCGATCAGCACGTTTTCCGGCTTCACGTCGCGATGGATCACACCCTGGTGATGGGCATGCTCCAGCCCTGCCCCGACCTCCAGCGCGACCGCCGCTGCCACCTCCGGAGGCAGCGGGCCCGAGCGCAGCCGTTCGCGCAAGGTCAAGCCGCGCACCAGCTCGACCACCAGGTAGCGTTCGGGCTCGTCTGGATCGGAGACGTCGAACACCTCGACGATGCTCGGGTGCCGCAGCTTCGCGACCGCGGTGGCCTCACGCGCGAAGCGCTCGGCGACCTCGGAGCTGTCCCGCAGGTGACGGTGGATCAGCTTGACCGCGACCTCACGGCCCAACCGCCGGTCTCGAGCTCGATACACGGTGGCCATGCCCCCGTGACCGATCTCCTCGAGGAGCTCGTACTTGGCGAGCTCTGGCAGTCGCAGCAGAGCACTCATCCTCGCTCAGTCTCCCAACCGCTGGTCTGCCCCATCCGAAAAGTTCCTGATATGTAGCGCGAGTGGCCCGGCCTGGCGCGCGCTATTTGGCGGCCGCCAGATCGCAGGGGGCGCCAAATCGCGGTGGCGCTGTTGATTGCCGGCACGGCCGGGTGAATCCTGCCGGCTCGGCCGGGCGCGCCCCCGAAGGCGGTCCCCTCGACTCGCCGATGCGGCCTTCCCTCTCAGCGAACTCTTCCGCCAGAGGCGGATTCCACGGCAGGATCCCCTTGACCGGTCTTGGTGATCCGATCGGTCTTGGTGATCAGTACTGGCTTCAGCCGGCAGCGCGCGTGCGCCGGGACCCGGGACCCGGTTCGCGGCGGCGGGTGCCGCTGGGACGGCGCGTGGCGGAGCGCGCACGATTCTCGGATTCCGGCTGCAGGCTCGCCCCCGCTTTGACCGAGACGGCTCCGTTGCGCGGATCGGCCTCGGCGAACACCTCGACGCCCAGTGTGCGGCAGCGCAGCGTCACCCGCTCCAGATCCACGCCCGGTGCCACCAGCAACCCACCCGGAGGCGACGGCTCGATGAACAGGTCCGCGGTCTGCCGGCGCGTGCGCAGCAACTCGCGCAGCTCGGGATCGTCCACCCACAGGAAGCCCGGGCTGCTCACATATTGCGCGCGGCCGAGCACCGCGCTCGCCTGCACCAGGGCCCGCTGCAGCGGCTCGGGCAGGCGCGCGACACTCTCCAGGCGCTGGCGGATCACCGGGGCTTCGAGCCCGGTGGCGAGCGCATTGGCGACCGTGCTGGGCGTGATCACCACGTCGAGCTGCTCCTCGACCCGGCCCACCTCCACAAACGGAACGAGCGCCAGCACCTGCGCCACGCGCACATCGTCCCCGATGCGCAGCACCTGGCTGTCGACGAACAGGCTCGGCCGCTTGCTCTCGGGAGCCAGACCCGACAGAACCGCGCGACCGCGCGGCGTGATGCGCAAGATCCGTCCGGGGCCCCCGCGCGCCATCATGCGGGGTACGACGACACCGGCGCCAGCCGGCGAGCTTTCCCAGCCGTCATCGCCGTCGGAGAGATCGTCGGCGCCGTCTTCTCCGCGCTCGGCCGACGCCTGGAGCACGGACTCGACGGCATCGGACGCCAGCTCCGACCTGCCCTCGACGGAACCGCCATCGAGACCTCTGCCATCGAAGCCTCTGCCATCGCAACCTCTGCCATCGAAACCTCTGCCATCGCAACCAGGCCCATCCGGTTCGCCCACGTCCACGCAGCCGAGCACGTGCAGGCTCTCGAACGCGACGCGCTCCGCGACCGCGCTCAGCGTGGAGTCCCGCGGATCGATGCCGCAACGCTGCGCCCAACGCTCCAGCAGGCGCGCGAGCCCGGGCGCGCGGCTGTCGGTGAGCAAGAAGCCAGCGATGGCTTCCCATGGGATCCAGCGGCCCTCGCCCAGATCCATCAGGCTCTCCAGCACGATCGCGCGGACGACGCCGATGATGCTGGCCTCGCGCGACGGGCCCGATGCGCGCAGCACCTCGCCCTCCGGCCTCGCCTCGTCCCAGGCGCCTCCGTGGCGCCAGACCTCGAACAGCTGCTGCCCCAGCTCCGTCACCGACCAGTTGCCGGGAGGAGCACTGGCGTTGCGAGCCGAGGCGTCCCACAACCCGACGGCGCGGCTCAGGGCCGCGACCAGCGCGACGCGCTGCGGATCTTGACCGAAGCGCGTGGCGAAACGCGTGATCAGCGAGCGCGGCGTGCCGAGATCGCTGCGCACGTCGAGGTTGCGCTCGCGCATCAGCGCCGCCATGGCCAGCGCGAGCGGCGCCGGATCATGAGCGAACACG
>Ga0207678_10005744_pt1 | contig 11073 bp, 10 predicted proteins | sample KBSC63metaG_FD_184319 | JGI IMG/M metagenome (GOLD analysis project Ga0207678, IMG submission 184319) | Corn rhizosphere microbial communities from Kellogg Biological Station, Michigan, USA - KBS C6-3 metaG (SPAdes) (version 2) | ecosystem: Host-associated > Plants > Roots > Rhizosphere > Soil ...
CGGTCGAAAATCCCGAGCGCAAGGCCCGCCTCGCCGCGCTCGCCGGCAACCAGAAGCATATCGCGCAAGCACCCTTGTTCCTCGTCTGGCTGATCGATCTTCACCGGCTTGAGCGCATCGGTCAGGCGCGCGGCACCGCCACCGACGGGTTGGATTATCTCGAGACGCTTTTGCTCGGCGCGGTCGACACCTCGATCGCGGCCCAGAATGCGGTGGTTGCGCTAGAATCGCTGGGGCTGGGCGCGGTCTATGCCGGCAGCATACGCAACCAGCCGGCCGAGGTCGCGCGCGAGCTCGGCCTGCCCCCGCACGTCGTTGCCCTCGTCGGCCTCGCGATCGGCTTTCCCGATCCCGCCGCGCCCGCCTCGGTCAAGCCGCGCTTGCCGCAGGGCGCCGTCCTGTTCCACGAACAATATCGCCACGGCCCCGATCACATCGCCATCGCCGCCTACGACACCCGCCTGCGCAGCTTTCAGCGCGAGCAAGCCATGACCGAACGCGATTGGAGCGAGCAGGCCACCCACCGCGTGCGCGGCGCCGAGGCATTGAGCGGCCGCCACCTCATGCGCGATAGCCTGCTTGGGCTTGGATTTGGGCTGAAATAACCGGCGTATCGTGCAACAGGGCTGCCGTTTCCCCTTAGGGCGCCACGGCACGAACCTCAAAAAAGCTTTCGACACCCGCGCCGCAACGGAGCAACCCGCCCCGCCGCGCGTCCTGTCCCCATGCCCGACCCGGTAGCCTCTATCCCCGGCTTCGCAAGCCGCATGGTCGACACCGATCGCGGCGCCATCTTCCTCCATCACGCAGGATCGGGCCCACCCCTGCTCCTGCTCCACGGTTTTCCCGAAACCAGCTTGATGTGGCACAGGGTTGCGCCGCTGCTGGCGTCCGACTTCACCGTTATCGCTGCCGATCTCCCCGGCTATGGCGGCAGTGATTGCCCCGTCGACGCCCCCGGCCATGCCGCAATGTCGAAGCGCGAAATGGCCGTCACCCTCATCGCCGCGATGCGAGAGCTCGGCCATGATCGGTTCGCGATCATTGGCCATGACCGCGGCGGCCGCGTCGCCTATCGCGCCGCGCTCGATCATCCTGGCATCATAACCGCGCTCGCCATCCTCGACGTGGTCCCGACCTTCGACGTATGGGACAAGGCCGACGCGCGGCTCGCACTCGCCTTCTGGCCTTTCTCGCTGCTCGCGCAGCCCGCGCCCTTGCCCGAGCGCCTTCTGTCCGCAGCGCCCGAGGCGATTGTCGACAATGCGCTCGCGGAATGGGGCACCCCGCCTGACACCTTCCCCGCCTGGCTCAGGCAGGCCTACACCGAGGCCCTGCGCGACCCCGCCCACGTCCACACGATCTGTGAGGAATATCGCGCCGCTGCCACCATCGACCGGCGCGATGACCAGGCCGATCGCGACGCCGGCCGCCGGATCGCCTGCCCCGTCCTCGCTTTATGGAGCGGCCAGGGCGCGCTCGCGGACTGGTACGAAAAGGACGGCGGACCCTTGGGCCTGTGGCGCCGCTGGGCCGATCAGGTCGAGGGGCACGCGATCGACGGCGGCCACTTTTTCCCGGAAGAGAGGCCGGATGTGACCGCCAGCCTTCTTGGCGATTTCCTGCATGGTCGGTGGCTAATGCGGTAGGTCAAGGTCCGGTCCCGTTCAAACCGCCGCTGCCAGCCGCTGCCCTTGTCGTTTGAGAATCCGCCGCCCGATCAGATGGAGCAGCCGCGTCCCGCCGATCAGGCACGCCGATCCCAGCAGCGCCGACAGCGGCACGATCCAATAGCCCAACAATTCGTGCGCCTCAGCCGGCGGAGGCGAGTCCAAGATCGCAAATGAGAAGAAATTCGGCGCGATCCACATGCCGACATTGGCCGGCTCGACCAACTTGGCACCCGCGACCAGCAAGAAGCTCGCGCCGGTCAGGTAGAGTGCCAGTACCCCCAGCCCTCCGAAGAAGCCGGCCAGCCCGCGCGCCGTCAGCCCCAGCACGACCGCCAGCAGCCGGAGTGGCGACCCCCGGTCAAGCGCGCCCGCCAGCCTATATTCCTCGACATAGGACCGCGCGAGCAGTTCCGGTACACCCATCCCGTCAAGGGCGCGACCGAGCGCCCCCTCGCCCCGCGCCGCACAGTCGGCGAGGTGGCTGCGTATCTCGCTCGCGACCGCGACCCGCTCCTCCTGCGGCAAGGGCTGCAATGCGCCGGTCAGCCGCCGGACATAGGTTTCGATCTCTCGCTCTCTCTCGTCGGCCACATCCATTCCCCTCAAACCAATATGTCCACCATCTGCCGGAAGCAGCCCCACAGCTCGCGCATCTCCGTCAGCATCGCCGCGCCCTCGGGCGTCAGCCGGTAATATTTACGCGGATTAGGCCCCTGCTCCGTGTCCCAGCGGGCGGCGATCTTGCCGGCCTTCTCCAGCCGCGTGAGCAAAGGGTAGAGGGCGCCGTCGCTGACCACCTCGCCCGCTCGATTGGCGAGGTCGAGGATTTGCAGGCCATAGGCCTCCCCCTTGGCCAGCGTGGCCAGCACCACCAGCTCGGCTGCGCCCTTGCGGAGTTGAGATTGCCAGGAATTCATATCCATAACGGAGATGTAATACATGTTACCTTGCTATACAAGATAGTTTGCATTACAGGTTTGCCGATCGGTGTGCGAAGGAGAAGGATCGATGATACTCGGCTTGGCCCGCGCGGCGCTGACCTTCGCCTTGGTCACGACCTCGGCCACAGCGCGGCCGCCGCAACCTGCCGATGTCGGCATTTGGTCGATCTACGGCAGTACCGGAGGCTTCGCGCGCGACGACCAGGTTTCGGGACGCGGCGCTCTCACCGTCACAGCTCCCGCCGTCTCCGGCGAGGAATGGGCCGTCGGGGCGAGCATGCCGATCCCCGATGCCCTCCCCCACGGCCAATCCTTCAACGCCATATTCTGGGCCCGTGCCGCGCATCCGATCCGCACCACCGTGACCCTTCAGGCCGCCGCGCCGGATTACCCCATTTTCGCCACCACCACCGTCGATCTCACGCCGCAATGGCGGCAATACGTCGTTTCCGGTGTGCCGCAGAAAGACCTCGCCGCCGGATCGCAGTTGCTCGCCGTCCGGCTTGGCAAAGCTTCGGCCGACGTCACGCTCGGCCCGGTCCTGTTCCAACCCGGCGCCATCGACCAGAAACAGGTCCGCGCCGCCTTTGCTCGCTTCCGGCCTGCCGAGATTGTGCAGGACGTCCGTATTCCCTCCGGTCCCGGCGTCGTCCTGGCGGGGCGGCTGCGCCTGCCCGGACTGCACGGCAAGGGCCCCTTCCCCGTCGTGCTTCTGCTCGCAGGCAGCGGACGAAGCGGGCGCGGCGTCTTTCCCCTGCTTGAGCAAAGGCTGCTCGCCGACGGCATCGCCACCTTCGATTATGACAAGCGTGGCGTCGGCGAATCCACCGGCGTGCTGGAGGACACGCTCGAACAGGTCGAGCGCGACGCCGCCAACGTCGTCACCTGGCTCCGCGCGCGGCCGGAGCTTCTTCCGCACCGCGTCGCGGTCCTGGGGCTAAGCCAGGGCGGTGTCGTCTCTCCCGCGCTCGCCTCCGCTGATCCCGACATCGCGGCGGTCGTGATGCTGGCCGGCATCGTCGCCCCGCGGCAGACGCTCGTCTTCGATCAAATGGCGCATCAACTGTCCGTCGCCGGCATCGCCAGGGACAAGGCCGACCATATGGTTGCCGCCACGCGGACGCTGCTGGAGGCAAAGGACACGAACCAGCCCGACAGCGTTGTGGCGTCGTCGCGCCAGGCGCTGGCCCAGGCCGTCACCTCGGGCGGATTGTCGGCCGACGATGTGAAGGCCGCGGTCGCAAACCTCGACAGCCCGGTCACACTCTCCGCCTATCGCCTGGATCTTGTCGGCACGCTGGCGAAAATCCGCGCTCCCGTGCTCGCCCTCTATGCGGAAAAGGATGATCTGGTCCCAACCGCGACCAGCCTTCCCTTCGCCAAAGCGGCGCTGCGCGCCAACCCCGACGCGACCGTGATCGAGATACCCAATACCAACCATGGTTTTCAGCTCCCCGGAAGCGATCCCGCCGGAAAGCCGCAATGGACAGGGGCGGTCGCCTCGGCGCCGGGGGTGGCGGATTTGATCTGTCGCTGGCTGGAGGTCCGGCTGCACGCGCACACGCGAAAGTGAGTCCCAGCAGCTCATCGCACATCGGCCACTGCATCCAAACTTATCGCCACCTCCAATCCTATGGCGTATCGGATAACACACCGCCGGGTTCTGGAGAGCGAAGATGAAGCCCTTCTATCTGTTGCTCGCCGCCTTGCTTTCCCTCATGGCCGCCTCGCCCGCGCCCGCGCAGGAGGCCCAGCCCTACCCCTCCTCCGCTGAAACATTCGTGATCCACTCGAACATCCTCGGCGAAGACCGCAGGGTCGTCATCTACAATCCCGATAATGTCGGCGGGAATGTGTTGCCCTTTTATCCGGTGCTCTACCTGCTGGATGAGAATGACATGTCGATGGTCACCGGCATGGTAAAATATCTCTCGGCCTACAATGAACAGCTTCCGGCTATGTTGGTGGTGGGCATCGATGGCGGCGATCAGCGCATGCGCGATCTCACACCCACCCATTCGCTCTACGACAATATGGGCAAGCTCGATCCCGATCCGAACGGATGGCTGCAGCCGAGCGGCGGCGGCGATAAATTCCTGCGCTTCATGCGCGAGGAGGTCATACCCTTCGTCGAGAAGAGATACCGGACGGCACCGTTCCGGATTTTCGCCGGTCATTCGGTCGGCGGGCTGACCGCCGTCCACGCACTCACCGCGCATCCGGACATGTTCAACGCCTATCTGGCGGTCGCCCCTTCGCTCTGGTGGGACAAGGGCGGCTTCGTCCGGTCTGCGGCCAAACATTTGCCTACAGGCGTAGACAAGAAGTTCCTGTTCCTGGCGGACTCGCCGGAGGGCGGGCCGTTCCCCGTCTATATCAAGAGCTTCCTCGGTGCCCTCGCCGCGCACAAGGCGCAGAGCTTTCATTGGACGCACGCATATTATCCCAACGAAACCCACGGGAGCATCGCCGCCAAGGCATATTATGACGGCCTGCGGTTTCTCTATCCGCAATGGAACGCGCCAGAAGAGGGCCGCACGGCCGTCTCGATCCGTCGTCACTATGCCGCGATGTCGAGCCGCCTGGGATATGACGTCCAGCCGCCTTTCGATCTCGTCAGCGATTGGGCCAGTGCGTTCGTGCGCAAGGGAATGTTCAACGACGCCGTCGAAACCGCTGCGATTAACGTCCGCAATTTCCCGGCTAATGCATGGGCATATGCCGGCCTCGCCGACGTCTATCGCGCCAAGGGCGACAAGGTCGCGGCAATCGCCAGTTACAGGAAAGCGGTCGAACTCGCACCCAATGACGCCCAGTTGAAGGAAAAGCTCACCGCCGTCATGAACTGAGCCGGATCCCCACCCGATCCGTCGTATCGCGCGCGCAGCGGAGATTGTTCAAATTGATACCACCTTATCTGTCGGCTAACCCGGGCATACCCATCCCCCTGAAAGGCATGGATGATGACAGAACAGGCTTTGCGGTCGGCGGCGGACCTCGCCGCGCTCAATCCCATCCGCCGCCCCAATGAATCCGCCGATTATCGCGCCGCGCGGCAGGCCTTGCTAGCCGAGGAGATAGAACTGCGCCGCCACAAGGAGCGCGTGGCGGAACTGCGCCGGCAGCTGCCGCCGGGCGGCGCCGTCGACAAGCAATATCGCCTCATCGGCGAGGAGGGCGAAGTTACGCTGGAGGCATTGTTCGGCGAACACCAGACTCTCGTCATCTACAATTACATGTTCGGGCCGCAGCGTGAGGCGCCGTGCCCGATGTGCACATCCTTCATGGGCAGCTTCGCGACCAAGATCGCGGACATCCAGCAGCGCGTCGGGATCGCCTTCATCGCGCGCTCGCCGATCGAAAGGCTGGTCGAATGGAAGCGTCGCCGCGGCTGGACCGACATCCCGGTCTATTCGGACATGAGCGGAGAATTTACGCGCGATTACGTCCATCCCGACGACATCGACGTGCCCGCTTACAACGTCTTCACGCGCCGCGATGGCACGATTCGTCATTTCTGGGGCGAGGAGATGACCGAGGCCGACCCGGGCCAGGATCCGCGCGGCGCGCTCGAAATGGATCCGCTCTGGCTGCTGCTCGATTCAACCCCGGAAGGCCGCGGCAGCGATTGGTATCCGAAGCTGAGTTACTGAGCGTCGCCGGACTGTGACGTTCAGGCCGGAGGACTGACTTCGGCGGGCTGCGCGCGCGTCGTCGCCTTGGTTCCGAGCAGCGGATAGAGAATGCCTGCCTCCAGATCGACCCGGCTGAGCAACGATCTCCGCATATCGGCCGATGCGCGCCGATAGCCAGCGACATCCGCTTCGGTCGCGCGCGAGCTCCAGCGGGTGATATGATTAGACTTCTTGACCGCGAATGCCGCCGCCTCACGCCGGAGTTCGGCGAGCTGGCGCGCCTGATCGGGGCCGACATGGCTTAATTCCGGCAGGATCGTGCACTGGATCAGCGTTCGCCACTTGCCGGTCAGCTTAGTCAGCTTCATTCTCGTCCTGGCCAGCGCCTGGAGATCGGGTTTCGTCTCGGCCAGGATGCCCGCCAGCTCGGCGACGACCCCTCGCACCTGATCGTGGATCTCCTTGAGCTGTCCGAGCAACGCATAATCCTTACTAAGCGGGTTACGGGCATTAGCGTGCGGGGGTTAACTCCCCGTTGCCGAGTGAGAGAACCGTGGCCGCCCGCGCGCCAAAGTCCCCCGGCCATCATCAAACCGATTGCATTTCGGCGACAGTTCTGCGAATGCTCGCACCATCCCAACCAGGGGAGTCGCGAGCATGATCACCGTCTACGGCGAAGGCCGGGGGTTTCGCGTCGTCTGGCTGCTGGAGGAGATGGCCCTGCCCTACCGGCTCAGGGGCGTGGACTTGCTGGCGGGCGTGGAAAATGATCCGGAATTTCTCGTCATCAACCCCGCCGGCTTCATCCCCGCTCTCGTCGATGGCGACGCGACCTTGGTCGAATCCGTCGCGATCATGGAATATCTGCTCGCCCGCTACGGACCGACGCCGCTCGCGCCCGATCCGCACGATCCCGCTTTCCCCGCCTATCAGCAATTCCTCCACCTCGGCGAAGCCGGGCTCGCTGCCTCGATCTATTTCGTCATCGTCAGCCGCAATCTCGCGCCGGAAAGCGAGCGCGACAATTGGGGCGCGCGCAAAGCGCTGGAGGTGTTCGAAAGCCGGCTGGCACTGGTCACGCGCCAGCTCGCGCGCACACCCTACATGGCCGGCGACATCTTCACCGCCGCCGACATCTCGGTCGCCTACGCGCTGCACCTGGCCGAAATGAGCGGCAGCTTCATTTTGGGCACGGCGGAGCGCACCTATGTCGATCGCGTCGCCCGGCGCGAAGCCTTCCAGCGCGCACTCGACACATGCCAGGCCACACGCAATTGGTGGGGCGCCAGGGCTCCCGGCCGCTAGCGGCGCGCCTTAGAGCTTGGTGGCGCGGCAATCGGCCGCGCCCCCGGCGCTCGCCTCAGTCCCGGAACAGCAACGGCGCCATTTCGTGCAGGCTCCGCCGCCATGACAGGAATTCGTGCGCCGTGTTGGGCGAGACGTAAAAGGCGCTCTTGATGCCGGCCTTCTTCAGCGCCTCGGCATTCACGCGCGGGTCGACACGCGGAGCGCCCGGAGGGCCCGCGCGGCCGCCGCCGTCGAGTTCGCGGCTGCCGAAGCTGACGAAGGCGAGCTTCACCTTCTCCCGGAAGCCCGGCGTGCCATTGACGTCGTCGAGCGAGAAAGTCCCGCCGCTAAGCAGGCCGATATAAGCGAATTTATCGAGATTCTTGGGCGCGATCAGCTTAGTCTCGAACCCTCCCATGGAAAGGCCGGCCATCGCGCGATGCTTCTGATCGGAAAGCGTGCGGAAATGGCCGTCGACATAGGGGATCAGCTCGTTGAGCAACACCGTCTGGAACGGCTTGATATCGAAGCTGTTGAGCCCGCCCGGGCTGCCCGGCCGCACATCGTTGGTCATGCCGTAGGTCGTGACGATGATGAACGGGCGCGTCTTACCTTCCGCGATCAGATTATCCATGATCAGGTTGGCATGGCCCTGGTTGAACCACGCGGTTTCGTCCTCGCCCCAGCCATGCTGCAGGTACAAAACGGGGTAACGCTCGCGCTGATTCTTGTCATATCCGGGCGGCGTGTAGACGAACGCGCGGCGCTGCTTTCCGGTGCTGGGCGACGGAAACAATATCTGGTCGACATGGCCGTGGGGCACGTCCTTGAGCGCGTAGAAATCGGCATCCTTGGCGGGGATCTCGATGCCGCTTTCCCAGCGGATCGATCCGTAGAAGTTCTGCGCGCCGGGGTCGTTGAACGTGCCGCCGTCGATATTCAGATGGTAATAGTGAAAGCCCTCGTCCAACGGGCCTTCGGTGGTGGCCGTCCACGCGCCGTCAGCGGCTTTGGTCAGCACGGTGCCGCCGCGTCCACCCAGGCCAAGGCTGACCTTGACGTTCTGCGCCTCGGGCGCGGCGACGCGAAAGCGGACATAGCCCTGCGAATTGACCTGCGGATATTGCTGGCCCGGCTGGTTCAGCGAGGAAGGCTGGAAGTCCTCGGCGATCGGCGCGGCGGTTTGCGCCAGCGCCGGGCCCGCGGTGACGGCGGCAGCCAGCAGGGCGGCAACGACGGCTCGTTTCATATGACTTCCTCCCCAAAAGGAATGCCACGTCCGGTCCGGATCGTGACGAATCCTATCCTATATGTTCGGGCTTATTGCAGGAGTCGAGGGACGCTGCAACGGGCAAGATGGTGAGAAATCAACCCGTCCGTTGGAGCGAGCGGAAGGGTGCATAGGTATCCCCGTTCTCCGCGATCTGTAGTTACGCCCGGTCAGTCGAAATGCTTGCGTTCCAGCGTGAAGCGGCTGTCCTTGCAATAAGCGCAGTCGGGGCCGGTAAATCTGGCGCCCGCGCCGGTACTGCCCTTCAGCCGCCAGTCGAGCCAGGCGGTCACCAGCTCCGCCGCGAGCCCGCCGTGGGGCTGGCCATAGGTGCCGCCATGGCCGACCGGGATATTGATCATCGCGGCGGGCAGGTGGTCGATGCGCGCGAAATCGCTGGTGCCGTTGCCATAGGCGATGTCGTCCTTGCCGCCGAGCACATAGAGCACCGATCCGTGCAGCCTGGCGAGCAGGCTTTTGTCCGAGACGAGATTGTCGATCGGGCTCTGGCCGTCGGGGAAATAGCCGCTGTTCATGACAACGATCGTCTTCACGCGCGGGTCGGCCGCGACGTCGAGCGCCTGGATACCGCCGCAGCTCCATCCCGATACCGCGACCTGATCGGTCGCGATCTTGCCGTAAAGCGGGCTGTCCTTCCGCGCATTTTCGGCGATCGCCCAGTCGATCGCCTCGGTGAGCGAGGAGGCCGGCGTCGGCGCGGAGAGGCGGCCCGGCGGCATACCCTGATTTGCCGGGCGCGCGCCCGCGGGCTGAGCCGGTGGCGGCGGCGCTGCCATGGGGGGCTTGGGCGCTGGGATCGTGCCCGGAGCGATCGCGATATAGCCGCGCGAGGCGATCTCCAGCAGATGATTGCGCGCCATCGTGCCGTCCGTGCTGCAGGCCCCGTTGCCGAACACATAAATGCCGAGCCCGCGCGCAGGCACCGCGGCCAGGTCCCTGGGCCGATAAACGACATGCGCGGGGAGCGAGGGGCGTTCCTCGAACAAGGCCGGATAGGGTCCGCTGCCCTGCTCCGCAGGAGCCGTTTGGGCGGATGCCCGCAGCGCCGGCAGCACCGACAATGCGGGCAGAGCGACGGCGAGCATAAGAGCGAGCGGCAGGTTGGTCCGGGCCACGATCATCCTTTCCACGATTTTATTTGCGCGCAGGTTAGCCGTACTCGCGCCCGCTGTGGAGATGATTTTTCAACATTATCTCCACCCGGATCTAGGCCGCCCGCCCCGGCGCCCCTTCTACAGCTTGATCAGCTCCACCCGGCGGTTGGCAGCCTTGCCGGCCTCGTCGCTATTGGGCGCGACGGGGTTGGTCTTGCCATAACCTTTGGCCTGTAGCCGCGCGGCGGGAATGCCGGCCGCGACCAGCGCCGCCATCACCGCCTTGGCGCGGTCGTCCGACAGCGCCAGATTGTGCGCATCGCTCCCGGTCTCGTCGGTATAGCCGTTTATCGCGAGGCGGAGCGCGCCATTCTGCTTGAGCAGCGCGACGACCGCATCGAGCTGCGGGCGCGAGGTTGGCAGGATCGCCGCCTGATCGGTCGCGAAATTGACGTGGATGACAGCCTTGCCCGTTTTGTCGAGATCCGCCTTGAGCTGATCGGCAGGCAGCAGGGATGCGGTGGCCACGAACGGCTTGGTCTCGACCACCGTCATGCCCGAATGCGCGCTGTCCTGCGCGAAGTGGATCCAGATCTGCTTGTCGGGGCGGCGGATCACCCAGATCTCCGCCGGATTGTTATAGGCATCACCGAAGCCTGAATTGATCTCCTGCAATTCCTGCTCGGGCAGCGCCTTGATCCGGTCATAGGGGATGCGGCCTTCGAAGATTTTGACTGCCCCGGCCTGCGCGAACAATGTTTCCATATTCTTCTTGATCTCGAACGCGCTGTAATCGGGCTCCTTTTCGCCGACGATGCTGGCGAGCCAGGTTTTGCCTTCGATCTGGGCGAAATCCTTGCCCGTCCAGAAGGGGAAGCGGCCATAATCGCGCGTGATCGCCTGGTTCTGGACAACGTAGTGCGCGGGCAGGCCGAAATAGGGGAATTTCCCGAGCGGCGCGTTGGAGATGGGGACGCTGTCGATCGAGAAAGCGGCGGGCGCGGCCGCGGCGGCCTCGGGCGTGGTGGGCGCTGGCGCGACCGGGGCTGACGCGGCGCTGTTGGTGGCTGCGGTGGCGTTGCCCGCCTCTCCTTCGGCCGTGCTGCCCGAATGGCCCTTGCACCCCGCCAGCGCGCAGGCGAGCGCGAGCCA
>Ga0207678_10005745_pt1 | contig 11072 bp, 11 predicted proteins | sample KBSC63metaG_FD_184319 | JGI IMG/M metagenome (GOLD analysis project Ga0207678, IMG submission 184319) | Corn rhizosphere microbial communities from Kellogg Biological Station, Michigan, USA - KBS C6-3 metaG (SPAdes) (version 2) | ecosystem: Host-associated > Plants > Roots > Rhizosphere > Soil ...
CGTCCGTCATGGCGCCGCCGCCCGTCGTGGTGGCGCCGCCGGTCATGGTGCTGCCGCCCGTGGTGGTGGTGCTACCGGTCATGTTGCTGCCGCTCGTGGTGGTGGTGCTGCCGGTCATGGTGCCGCCGCCCGAGGTGGTGGTGCCGGTCATGGTGCCGCCGCCCGTCGTGGTGGTTCCGCCGGTCGTGGTGCTGCCGCCCGTCGTGGTGGTCCCGTTGGTCATGCCACCTGCAGTCGTGCCGCCACCGGGGTTGGCTCCGGTGGCAACCGTCGTGTCGCCGCCCGTGCCACCGCCGCAAGCCGACATGACGCTCGCCGCGATGATCGAAAGGACGAAGAGTTGTTTATTGCATTTGCTCATGGATGGAAGTCCTGGTTGCTCATGATGATTTGATGGAAGAGTGCGTCGGCGCGGATCACGTGGCAGGCGGGGGTCGCTGCTCCAGCACAACCGCGGCGCCGCCGGCCGCAGAAAGAGCCAGGCTGAGCCCGTCCTTGCTGCTCACGCTGCGTTCCATGCTGCGGACTTCGAGCACACCTTTGCCGTCCTGCCAGATCGTGGCCTTCCAACGGCCAGCCTGCAGGAAGCCGAGCGACACCTTCTCAGTGCGGGCCTGCTCGGCCGTCATGGCGCCGAGGTACCAGGCGGCGAGCCAACACGATGTCTTCACCCGCAACGCCAGGGATGAAGCGCGTCTCGTCCCACGCCGTGGGCACGCGTTTGATGAAGTCGAAGCCAGCCTCGCCGCGATAGTTGGAGGGGTCATCGGACACCATTTGCAGCGGGCTGTCATAGACCACTGACCATGACTGCGGCGAGGTGCGAGCGGGAAGGAAGGAGTGCGCGCCTGGAGAGGGACGAGATGGCGGCCTTCGACTGCGCCCCCGGCTATTGCAATAAATCGGCAGGTCGCCACAATAATATTAATAATAGTTCTCTGATCGAATTAATTATTTAAAGGGCCACGGCGATAGCCATGGCCCACAGAACGCTGCTGTTCTTGCCCTCAGTTGCTGTACAGGAGTCCGCGGCCGGTGCCGCTGACGTAGATGCGTCCGTAGACGTTCTGGTCGGCCGCCATCGCGCCGATGCCGCCGAACTGGTGAGCGTCATCGTTGTGGCGCGACCAGCTGGCGCCGCCGTCGTCGGAGACGTACACGCCCCAAACGCCGTTGACCACGCCCACCACATACACTGCTGCCGAGTAAGGCGAGCCGGCCTTGGCCTTGCCCAGCGCCACCGCGCTGGCGCCTTGAAGGTCGGGCCAGGCGTTGCTGCCCCGCACTGACGAGAATGCGCCCAGTTTGGTCCAGCTCGCCCCTGAGTCCACCGAGTGGTACACCGCGTTGCCGTCGGCCAGCCAGATGTCGCCTTCGACGTTCGGGTTGACCGCCATCGAGGTGGTCCACCAACCGTTGGGGGCAAGTCCGGCCGACACAGAGCCCTGGCTCAGTGCGAAGGTGTGGCCGCCATCAGTCGAGACGTAGACCTTGCCTGAAGAGGCCCACCAAGCGCCGCCCGAATCGTAGGCATAGACCTTGTTCGCGTTCCTGCGATCGGCCGCCAGACGGTAGCCGCGATTCCACCCGACGGCCGCAAGCGCTGGCAGATTGGTCGCTAGCCAGCTCGCGCCATTGTTCGTCGTGTACGACGGTTGCGAGTTAGCCGGTGCCCAGACCACGTTGTCGCGTGCTGTGACGGCGATGCTCGATTCGCTGCTTGTGTTGGTTGCAGCGCCCGAGGGAAGGGTTGCGAAGCTGGCCCATGTCTTACCGCCGTCACCCGACCAGTAGCCGTAGCCGGCCCCGCTCGAGTTGACGACGCCGCCGCTGGCGATGTACAGCGAATCGGACCATGCCATGTCGGCGGCGTTGCCGTTGCTCCAGCCCAGGCCGGGACCCAGTGTCGGCTTGGTCGAGAGGTTCGTGTCGACCCAGGTGCCGACGTCGCCCGCGCTATTGATGAAGAGGTATGGCGCGCCGGCCGGCGGCGTGACGATGGACTGGGTCGCTGTCTCTTCGATGCCATTGATGTTGCCGCTCCAGGTCGGCTTGGCCGACGAGGCGTTCTTGGTCTCCATGACGCCGCCCCCGTGGACATGCAAGATGTGGTCGCGGTTGGACGGATCGATCTCGACATCGTCTACCCAGCCGGACGCGACTTCGCCGGGCGTTTGCGCTTCGATCTCGCGCCAGGTTTTGCCGCCGTCGTCGGACAGTTGCACGATCTGCTGGCCGTACCAGTTGCCCCAGGAGTTGGTCACGCCCAGCGCGATGCGAGTCGTCGCGCCGGTGCCGAAGACGGAGACGCCACCTAGGCCGAAGTTCGTCCCTCCGGACTGGTCTTCGCTCTTGAGCAGGGTCCAGGTGCTGCCGTCGAACTTGTACAGGCGGCCTGGACCGCCGGCGCCGGGCCCTGCGTCCTTGGTGAACACGACGTAGAACACCCCATCGGCGGCGCGCACCATGTGCGGAATGTGGTAGCCGGCCACCGGCACCGAGACCTGTGTCCAGGTGGCGCCGCCGTTGGTGGACTTGTACAGGCTTGCGCTCAGCCCCGACACCCTGGCGTAGTCGGGTGCGATGGCGGTATAGATCGTCTGCGTGGCCGTGCCGCTGCCCTTGGTGCTGGTGTCATACACCACAAGTTCCACGCCCATTGCGCTGCCACCCGCGGCCTTGATCTGGTCGGCGGTCATCTTGACGGGCGACAGCGTGGTCACCTGGGCCCAGGTGCGGCCCGAGTCCGTGCTTTTCCACAGGCCGGCCGTGCGCGAGCCGTAGAAAAGCGTTGACGGCTTGTTGGGGTCGACCATCAGGCGCTCGCCGATCGCGCGGCCGCCGTTGTTGCCGCCGGTCGAGAACGGCAGGTTGACGTGGGTCCAGGTATCGCCGCGGTTGCTGGAGATGTACAGGCGTGCGTCCGCCTTGTCGGAGTTATACATGCCGGCCGCCATGTACACGAGCTGGTCGTTGTTCGGGTCGACCGCGATGCTCTCGATGCCGTGGAAGGAGCTCTCCGCCCCGCCGAACCCCAGGCCATCGGTGATTGGCGTCCATGACGAGGTGCTCTGGTTCCAACGATACGCACCGCCAATGTCGGTGCGCGCATACAGCAAGTTCGCTGTTGTCGGATGGAAGATCAGACCGGTGACGTAGCCGCCGCCGCCGAACTTCACACTCGCCCATGTGCCGACCTTGATCGAGAACACCTGCGTGCTCTTGGCGCCGCAGGCATTGGTGTAGGTGACCGTGGCCGTGCAGGCCGCCGAGGGCGAGATCGTCTGCTCGCGCGACGCGCTGGCGGTGCCACAGCCGCTCCAGCTCCACGAGCCGCCGGACACCGGCTGCGGGCCGAAGATGGCCGAGTCACCGGCCTTGAGCGTGGCGGAGGCCGTCTGCATCCACGTGCCGTTGTAGTTCACGTAGGGCGTGATGGACGTCGGAGTGCACGTCTGCGCGAGAGTAGGCAAGCCGGCGCTGGCCCCCACAGCGAGCATCAAGGTTCCCAACTTCAATTTCATCGTTCTATCTTTCAGTGAAGGTTCTCGGCCGGTGTGTCCTCCCGTCACGAGCGCTGTGTAGAAGTCGTCCCCAAGGCTGGGGCGACCCCAACGAATACACGCTGCGGCAGCCGAGATTCAGATGCTGTACAGCGCGCCCCATTTCTCAGCTCCCGCCGAGGCCTTGGTTTGCTTATAAATCAGCATATGCGGAACCTCTTGCACGGAATTCCTTCACTCGTGAATTCTGTGACGCAATGTCGCATTGCCTGCAGCATTTGTACTCAAGCGGAGGCGAGTGGATAGGCGAAGTACAGCCCATTGATTTCAGATGCGGGTTGCCTCGGCGCGGCACGCTTTCAGTCGCGAAAGCGGCCTTTCAAGACGTGGCTGAAATTGCAGGCGGTTGCCGAATAGTCTTCGCAGGATGACCTGCGATTGCCCCTTGCTGCAAAACGATGTCCCCATCACCACGCAAGTCGTTCTGAAGGCCTTTGCGGAAGCCGGGCTGGTTCAGAGAGGTGCGTGTGCACCGCAGTCGAACAGGTGCTTCATGTGGCCTTGATCACCGATTCGCTCAAGTCGCTGGTGGGCCCCGTAGCCGAGACTGCCGCGCAGCCATGACGGAAAGTATTGCGCTGCATCCCGACAGCGGCTGGGTGATTGCGACAAGCCTTGTCGCATCGTCAACTTTTCGGAATATTCCGGCGCCGCGGAAGGCTCACTGTTTGTTCGGGTGGGGAACAAATTGCGTCAGTTTGACGTGTCATTCGTGTCGAGCCGCAAGTGCGAAGGGCCAGGGGTGCGACGCAAACTTGTGTAAAGGCTATGGCATGACTATTGCGCTTACGGATCGCAGCTGCAGGAGCGATCGTCCATGAATATCCAGTCACAAAGGAAGAAGCCGGTCCGGCGCGGCGTGATCCAGCCCTTCGCACTGGCATTCACGGTTCTGCTGCAATGTTCCGCTTACGCCCAAGTACCGGAAGAAGCTCTGGAGCGTGGCAGCCGCCGGAATTTCGGCACCATGCTCCGGTCCGGGACGTTCGACTTCATCGACCTGAGCAGCGCAGCCCCGGGCCAGCGTCCTCGTGGATCGTTGCGCTTTCGATTCGAATCGGCGACGCGGGCCTTGCGTGGATTCGGTGTAGACGCCGACGAATGCAGGACTTTGCTGCGCTCAACAAGCAACCGTTCAGTTCAAGCCAATGGCATTTCCGACGGTGTCCGTTTAGGACTATCCGTCACTTTGAACTGCAGCTTCTTTTGAAGCGCGGAGGGTTTGTCTCATTGGCGGCAAAGGACAAATGAAGGCACCAATTCGGTTTGCGATCCAACGTTTTATGGGATCGAGCCGGCGTTGCGAGGAACCGTACGGTTGGCGGCCAGGGGAAATCTCCACCGCGTCGTTGAGACTTGGCTGCATCGGGGACTCCCCTGCTCACGGCCAAGCAGCAGGAGCTCAGCCCACTGCTGGTACCAAGCTGACACTCGGCCAAGCTTCGCAGCCGGAAGCTTGAACCGACGACGTCAGGACGATGGCGGCAGCTTGCGCTCGATCTCGAGCAGCGCATTGCCGATCACTCTGAGCACCCAGCTGGTGGCTGGATCCGAGTTGGTTGTATTCGTGAGCACGAAGCTGGCGCTGCGGCCTTTACCGTCAATCACGACCACGCTGTTGAAGCCGCCGACCTGGCCGGTGTGCACCAGCACATGGCGGCCTTCGATATCGAGCGCGCCCCAGCCGAGCGCATAGTCGTTCACCTGCAGCGCTTTCAGGCGTTGCACATAGCCCGAGGGCAACGGGGTGGGCTGGCCTTGCAGCGCGAGCAGGTGCCAACGCACCCACGCCGCGTAGGTCTGCGGCGTGATAGTGAGATAGAAACCGGCCGGACGCAGCACCTCAACCCATGGCGCTTCGTCGGCTCCGAGCAACGGCTGCGGGACGAGCTGGCCCTGGGCGCCAACGTGCCCCACCGGTCCGTCTGCCACGTGCCGGTCGGCCGGCGTCCAGCGCACAGCCATGCCCAGCGGCTGCGTGAGCTCCTCATCGAAGAGCTGCGCAAAGCTCAGTCCGCTGCGGGCCTCGAGCATCATCGCGGCGAGCGCATAGCCGGCGTTCCAATACGAATAATCGCGGCCCGGCACGAAGCCGGCTGGCGACGGCTGCGCCAGCGCCCAGGCCGCGATGAAGCGCTCTCGGCCGGCGAGCGAGTCGGGCAGCGCGTCGGCATGGGCCCGGACGTGCTGCCGCAAGGCATCGACGTCATCGTCGCCGGTGAGCGCGACGATGCCGCCGCGGTGCGCGAGCAGCTGCTCGAGCGTGATCCCGCGATAGGCTTCACGCATGCCGGGCTCGAGGTCAGGCAGCGCCTCCGCCAGCGTGGTAGTCCACGCGATGGTGCCGCGCTCAACCAGTCGGGCCGCAATCTCGGCGGTCATGGCCTTGGTGTTCGAGCCGAGCAGGAACGCATCGTCGCGCTTCAGGGGATCGGTTCCGCCGGCCTGGCGAAGTCCGGCCCGGTAGCGGTAAGGTATTCGAACACGGCGCCGACGAGACCGTCGCGCACGGCCAGCTCAGCGGTTTGCTGGATGTTGTATGCCGGTGGCTTGGCCGGGTCGCCGCCACCGCAGGCGCTGAACAGGAGTGCAACCGAGGCAGCGATCAGCAAGCGGCGCGGAATGCGAAGCAGAAAAGACATGAATGGATCTCGAAGTGATGACGACGTCCATTCTTCGGATCCAGGCTCAAGCAAAGCCAAATAACGCCTCAGAGGCTGAGAGTTTTTCATCATGCCCGCTCATCACGCCAAAAGACCTCTGCGCGTCGTTGCAAATGCTCGCCGTAGCCAAGCTATGGCTGCGCTTTGCGCCTAGATCAGGCCCTTTTGACGTGTTGCTCGGACACGCTCGAAAAACTCTCAGCCTCTCAAGGTTCGATCGGCATCGTGAGCAAGAAAGCCACGCCGCGACCGTCGAGGCCATCTTCAATGCGCATGTTTCCACCCAGGCGAACGGCCGCCTGCCGCACGATGGCCAGTCCCAGGCCCGAGCCGGTGGTGTCGTCGTGCGTGTCGCCGCGCCAGAAGCGCTCGAACGCACGCTCGCGCTGTGCCGGGCCGATGCCGTGGCCGTCATCAGCCACAGTCATTGTCAGTCGGCCATTGCTATGGCGAGGAGGCGCAACGCCGCAATGCGCTTCGAGAGCAAGCGGGCAGGCTAGTGTCGTTTCACGCCTCAAGTGTCGGTCGATCGCGCCGCTGTCGGTGCGCAGTGCAATGCGCACCGACGAGTCATAGCCATGTCGCGTGCAAGAACGGCTTGCCGCGTTTGTGGAAGTGCTGCTTGGCCGCGGTCGCCGTCGATCGGCTCCCGGGGCCACCACGACGGAGTTCGCGCGCCTGAGCGGAGTCCAAGGCATCAACAGGGTGACCGTGGGGCAGGGGGTGGCCGCAGGCATCAAGGCTCAGGACGATCCTGAGGCGGTGCGCGCGCGGATCGCGGCACGAACGGGCTCCGCCTACACCGCGCGTCAATACAAACGCGAGGCCGAGCGATTCATCCTTTGGGCCGTCGTCGAGCGCGGCAAGGCGATGTCGGATGTGACGGCCGAAGACTCCCGTCGGTATGTGGATTTCTTGGCCGACATCCCCCCGCGCTGGATGAGTCGCCGCCAGTGCCGCGTCTGGCGGCCGGGTGGGCGCTATTCAGGAGGGCGCTGACGCTGGCTAGCCAGCGCCTTGCCATCGGCATCCTGAACTCCATGTTTGCGTGGCTCGTGCAAGCGCGCTACCAATAATGCCTGTCATCCAGAATCTGAATGGATGTTCATCAAGATCCGAAGAAGAGCGAGTTGCTCTCGCGGTCCATTCACAGCACTGCACCTCTCGCGCGAGGTGCACCCGTGGCGGGCGCTCGGCCCCTCCGAGACACATTATCAGGATCGGCTGCTGCGCCGCGAGCGGCCGCCCTCGCTCGCTGAACCTGTGACTTCTTGAAGCTGTTGAGTCATCACCTCGTGCCCTTGAGCAAACGTCGCCATGCCGGTCTGCATTAGCTCGGTCATGAAGCGCGTGAAGTTTTGCATCATGCCTTGCGCTAGCTCGGTAAGGGCGACCGGTGTCTTCGCGACCGCCGTGTCTGGCCCTGTTGTCATGGCAGCCTGGACCTGCGACATCGCTTGGGTCATTGCATCCGGCGAAGTAGCGTACTTGGACAGCAGTGCCAAGTTGGCCTGCATGAGGTTCATGAAGGGCTGCAGTGGGTTCGTCATGTCAGGCATCGCGCATCCTCGCCAAATAGATTGAGACAACAAGTGGGCAAGCAGCGTGCCAAGACCTGCTGTAGTCATCGTAGGGGGAAGAAAGAGGACGCACGATTCGGCTTGATCGCCCGACGATCCTGCTCGGCGAGGTTTGTTCAGATACTTGGACTGGCGCAGCTCGATGGCCACGCCGCTGTCGCCGCCCACGGCCACAGTGTTGGCGCCTATTTGCCGATCGTTATCGGCTCGGGCACGTCGTGCGATCGATCGCGCGCTCGAAGACACGCCGAGCCGCCGCGACGTCGCGCTTGGCCGTGAGCAGAAAGTCCATCGTATGGCCGAGCTTGTCGACCGCGCGGCACAGATACCTCCACTGGCCGCCGACCTTGATGTAGGTCTCGTCGGCGCGCCAGCTCGACCCGACTGGGCGCTTGCGCCGGCGAAACACTGCCGCCAACACCGGCGGGATCTTCAGCGCCCAGCGATGCAAGGTAGCGTGGTCGATGATGACACCGCGTTCGGACATCATCTCTTCCAGATTGCGCAGGCTCAACGGGTAGGCCGCGTACCAGCCCCCGCACACCAGCATCACATCCAGCGGAAAGTGCACTCGCTTGAGCGCCTTTCGAAGCGTCGACGTTTGAACTTGCATGGCAGCGGAACTATCGCTGTTCTGGCCGACACCGTTAATGCGACAGAACCCCCGATTGCACCCGCCGATTCAAAGGCTTCAATGCGTCAATTTCACGCCACCGAGGCAACCGTCAATTCATGGTGCGACCGCCCGTACTGCCACCTGAAAAACTTGACTCAAATCGATAACAACTTGGGTCATTAAGGAATCTAGCAAGGTTTGCTGAACTCAACATCAGCTGGGCTCGCCGTGCTCGCTGCGCGCAGCGTGTCGCGCTGCACGGCGCTTGCGGTCTCTTCTGATGTTGGCTGGTAGGGCGCCGGACAGCCGCGACAGGTCGGCATCGCTCAGAGCCGGGTCATGCTCATGCAGCCGAAGCGCATACGCACTGTTTGACTCGTGCTCCCCTCGAGGTCGTTGCTCAAGGATCGCGGCCAGCTCAGGCGTGAGCTGCGGCCCGAACGTCCGATCCTCCCTGATGTGGAATTCTCTGGCGCCGGACAGCCGCGACAGGTCGGTCACGCTCAGCCCGGCGTCATGCTGATGCAGCCGCCGCGCGTAGGCGAGGTTGGCCTCGGTGTCACGTCGCGGCACATCCTCGAGGACCCTCGCCAGCTGGCTCGGCAGCGGCGGCCTGAATGTCGGCTCCCGCTTGATGTGGCCTTCTGAAGCGCCGGACAGCCGCGACAGATAGTTCACGCTCAGTCCGGCGTCATACTGATGCAGCCGCCGCGCGTAGGCGATGTTGTTCTCGCCGCCATGTCGCGGCACCCTCGCAAGAATCTCGGCCAGCTCGGGAGTCAGCGGCGGCCCGAACGTCGGGTCCTGCCTGAGGTTGCCTTCCGGGGTGCCGGACAGCCGCGCCAAGTCGGTCACGCTCAGCCCGGCGTCATGCTGATGCAGCCGCCGCGCGTAGGCGATGTTGTTCTCGCCGTCATGTCGCGGCAACCTCGCAAGGACCGCGGTCAGATTAGGCGTCAGCGGCGGCCCGAACGCCGGGTCCTTCCTGAGGTCGCCTTTTGCGGCGCCGGACAGCCGTGAGAGGTCGTGCAGGCTCAGCCCGAGGCGCAGCTCATGCAGCCGACGTGCGTAAATCTGGTTGCCCTCGCGATCGGCGCGAGGGAATTCCCGGGCGATGCTTTCCAGCGCGGCGGACAACAGCCGACCCGTGGCGGCAGTGCTCGCCGAAGCAGACGATTGCGCTTCCGCACTGCCGGCAAGACTGTATGGTCCCGATTCACGAAATGTGACCTCTTCATCCGGCTGTAGCAGCAACTCGTCGATCATCGCGTCGACCTCGCTGCTGGCAGGTGACCGGGGCGCTGCTTCGTGGGCGCTGACCGGATTCGACCACACAGAGGCGGGCGGCTGATGGAGGGGCGACATGTTCGAGCCACTGCCAGCAGCGATCGCATCTGGCGGCAAGGATTCGGGGGACAGGCCGAAGCGCGGCAGATTCAGGACGCGCAACAACTGAGCGCTGGGCTGCGGCGCGATCGCAACTGGCGGTGCCGCGATGTCCACTGGCCTCCATGCGGCGGGATACGCCAGCGGGATCATTCCCACGCCCGCCACCCCTTGGGGCACTGTTGCTGCGGCGGGGCGGTCAAGCGGCACAGCCGCACGCGGGGCCATCGAGTTCAGCAAATGGCCCGTGCCCAGTGGTTGCAACACGTTCTGCGGCGCCCCGGGCGGGCCCGCCAGCCGCGGACGTTGTGCTGGCGGTTCGTCGCTGGTTTCGGCTCCGGCTCGCCGCGGCGAGCCACTCGGGCCGCCGTCGTGGTGAATGCGTGTCATGACAGGTTGGGTCTTGCGCTGCAGCTGCCCTCAAGCAGCGGTGGGGCGGGGGTGCTCACGGTAGCGTGCCGAGCATCGAGCGTCGCCCCGATTCCGAAGGCGTCGATGCGGATCCGAAGGTTTTGTCGCATTAGGGGCAAGAGGACGGAGGAAGCCGCCGTTGCTGTGCCCAATGAAGTGGCCAGCGAGTAGAACTGCTGTGCTGTGGGCGTGACTTGGCCTTTTGGGGCCGACGAGATGCACTTCTTGATCATGTGCATCGTCTTGATACGCGCAATGGATCGTCCAGGGTTTGCGCAGCACATGCTCGGTAAAGAACTTCAGCCCGTACAGATCGAGCTTGATCCGCTCCACGAATGCGAGGCCATCAGATCGGCGAAATACTCGACCAGCTGGCCCTGGCTGAGCGCGTCGACTTATGCGAAATACTCGCCGATGCGCCGCATGGCGCGCGCTGCAGACCCTTGCTTCAGGTGCAGCTGGTGCTGACGCTCGAAATGCTCCGGAAAGGTTGCCATGATGGAAAGTCATCGAGCTCTGAATCACGCCTCAGAATCAAGTGCGTAAATCTCCACCTTGCGAGACAGCCCAGCGGCTTCTGTTTGCTCCGCGTAGCGGCTTCGTCCAACACCGAGACTGACTCAGAGCACGCAATCGCCTCCATGTTCGCTGCGCTCACTTAAACAGTTCTCGCCCATGGCGAAATGCTGCGATCCCTGCCCGGGGAACAGAAAACTTTTCGTTGGCGCTCCAGTTTCAATCGTTGTCGATGCGGATGGCATCTCGCGAGCCGTCTGTTCGTCCAGCCGTTCGAAGCCGGTCGCCCCACCGAATCGGGGCTTGTGCAGGCGATGAGTTGACCAGGAAAGTAGTT
>Ga0207678_10005746_pt1 | contig 11072 bp, 13 predicted proteins | sample KBSC63metaG_FD_184319 | JGI IMG/M metagenome (GOLD analysis project Ga0207678, IMG submission 184319) | Corn rhizosphere microbial communities from Kellogg Biological Station, Michigan, USA - KBS C6-3 metaG (SPAdes) (version 2) | ecosystem: Host-associated > Plants > Roots > Rhizosphere > Soil ...
CCGCCCCGTTCATCACCGTCGGCTGGCGATGGCAGGCGTGGAGGATCCAGCCGATCATGCCGGTGACGGTCGATTTGCCGCTGGTCCCGCCGACCGCGACGCTGCGCTGCGCGTCGTTCAGCAGCCTGGCGAGGAATTGCGGGCGGGTGAGGTGGGGGAGGCCGAGCTCCTTGGCGCGGACCACGTCGGGCACGGTCGCCTCGACCGCCGCGGACGTGACCAGAGTCATGCCCTCGCGCAGCCCCGAGCCGTCCTGCGGAAACAGCTGGATCCCGAGCGAGCGGAGATAGTCGAACTTGTGCGGCGTGCGCCCGGCGTCGAGCGAGCGGTCGGAGCCCGCGACCTTGCCGCCCGAAGCGCGGACGATGGAGGCGAGCGGAAGCATCCCGCTGCCGCCGATGCCGCTGAAGAAGGTGGGAGAATCGATCATTGCCGCCCCATATCCTCCCCCGGCTTTCCGGGGGAGGGGGACCGCACGAAGTGCGGTGGAGGGGTCTTGGTCAGCGCCAAAGGCCCCTGCCAAAGGCCCCTCCACCAGCTTCGCTGGTCCCCCTCCCCTCGAAAGCGAGGGGAGGAGAAGTTCACTTGCACGCGCCTCCGCCGGGCCAGCCGGTCCAGCCGGGGCCGCGGACGAAGCGGCCGGGCCTGGCGCCGGTGTGCTTGCCGTCGCGCCAGACCTGGGTGCCGTTGACGAACACGTCGTCGACCCCGGTCGCGAGCTGCTTGGGCTTTTCGAACGTCGCATGGTCCTGGATCGTCGCCGGGTCGAACACGACGACGTCGGCGTAGTAGCCGGGGGCGAGCCAGCCGCGATTGCGGATGCCGAGATTGGTGGCTGGCAATGACGTCAGCCGGCGGATCGCGTCGGGCAGCTGCGCGACTTTGTCCTTGCGGACATATTCGGCGAGTACCCGGGCGAAATTGCCGTAGGCGCGCGGGTGGCTGCTCGACTTGAGGAAGACACCCTCGGGTGCCTCCGACTGTTCGTCGGAGCCGAGGCTCATCCACGGCAGGCCAACCTCGCGCTTGATATTGTCCTCGCTCATCAGGAAATAGACCGTGCCGACGCGGCTCCCGTCCTCGATCACCAGGTCCATCGCGGTCTCTTCCGGGCTCTTGCCACGCATCTTCGCGACTTCGGCGAGGGTCTTGCCGGTCAGCGGCTTCAGCTTCGGGTTCTTGAAGCTGATCAGCAGCACCCGGTCGGCGCTCCCGGCGAGCAGCAACAGGTTTTCCCAGTCGTTGGACGGGGTGCGCATTTCCTTGACCAGCCGCGCCCGGGTCGCCGGGTCCTTCAGGCGCTTGATCCACGCTTCGAGCCCGCCCGACTGGACCCAGGTCGGCATGGCGGCGTCGAGCCCCGTGGCGCCGGCGGGGTAGGTGTACATGTCGGCGGTGATGCGCTGGCCCGCGGCGCGCGCCGCCTCGACCTTGGCGATCGCTGCGTCGAGCTTGCGCCAGTTGGGCTGCCCGGCCTGCTTGAAGTGGTAGATTTCGGCCGGAGCGCCCGATTGCTTGCTGATCGCGATCAGTTCGTCGATCGCTTCGAGGAGCTTGTTCCCCTCCGAGCGCATGTGGCTGATGTACATTCCGCCGCACTTCGCGGCCTCGGTGGTGATCGCGGCCAGCTCGGGCGTTTCGGCATAGGTCGCAGGCGCGTAGATCAGCGACGAGCCGACGCCGAGCGCGCCTTCCTTCATCGCCTGGCGGACCAGCGCGCGCATGCGCTCGAGCTGCGCCGGCGTCGGGTCGACGTCCTTCTCGCCGAGCTCGTGGACGCGGACCGTGGTCGCCCCGACGAACGAGGCGACGTTGGGGGTGATGCCCCTGGTCTGCAGATATTGGAGGTACTGACCGAGCGTCGTCCACTTGATCGGATATTTGATGTCGCCCTGCCGCTTCAGCGCAAGCCGCTTCATCTCCGGGTTCCACGGGCCCATCGAATCGCCTTCGCCCATGACCTCCAGGGTCACGCCCTGCGCGGTATCGCTCATCCCGCGGCCGTCGGCGATCAGGCTTTCGGTCGCCCAGCTCAGCATGTTGACGAAGCCCGGCGAGACCGCCTTGCCGGTCGCGTCGAGCGTCCGCGCCGCGCGGCCGGGCGCGTTCGGGCCGACATAGACGATCCTGTCGCCCTTGATCGCGACGTCGCCGACGTACGGCGCCCTGCCCGAGCCGTCGTAGATCGTCCCGCCGTGGATCAGCACGCTATAGTCGGCAGGCGGCGCGGCCGATGTGGCGAACAGAGCGGCGAAGGCGAATGCGAGCGCGGTCGGTTTCTTCATGGATCCCCTCTCCACTAGCGCGGCCAAGCTGCCCGATCCCGAGCGAACGCGCCAGTGCCGGGGCGAATCGCCGCGCGCGAAAGGTCCCAAAGGTCCGCCTCCTACGCACGCGCGACGCGGCGGCGCCGCGCGTGCGCGCCAGCTTTCTCTCCGCAATGTCCAGGTTCGCGCATCGACGAGGCTATGACTCAAAGCGCCGGCTGTAGGACAGCGCTTTCGATCGGCGGTGGTAATGTCCGCCTTCGACCCATTGCGGTCATTAAGCGTCAGCGGCTGGTCGAGTTTGAATCACCTGCACACCACGAGGAGGAATGGACCTCCAGCCGACCCAAGAAATTGCTCCGCCGGCGGCCAAGCTGACGCTGAACACCAATTCTGACGGAACGGCGGCGAACAGTCGAACAAGCTCGTTCCATGGCTCGAATGAAGTCATGGTCGCAAACAGCACGATCTGCACGCCGAGCAGTGCCGCCGTTATCAGCCACGGACGAGCATGTTTGGGCTGCCTCCACGCAAGGGCAATCGCAAGCAGCATGGCACCGAAGCTCGCAAGTGCGATATCGACGGGAACACGACTTAGATCGGGCGGTGTGAGCTGCAACCCGGGAACATACCGCATCAGGAGGCGCGAAAAGATCGGGGAGAAAAGGAAGAAGACAGTCGCGAACATATATCGTGCGTGCAGATGAACCTTGCGGCGCCAACGGAGCGCTGACCAGAAGAGGAACGCGATCCCCGGTACAGCGACGGCGTCGATGGCGGCAAAGCGCGTTCCGAACTTGCCGTCGAAGAAATCTCCGTTCGCGAAATTCCACGCCATGGTGTGGACGATCAATACGCTACCGGCGAAGAACAGCGGGAAAATGGCCAGGCTCGCGAGGCCGCCGGCGCGGTGCCATTCGTTGTGCCGATGGTGGATCGCCCAGCTCTGGAAGGTAAGCAGTGCGATCCACAGCGATGCGCCGAAGCCATGGATATGGAGCGCGACGCTGGCCGTCGGCAGCACTGAGAAATAGATGGGCCAAAACGCTACCGCGGTGAGAGCCATCAGGAGGAGCAGATAATAATGCGCGTGCCGATATGGCATGAGTTCGCTCCCCCGTTTCGAGAACCATGCGCGCCGAGGCATATCACGGCAAGCGATTGCTAGCGTCCGCTTTCCACCCATTGCGGACGTTCGGCGCGCAGCATGCCCCCGAACGCTCTCGGCGCTGTGCTGCGCGAGTGGTTAATTCGCGGATTTTGAGGTGCGGTCGAGCAGGACCGGGTTGATGAAGGCGAGGCCGACGAGCCCGTCCTCGGTCCACTTCACCACCGCCGGGACGAGGATCCCGCCTTCGAACCGGACATAGACGTGGGCGCCGGGCTCGAGGTCCGCAACGTGGTCGCCCATGACGCCGCCTTCGGAGATGTTGTGCAGCGCGAAGCTCTTGGGCGAGCCGTCGATCAGCAGCTGCAGCTTGCGGCCCTTGGCGGCCATGCGCGGAAAGCGCCGCTGGTTGGCGGACGCGGGCGCTCGCGGGGCGGCGCCGACCTCGTCGTGGCGCGCTTCGGCGAGCGGGACTGCGGTCCCGCAAAAGCCGCACTCGGCGGTGATCCGGCCGATGTGCCAGTGCGACCGGCCGCAGCCGGGGCAGTGGTTCTCGGCATTGGCGCGATAGATGATGTGGTGCCCGCGCTGCGCCAGCCCGCGCGCGAAGCTCGCCGGCGCCCGCTCGTAGACCTGCACGTCCGAGACGGCTTGCATTGCGTTCCTGCTCATCCGCGCAAGGCTAGGGGAGAGTGCTTGCAAAGTGATTACCGGAGCATCGCGCGGCGGGCGGACCTTACCTTCCGCTAAGTTGCGCGATGCCCCAAACAGGCGCAGACTGCTCGTGCGTCATCATTCTGCCGGGGGGCACAGCAATGAACGCCGAGACGAATCTTGGAATCGACCGGGTGCGCGGCGCCGAGCGGATTGCCGCGCTCGACGTGATCCGCGGAATCGCCATCCTGTTCATCCTGTACATGAACATCCAGCCGATGGGCGGGTACGAGATGGTCCTTCAGGACTTCCGCTATCCGACCTGGACGACGGGCGACTTCTGGTCGGTGTACGGGGTGCAGGTGTACATGAGCGGGACCCAGCGCGGGCTGCTCGAGTTGCTGTTCGGCGCCGGCATCATGATCATGGCGCGCAAGGCGATGAATCCGGACGGGCCGGTCGCAGTCGCCGACCTCCATTACCGGCGGAACTTGTGGCTCGCGGGGTTCGGGCTGCTGAACGCGTTCGTGCTGATGTGGTGGGGCGATATCCTGCTCACCTACGGCCTTGCCGCGACCTTCCTGTTCCCGTTCCGCCGGCTCAAGCCGTGGACCCAATGCGCCATCGGCGCGGCCTTCATCGGTACGCTGGTCGCTTATTCAGCCGTGCAATATGAGGCGAAGGCCGAGCGCTATCATACCGCAGCGCGGGTGACCGCTGCGCTCGCCGCGCACCAAAAGGTCAGCGCCGAGGACAAGAAGGTGTTCGACGATTTCCAGCAGCGGGCGCGCAGCTACACCGTGCCGCCGCAGCAGGACAAGGAGAAGCAGAAGAAGATCGCCGAGGCCGACAAGGCGCACCATTCGACCTTCACTGCCTATTGGAAGGCGCAGTTCGTCAACTGGCAGTTCCTGATGAGCCTGTTCTGGATCATCCAGGCCGAGATCATCGGGACCATGCTGATCGGCATGGCGCTGTGCCAGTGGGGCGTGATCCAGGGACGGGCGCGGCGATCGACCTATTGGGCGCTGATGCTCGGCGGCTACGGCATCGGCCTGGCGCTGCGCGGCACGGCCTGGTGGTCGGTTCTGCAATATCATCCCGCACTGAGGTGGCAGGACATCACGCCGGACCTCGATCGGATCGCGGTCACGCTCGGGCACCTGGGGCTCATTCACCTCGCTCTCGGCAGTGCGCTGGGGCGCCGGTTGCTGCGGCCGTTCGAGGCTGCGGGGAGGATGCCGCTGACGGTGTACCTCGGCACGTCGCTGCTGATGATGTGGTTCGTGTTCGCGCCATGGGGGCTCGGCCTGTGGGGGCATTTCAGCCAGGTCCAGATGCTGCTGGTCGCGACCGTGGTGATCATCGGCGAGATCGTCGCAGCCAACCTATGGATGCGCTACTACGACAACGGGCCGATGGAATGGCTGTGGAAGAGCCTCGCCTATCAGCGGCGCGAGCCGTTCCGGAAGGCAGTGGGGCAAATCCCCGACGCGGTGCCGTCGCCGATCTGAGCCGTTGCCCGCATTGACGCGGCGGGGCACAACCGCCCGCGGATGATCCACGTTCCGACCAATCCGCTCGCCCATTACGCGTTCGACCTTGCGGCGTGGATCGCAGCGGCGCTCGCCGCGCGGTGGCAGCACCGGCGCTGGCCCGACCAGGCGCTGGCGCTGTCGCGGGTCACCCGGCCGAGTTACTTCATCGCGCTCGGGCTGGGCGCGGTCGCGGGCGCTTGGCTGTTCGGCTCGGCCAACTCGCTCCGCGGCCCAATCATCGCCCCGTCGCACAGCATCGCCGGGGCGCTCGCCGGCGGGATCGTCGCGGTCGAGCTGTGGAAGCGGGCGCACCGGGTGCGGGTGTCCACCGGCGGCGCGCTGGTGCTGCCGATCTGCGTTGGGATCGCGGTCGGGCGCCTCGGCTGCTTCTTCGCCGGCCTGCCCGACTACACCTATGGGGTGTCGAGCGGCGTGCCGTGGACGGTGGACCTCGGCGACGGCATCGGACGGCACCCGGTCCAGCTCTATGAATCGCTGGCGATAGCGGGGTTCGCGGCGGTTTACGTCCGGGCGCGGCTGACGGGCGCAGAATGGGCCCGCGACCATGCTTTCCACGCGATGATTATCTTCTATGCTTGCCAGCGGTTTGTGTGGGAGTTCTTGAAGCCGTACCCGGCGGTGCTCGGTCCGCTGAACGTGTTTCATCTCCTGATGGTGGGGCTCGTCGGATATGGATTATTCTGGTGGCGAAGCGGCCGCTCACGAGAGCGCGGCATCGCCTGAACTGCCGCAGCGCAAGGCGGCGCATTACCTGTTCCACGGCCAGACCTCGAGCCTGTGCGAGACCTGCCTCGAGGTCGTTCCGGCCAAGGTCATCATCGAGGACGAGCAGGTCTTCTATTTGAAGCGCTGCCGCGAGCATGGCGTGCAGAAGACGCTGATCAGCGACGACCTCGAATATTGGCGGCAGCAGAAATTGTGGATCAAGCCGGGCGACCGGCCGCTGAGGACGCAAACGCGGACCGAGGCCGGCTGCCCGTTCGATTGCGGGCTGTGCCCCGACCACGAGCAGCACAGCTGCCTCGCGATCGTCGAGATCAACCAGGCGTGCAACCTCGCCTGCCCGGTGTGCTTCGCCAATGCCGCCGACATCCACGGCAGCCACCGGCCGCTGGCCGAGATCGAGCGGATGCTCGACGCCCTGGTCGCAAGCGAGGGCGAGCCGGACCTCGTCCAGCTGTCGGGCGGCGAGCCGACGATCCACCCCGACTTCTTCGCGATTCTCGACGCGGTGAAGCTCCGCCCGATCCGCCACGTGATGATCAACACCAACGGCGTGCGGATCGCGCAGGACCCCGAGTTCGTGGCGCGGCTGGCGACCTACGCGCCGCGGCTTGAAGTCTATCTGCAGTTCGATTCCCTGAATGACGACGCGCTGATGGAGCTGCGCGGCGCGAAGCTCAGCCGCATCCGGCGGCAGGCGCTGGAAGCACTCGAAGCCGTCGGGCTTTCGACCACCTTGGTCGTGGTGGTGAAGCGCGGGGTCAACGACGGCGAGGTGGCCGACATCATTCGCCACGCGCTCGAGTGGAGCTGCGTGCGCGGCGTCACCTTCCAGCCGGTCCAGGACGCCGGGCGCAACGAGGGCTTCGACGCCCGCCTCAACCGCGTGTTGCTGACCCAGATCCGGCGCGAGGTGGGGAAGTCGGGCGTGTTCACGACCGAAGACATGATCCCGCTGCCGTGCAACCCCGACCAGATCTCGATCGGCTACGGGCTTCGGCAGGGGCGGGAGGTCACGCCGCTGACCCGCATGCTGCCGCGCGAGCTGATCCTCAACGGCCCGAACACGATCAGCTACGAGGCTTATCCCGAGCTCAAGGCCAAGGTCATGGACCTGCTGTCGCTCGCGACCGCGCAGGCGAACACCGAGGAGAAGCTTGCGGGCCTGCTGTGCTGCCTGCCCCACGCGATGGTCCCCGAGGAGCTGAGCTATGCCAACAGCTTCCGGGTCGTGATCCTGCAGTTCCTCGACCGCTACAATTTCGATCTCGGCACGGTGAAGCGCAGCTGCGTCCATTTTGTGACCGCAGACGGCCAAATCATCCCGTTCGACACCTACAACACATTCTATCGCGAAGGCGCGGAGGGGGCAGGTGTGCTGGCGCGTCACCGGGGCGCGGACGCGCGCGCATGAAAACCGTGCTTGGCGGTATCCTACTGGCGGTCGGAGTGCTGATCGCCGGCGGAAGCGGTCTCTGCTCGCTGCTGGTGCTGTTCAGCTCGGGCGGAATGGGCGGGCTGACGATGATCCCGGCGGTCCTGCTGTTCGGCGGCGTGCCGTTCGCGATCGGTGCCGGGATGGCGCTCGGCGGGCACGCGTTGATCCGCAGCGCGCGCAAGCCGCCCGATTACGGCGAGACGTTCGAATGAGGGAGTTGCTCGGGGGCTGCCTGCAGGCGGTCGGAATCCTGATCGCCGGAGTGACCGGCCTGTGCATGCTGATCCTGATCGCGGGAATCCATTCGTGGCGCAGCTTCATCGACACGATCGGGGCCGGGATGCTCTATGCCGGAATTCCGTTCCTGATCGGGATCGGGCTGTTCATGGCGGGCCGCTCGATGGTCCGCGGCGCCCGCAAAGATTGGGATCGGTGGTCATGAAGGAAATGCTCGGCGGGTGCCTGATCACGGTCGGCATATTGATCGCCGGAGCGACCGGGCTGTGCATGTCGATGTTCCTCAGCGGCACGAACCGCTGGCAGAGCTTCGTCCAGGCGTTCAACTTCCTCGGAATCCCGTTCCTGTTCGGAGTCGCGCTGATCGTCGGCGGCGGGGTGCTGATCGCGAGCGGGCGGAGGGATCGTTACTAGGATGCGGATCGCGATCGTCGCCCCGAGCTGCCCGCTGAAGCCGGAAGCGGCCGAGCGGGTCAAGGCGATCGTCGCCGGGCGCGGCGATTGCGAACTGGTGATCCACCCGCAGTCATTCCTCTCGCACGGTCATTTCGCAGGGCCGGACGAGGCCCGGCTGGCGGCGCTGCGCGAGGCGATGGCCGATCCGTCGGTCGACGCATTGTGGTTCGCGCGCGGCGGATACGGGTCGAACCGGATTGCCGAGGCGGCGCTTGCGGGCTTGCCCGACGAAGCGCGCGGCAAGGTGTATTTCGGCTACAGCGACGCCGGCTTCCTTCACGCCGGGTTCCACAAGGCCGGCCTCGACGTCGTTTGGGGGCCGATGCCGCAAGACGTTTTGCGCGAGGGCGGGGACGCGGCGGTCAACCGTGCGCTCGACTGGCTCGTCCGGCGCGACGAGGGAGCGCTCGAGCCGGACCTCGGCGAGCGGGCGATGGCGTTCAACCTGACGGTCCTGTCGAACCTCCTCGGAACCCCGCTCGAGCCGGACTTCACCGGCGTCGACCTCCTGATCGAGGACGTGAGCGAGCACCTTTACCGGATCGACCGGACGATGTTCCACATCAGCTCCTCGCCCAACGTCCGCCGGGCCGCGCGCCTGCGGCTCGGGCGGGTCGGCGACATCTTGCCGAACGACGTCGAATTCGGGGCCGGCGAGGTGGCGATCGTCGAGGAGTGGTGCCGCCGCTCGGGCATCCCGTACGGCGGCCGGGCGGACATCGGCCATGACGCGGCGAACCGGGTCGTTCCGTTCGCTACCCGACATAGCTGAATTTCCCTCTGCAACGGCATTGCAATGCATCCCGCTTTGCGCTCTATCGGCAGAGGAACAACAGGAGGGCCTGATGGCAAAAGGTACTGGTCGTAGTGCAGGTGGGGGATTGGCTCGTCCGGTGACCCCGTCGGCGGATCTGGCGAAGATTACCGGAAGCGCTCCGCTTCCGCGCAGCCAGGTGGTGTCGAAGGTGTGGGATCACATCCGCAAGAACAACCTGCAAAATCCTCAGAACAAACGTGAAATCGTCGCCGACGCGACGTTGAAGCCGATTTTCGGGGGCAAGGATCGGGTCAGCATGTTCGAGATGAACAAGCATCTCTCGAACCATCTGAAATAGACTGCGGCGCTAGCTCGCAGCAGAGGGGGATCCGCCTTGGCGGGTCCCCTTTTTCGTTGGGGAGCTTGGGCGACTCGCGCTCGCCGTCAGCCGCGCCACAGGCCGTCGAGCCGCTCCTGCGTCACCGGATAGCCGAGATGGCCCGGTATGGTGATGAATTTCTCCCCGCCGCGGTCCTCGACCCACGGGGTCACCGGCTCGATTGGATGGGCGATCGCGTCGGCCCGGATCGCGTCGAAGCTCGCATGCTGCGCAAGCCGCTCGAGGTTGCGGCGGGTGGGGAAGATCAGGCGGGCTTCGCCGCGCTGCTCGCGCTCGAGCACCTCTGCCGCGGTTAGCCAGAAGGCGCCGGCGCATTCGCCTGCGATCACGTTGGGCTGGCACTCGCCGAGCGGCGCCTGCGCGATGAAGAACAGAGTGTCGAAGCGGCGCACGGCATGGAATTTGGGGACCCAGCGGGCGAATGCGACTAGCGCGCCGGCATCGAGGCTAAGGCTGCGCTCCGCCAGCGCTTCTGCCACAGGCCGGTCCGCGATCAGATCTCCCTGCAACTCGCGTACTGCCTGCTGATCCGGAACCGGCGTCAGGCCGACCGGAATCGCTGTCTCTTCGACCGTCTCGCGGATCGCTGCGACCCGCGCCGCTCCGTCCTCGCCGAGGCCGAGCTCATCGGCGAAACTGCGATCGGCCGCGTCGATGCGGCCGCCGGGCCAGACGAGGGCGCCCGCCGCGAACGCCATGCCTTCGGCGCGCTCGACCATCAGCAGCTCGGGCGGTCCGCCCGGCCGGTCGCGCGCAACGATCAGGGTCGCGGCGGGTATCGCCTCGTCGGCCAAGCCTACATGCCGGCGACGTTCTGCTCGTCGGCGTCCTTGGGGTTGGTGGTGTTGTCCTGAACCGTGTTCGCCTCGTTGGCGAGGTTCTGCGCCTGGTTGCTGAGCGCATTCGCCTCGTCGGCGGTGTTCGCAGCTTCGTTGGCGAGCGCGTTGAGCTCGGGCGCCGGCTGGTTCATCTCGGCGTTGTTGACCTGATCCTCATTGCCCTTGTTGCACGCGGCGGTCAGCAGAGCACCTGCCCCGACCAGAACAAAAACCAGCTTTTTCATATGTTTGCGCTCCCCATCTAAAGCACTTGAGGCTGGCCCCATATCAGCACTCGACGGGGCCTTTCCAGTGGGGATTGTTGAGATTTTAAACCGGAATCCCTATCTAGGGGGGGCCGGGCGACCGGCTATGTCGGTAGATTGTCAGGTGGAATAAGCATTTCGGACCCGGGGGGCAGTACCCCGGCGCCTCCACCACCAGCCGCCAGCCGAACGGATTTCGGCTGCTGCTGATGGGGGCGAAATAGGATCGACGAGTGCGGTAAAGGCCTGATTGCCGATCGGTATGGATGCCACCGTGACGGCTCATTCACACAAGTGCCAACGATAACGAGGCGCTCGCAATTGCTGCGTAACTGACGGCCTAACGGTCTAAGTTACAAAGACAAAAGCGCGGTCGGACCCCACCGGGC
>Ga0207678_10005750_pt1 | contig 11064 bp, 11 predicted proteins | sample KBSC63metaG_FD_184319 | JGI IMG/M metagenome (GOLD analysis project Ga0207678, IMG submission 184319) | Corn rhizosphere microbial communities from Kellogg Biological Station, Michigan, USA - KBS C6-3 metaG (SPAdes) (version 2) | ecosystem: Host-associated > Plants > Roots > Rhizosphere > Soil ...
GCCGAGGCGCTGCTGCTCGAGAACAATCTCATCAAGGCGCTGGCGCCGCGCTTCAACATCCGCTTCGTCGATGACAAGAGCTATCCCTACCTCAAGATCGAGTCGCATCGGTTCCCGCGCGTCGCCTACTACCGCGGCGCGATCGACCAGAAACACCGCTACTTCGGCCCGTTCCCGACTGCCTGGGCGGTCAAGGACTCGATCCAGCTGATCCAGAAGGTGTTCCACCTGCGCACCTGCGAGGACACGGTGTTCGCCAACCGGACGCGGCCGTGCCTGCTCTACCAGATCAAGCGCTGCTCGGGGCCGTGCGTCGGCTACGTCACGCCCGAGGACTACGCCCAGGACGTCGCCAACGCCGAGCGATTCCTGTCGGGCGAGCAGCAGGAGCTGATCGACTCGCTGCAGGCGCAGATGACGGCGCGCGCCGAGGCGCTCGAGTTCGAGAAGGCAGCAGAGCTGCGCGACCGGATCGGCTCGCTGGCGCGCGTGCTGCATCAGCAGGCGGTCGAGGACAACACCGGCGCGCGCGTCGTCGACACCGACATCCTCGCCGTCAAGGTCGAGGGCGGCCGCGCCTGCGTCAACCTCGCGATGGTCCGCGCCGGCCGCCATCTCGGCGACCGGCCGTACTTTCCGAAGCACGTCGAGAGCGCGATTGACGTCCTCTCCGACGGCGTCGACGAGGACGCGGCGGTCGCCGCCGAGCCGGCGAAGTCGCCCGAGGTGCGCGTCCTCGAGGCATTCATCGCCCAGCACTACCTCGAAGGCGGCATGCCGCCGCTCCTCGTCGTCAGCGATCCGGTCGACAAGGCGCTGATCGAGACGCTCGCGGCGAAGAGCGGCGTCCGCACGACGGTGCAGCACCAGCCGCGCGAGCCGCGCCGCGCCTGGCTCGACATGTGCATCCAGGGCGCGGCCCTGCGCCTCTCCCAGCTGCTCGCCGAGGAGGGCTCGCAGCAGGCGCGCACGCGTGCGCTCGTCGACGCGCTCGACCTCGCGGTCGAGGACCTGCACGCGTTCCGGATCGAGTGCTTCGACGTCAGCCACACCGCCGGCGAGGCGACGCAGGCGTCCTGCGTCGTCTTCGAGGGGCACAAGATGCAGAGCTCGCAGTACCGCCGCTTCAACATCGCCGGCATCACTCCCGGCGACGACTACGCGGCGATGCGCCAGGTGCTGACGCGCCGCTACGCCAAGCTCGTCGAGGCGGCGGCGCAGGGGCAGGCGAGGCTTCCCGACCTCGTCCTCGTCGACGGCGGGCGAGGGCAGGTCAGCGTCGCCCGCGCGGTCTTCGAGGAGCTCGGCATCGAGCTCTGGCGAATCGTCGGCGTCGAGAAGGGCGAGGGCCGCAAGGTCGGGCTCGAGGAGCTCGTCTTCGCCGACGGCCGGCCGAAGATCGCGCTCGGCCGCGACTCGGCAGCGCTGATGCTCGTCGCCCAGATCCGCGACGAGGCGCACCGCTTCGCGATCACCGGGATGCGGTCGCGGCGCGCCAGCGTCCGCACCCGTGCCAGCTCGCTCGAGGAGATTCCCGGCGTCGGCCCGAAAAAGCGAGCGCGCCTGCTGCAGCGCTTCGGCGGCGCGCGCGGCGTCGGCGCGGCGAGCGTCGAGGACCTCGAGTCGGTCGACGGCATCTCGCGTGAGCTCGCGGAGGAGATCTACCGTGCGCTGCATTGATCCTCAGCGTTGCGCTGCCCTCGGCGCGGCGGTTCTCTCGGCAATCGTGCTCGTGGCGTGCTCGACGAAGCAGGACCGCGGTCCAGGGGAAGCGGGTCGGGGCCGCCGCGCAGACGCCTTCATCGCCACCGGTCATCGCCGCGGCGCCTTCGGCGGACGGCACGCACCGCGCCCTGCCGGCGCCGCGTGCGGTGCGCAACTGGAACGAGCTGCGCCAGCAAGCCGCCGAGCGCATCGTCGCCGCCAATCCCGAGATCACCTACCTCGGCGCCGTTCCCGATCCGTTGCTCGCGATCCCCGTGCTCGAGATCGAGCTCCACGGCGACGGCAGCATCCGTCGCATCGAGGTGCTGCGCGAGCCGCGCCAGGCCAAGGACACGATCAAGATCGCGGTCGACGCGGTCCGCCGCGCGGCGCCGTTCGGCGATGTCAGCCGGCTGCCGCGGCCATGGAAGTTCGCGGAGACCTTCCTCTTCGACGACGCGCGCAAGTTCAAGCCGAGAACGCTCGAGCGTTGAGCGACGTCGCCCGGACGCGGCCGCCGGCGGCCGAAAAGAGCCCGCTTCGGCACAATCCGCCGATGTTCTTCAACTTGCCGACGCTCTTCACCTGGGCGCGGATCCTTGCGATCCCCCTCGTCGTCGGCGTGTACTACACCGCGCTTCCGGCCGAGACGCAGAACGTCGTCGGCACCGCGCTCTTCATCATCGTCTCGCTCACCGACTGGGCCGACGGCTATCTCGCGCGCCGGCTCGGCATGACGTCGTCGTTCGGTGCCTTCCTCGACCCGGTCGCCGACAAGCTGTTCGTCAGCGCGGCGCTGCTCGTGCTCGTCCACCTCGGCCGGGTGCATGCGCTGATCGCCCTCATCATCATCGGCCGCGAGATCGCGATCTCGGCGCTGCGCGAGTGGATGGCGCAGATCGGCGCGGCGAGGAGCGTCGCCGTCCACATGGTGGGCAAGGTGAAAACCGTCGTCCAGATGATCGCGATCCCGTTCCTGCTCTACCACGGGACGCTCTTCAGGTTCATCGACACCCAGGCCTGGGGCACCGTGCTCATCGTCGTCTCGGCGGTGCTGACGATCTGGTCAATGGTCTACTACCTCCAGAAGGCATTGCCGGAAATCCGCGCCCGTGTCCGCTGAAGCGCGCACCGCAGCGGCGGGAGCGCACCACAGCGCGTTCGTGCGGGCGATGCCATGGCTGTTCGTCCTCATCTGGTCGACCGGCTTCGTCGTCGCCCGGCTGGCGATGCCGCACGCCCCGCCGTTCGGCTTCTTGACGCTGCGCTTCGTCTTCTCGGCGATGTGCTTCGCGGTCTGGATCGCGATCGCACGCGCACCGTGGCCGCGCGGGCGCGTGCAGCTGTTCCATCTCGCCGTCACCGGCGTGCTGATGCAGGCCGGCTACCTCGGCGGCGTCTGGGCGGCGGTGAAGGCGGGCCTCGGCGCCGGAACGACGGCGCTCCTCGTCGGCCTGCAGCCCGTGCTGACGGCGATCTGGCTGTCGCGCAACGCAGAGGCGCGCGGCGCGGCGGCGATGTCGGCCCGGCGCTGGCTCGGCCTCGTGCTCGGCTTCGGCGGCATCGCGCTCGTCGTCTGGCCGAAGATCGGCGGCGAGGCGACGCCGGCGAACCTCGCGATGGCGACGGTCGCGCTCCTCAGCATCACCGCCGGCACGCTCTACCAGAAGCGCTTCGTCGCGCCGTGCGACGTGCGCACCGCGAGCGCGGTGCAGATGGCCGCGGCGTTCGTCGTCTGCCTGCCGCTCGCGCTGCTCGAGCGCGAGGCGATCGACTGGCACGCGAACATGATCGTCGCGATGGCGTGGTCGGTCGGCGCCCTGACGCTCGGCGGCAGCTCGCTGCTCTACCTGCTGATCCAGCGCGGCGAAGCGACCGCGGTGACGAGCCTGCTCTATCTCGTCCCGCCCTGTACCGCGCTGATGGCGTGGGCGATGTTCGGCGAGTCGCTGACCGCCATGATGATGGCGGGGATCGCAACCACCGTCGTCGGCGTGGCGCTCGTCGTCCGACCGGCGACCTCGGACCTCGAGGGGGAACCGAGATGAAGAAGACGCACCGAGTCGTGTCTCGGCGGCACGGTCGCCGGCGCGCTCGCTTCGGCGCGTGCTGCAGCGCAGCGGCGCTGTCAAGCACGGATTGCACAGCGGGCAAAAGATTTCCTGCATCCATCCATCAATTTGAAGCGCGAACCCGTCTTGACACTGCTGATTCGCGAGGCTGTAATGGTTTTGCCTCGGTGAGCACGAGATTGCCACCCTGCGCCGCACCCACCGAATTCCTTGTGAGCCAGCATTCCTGAGGGGGAGCCTTTTGTGAACAAATCCGAACTGATCGAGCACATCGCCAAGCAGGCAGACATCTCGAAGGCGGCGGCGACGCGCGCACTCGAAGCGATGATCGGAGGCGTCAAGACGAGCCTGAAGAAGAACACTGCGGTGTCGCTGGTCGGATTCGGAACGTTCACCGTCGGCAAGCGCGCCGCGCGCAGCGGCCGCAACCCGCGCACCGGCGCGGCGATCAAGATCAAGGCCGCGAAGGTGCCGAAGTTTCGTGCCGGCAAGGCGCTGAAGGACGCGCTCAACTGATCGGGGGCGTCGCGTCGCGGGTGCTTAGCTCAGCTGGTAGAGCGGCGCCCTTACAAGGCGTAGGTCGGGGGTTCGAGCCCCTCAGCACCCACCACCCTGCGGCGGCTCCGGGCCTCTTGCTCGGCTAGAATTCGCTCCCTTTTCGACGAAAGGCGAACCGCGGTTCGCCTTTCTTGCATCTCCCCGCGATGTTCGACTTCTTTCGCCGGCACACACGCGCGCTGCAGGTGGTGCTCTTCCTGCTCGTCTTTCCGTCGTTCGTCTTCTTCGGCATCCAGGGCTACAGCCGATTCATGGGCAACGAGCAGCAGACGGTCGCCCGCGTCGCCGGGCAGCCCGTGTCGCAGGCCGAGCTCGACGCCGCCTTGCGCGAGCGCGTCGAGCGCGCGCGCCGGCAGATGCCGACGCTCGATGCCAAGCTGTTCGAGACGCCGGAGATGCGGCGCCTCGCGCTCGAAGGACTCGTTCGCGACCGCGTCACGGTCGCGGCCGCCGACAAGATGTACCTGCGCACGAGCGACGACCGCCTCGAGCGCGCTTTCAAGAACGATCCCGAGTTCGCGCCGCTGCGCAATCCCGACGGCAGCGTCAACCGCGACACGCTGACCGCGCTCGGCATGTCGTCCGAGGCGTTCGCCGAGCGGCTGCGCCAGGACCTGACGCGGCGCCAGGTGATGGAGCCGATCGGCGGCTCGGCGATCGCGCCGGCGGCGTCGGCGTCGGCTGCGCTCGACGCGATGTACCAGCAGCGCGAGGTCCAGGTCGAGCGCTTCGACGCCAAGGACCAGCTCGCCAAGGCTGCGCCGAGCGACGCCGAGGTCGAGGCGTACTACAAGGATCCGGCCAATGCGGCGCAGTTCCAGGCGCCCGAGCAGGCGCAGGTCGAGTACGTCGTTCTCGACCTCGAGGCGGTGAAGAAGGGGATCGCGGTCTCCGAGGAGGACCTGCGCAAGTACTACAGCGAGAACGAAAAGCGCTACACGGCTCCCGAAGAGCGACGGGCGAGCCACATCCTCGTCAAGGCCGACAAGGACGCGCCGAAGGCCGAGCGCGAGAAGGCGCGCGCCAAGGCCGAGACGCTGCTCGCCGAGATTCGCAAGAACCCGCAGTCGTTCGCCGAGCTCGCGCGCAAGAACTCCGACGACGAAGGCTCGGCGCCGAAGGGAGGAGACCTCGAATTCTTCGGCCGCGGCCAGATGGTCAAGCCGTTCGAGGACGCGGCGTTCGCGCTCAAGCCGGGCGAGACGAGCGGCGTCGTCGAGACCGACTTCGGCTACCACATCATCCAGGTCACGGGCGCGCGCGGCGGCGAGAAGAAGAGCTTCGAGGCGGTGCGCGGCGAGATCGAGAACGAGGTTCGCAGCCAGCTCGTGCAGAAGCGCTTCGCCGATGCCGCGGTCGAGTTCGGCGACATCGTCTACGAGCAGCCCGACAGCTTGAAGCCGGCCGCCGACAAGTGGAAGCTCGACATCCGCACCGCCCAGCACGTCACGCGCGCGCCGTCGCCGGCAGCGAGCGGCGCGCTCGCCAACCCGCGCTTTCTCGAGGCGCTGTTCTCGCCCGAGTCGACGCGCGACAAGAAGAACACCAAGGCGATCGACGTCGGCGCGAACCAGCTCGCGGCCGGGCGCGTCGTCCAGTACTCGCCCGCGCACCTGCTGCCGTTCGCCGAGGTCAAGGACCGGGTGCGCCAGATGCTCGCCGCGAGGCGGGCCGGCGAGCTTGCCACCAAGCTCGGCAGCGAGCGCCTGGCCAAGCTGCAGGCAAATCCAAGCGAGCCGTTCTCCGGCCAAGCCGTGCTCGTCTCGCGCGCCCAGCCGCGCGACCTGCCGCGCCAGCTGCTCGATGCCGCGCTGAAGGCGCCGGTCGCGAAGCTGCCGGCGTTCGTCGGCGTCTCGCTCGGCGACCAGGGCTACGCCATCGCGAAGATCGTGAAGACGACCGGCCGCGACCCGGTCGTCGCCGATCCGACGAAGTCGATGGCGCAGTACGCGCAGGTCTGGGCCGAGGCCGAGGCGCAGGCGTACTACGCGGCGCTGAAGTCGCGCTTCAAGGTGAGCGTCAACGAGGCCGCGCTCGCGCACGATGCGGCGGCCAGCGAGCCGCGCTGACGCGCGTTCCCGCCGGCTTCAGCACCACCGCCAACCAGGCCGCACGAGGGCGCGCTCGTATAATCGATCGCTTCGGCGGTGGCTGTAGCTCAGTTGGTAGAGTCCGGGATTGTGATTCCCGTTGTCGTGGGTTCGAGTCCCATCAGCCACCCCACGCAGCCTCCCTTCGCCATGCCTCTCCCGAGGCGCTACGCGGCGCTCAGCCGCCGGCGAGCAGACCCGCGCTGACCGCCGCGATCGTCAGCACGATCGCGAGCCAGAGCAGCCGACCCCAGCCCGCCGACTCGGCGTCGGGTTCGGCGGCGATGCGCAACGCCGCGAAGGTCGAGTCGGGAAACTGCATGACCAAACGATAGGGCAGCGATCGGCGCTCGTGCATCCCCCGAGCGAACGAAGTGCACGCGCGCCGTCAAATTTCCACGCTCGCGGCACTCCAACGTTGCGAGCGACGCGACGCGCCGCCGCGGTCAGGGCCTGTTGTTGCGATTGAAGATCGGCAGATCGAGGACAGTGCCCTTCTGCTTCTCGGTCGTCTTCGGCGCTTCGGCACGCAGCTTGGCGATGAGACGCTGGCGATCAGCCTCCTGCCGCGCCTTGGTCGCTTCGGCGCTGCGGGCGGCAGGAGGTGCCGAGGCGGCCGGGGCGGCCGGTTCGCCCGCGACCACCGCGCACGATACTGCGGTCGCGGCGGCCGCGACGAGCCAGGGGAGCATGCGGGGAATCGTCATGCAGCCGGTATCGGCCGCGCGGACGACTTCTGAAGCTCAGATGTTTCGCATCGGACGCGACGAGAACGACAGGCGGTCCTCGCCAGCGCCGCGCGCGTAGATCGCCTCGGCGACAGCCTCCGGAGGCATCGTTCGCCAGCGCGTGATCCGCGCCATGTCGTCGACGGTGTGCATCGCGGCGAGCGGGTCGAGCTCGGGGTCGAGCTCGAGCATCCGCGTAGCGCAGCGGTGCACCCAAGCGCTCGTCGACGGCACGTGCGCGGGGGGAAAGGTCGAATCTGGAGCTTGCGTGTCGGGGCCCATCGCGATCGCGGTCCGAGAGCGGGAGCGCAAGGCTAGGCAAGCGTCGAAATCGCGTCGCTGCCGTCCGGCGACGGCGGGCAACGTCCGTGCGGATTTCACGCCGCGTCGGCGACGTCAGTCGTTCGTCATCACGAGCTTGCCGCGGACCGTGCGCGAGCCCATCCGCTCGTACGCCGCGGGCAACTCGCGCATCGGCATCCTGCGGTCGATCACCGGCTTGACCTTGCCTTCGGCATACCAGCGGGCGAGCTCGGCGAGCGCGGCGGCGTTCGCCTTCGGCTCGCGGCGGGCGAACTCGCCCCAGAAGACGCCGATGATCGATGCGCCCTTGAGCAATGCGAGGTTGAGCGGCAGCGCAGGAATCGCCCCCTGCGCGAAACCGATGACGAGATAGCGCCCGCGCCACCCGATCGAGCGGAACACCGGCTCGGCGAGGTCACCGCCGACCGGGTCGTAGACGACGTCCGGACCCTTGCCGCCGGTGAGCTCCTTGAGGCGATCGCGGATGTTGCCGGTCGCGTAGTTGATCGTCTCGTCGGCGCCGATCGAGCGGCAGAGCTCGCCCTTCTCGTCGCTCGACGACGCCGCGATGACGCGCGCACCGAGCACCTTGCCGATCTGGATCGCTGCAGTGCCGACGCCGCCGGCAGCGCCGAGCACGAGCAGCGTCTCCCCCGCCTTCAGCTGGCCGCGGTCGACGAGCGCGTGGTGCGTCGTCGCGTAGGTGAGGATGAACGCTGCGGCGTCGTCGAACGCGAAGCCCGGCGGTAGCGGCATGACGAGCGCGGCGTCGACAACGGCGTGCGTCGCGAAGCCGCCGGTGCCGCCGAAGGCGGCGACCGCGTCGCCGACCTTGAGGTGCTTCACTCCAGCGCCGACCGCGTCGACCGTGCCCGCGTATTCGGAGCCGGGAACGAACGGCAGCGGCGGCTTCATCTGGTACTTGTCCTGGACGATCAGCAGGTCGGGGAAGTTGAGGCTCGCGGCGCGGATCGCGACGCGCACCTGGCCCGCCTGCGGGTCAGGCGTCGGCAGCTCCTCCCACTGCAGCGCTTCGACTCCGGTCGGTTTCCGGCACAGCCATGCATGCATGCTCGATCCTTTTCGCGAAACGCGTTCGCCCCCGGGGAAGGGCAGTGGCGAAGATCATACGCACGCGCCGCGCGACGATCAGAGGCAGCGACTCCCTACAATCTTCGCGTGCGAATCCTGATCGCGAACGACGACGGCTACCTCGCTCCCGGACTGGCCGCGCTCGTGAAAGCGTGCGAAGGGCTCGGCGACCTCGACGTCGTCGCTCCGGAGCAGAACGCGAGCGGCACCTCCAACTCGCTGACGCTCAACCGCGGCCTCTCGGTCTACGTCGCTGCCAACGGCTACCAATACATCAACGGCACGCCGTCGGACTGCGTCCACCTCGCGCTCTCGGGCCTGCTCGAGCATCGCCCGGATCTCGTCGTCTCGGGGATCAACCAGGGCGCGAACATGGGCGACGACACGCTCTACTCGGGAACCGTCGCCGCGGCGATGGAAGGGTTCCTGTTCGGCATCCCGGCGATCGCGTTCTCGCAGGTGCAAAAAGGCTGGCACGAGCTCGACGCCGCCGCGCGCGTCGCCCGCAGCGTCATCGAGCACGTGCTGCGCGAGCCGCCGGCGGCGACACACTATCTGCTCAACGTCAACATTCCCAACCGCGCCGACGCCGACGCGCTGCCGCGCCGCATCACCCGCCTCGGACGTCGCCATGCGAGCGAGCCGGTGATCCGCCAGGTGAGCCCGCGCGGCGACACGCTGTTCTGGATCGGGCCGGCCGGCGATGCGCGCGAGGCCGGTCCCGGCACCGACTTCCATGCGACCGCGAACGGCGAGGTCTCGATCACTCCGCTGCACGTCGACCTCACCGACCACGCGACGCTGCCCGACTGGCGGCGCTGGCTCGGCGACGCGGCGCAATGACGACCGAGCATCCGACGCGACGCTTTCCGGTTGCGCTTGGTCGCGTCGCCGGCACGAGCACGAAAACGTCGTCGCCGAGCGGCGCAGCTGCGCGTGCTTCGACGACCGCGCTGCTCCGTCCGCAACGGCACGTCGCCGCGGCGCACGCCGATGCGACGCGCGCGCGTCCCGCGGCTGGCCTCGGCCTCGACTCGGCCGACGTCCGCGCGCGCATGGTCGAGCGGCTGCGCCGCGAAGGCGCTGGCGACGCCCGCGTGCTCGCCGCGTTCGCCGAAGTGCCGCGCCACCTCTTCGTCGACGCCGCGCTGGCGACGCAGGCCTACGAGGACACCAGCCTGCCGATCGGCCACGGCCAGACGATCTCGAAGCCTTCGGTCGTCGCGCGCATGCTCGAGCTGCTGTTCGGCGGCGGGAACACGCAGGCCTCAGGCCACCTCGGCGCCGTGCTCGAGATCGGCACCGGCTGCGGCTACCAGGCGGCGCTGCTCTGCCGTCTCGGCCGGCGCGTCGTCTCGGTCGAGCGCTTGCGACCGCTGCACGACAAGGCGCGTACGCTGCTCGCGACGATGCGCGAGACGCGGCTGCGCCTCGTCTACGGCGACGGCCTGCTCGGCCATGCGCCCGGAGCCCCGTACGACAGCATCGTCGCCGCCGCCGGCGGCAGCGAGATCCCGCAGGCATGGCTCGACCAGCTCGCGGTCGGCGGCAGGCTCGTCTCGCCGGTGCAGCAGCCCGGTGGACGCGGCCAGGTGCTCGTTGTCGTCGATCGGCATGCCGAAGGGTTTGCCCGCACCATTCACGGGGCAGTGAAGTTCGTCCCCTTAAAATCCGGCCTCGCTCGCTGACGACGTTTCGCCTGCTGCACATGCCAATGATCGAAGCTTCGGCGCTCCGCCGTTGCCTTGTCCTGCTCGCTGCCGGCGTGCTCGCCGCTGCCTGTTCGAACGCTCCCAACCGCGCCCCGGTCGAGGAGCGCACGGTCGTGTCGCGAAGTGCCGTGGCGGCGCGCCCGGCCGCGAGCGCGGCGTCGGCGGCCGAGACGTCCCCCGCGGCAGTCGTCACCGACAGCAATGCAGGCAAGGCCGGCTTCTACACCGTCAAGTCCGGCGACACGCTGATCCGGATCGGCCTCGACACCGGCCAGAACTGGAAAGACCTGATGCGCTGGAACAACCTGACGAACCCGAACGTGATCGAGGTCGGCCAGGTGATCCGTGTCGTGCCGCCGGGCGTCGACCCGGCGGTGGCGACGACGCGCCCGGTGACCGTCGCGCGCGTCGAGACGCGTCCGCTCGATGCCAAGCCCGGAGCCGCAAGCGCTCCTGCCGCGGCCGCCTCGGCGCCGCTCGCGACCGTCGCGGGGACGAGCGCCACGCCATCGTCGGCGCGCGAGCCCGCGCCACAGCGCGAAGGCGACGACGACGTCAACTGGGGATGGCCGGCGACAGCGCCGGTCGCGACGCCGTTCGACGACGCACGCAACAAAGGGCTCGTCTTTCGCGGCAAGGCGGGCGACCCGGTGTACGCCGCGGCCGACGGGCGCGTCGTCTACGCCGGCTCGGGCCTGCGCGGCTACGGCAACCTCGTCATCCTCAAGCACAACGGGACCTACCTGACCGCGTACGCGCACAACCAGACGCTGCTCGTCAAGGACGACCAGAACGTCAAGCGCGG